>MDTE01047677.1_pt1 | contig 12058 bp, 6 predicted proteins | sample 811231 | NCBI WGS metagenome assembly MDTE01 (sample SAMN05326651, study PRJNA326480) | marine metagenome | isolation source: seawater | place: Indian Ocean: Red Sea | collected 2010
AGTCAGGTGCTGATGAGTGGTCAGCAAGCGATAGGGACACCTTTGCTGATGACATGCTTAATCTCACTGCCGTGACAGCATCAAGTAATAGAAGCAAAGGCGCCAAAGATGCCTCAGAATGGCTTCCACCTGAACCATCAGGACAGTGTTACCTATCAATACGTGTGATACAGGTAAAAACAAAGTGGAACCTGTCGGTCAATCAAGATGAATACAACACGCTCAAAGAACTAACAGAATCATGTGGACCAGAAATTCCAAGCATTCCTTCTCCCCCGCCAGAACTTACCTCTACTTCTCCAACACCAATTCCGACCACGTTACCTGCACAGCCAAATAGTGGATATGGGAGGCAGTTCTATCAAACAGCGGATGGTAGCGACATTGATATCTATGACGCTAATGGAAATGGTGACATTAATTGTGGTGAGTTGCCTTCTGCCGCAAAGCCAGTAATAGTTATCTCCCTTGGATCAGATCCATATCGTTTGGACGGAGACGGAGATGGGATTGGGTGCGAGAGCTAAAGTCGATTTCTATTTCGTTGAAGAACTACCAGTGAAGGCTTCATTTCATGCTGTGATCTGGGAATCTTTACGGGTGAGGTGTAAGTATTCCAGTTAAAGGCTGTCTACCTAATGAATTTAAAGAAAGGTAGAGAGGTGTGGCAAAAACACATACAGGAATTAAAACAATGACAGGTCAGGCAGCTTTAGAAGCTTTATATAAGGAAGGTAAATCAGAATCATTTATGCAGAGGAAAGGAAAATGTTATAGCGTTCAAGTCAGACTAAATGACACCGACAGCATGGACTACGAAAATATGTTGTTGAATGCTGGAGCGTTGGCATAAAGGGGGAACTTTGAGTGCAAAAGGGTTAGGCCAAAACCAGAAGATATTTTTGAGGCTGCTTGCTGGCATGCTTGTGCTCTCCCTCTTTAGTTTTGGATGTAGTAGTAGCGAGAAGGCATTCGTGGAAGACGAAGATACCTCGGTTGATGAAACAATTGAAGAGAGTACCGAAGTAACCGACATGACAGATAGTCCGCCAGTTGATGAAGCTGATCCTGAAGAGGGTCCGTCTTTGGATGATGAAACGATTTCCGATGAAGAAGTGGTTGAAGAGATTCCATGCGCTTGGGATGTAGGGTGGAAAAAAGGTGCCTCGGCATGGGGTACAGGTACCAGCAGAACAGAAGATGCTCGACTGGGTTCCCATAGCGAGTATGACAGATTTGTATTGGAATTCAATGCTGATGATCCTGACCCTGAGAATTATAACGTGATGTGGATGGCAAGTCCTATGAGCCCTGGGGGAGGACCTTTTCCTGTTGATGAACCAAGAGGAGAGGTTTTTCTTGAAGTCAGAGTTGGAGCAACTTACCTTGCGGGAAATGCTGGAGATTCTTATGAAGGGCCTGATGTTTTATCAGGTTCTTCGCTGATAAATATTCAGGAGGCTGTCAATGTTGGAGAATTCGATGGCCAGATCGTTTGGCTCTTAGGAGCAAACGAAGCTAATGGATTTCGAGTCTTCCAATTAGAGGACCCGCCAAGATTGGTCGTTGATGTTTGTGTAGTTGACGCTAGCGAAACAAAAGGTGCTGATTGTTTAGATTCTGGTATGCCACCTGGTTTATGTAGCGCATTGTTTGATTTTGACTACGCTGGAGCTCACTCGGAACATGCCGAAGCTTTCGGAAGTGGTGGTTGCCCAGCACTACCAGATGTTTCATCAGATGCATTTACCACCGCAAGTTATTTCGTTGATCTTGATGGTGATGGTGATAACGAAGAGGCGTTCACATACTACGAAACCTACGATGAAGGAATATATCTTCGTGTCATTAACGGTGTTGATAAGATTGATTATCTTTTAAATAGTGGAGCGTATGTTCCAGGTGGGAATGCGGTAGTCGGTGCAATCGATTTGCAAGCTGACGACAAACCTGAACTTTTCGTCACGACATTAAGTGGATCGCCAGGAGGCCCTAGAGGGGTTTATCTTTTCCAAATAAATGAGTGTGCTTTAGTCACTGTACAAGAGCATGGAACGGGTAGTGACTTTACGATGGCAGTTGGCTATGCATCCGCCGCTGGGAGAGGTTACGGAGTTAACTGTGTTGAAGGCGCTCCTGTGCTGAGACAGCTTATGTCAAACCCTGATTATGATGCGGGCCCTCCCGCTACCACCTGGTTCTGGACTATAACGACTCATGAGCTTCTTTCAGATAACACCATGCAGCAAGTATCTGTGTCACCTGAATACTCGGGAGGCACTATTCCTTGGTCAAATGATTTTAATGATTGTGTATTCGAGTAGCACATTCATGTTCCAGCGATAATAATGACATTATGAAAAGATTTGTCATGAAGATCATTACCGTATTGGCTATTGCCGTACTTACGTCTACAACACTTTTAAGCTGTGGAGAAGATAAGGAGTCGGTCAACCAAGGATCGATATCGGAAACACCTGTGACTTCCGTTGATTCAAATCAAGAATCGGAAACTGATGGTGAATCTTCCCAAATGGAAGATGATTCAGACAATAGTTCAGTCCCTGAGAATAATGGGGAAACGGAAACTAGCTCTAGTGAAGAAACTCAACAACCTGCTGATGAGGAAGAGATAGCACCTTCGTTCTCATGCGCAGCAGAAGGATGGAATGTAGCGCCAAAAATTGCAGGAGATTCCTACATTTTCGGTGGTGATATTTTGACTGATGCAAGGATAGGAGCTCAAGAAGGTTTTGATCGCTTCGTGCTTGAATTCGATAGTACTGGGTCCACTCCGGAATCTTTTAATATCGGATATGTCTTTGATCAAAATGGTGGAAGTACCACTAATGTAAGTGACGATATTCATCTCGGCGTAGAAGTTCAGGGAAGTATCGCCTTGCAAGTTGTGGTCGGGGGAAGCCATTGGGATATCCCAAATAACGTTAAAATTTATGACGGTCCTGATAGCTTTACGAGTCCATTAATGGGAAATATTATTGAGGCTAGATTTGGTGGAAGCCACGCAGGAATAATTCTGTGGGGTATTGGAGTCCAAGAGGCGAATGGGTATCGGATTCTAGAGCTATCTAACCCGCCCCGACTCGTTGTAGATATTTGCACGGTCGATGATAGTGACAAATTAGCTGAGTGTCTTAATGCAGGTGCGAGTTGGACCTATCCAGGATGGCTAGCTACAAACTATTTAACTTCATTCTGCGAAACTAACTTTTAATATTTCTTGGAGTTAGCAAAGTCTGACTCCGACAATGGTCGATGCTTGTGATTGATTTCCTCGAGAATCTGTGGCCGTTAGTTTTGCTTCAATACTAGGGACAGCTCCTGTTTCAAAACCGGATAGGGATGCTATCCAAATCTGGTTGCTGACCAACTGTAAAGGTGTTGTGATGATGTCTATATTATTTCTGGTCCATTCAATCTCAACCTGCGACAGGTTAGCGTCATCGTAGATCGAAGCGCCGAGAGTAGCTTCACTACTTCCACAATTTGTATTGGATATATAAACAACTTTTGGGTCAGAATAAAAGAACTCTATTACTGGTGGGATCTCAATTTGTGCTGAGAGATTAACTTGTATGAGTTGTCCATTGCCTTCGATTGTTAGGACACCATTAAAGTCACCCTCGACTGGCTGTGTCCTTTCAAATAAAATTTTGAGTGGAAGTCGGCCATTAGCGTCAATTCTTCCTTCGTTAGCGGTACTTCCGAATCTTTTCCCTTCAACTGCAATGGTCCAGTTTATGGGTGAGTCGCTGTCATTCGAAATGATTAGTTCACGCGAATTCGCTTGATTTCCAAAACTGAGGTTATTGGTATTAACACTAAGCCCAATCGATGGTTGAGGAGTTGGTTCAGGGGTTTGTATATCGTTATCAGCAATAGTGAAGGTGACTGTTATAAGCGTTGTTTCGAGCGGTTGGAATGTTCCATTAAGCGAAAATATTATTTCGCAGGTCCTGTCGCCTTGTACAACGTTATCATCGATGGCGTACAGCTTTATTTGTTGAATGTTGCGCCAGTTTCTTGAGTCCCAACGAGCAGAAGAATTAATTAGCTCGAAGTCTGTGCCTTGACAAGATATTTGATTAGGGGTGAGACGAATAATATCGAGTGGATCTTCAGATAGGTATGCGTCAAATGAGCAGTATTCTCCTTCGTTGCATGTGTAATTGGAAGTAGTTTCAACAAGTTCGAAACTAGACGAGAGGTTTTCGGGGTTATTATCCTGTTCGGGTATCGGTGATATAGGTTCAATCGTGTTGCCAATGTCTGGTTCATTGTTAGAGCTTGATTGGGTCTCAGTTGGATTTTCGATAATAACTTCTTGGGTTGTAACCCGACTGGGCTCGTTGTCATTGCCAGTTATTATGAATGCCCCAGTAACAACTGCTGCTGCGATAAACAAGCCAGCGGTCAAGCTAGCAAGAGAAACTGTCTTTGTTATGACTTTTGCTTTTACTGGGAAACCAGTTTGGGTATCCCAATCCCATTGCGTCTTGTGAGGGTTTGTGTAACTAGGTTCAGTAGTCGCGTTTGCATTACTTACTGAGTTAAGAACCTTAGATTTTAGTGAAACTGGAATTGCAACGAATGGCAGCGCCAGCGCTATTGATCCCGGTGCGCAGAGAATTCCTCTCTTCTTTGTACATATATCACAATCTTCAATGTGGCGAGTTACCTTTGATCTAACTTCTAATGAGTAATGACCATCCCAATCCGAAAGTAAAGCGTTTAGCTTGTCACAATCGTCTCTTCCTAATCTTGCAATTAGTAGTGATCCAACTGCTTTTTCCATTCGGTCACGCATCCGCGAAGATAAAACGTGGACATGGGAGAGCTTCACTCCAAGAGCTTCAGCTAATTCCTCACCCTCTAAACCTTGCATCTGTAATTCAAGAAGCTCTCGATCACGTTGTTGTAAACCATCTGCGGCATCCCAAACTAATTGTTGAAGTTCGTTTTGGATAAGTGAGTTGTCAGAATCGGGAAGATCAGCAGCCATATCTGGCACCTCTCGATTGTCTCGCCGTGATCGTTGACGAGTTCGAGACATTACTTCGTTTCGCGCAATAGAAAATAACCATGGACGTAACTTGGATGGATCTCTGAGCTGGTCGAGTTTTTGTGATGATCGAAGTATCACATCGTGGACAGCGTCCGCAGCTTCTTCGCGATCTCGTAACATAGAAAAGGCAAAGCCAAATAGGCGATCTGCGTACCGATCGTATATTTCGCCTATTGCAGCTTGATTCCCTTGCCTTGCCATTAAGACGAGATCTGCATCGCTTTTGCTCACTTGTATACCTCATAGGTTCCTCACATACGCGAGAACCTTCTAAAAACTAGGAAACTCGCATTCTTACTGTTGTGAGATAAGACGAGTTCATGTAATTAGTCTTACACCCCTGAGACAGAAATCAAGAAAATAAGAATGTTAAAAAAAATAAGAATTTTCTTGTTGGGGTGTAATAAATCTAATGGAAGTTTGTCTAACTGGCACAACAAACGCCGAGGAGGCAAAAATGAAAACAATTAAAAGAATGAAAAGAATAGTAAAGATGGGAGTGATACTAAGTATCGCAGCTATAGCATTTACTGCGTATTCAGCATCAGCGTCTGCATTACAACCAGCATTTGATGAAGATATGATCATTGACTTAGACGACCTGCTCTCAGAAGAATTGATAATTCTTTTGGGATCAGACGTTGATGTCGAAGCATCAGGATGTCTTCACCATTGGATGGGTCCAGAGGGAATCAACATTACAGTTACAAATAACGATGACGGTGCAAATCGTTACGAAGTATTCGTATATAACGGAGCTGTCGAGTTAGAAGAGACGCCAGAGTTCACTTTCCCAGAAGAAGAGACATGGTCAGACAGCAGGCTACTTTTCTCTGAAGACACATTTGAATTCCAATACAGAGGAACAGTATTTACGCCAAGTGCTGCTGTAGTGCGAGTTAAAGTTACTGAGGGTCCTCTTGTTCTTATGCCAGGTACAGCAGCAAACGTAATCTTCGATGAAGAGATAACTGTTTGCGAGTACAAAGCAAATGCAATGCTTTCTGAAGCAGCCGAAGAATACGCAGCCGCAGAAGCACTAGCACTAGCAGAAGCAGAAGCAGAAGCAGCAGCTGAGGCACTAGCAGAAGCAGAAGCACAAGCACAGGCAGAAGCAGAAGCACAAGCACAGGCAGAAGCACAAGCACAAGCAGAAGCAGAAGCACTGGAAGCCGATCTAGCCGCTGCAGAACAATCAGCAGCAGATGCTAAAAGTGCGCTCGAATCAATGATTGATGCAGTAGCAGTTGATGTTGAAGACTATTCAACAGAATTAGAGGAAGATTTGCAGACAGAAACAGATGTTGTATCTTCGAACAATCAACCTCTTGTTGAAGGCGAATCAGCTATCGGAGAACTAACTGAAGGAAATTCTGACGATTCAGGTCTTTCAATAGGAATGATCTTGCTCGTAACGATAATAGGTGTAACTGGAATCGCTTCAGCGGGAGTAGCACTTCAGAAAATGTATAGATAAAAGAAAGAAGATTGAATTGGGTGGGTTCTGACGAACCCACCCAATTTTTTAGTTTTGCCAGTCTTTTGTGTTAAATTTCTATGGGAAGTTTGGAACTAAATGTCGGTGAGAACAATATGAGCGATCAATCAAATAACGAGACTGATTTGAAAGGATGGTTTTCTCAATCATCTTCAAAACGTTTTGTTGCTTTAGCGTCAACCGTAATCATTGCTCTTATAGCCACTTTGGTGATTATCAATACATCGAGTGACGATGACACCGTTAAATCAGACTTAACAGGACTTTCCGATCTAACCCCCGAAAGTGACTATTTGTTCCAACCAGCAGATTCATTAGGACCCGACCCTTTCACACCCTCTTTTGCTAACTACATATTAGATGTACCAACAGAAAATCTGGAATCTGGCATTGTAAGTGGAAGTTCGACTGGTCTTTATGGCGGTACAGGTGAGAATGCATGTGACATAGATAAGCTCGTGGCGTTTCTTCAAGCGAATCCTGATATTGGTGCTGCCTGGGCTGAGGTTCAAGGTATAGATCCAAGCGAGATAGAAGAGTTTATACGCGCTTTAACTCCAGCAATTCTGCTTCAAAATACGCTAGTAACAAATCATGGGTACTCAGATGGTGAGGCAACACCATTCCTTGCTGTTCTTGAAGCCGGAACAGCTGTTCTGGTCGATGAGGACGGCATTCCCAGAGCAAGATGCGCATGCGGTAACCCGCTTATAGTTCCTGAGGAAGAGGAAGAGGAAGAGCCTAAACCAACTCCCACCCCAGACGAGCCAGAAATTCTTAATGAATGTCCGGAGCCTAATCCTCCATATGGAATTCATAAAAATTCCGATGATGAGTGGGTATTGACAACTGAGGAGGGAGAATTTATATGGGAAACAAGTCTGCCAGGTTGGCAAGACCTCTCTGACCCATCAAATGTGTACGCAACAGAATTAGATGTCCCTGGCTATATTGAGGAATGTTTTCCTTGCCCCGACGACTCGTCAGATTCTGATTACAACCCCTCATATGATTGGAATCCAGACGGAAGTTACCGGACCAGTGATGATGTACTACGCCGTGAAGAAGATGATCGAACTGAAACATATGTGGTTATCACTCCAAAACCCGATAGCGAAGAAGTGATAGTTGAAGAAGTTGATGAGGGTTTTTCCGATGACTTTGAGGAAGGATACGATGCCGAGAAAACATTTGAAGGTTGTTTTCCTCCATGCCCTGAAGAAGGTGACTGGGGCTGGAGTATTGTAGAGTTCGGATCAGTTGATGAGGGGAGCTTATATTCAGGTTTTGTGTGGCATGAGCCTGGCAGTGACACTGAGGATGTTCTCGGAGCTTGGTCTTGGAATGGCTATGGTTGGGAGCGTCTCATTGTATTAGATGATGACCCTGACTTTGGTGTCGTCTATGAAGATTACCGAGATCTTCCCGGTTGGACAGAAGATTGTTTTGAGTGTCCCGACTGGGGATGGGTAGAGACAGAGGATGGCACTTGGGAATGGCATGCACCAGATGGAACCACCTGGTCGTATGACATTATGGGGAATTGGTCCATTATCGGTGATATTGAACCTATTAGTTTCCAAATGCAGGAGGACTCTTTCGAAGAGTGGACATACAGCCCTGTAGAAGATATCACCTTGCTACCAGGATTCGACGAAGATTGTTTTGAGTGTCCCGACTGGGGATGGGTAGAGACAGAGGATGGCACTTGGGAATGGCATGCGCCTACCGGCCAAATAATCACTCATAGTTATGATTCTCAAAACGGTTGGGTGTGGCTACCAAAAGATTATGAGCCGGGACCCGGCCCACAATTTAGCGGCTGGTCTAACTACAAAGATCTTCCAGGATGGAGTGAAGACTGCGAAGAGTGCCCTGAGTGGGGTTGGGAACAAACCGTTGAAGGTGCTTTCACATGGATTGATCCTCAAGGCAACACATGGCTTCCAGACATTAGCGGTGATTGGTACGAATCAAGCAACACCAGATACGTCACACGGTACGATGATCTTCCAGGGTGGAGCCAAGAATGTCATTGTGATGATCAAAGTTGGGGATGGATAGATCTTAATAACGATGGAATTCTAGAGTGGCAAGCACCTGATGGGACCATTTGGGGAGAAGTGCAAGGTATCTGGCTAAAACTAGATGATAATTTAGACCCAGTTGAAGACTACGAAGATTCATATACCTGGGCTGGTGATCTTCCAGGCTGGTCCGACTCGTGTTTCAATATACCTGAACAAACAACTGCACAGCCTACTCCTGAGCCAACTCCTACGCCTGTTGCGACACCAACACCAGTCCCCACGCCCAGAGTTACTCCAACACCAATCCCTGACTACGTTGCCGCTTACATATACACCGACCCGAGCTGTAGCAGTTTGTATGTTGGGTGGGAACCAGGTGGGGGTTCACAACTAGAACCTGAACAATGGCACATAAAGGTTGAAGTCGATTCATATCTCGGCATCAGTGTGGTTGAGAAAACCTTCCCCACACCTATAACCAATTACCCTGCGAATCATTCATTCTCGGTAGCTGAGTTTTATCCGAACGAAACGGTCTGGCCATCAGGGCCAGGCTCGGATGGGCGATCCCCAGCATTAGTAACTGTGAGTTATCAAGACGGAGGAGTGCTTAGATCCTCCGCTGGTTATCAACTGCTATTGAATAATTGTGGAGGTGGAGGTGGAGGTAATCAGCTCGTACCAATACAACCCTACCCGGAACAATAATGATGTAGGAAAATGATTTATAAATAAAATGGTCGTGAAAATATGACCTGATGGGAACCTTTTTCGTTGGATCTCATAAAAGAAGGAGGAAATTTATGTTAACAAAAGTGATGGTAACGGGAATAACTGGGTATATCGGTCAGCATTGTGGCGCAGAACTACTTCGCCAGGGATATGAGGTAATCGGAACTGTTCGATCAATGGAAAAAGCTGACATAGTTAGGGAAGGAATAGCAAGGGTCGCTCCAATAGATAATTTAACCTTCTGTGAAGCTGACTTGTTAAGTGATGAGGGATGGAAAGAGGCCATGGATGGTTGTGCATACGTTCTACATGTGGCTTCGCCGTTCATTATTGCTAACCCTGCGGATGAAAACGAGATGATTTCTCCTGCAGTGGACGGAACTTTGCGTGTTTTATCGGCAGCTAAAGCAAACGGAGTTAAGAGAGTGGTGGTTACTTCGTCGCTGATAGCAATTATCGCAGGGAAATTATCAGGACATTATGGAACAGACTCATGGTCCGACCCCGATGCGAATATTGGAACGTACGCAAAAAGTAAAACGTTAGCTGAACAAGCTGCTTGGGAATTTGCCGAAGCAAACGATATAAATCTGGTGGTGATTAACCCTGGTGGAGTTATGGGGCCAACATTAACTGGGCGCGTCGAGGGTGAAAGTTTAACGATGATTTCTGACATCATTAATGGGAAATATCCTCTCGTTCCTGATATTTGTGTCGGTTTTATTGATGTTCGAGATGTTGCCAAACTTCATGTCACAGCAATGACAGCGGAGGGAGCTGTCGGGAAACGCTTTATCGCCTCCTCGGATGAACCGCTTCACTTCAAAGAAGTAACCGGCATACTAAAAAATGCTGGATATGAGAAAGCATCCACTCGTCAGGCACCTAAATTTTTACTAAAGATTATGAGTCTTTTTGACGACCAAGTCAAAGGATTACTTCCGATGATTGGGGAACGGCAAACGGTTGCGAATAAAGAAACCTATGACATACTCCAGTGGGAGCCTACTCCGATGGAGCAATCACTTATTGAAACAGCTGAATCGATATCTTAGAATTTCGTGCTCTTTTATTTAGAGTTAGAGATAGCTAGAAGCGCGCATCATATTTAGATAATCTGCAAGTGGTGAAAAGATCTTTAATTTTCTGTTTGATAATCACGTTCCTTCTCTCTTGCGCGAGCAATGAACAAAATATAAGTAACAAAACGAATGATGTCCCAGAGGACAGAGAATTTGTTACACCAATTGGTGAGTATTCGAATGGTTTCTCACCAATGGTGAATGGATGGGAATTCCCCAATTATGCCCCGGACCGAAATAAATCATTTACATTAGGGGACGCTGTTGCTTTATTTAGTGAAGAAGCAATTTGTGGAAATGAAGGTGGGCGATGCATACCATCCCCTGCAATCCTTGAATGGATTGACTTTATCAATGTCGCTTCTCAAGGAGGAGTGTGTGAGGGAATGACGGTCTTTAGTGCAAGTCGTTTTCTTCTTCAAGATTCACCCGAGACAGTTGATCTTTCTTTGAACTCAGTAGTTAGCACTGGCATTAATCGATTGTTTGCAACTCAATTTCTTGATGAGGTGATAGACCAAACTCAACGGTGGCAACAAGGTAGCGTAAATAATGTCGTTAACGAACTTGTAGTTTCATTAAGTGATGTAAGCCATGAGCAATACACCCTTGGTATTTATACCGATGTAAGCGGGCATAGTCTCCTTCCGTATGCTGTCGAAATGAATGTTGACGGAACGGGGAGGATCTGGGTGTATGACCCTAATTGGCCAAAGCAGGAACGGTATATCGGTTTTGATATCGAAGAAGATATTTGGAGTTACTCCTATTTTGGAGCAAATCAGGAGCTTGATAATCAAAAGTGGGAAGGGACTGGACGAACTCTTGATTTAACACCTCTTTCGTCGCGGGAAAAACCTTTTACAATCCCTTTTCCTACTGATCAGCTCTCATCTAAAAATTTTCTAGCAATTTCAAGCATTGATAATAACTGGATGGTAACGACCGAAAGTGGTGAAATTCTCGATGGAAACAGCCTATCCGTAAACAATGATTTCGTTTATCATGTCTATCGGTCTCAGGAATCTGAAAAGGGCGGTGCGAAACTAAACACTGTGATAATGGAATGGCTGGGTGATATTTCATTCACTGCTAATACAGAAGGAACATGGATTAGGGCATTTAGATCTGACAATACGGGTGTTGCAATGATTGGAGGAAAAGCCTCTGGGGAGATGAGATTTTTAGATTCCAATCGTGCGGAAATTACCATAAGAACGGAAGGAGAGTCTGATTCTGAAATACGTCTTTCAAACGGTACTGATCGAGTGTTAAGTAAAGTTGGGCCTGACGAAAACCATCGACTATCTCTATCGGATGCCGGAGCAATTCTTCGGATAGACGAAGGAACAAGTGAATTTTTTGAGCTCAACATTCCAACAGAAAATAGGCGGCGTGATATTCTCATAAATTTAAATAGAGACCTTATTGAGCTACAAATTCCAGAATACAACAACGGATACGTTGAACAATCTGCATCGTCCAGCGCCTCTACCATCGTGGGCGAATCAGGTGATAGCAAAGAAGAACCCACACCCACACCCACACCCACACCCACACCCACACCCACACCCACACCCACACCAATTGAGTATGTAGAGGCGTACATTTATAGTGACCCTAGTTACCG
>MDTE01072365.1_pt1 | contig 12058 bp, 13 predicted proteins | sample 811231 | NCBI WGS metagenome assembly MDTE01 (sample SAMN05326651, study PRJNA326480) | marine metagenome | isolation source: seawater | place: Indian Ocean: Red Sea | collected 2010
TCTAATCCAATTTATATTTCTTCTTCATGGCCTCAAAAAAACCTTCCTGTCTGAGCTCCGTCTGGATGGTTTGATCTATGTAATCATCAATATTTTTGCTCTTATTTCTTGCTTCGACGGTTGCGATGATATTTTTGCCGCCTTCAATTGTAGGTTCAGCATTTAGAGGTGTGTAGGTTTTGAAATTATTGTAAGTGATATCAAGGTTCTTAGCGTTAGTAATATTGAGGGCCTTGGCCATGATATCCTTAGCCCACTCGTGTTCCTTGACCGCTAGGTAATTGCCCTCGATGGTTGCACGCATAAAACTTAGCACGGTATCACGATTTTCTTTCAGGTATGTTTTGTCTACGACAAGGCCACTGTAAAGCCAGGGCACTCGGTCTACGAGCAGATCGCATATAGGCTTTAACCCATCCGCTAAGGCAATGCTGCGAAGAGGCTCGCCCAGCATTGTGGCTCTCACGGTACCATTTTTTAGGTGTGAGAGGCGCTCTACACCAATCTCATGGAACTCGATGTCGTTCCGTGAAAGTCCAAGTTTTTCAAGCGCAATGACGGTGGATAATTCGCTTTCCGAACCGGTGCTGCTGATCCCAACTTTATTACCTTTGATTTCCTCTGCACCAATTATCCCGGGAGCGGCAAATAAGGTGCTACGAATAACATTACTAAGTGAGCCGATTGTAGTGACGTTAAAGCCGGCGGAATTTGCCCTAACTACAGAAGACATACCAATATGCATGAGCTGGATTTCACCCGAAGAGAGAGCGGGGCCGGTCTCGCTGCCCCCGACCATTTTGATTATCTCAAAATCAAGACCGTTTTGTTCATAAAGCCCTGCAGCTTCAGCCATCCAAATGGCAAAAAATGTATTTGCTGGTGAAGCTTCTCCAACCTTAAAAATCATCAATTTAACTTCCTTTTTCTAATTTTATAAACCTGTTAGAGCGCGAACACTTTGGGATAATTCACTTTCAGGCTCTAAAAACTCGTTGATAGTTGTGAAATGGTGTTTACTCTCCATTACCCAGCTTTTTACATCCATACCTTTTGCTCCCCAGACGTCAGCAAGTTCTGTGGTTTGACGAATAAATTCGGCACCTTCTATCCCGCCAGCGACTGCCAAAAGTGGGCCTGGGTGTTTTGGATCCATAAAGAGTGTGCTGAACTCGGCAGCTTCCTCTGGCGTGAATTGAAGTTCATCGTTCTGAAATGAAAGGCGGACTGGCTCAAGGTCGCTGACACCACTGATACTGCAACCCCCCTTGACCAAATCTTTAGGTAACCCTTCCCCGTAGTTAGACCAATCGGTCTGCATCATCATTGCCGTGATATGGCCGCCAGCGGAATGTCCGGAAATCGTAATGTTGTTCTTATCGCCGCCAAACGTCTCCGCGTTGCGCCAGACCCATTCCAAAGAGGCACGGCAACGATCAATTAATGTCCCCATGCGCACTGACGGTATAAGGGGATACTCCACGACTATTGTTGTAACACCGTAGGGAACAAAGGGTTTGGCCACAAAACCAAAATCGTTCTTAGTATTCGATTTCCAGTATCCTCCATGGAAAAACACATGTATCGGCCTTGGTCCGTCACCTACCGCGATATAAATATCTAAAAGGTCCGTATCGCCCTTGCCGAACCGGATGTCTAACTGACAGTCGAATTCAGCCTTAGCCTCATTGGACCCGGTAACCTGTGCGGCTTTACAGTCAGCTGTATCGGGGAATCGTCCGCGATTATTATATTCTAAATCGAGCGATTCCTGATCGTAATCTCGGTATATAGTGGTGCCCATGACCTTTCACCCTGGAATATTTCCTTGTTGGATGGAATATAGAAGGCGATAGAAAGATGGTCAAAGAACGAGTTCTGTTGACCATCTTGCGTAATGTGGGAAAATGCTACCAGTAAATATGGAGAGTAACCTAATGGCAGATGCAGAAAACCCGGGCAGGGGATATCATGACATTGGCGGCAAAGATTACGGTGTTGTCGAGACGGCTGTAACTGAAATGAAGCCTTGGGAAAGGCAATCAACGGCAATCAGTAACGCTTTGGGAGCTGCTGGCCGCCATATATATGTCACCGATGAATCTAGGCGGGCGCGTGAGCAGATGGGTGAACCACTTTATAGTGATCTCGATTATTATGAGCGTTCAACGGAATCGATGAAAATGATTCTCGTCGAAAAAGGTCTATTCACGGACGATGAGCTTGAGAAAAGAATGGATGAGATAAAAAAAAGAATGGATGAGGCACGAGGATGAGTGATAATTTTGTGCCGGGGGATGCTGTCCAAGTCATCGCGACCCACCCTCCTGGTCATAGGCGCACCCCATACTATATTCGAGGAAAAATCGGCAAAATTGAAAGAGTTTGCGGTAATTTCCCTAATCCTGAGGAGCTTGCATACGGGTTTGATGGGCTACCTAAAAAAACCCTTTATAGGGTTCGCTTTAAACAAGCCCATGTTTGGGAAAGCTACACCGGTCCTGACTCCGATACTGTAGACGTTGATATTTATGAGCATTGGTTGCAGCCCGCGTAGGGCAGGAAAGCGAGAGATTTAAAATGGCGGAAGAACGCGAAACACACGATCACGATCACGATCATGACCTCACCTTTCAGCCGGATATTGAGGATGCAGAACCATCTCGTTACGAGCTGATGACTTATGCCATTCGTGAATTATTGATGGAGAAAGGACATCTAACCCCTGAGGAGCTAAGAGCTGCCCAGGAGAAAGTTGAGTCCCTTGAGAAATCGGATGGAGCCTCGGTAATTGCCAAAGCGTGGGTGGACTCAGATTTTAAAAAACGTTTATTGGAAGACGGAAACGCCGCATTGGCTGAAGTTGGTATAGATGCTGGGGCGGCTAAGATGACTGTGGTTGAGAATACCGAAGATGTTCAAAACGTCGTCGTTTGCACCTTGTGTTCCTGTTATCCGCGTGCCGTGCTTGGTATGCCACCGGATTGGTATCGCAGCAAAAGTTACCGGTCCAGGGTCGTGATTGAGCCGCGAAAGGTTCTCTCCGAGTTCGGCACAAATATCCCTGATGATATGACCGTTCGTGTTCATGATAGCCTAGCCGATTTACGTTATTTAGTTATCCCAAGGCGGCCAGATGGCACAGAAGGTTGGAGTGAAGAACAACTGGCGGCAATCGTAACGCGGGACACTATGGTTGGTGTTGCCAATCCAAAGGCATCTTAGATACCTGATGGTGCGCTAGTTACCAGTGGTTTATTCAGGGGGTAATGCCTATGGCTGACACCTTTGTCGGCAAAAAGATGACACGGCTGGAAGATGATATCCTTTTGGCGGGGGAAGCTACTTTTATCGATGATATTCAACTCGATGGAATGCTTCATCTAGCGGTCGTCAGAAGCCAAATGGCACACGCCCGAATTACGTCTATTGATATATCTGCGGCACTGAATGTTGCCGGAGTTGTTGCTGTATATACAATTACCGACTTACTGACAGTTCTATCCCAGGAGCGTGTACCAGAGAATTTTCCGAGTTCCGGAGCTAGGGTGGATGTTGGACCTTATATTCTGGCGAAAGAAGAAGTTTGTTATGTTGGTGAACCTATTGTCGCTGTCATCGCCGAGAATAGATATGTAGCTGAAGATGCGGCACTGCTTGTTGTTGTTGATTACGACCCCCTGGTGGTGCTTGCCGACCCTAGAGAGTCCGCAAAACCCGATGCTCCACCTGTTAATTTGCGGCAGAGAGAACCTGGTAATATCGTTCAGGACTTAAATTTCGGTCATGGTGATATCGATGAGGCTTTTTCAAATGCCGCGTATATTGTCAGTTCAGAACTTTATCAGCACCGTGGTGTAGCAAACTCGATGGAATGTCGCGGGAGCATTGCGCGTTTTGACCCTTTGCGTGAAACGTTTACTATGTGGAGCTCTTGTCAGGCACCACATTCTCATCGGAGTATTCTGGTCTATTTGCTAGGTCTCGATGAAGCACAAATACGGGTGATTGTTCCGAATATAGGTGGTGGGTTTGGCCCTAAGCTGTTGTTTTATCCGGAGGACGCAGTCATTAGCGCGGCCACAATGATACTAGGAAAGCCGATAAAATGGGTCGAAGACCGTCGGGAACATTTAATCACGACGACCCAGGAGAGAGATCAATTCTGGGATGTCGAAATGGCTTGCGACAATTCTGGAAAAATACTCGGTTTGCGAGGGCGGATGTACCACGATCAGGGTGCTTATACAGCCCGCGGGTTTAATATTCCCTTTAGTGCCGCTACAACAATCCTTGGTCCTTATGTCATTCCGAATTATGCACTTAACGTAATTGTTGCGCATACCAATAAAGTTCCGGCAACCTCGATGAGGGGGGCGGGGCACCCTCAGGGCTGTTTTACCATGGAGAGATTGATCGATAGAGCAGCGGATCGAGCCGGGATCGAGCGGACAGTCTTCCGAGAAAATAACTTGATACGTCATGAAGATATGCCCTATGCCCATCCGCTTAAAACTCAAGCGGGCCAACAAATCATCTATGACAGTGGAAATTATAAAAAATGTCAGCATGATTTGCTGAGAGCATTGGACTTTGCGGGTTTTTCTGAACGTCAAGCTAGTGCGAAAGCGGAAAACCGTTTTCTCGGTTTAGGAATAGCGAACTATGTTAAGCCAACGGGCCGTGGTCCCTTTGAAACCGGTATTGTCAGAATTGGCACCTCAGGGAAAATTTCTGTTTATACCGGCGGTATTGCGATGGGGCAGGGATTTCAAACAGCAATGTCTCAGATTGTGGCTGACCAACTCGGTGTTAGCCCCGAAGATGTAACGGTTGTACATGGAGACACACAGAATGTGACGCAGGGGTTCGGCGGTTTTGCTAGCCGCCAGACGGTTTGTGCGGGGTCTTCCATTCATTTGGCGGCGGTCGCCGTCCGGAAAAAGGTAATGGCTATTGCGGCACACCTTCTTGAGGCTTCGGCAGAGGACCTGGAGTTGAAAGATGGCCAAGTCTTTATCTCCGGTGTACCTGATTTGGCGGTGGGTTTTCAGGAAATCGCAGGAGCGGTTGCTGGTGTGCCAGGCTACGCGCTACCGGAGGGCATAACGCCCGGTTTGGAAGCTGAAGAAAGTTTCATGCCGGACAATGTCGCCTATGCAAACGGTGCACACGGTGCGGAGCTTGAAGTTGACATCGGCACAGGCCATGTTCGGATTAATCGCTATGTGATCGTTCATGACAGTGGCACACTTATAAATCCTTTTATCGTTGATGGTCAGGTTCACGGCGGCGTCACGCTGGGTCTGGGGCATGCGCTATTTGAAAACATGATTTATGATGAACAAGCGATACCACAATCGACTAATTTAGGAGAATATCTAATTCCGACTGCGCCAGAAGTACCCAATTACGAAATCATTCATCAACAGTCAGCTACTGACCGGAACCCTATAGGTGTTAAGGGCGTTGGCGAGTGTGGGGTAATGACAGCAGCACCGGCAATTTTGTCAGCCATAGAGAGTGCTCTGCAGGATTTTGGCATAAAACTTGAGAAATATCCGGTGACACCATCGGATCTCATCTCGAAAATTCAGGAGGCGGGCTAACCGTATACCTGTGCGCAATGAGGAGTAGATAGTTATGCCACGTATCGCAGAAATTCCGCGGGATTCTATGAGTAATGCGCAGAGAACGGTTTTTGATGAAATCGCGGGGGGACCACGTGGTGGTGTCAGAGGGCCGTTTTTACCACTACTGAATAGCCCAATGCTGGCGGATAAGGTCCAGAAACTGGGTCAGTTTGTTAGATATGAATGTTCTATCCCGTGGAAACTGAGAGAGTTGGCTATTTTAGTGACGGCCTTTCATTGGAAGGCGCAATATGAGTGGTTTGCCCATGAAAGCGAGGCAATAAAAGCAGGACTTGCTCAGAACATAATTGATGCAATTAAAGTTGGAATTCGCCCAGAATTTCGGGACTTAGCAGAAGAGGAAGTCTACGATTTCTGCTGTGAATTGTATTCTTCAAAGAGGGTTAGTGAACGCGTCTATCAAAACGTCGTCGATCGGCATGGTGTAGCAGGTGCAACGGACTTAGCAGGCCTTTTAGGACATTATAATTTGATAGCCATAACCCTAAATATTTTCGATGTTCAAGTGCCGGATGGGAAGAGGCCGCTAGCTGTGTAGTATTTATTGAATAGGTGAGAAACTTACTGGCCTGATTAGTTTGTCGGTTTGTTGTTTTAGGGCGCCTAGTTCACTGCTCCGACGCGCGAATTCTGCCCAGCCCGGGTCTGCTTCCATCTCTGCGCGCCTGCGTTCGCGGTCGCCAGCATCTTGAAAGCCCCACATGAAGGTCACCTGATTAATCGGACCGACCTCAGTAGTGAAAAAACCGATAAAATTTCCAAGATACTTTTTTTGTAATGGCAACGCATATTCTTCATATACGTCGATCCAAGCTTTCATTTTTCCTGGATGAAAGTCGTATGTACGGTGATCAATAATCATTATTTTTCCCGATAAAAAATTAAAAGGTGGCGTCAGATACCAGCCAAGCATCGACGATCTCTTCAGCTGTCGCGAACCAGACATCATCGTGTTCTCGAATGTAATCTAGAGCAGATTTTAATACCCCTATACGATGGGAGACGCCAATTACGAAAGGGTGAAGGCAGATTGCCATTACGCGCGCAGAATCTTCACCCTCTTCATAGAGGGTATCGAACTGACTACGGATCATTCGCTCAAATTCATCGTTTGAGCGACCAGCACGGAACTGAGGCAGATCATTGATTTCTGTCGAATAGGGCAAAGAAACGAGTTTATTATCACCAACAGTCATGAAGTAAGGCTGGTCATCATTTGTCCAATCACAAACATATTCGATACCTTCGTCCTTGAGGTAATCCAAAGTATTCCAGGTTTCTTGAAGCCCAGAACCAAGCCAGCCCCGGGGTCTTTTTCCTGTGGATTTCTCAATTCGGTTTAAAACATCTTTAATAAGTTGTCTGTCGCCGTCAGGTGGAGTTGAATGAAACGGTCGAGAGTTGCTCTGATTGTGACCCATAAAATTCCAGCCAAGCGCGACGCCGTCTTCAATCATTTCTGGGTAGGCATCACAAACTTCTGAATTTAGTGTACAGGTCGCGCGAATATTACGCTTTGATAGGACTTCCATGATACGAAAAACTCCGATGCGAGCACCGTAGTCGCGCTGGGACCAGGAAGACACCTCTGGGGTATAGCTGTAACGTGAGCCAGGAATGGGTTCATTAAGTGGAAAAAATTCCAAATTTGGCGCAATCCATACGGCTACACGTGCGCCGTTAGGCCATTTAAGTTTTGGACGTCGATTTATCGGCTTGTAAGGAAAAGGTCCATAGCGGCTGGGTTCCATTACGAAGCTTCCCTCAATCCGGCTTCGGAGTAGAGATGTTCTACAATTTCATTAACATGCATGACATCTGCATATTTATGATGCAGGTCGAATAGGTTTACTTTGTGAGACAGCATGTGACGGTCGAAACAGCATTCTTCGGCGATTGTAACGTGAATGCCACTCGAGTAGCCGTCGACAACGCTTGCACGGACACAGCCGCTGGTGCTTTCACCACAAACAATCAAACTATCGACACCCATCTGGTTAAGTTGCGGAATTAACGGGGTCCCAGAAAAAGCACTCGCTCGTTGCTTGTAGACCATGAGATCGCCTTCCTGGGGGGCGAACTCTTCTTTGATTTCCCAAACATCGGGGGCAACCTGAACCTTTTGTCGGTTGGTTGCATAGGCGTGCGCAACATTTGATTCAGCTCGTGTCTCTGTGGTTGAGTATATGATTGGGATACCAACAGCTCGCGCGGCTTTAAATAACCTCTCCGTAGGAGGAATCGCATTCCAAGCGTTTTCGCCGCAGGAGCTTGGATAAGAGTCAATGAGCTCCTCAACTGGCTTAGACCCGCCTTGATAGGCTAGTTTGTAAAGATCAATAGCGAGAAGTGCGGGTTTTGCACCTACATAGGTTTTGCGCTCGTAATGACTGTAAATTTTTAATGCGCCCTCTGAGACGACATCTTTCCAACAATGATCCTCAAAATCTGATGTCACAATTTCCTCCATTATTCCACGAGTCAATTCTATTACAGGCTAGCTAAACCGACAATGCCGCCAAAATCTTCGCGTCTAAAAAACATTGTTTCTCAGTTTTAAGATGAAGCCGATTTCTAAGGTTATTGTAATTGTCTAGTAAGCCGACGCGTTATGTCTGCCTGGCACCCTCAAAAGTAGCTATTGGGGTTTACTCGGTTGTTATTGAATATCAACGCGTTCAGGGCTTAACAGAAATGTTTTCATTACATGCCAGAAACGGGCTCGATTTAGACCGAGAAAGGTTACATGTGCTAGCCCTGGTATAATTACGAATTGTTTATCGCGTGTTGGCAAAAGCTTAAAATAATTTAATAGGTCTTCTTCAGTTGCAATTCCGTCATGTTCGCCGCGAATGATTAAGACAGGGCATGTTGTTTTAGCGGGATTACATACCGGTAAAATCGAGCACATATCCACATAGGTACCAGTCGGAACGGCATCGCATAATTTAAGCTCTGTATCCGCAAGGGCACCGGCTACGCTATCTTCCGAAGTGCCAGGCTTGTCACGAGTAAAAATAGAGAGAAAAAAGTCCCGGTCTACTGGCCGAAAGTTGCTACTAGTCCATTGGTCCATCTTTTTTGCCCTTTCGACTAGCGTCGGAGCACCCTCACCAGTCCAAACAAAGGCGTCAAGTATTAGCTTTTTAGCATGGTTAGGGTATGCCTCGGCAAAGGCGGCAGCCCTTAGCGCTCCCGAAGAGGAACCATAAAAGGCTACCTCTGTTTGTCTAGTTTCCTCAATGACAACTTCCATTCCGGCTTTTAGGTCATGGACTCCCTCCAAAATAGGACTATTACCCTCGGTACTGTCTGAACGCCCATAACCTTCGTGGTCCAAAGTCCAGACATCGAACCCGTATGAGGCAAACTTGTCCATTAGTGAATAATCAGGGTGACCAGGCACTTGAAGGTCAAAACCCGTCGGCCCAGAAAAAGAAGAACCGTGGACTAGAAACAATATGGGCTTGGGCGTTTTGTCTCGGGTTGGATCTCCCAGTCGTTTGCGCCACATATAGAGTTTTACGTCACCCTTTAAGGCCCAATATTCTTGGCTCCAAATTTCGTTAGTCATTTCTATTAGTCGACCCGTCCCGGCATACACAAAAAGCCATCTAAAGAATGCCAAAAACGAGCCCGGTTAATTCCAATCGTAGTGTTGTGTGCTTGACCAGAAACCATTACTAGCTGTTTGTCTTTATTAGGCAGAGCGTTGAAGAAACCAAGGACATCCTCGTCCGTTGCAATGCCATCATGATCACCTCGAAAAATCATTACGGGGCAATTAACTTTGGTTGGGTCGACCACCGGTAAATTAACGCACATATCGATATATGTGCCATTGGGGACACTACCTCCTCCATTTGCCATTTCTGCCGCTGCAGCGGCAGCTGGTAGCTCTGGAATAGTTAAGCCCTGAATATCTCGATTAAAAATATTGAGATAGGCCGCTTCATCTACAGTACGTCGATTTGACCCCCTCCATTCATCAATCCTCTCGGCACGTTTTGCGAGCGTTGGGGATCCTTTGCCGGTCCACACTAATGCTGCTAATACCAGCTTATTGACCCGTTCCGGACAAGCATTTGCAAATCCACCCGCTCGTAAAGCGCCAGAAGAGGAGCCGAAAAAGGAAAAATCTTGTTTGCCAGTTACTCCTTCAACTATTGGGGCCGCCGCTTTTATATCTTCGACACCATCAGCTATATACGAGAATCCCTCGGTGTGTGTTGATCTGCCGTAACCTTCGTGGTCCATGGTCCAGACATCGTAGCCAAGACCAGCGAAAGTTCGCATCAAAGAGTAATCGCCTTGGTCAGGTATTTCGAGGTCATATGCCGTTCGCGCCGAGAAAGATGATCCGTGGACGAGGAAAAGAACGGGTTTTTCTGGGTTTTTAGCTCGTGCAATTGGGGAATATCGTCTAAATAAAAAAAGATCGATGTCTCCCCGCTTGGCCCAGTGTTCTTCTCCAATAATATCGCCGGGGTCGTTTGGCATGTATGTCTTTTGGTCCTTCATAAAACTAATCTCCAATGTATAGTTAACGCTAGAATAAGCCTGTGTTGGAGCGCCAGCAACTGAAGGAGAAGTAATAATGAAGGGTGTGATTTCCCTCATCAGTGCGGGTGCACCCCAATCCGGTGTAATGGAGTGCATTGATGTCTATAAAGGTATAACCGGCATAAGTTTTAATGATTCTTACATGACATCTACAGAAATCAAAGATGTCATGCGAGGTGAGGGGATGACCCCGGACATCCTGATTGCGCCGGCCATGGATATGGAAAAATTTGGCTCGGTTGGTCTACTGGATGTTACCTCTTTTGCGAGGGTAGGTAATGTTGATGTCGGGGTAGTGGTTAGAGGTGATGCAGAGTTACCGAAACTCGGTTCTGAAGATGCATTACGTGAAGCTATCCTAGGTGCTGACCGAGTTCTTTATAATGCTGCTACGTCGGGAAAATATATTGCGAAGATGATCAAAAGACTCGGTATTGCTGAAGATGTATCCGACAAGACGGAGCTTTTTCCAAGTGCTTTGCAACTGATGAAACGAATAGGTCGAGGGAACGGAAGAGAAATTGGTTTCGGACAAATTCCAGCTATAAGGAGGCTCTCTAGTCACGGTGTTGTCTTAGCTGGCCCATTGCCTGGAGGATTAAAAAATACGACAACTTACATTGCTGGGTCTACGGGAGCCGAAGCGAAACAAAATGTAACAAATTTTCTCAGTTTTGTTGCATCCCCGCGCAGCCGTCTAATCTTCAAGAGAGCTGGAATCGTTTAAAGGTTTTATTGGTTAAAATTTTTTCTTGGTTTGTAATTTTCGTCGCCAATCTAGAAACATAGGTACGAATAAAGAGATAATAAGCATTATCCACATTACGTTGCCGAGTGTGGAAGAAAAAATAACCATTACGTCGCCCTGCGAAATACGAAGAGCGCGCAGAAAATAATTTTCCAGTAGTGGCCCTAAAATTACTCCGATTAAAATCGCGGCAACATGGTATCCTGTTTTTCGCGCGACATAGCCAATAATTCCGAACACCAAAGCCAAATACATGTCAAAAACATAGGCTCTCGGTACAAAGGCGCCAACCAAAGTGAATGAGATGATGATTGGCGCCATGTATGTAGTAGAGACCACCGTAATTCGCGACATATAGCGTGCAAGTGGCAAAACGGTTAAAATCATGATGGCGTAGGTAGCTGCCATTGCGGTAAATGCGCCATAGGCTAACTCTGGCTGGCTGTCGAATAGGTCCGGACCAACCGTGACGCCGTGGTATTGGAGGACAACCGCCATTATTGCTGCCGTTGCACCTCCTGGGACGCCGATCACAAGCAACGGTATTAGCGTGCCAGATGTTACGCCATTATTTGCAGATTCTGGTGCGACTAGGCCATCAAGGTGGCCGGTACCATAGAGTTCAGGCGTCTTAGAAAATGTCTTAGATTGTTGATATGCGACAAAGGAAGCAATCGCAGCGCCGGCACCAGGTACTACACCAATAATGAGGCCAATGATACTAGTCCAAATGATATGCCACCATCGGCTTACGGCTAATCTTACTCCCTCCCAGGTTTCTGCCCAACCAGCTTTCTGCATGGCGTCCATGCCACGTTTGCTGAGAATGGATTCGCCTTCTATTACGGCAAAGGCCTCTGATACAGCAAACAAACCGACGAGCGCTGGGATTAAGGGAACCTTGTCGTAGAGTTCGAGAAACCCGAATGTCCCACGAGGGGTCTCATAGACAACATCGGCGCCAATATAACCAATCATTAGGCCGAAAAAGCCAGCAATTAGGCCTTTCAAGGTATCTTTAGCTGCTATTGTCGCGATTAAAGAGATACCGAAAAGCATGATTACAATCATTTCCACGCTATGAAGATGGTAA
>MDTE01166080.1_pt1 | contig 12058 bp, 11 predicted proteins | sample 811231 | NCBI WGS metagenome assembly MDTE01 (sample SAMN05326651, study PRJNA326480) | marine metagenome | isolation source: seawater | place: Indian Ocean: Red Sea | collected 2010
TAAAAAATCGTTGAGATTAAATAAATTGATTATAACGATTATTAATTTAATGTGCAAATTATGAAAAATTATAAATGGCAACTAATGTCTAATAATATATTGCCAAAAGATAAAAATATTCTAATTCAATTCATAAAAAAAACTAACAAGTTTACTAATGGACCAAAAGTAATGGAATTTGAAAAAAAATGGTCTAAATGGCTTGGAGTTAAATATAGTACATTTGTAAATTCGGGTGCATCCGCTAATTTAATATCAATTAATATTTTAAAAGAATTAAATAAAAATAAAAATGAGATTATATTGCCAGCTTTTACATGGAGTTCAGATGTAGTTTCAGTAATTAATGCTGGGTTCAAACCAATTTTTGTAGATATAAATTTTGATAATTTAGCTTTAAATGAAAAATTAGTTAGAAAAAGAATTAACAAAAATACATTGGCAATTTTTATTACTCATGCAATGGGATTTGTTGGATTAACAAAAAAATTTATTAAATTTATAAAAAAAAAAAAAATTTATTTAATTGAAGATGTTTGCGAATCTCACGGTGCAAGATTAGGTAATAAAAAAGCTGGAACCCTTGGGGAAATATCAAATTTTTCATTCTATTATGGCCATCACATGACAACTATTGAGGGGGGAATGATTTCAACAAATTCTAAAAAAATAGATAGATTAGCAAAAATGAAACGAGGTCATGGTTTATTAAGAGACTCTCAAGATATAACTTTTATTAATGAAAATATAAAAAGTAAAAAAGATTTAAATAATGATTTTATTTTTTATACCGAGGGCTTCAATTTAAGAAGTACTGAATTATCTGCTGTCATTGGAATTGAACAATTAAAAAGATTAAATAGAAATATTAAAATTAGAAATCAAAATCACAAATTGTTTCTAAAACATTTAAGAGATGATATTTTTTTTAAAAATTTTAATTTAAAAGGATCAAGTAATTATGGTTTACATTTAATTTTAAAAAAAAAAATCGTAAACTTTTTAAAAAGATACTAAAAATATTAGATAAAAATTTAATTGAATATAGACTTGGCAGTTTAGGAAACCAAATTAGACAACCATATCTTAAAAAATATAAAAAACTTTCATATTTAAAATCACTTAAAAATACAGAACATATGCATTTTTTTTCTGTATATATCGGAAATCATCAAGCTTTAGATAAAAATAACATAGTTAAACTTTGTGAAAATTTAAATAAGTTTAAAAAATAATTCTTATGAAAATATTTACAGATAAAAAATTAAAAGAAATTAAGATTATTAAACCAAAGACATTTAGTGATTTTAGAGGAAAAATCTGGACAAAATGGGAAAAAAAATTATTTAAAAACATAAAATTTAATTTAAGTAAATACACTACATCTAAAAAAAATGTACTTAGAGGATTTCATGGAGACTCAAAATCCTGGAAATTGGTTACCTGCATTAAAGGGGAAGTATTAAATGTTGTTGTTGATTACAGAAAAAATTCAAAAAACTATCTAAAATATTCATCTTTTGTTTTAAACGATAAAAATAAGATTTCTGTTCTGATACCCCCTATGTTTTTAAACTCTTGGCTTTGTTTAAGTAAAGACTGCATATATTCTTATGATTATTCTTTTAAAGGAAATTATAATGACGTTAAAAATCAAATTAGTGTAAAATGGGATGATGCTGAAATTAATTTTAATTGGCCAATTAAAAAACCAATTTTATCGTTTCGTGATAGACAGTATTAAAAATAGAATATACAAAAAAATTTTAATTATATGAAAAAGAAAATTGCATTAGTCTTTGGAATTACAGGTCAGGATGGTTCATATTTAGCAGAATTATTGTTAAATAAAAATTATAAGGTATATGGAGTTAAAAGAAGAACCAGCCTAATTCACACAACAAGAATTGATCATATCTATAAGGATTTCCACTTAAAAACTAATTTAATTTTAAAGTATGGTGATGTTACAGATTTTTCGAACGTATTTAATCTAATTAATGAAATCAAACCAGATGAAATTTATAATTTAGCAGCTCAAAGCAATGTTGGAGTTTCTTTTGAATTAGCAGAATATACAGCCCAAGTAGATTCTATCGGAACACTAAGAATCTTAGAAGCGATTAGAATAATAGATAAAAAGAGAAAGATGAAATTTTATCAAGCATCCACATCAGAAATTTTTGGCAATAGTCCTGATAAACCATACAATGAAAAAAGTAAATTTGAACCTGTATCACCCTATGGAACAGCAAAATTATATTCATATTGGACAACTAGGAATTATAGAGATGCATATTCAATGTTTGCTTCTAATGGAATTCTGTTTAATCACGAATCACCAAGAAGGGGTGAAAATTTTATTTCCAGAAAAACAATTATTGGGATTATAAAAGTTTTAAAAGGTTACCAAAAATGTCTTTATTTAGGTAATTTAAAATCCAAACGAGATTGGGGTCATGCTAAAGAATTTGTAAATGCACAGTGGAAAATTTTACAACAAAAAACCCCAGATGATTTTGTCATTGCAACTGGCAGAAATTATTCAGTTAAAGATTTGGTAAACTTAGTTTTAAAAAAATTAAAAATAAAATATTCTTGGAAAAAAGATAAAAAAGGTTACGAATACGCAATAGCTTTAAATAATATTGGACGAATAAAAAAATTACAAATTATAGTAAAACAAGAAAAAATATACTTTAGGCCAAACGAAGTTCATAATCTCGTTGGAGATTATGCAAAAGCTAAAAATTTGCTTAAATGGAAACCAAAAATAAATTTTGAACAATTGATATCAGAAATGATTGATTCTGATCTTAAAAAGATAATTTAATGTTCAAACATGAATTAAACAAAATAAGGTACTCAATTTTACAAAGTTGCTTTAAAAACAAAGAGGGACATATTGGAAGTGCTTTTTCTGTAATAGAAATTTTATACGTAATTTTTAAAAGATATTTTAAAAATCATTATTTCATATTGAGCAAAGGTCATGCGGCCATAGGTGTTTATGCTGTTATGAATCATTTTAAAATTTTAAATAACAAGGAATATAAATCATTTTGTAAGCTTAACTCAAGATTAGGGGGACATCCTGACTCTACAAAATTACCTAATTTGAATTTTTCTACTGGATCATTGGGACACGGTTTGCCAGTTTCATCAGGTTTAGCTTTTGGACTTAAAATGAAAAAAGATAAGCGAAAAATAATTTGTTTAATTGGTGACCAAGAATTAATGGAAGGAACAACTTGGGAGAGTTTACATATAATTAGTAATTATAATTTAAAGAATATTCTTCTTATAATCGATAGAAATAATTCAGATTTTAGAAGCATCAAATTTATAAAATTAAAAAAAAGGTTATCTGTCTTTTGTGATAAAATTTTAGAAGTAGACGGACATCATGTAAAATCATTGACAATTGCAATAGAAAAAGCTGTAAAAAGCAGAAATTCTTTTCAGATATTAATTGCAAATACAATTAAAGGAAAAGGAATTAATTCAATAGAAAATAATCCAGCTTGGCATCATAAAGCGCCTTCAAAAGAGGAAATGGAAAATTTCAAAGTAGAATTAAAAGTATGAGAAAAACTTTTCCAAAAGTTACAGAGAAATTAATGAAAAAAAATAAAAAAATATTTTGTTTACTTGGCGATATTGGTGTTTTTTCTTTTAGAAATATTTTCAAAAATTATAAGAATAGAATTTTAAATATGAGTACTATGGAACAATCTATGATAGGTTTTGCAGCAGGTTTATCTAAGATTGGTTTTGTCCCTATAATACATACTATTACACCTTTTTTAGTTCTGCGTTCTTTAGAACAAATTAAAATTGATTTTGTTTATAATAAATTAAATTGCAATATAGTATCAGTTGGAGCTTCTAATGATTATACAAAACTCGGTACTACGCATCATTGCTTTGAAGACATAAACATTCTCTCAAGTTATGAAGATATAAATTTATTTATTCCATCTAATGAGAATGAATTTAAATATTTATTTGAAAAAAATTACAATAATAATTTAATTAATTATTTTAGATTATCTGAAAAAAAAATTAAATATTATATAAAAAGCAATGGATTTTTAAAAAAACATAAAAAAAAGTCATTATTAATAATTGTTGGAAATTCATTTGATTATCAAGATGTAAATACGGATAAATTTGATGTTTATTATGTAAATAATATTTCTAAAAAAATGAGTTTTGAATTTTTAAAAAAATATATGAAGATTTTAATTACTGAACCATATTTTGGAAATGTTTTAGAAAGAAGAATTAAAAAAAAAATTAAAAAAAAGATTTATATATCAACAGTTAGTTATGAAGAAACAATTATACACAAATATGGTAATAAAATTGAACAAGATAAGTATTTAAAGTTTGATAAAAAGAATATATTGAAAAAAATAAATGAGTTCTTTTAATCATATATCAAATAAAAATTTGAAATTATTGAATATTTTAAAATCAACTGATTTAAAAAAAATTAAAAAAAATGAAATTAATTTTCTTAAAAACAAAAAAATTTTAATAACTGGTGTTTCAGGGATTATTGGTATTAATTTACTTTTTTTTTTTAATGCTCTTAATGAAAAAGAAAAAACATCTATTAAAGTCGACGGAACATATCATACTTCTCTTTTTTTATTTGTTAAAAATTATTTTAAGAAAAATAAGTCAGTAAATTTTAAAAAAATTGATTTAACAAACAAAAAATTAGACAAAAAAAAGAAATATGATTTGATTTTTCATTGTGCTGGTTATGGTCAGCCGACTAAATTTCTAAAGTTTTCATCATCTACATATAAGCTTAATTCAATTACTATAATGCATTTAAAAAAAAACCTTAAAAAGGGTGGAAAATTTATTTATATGAGTTCAACAGAAATATATTCAGGCAATAAGGGATTATGCAATGAAAACCATATTGGAAATACAACTACTACACATCCTAGATCACCATATATAGAAAGCAAGAGATTTGGTGAGTCTTTATTAATTAACAGTAAAGATGATTTTTTGATATATAGAGTTTGCCTCACTTTTGGACCGGGTGCAAAATTAAATGATGAAAGAATTTTAAATTTGCTTTTATTAAGATCTATTCAAAAAAATGAAATTGATATTTATGGGGGATTAAATCAATTAAGATCTAATTTATATATAAGTGACGCTATTAATATGATTATAAAAAGTGTAGTTAAATTTAATAGAGAAATTTTTAATATAAATAATCATAAAATGACTACTATAGGTGAAATGGTAAAAATAATATCAAAATTATCAAATAAAAAGATTGCAAAACATAAAAGTTTTTTAAAAGGATCACCAAAGGTTATTAAAATATCTAATAAAAAAATTCTTGACGCAATTAAATATAAAATTTCTACTAACTTGAAAAATGGTTTGATAAAAACTTATAATTGGTATTTAAATTTAATTATTTAATAATTTTTCGATATCCTGTTTAATATTATCTTTAATTATTATATCTTTTTTAATATTCTTTTTATATCTATAAAATTTATTTTCACCTGGGTATAAAATTTTATTTATACCTTTAATCTTAGGTAATTTTTTTATTATTTTAATATTATCTTTAATTCTAGTTTTAAAATTATTAATAAATAAATTTGATTTAAAAGTAATAATTAGATGTCCAATATTTTGAGGTCCAGTAAAATCATCGAAAGGATCTTTTACTTTTCCAGCATGGTTGCTACCCGTTAACACACCACTTAATATATCGACCATCCAAGCTAAACCAGAACCTCTGAAACCAGCGATTGGTAATTGAACTCCTTCTAGTGCATGTTTTGCATTCGTAGTTGGTTTTCCATATTTATTCAAAGCAACACCCTCAGGAATTTTTTGGTTATTCTTAGCAGCAAATCTTATTTTTCCTCTATTAATCTTTGATATAGATGTATCTAATATAAATGGAATTTTAGAACCTGAAGGACATCCAAAACAAATTGGATTAGTACCAAATAAACTTTTTATTGATCCATGAGGCGCTACAGCAGGAGGTGCATTAGTAAAAATTATAGTTATTAAATTTTTTTTTACAGCCTGTTCTGCATAATAACCTGAAAGACCATAATGACCACTATTTTTTATACCAACCATACCAATACCAGTTTTTTTGGCATTTTGAATTGCTTTTTTAATTCCAATATCCGCTGCTACAAATCCTATACTATTATCAGCATCTATAAGAGATATAGAATTAGAAATTTTCTTAGTTCTAATTTTTGGTTTAGGATTAATTAATTTTTTTTTTATTCTATTGCAATACATTCTAAGCCTAGAAAGACCATGTCCATAAGCACCTACTAATTCTGCATTAATTAAGGCCCTAGAACTAATTTTTGAATGATCTTTATTTAATTTATGATTTAAGAATATCTTAACTAAGATTTTTTCAAGATTTTGTTTTTTAATCTTCATTTTAAATAATAATGATTGTAATAATTCTACATATCATTTTAAATAAATTAAAATATTAAATTAATTATGAAAATATTTGATTGTACCACTTATTTTGAAGAAGATTTAATGATGGATTTAAGGTTTAATATTCTTAACGATTTTGTTGATAAATTCGTAGTTAGTGAAGCAATATTTACCCATAGTGGCAATACTAAAAAAATTAGATTTGATGTAAACAATTTTAAAAAATTTAAAGACAAAATTATTCATATAGTAGTTGATGAAGATCCAGTTGATCAAACTCACAAAAATATTACAGATCTAGGAACAAAAAGATTAAATAGTATAAGGAGAATAGAGTTTCAAAGAAATGAAATTTTAAGAGGACTAAGTCAAGCTGCAGATGATGATTATATAATTTATAGTGATAATGATGAAATTCCAAATTTAGAAAATATAAATTTTTCTCAAAATAAATCTAAGATAATTTTATTTAAACAAAACTTGTATTATTATAAGTTTAATTTAGCTTATCCAAAACTTGATTGGTATGGAAGTAAATCTTGCAAAAAAAAAAATTTAAAAACTATTTCTTGGTTAAGAAATATAAAAACAAAAAAATATAATTTTTTGAGATTAGATACTTTATTTTCTAATACAAAATATATTAATTTAAAAATTGTGAAAGATGGAGGTTGGCATTTTACAAATTTAAAAACTCCTGAACAGTTATATAAAAAATATCTAAATGATGAGATGCATTCAGAGTTTGAAAGTAAAAAAATAAATATTAAGGATATACAGAAAAAAATTAGTCAAAAATATGTAAATTATAATCATTTTGCAGATTCGAATTCATCAATTGAAAGAAAATATGATAATCAATTTAGCTTAGAAAAGGTAAATTTAGATAAACTACCAACTTATATAAAAATTAATGAAGATAAATACAAAGAATGGATTGATTAGTAAATGACAAAAAATATAATTTATATTAGTCATGCAGAAAAAGATCCATCTGGAGGTGCTAAAATAATTTACCGTCATTCAGAAAAAATAAATATTTTAAAAAATTTTTCCTCAGAAGTTTTACATTTAAAAAAAACAAGATTATCTAAATTAAAAACTTCAATTAAAAAAAAAATAAAGCTTAGTTCTAAAGTAGAAAATGGATGGCAGTTAAATGAAGTTATACCAGTTAAAAAATTTAATTATAAATGGTTTAAACATAAAATTAAAACCAGAAATTATTTTAATTTCGATGCTAAGAAAGATTTTATAATTTTACCTGAAATTTTTGCTCATTTAGCTGACGATCTTTTGATAAAAAAAGGAATAAGTTATGCAATTTTTGTTCAAAATGGTTATGTAATTCAATCTACTAATAACGAAAACAAACTTTTAAAAGCATATAAAAAAGCAAAATTTATTTTATCTTATTCAAATGATATTACTAAATGTATAAATTTAAAATTTCCAAATCTTAAAACAAAAATAATTAAAATTTCATATGCATTAAATTTAAATAATAAAATTAAATTTAAAAAAAAAAATCTTATAACCTTTATGAGCAGAAAACTGCCACAACATTCTAAATTAGTTTCTAATTATATAAAAAATCATTTACCTAGAAGTTGGATTTTAAGAAATATTCACCAACTCTCAGAAAAAGAAACATATTCTATATTAAAAAAATCAAAGATATTTCTGGCATTTTCTAGTTTTGAAGGTCTAGCTTTACCACCAATAGAGGCAGCGTTAGCAGGAAATTATGTAATTGGTTACACAGGGGAGGGAGGTGAAGAGTATTGGAAAAAACCAATTTTTACGAAAATTAATTCTGGTAATATAAATCATTTTATAAAGTCTATTAATGAAAAAATTAAATTCTTAAATAAAAAAAATAAATTTCCTAAAAAAAAACTTATTAATTTAAGAAACAAATTTTCAAGTGAAACTGAAACTAAAAATATAATTAAATTTTTAAAATTTGTTCCTAAATAGTTTTTTTCGAAATATATTTTACCCAATTATAAGTACTTGATACCATTTTATTAATATTATTATATTTTGGTTTCCATTTAATAAATTTTATTAATTTGTGATTTGATGTAGTAATTTGTTCCATATCACCAATTCTTCGGTTAATAAAATCTATTTGAATTTTATTTTTTTTTAGTTTTTGGAAAATTTTCGCTACTTGCAATATACTGTATCCTTTTCCATAGCCACAATTCAAAATTGTAAATTTTTTCAAAAATTTAAATTTATTTATACACTTAACGTGAATTTGGGCTAAATCATAAACATGAATAAAGTCTCTTATGCATGTACCGTCAAATGTTTTATAGTTTTTTCCGTAAATTATTAAATTATTATTATTTAAAACCTTTTCAGCAAAATTATTAAACAACCTATCTTTTTTACTAAATTCACCAATCTTATCTTTAATGTTGGCTCCAACTACGTTAAAATATCTTAGTATTATATATTTAATATTTGAATTTTTAAATTTTTCTTTAATTAAATTTTCACAAGCTAATTTTGTTTTTCCATAATAATTCATAGGATTTTTTATACTATTTTCTTTTACTGTTTTTAATTTATTAGAGAAAACAGTACATGAACTAGAAAAAATAAAATTATTAATTTTAAATTTCTTACAAATTTCAATTAAATTTTTAGTTCCAATAATATTATTTTTAAAATATTTATTTTTTAATTTTTCTCCTTCAGATACCACGCATAATGCAGCTAAATGAATTATTAAATCTATTTTTTTATTTTTGAAAAATTTATTTAGTTTTTTTTTGTTTAAAATATCTATTTTTGAAAATTTTATATTCTTTTTTAAATAATTTTTTTTTGTTATACTTAAATTATCAATTACATAGATATTGTATTTTTTTTTGTTTAATATCTTAACTATCTGTCTCCCTATGTAGCCCGCTCCCCCAACTACTAATATATTTTTCATATTGAGTTTATTTTTTTATTAAAACTAATAATTTTTCACAATTCCAACTAGCAGTAAAATTGTTTGCATGAACAGATTCAATAAAGAAAATTTTACTAAATTCATCACTCATTTTTGAAATTTTATTAAAGTACCTTTCTTCTGCATGGTCTTTTCTGAATCTAAAAATATCTTCAATGACCAAAATTCCGCCAGGATTTAAAAAATCCTTAACATTATTTATTATATTAATTTGGTGATCAAAATGATGCGTACTATCATCTATTATAATATCAAATTTTTTTTTTGTTTTTTCAAAAGCACTTTTTATTTTTTCATTTATACTAACATCTATTTCATAATAATAAGTGTCTTTTAATTGATCTTTCATTGCTTGCTCTATTTTATTAGTATCTTTTTCAAACAAATGAAGATTGGCATTTAAAAAAAATTCCCTCCATAATTTACTTGATCCATTTTTTTCAATACCTATTTCTGCAAAATTAAGATTTTTATCTCTAAAATTATTAAAAATAAGAAAATATATTCCTGTGTATCCACTTCTATGTCCGTTCAAATTGTAAGGTGATTTATTTGTATTAAACTTACTTCCAATATCACATAAATGTGATTTAAATAAAGTTGTATCTATAATAATTTTATCAAATTTATTTTTATTATTTTTTAAAACTAATCTTCTGTTATTTTCAGAATAATCAAAATTAAAACTTTTTAATTCATTTATAGATGGTATTATTTTGTAGTTAGATCTATGAAATATTAAATTTAAAAATTTTATAAAATAGTATTGTATTAGTTTTAGTAAAGTTCGGTATATTTTTTTCAATTAAACTCCAATATATATTTATAATAAATTTTATCCTTTTCCCCTCCACGGTATCGTTTTGTCAATTATTTTTCTTAAAGTGACATCAAAGAGTAGACCAAGCATTCCCATAATAAAAATTGTGATCCAAATAACTTCATATTGGAAATATTTTTTAGCAACGTTTTCTACAAATCCGATACCAGTTGTTCCTGCTAAAAATTCAGCAGCAACTAAAGTTCCCCAACACATACCAACAGCCACTCTGATGCCAGTTAAAATTTCAGGTAATGAATTTGGAAAAATCACGTGTCTTAATATCTGTCTTTTAGATGCTCCAAGTGAATGAGCAGCATGAATTTTTGAAAGCTGTGTCCCTGATGCACCAGCTCTTGCTGAAATAATCATAATGGATAAAGAAACCATAAATAATAAAAATACTTTTCCGGTATTATCTATACCAAGAACAGAAATAATTAATGGAGCCCAAGCAAGAGGTGGAACAGGTCTATATAATTCAATTAAAGGGTCAAAAAATCCTTTAGCAAATCTATTTAATCCCATAAACAAACCTAAAGGAACACCTATAATTATTCCAAAAACTAAACCTAAAAATACTCTTAAAAAAGAATCCCAAATATGACCATACGGAACAGGTATTTTGAATAATGAAAAGTCTCCAGTAACAATTTTTAAAACTCTTCCTTTAAAATTTTGTTCAACTATTCCATCATTTGAGTGTACTGGATATTCTCCAGGGAGAATATCAGCTAGCCAATCAGGTAAAATAAACCCTATAATTTTACTTACATCCATCATATCAATCCAAAGCAAAGGAATGTTTTTGTAACCAACGCTAGGTTTTGACATCAAAATAAATTTATTAAAAGTATCAGAGGGTTTTGGTAGCCATCGACCGGATCCTTGTTCGGAGCAGCTTGGACCACTAGCAACTATTGTGCCAGCAGGAAACAAAATTATATCAATTAGTCTAAGACCGCCTTGCTGATCTTTTTGTACTTTATCAAATTCAACTATTGCATTTTTCATACTATTTAATGCTGTCGGTGGATAAATACTCGCAAATTCAATTCTTCTTGCAATTTTAAGAATATCTTTTGCATAAGTTGAAGCTAATTCTTCAGTATCATCTAAATTTTTCCTATATGCTTTGATTTCATCTTTAATTTTTTTAATTGAATTTTTGAATTGTCGGTTGTGATTTCTTAATTTAAAGAATTTATCATTAATAATTTTAAGCTCTTCTGCAGCAGCATTAAATTTTAATCCACGATTTGTTTCTGGTACCAAAGGAACTTCTATTGTATTTTCTATAGAACCTGTTCCTGTTCTAACCGTTATAATACCCCAACTACCTTGTTCTGAAATAGCTTTTTGTCTCTCAATTTTTTGTTCTTCTGTTTCAAATGGATAATCTTCTTTTTTAAAATTAGAACTTAAAAGCTTTATATTTTCAGTTATTTCTTGTATTTGAAGTTTTGTATCAATTTCCATTAAATCCTCGTTAGTTAATAATGGAATTAATTGTTTGGTTTGAACTATGTAGTCAACCAAAATAGTTTTTTGTTGATTACTTAAATTTTGTGAATTTTGTATTTCATTGGTAATTCTTTGAAGGTTTTTATTCTCAATTTTAATTATAGAGGTACTTTTAAATTCTCTTTCAGCAATAGGGAATTGATATTTTAATCCTAATAATGACTCATTTACCTTAGCAACTTGACATAGTTCATTTGCGGATTTTGGATAAAATCCTTTTGCAATATCCCAAGAATAATAAAGCCAAACCAGTAAGATTGCACTACTACCAA
>MDTE01071297.1_pt1 | contig 12057 bp, 14 predicted proteins | sample 811231 | NCBI WGS metagenome assembly MDTE01 (sample SAMN05326651, study PRJNA326480) | marine metagenome | isolation source: seawater | place: Indian Ocean: Red Sea | collected 2010
CGATAACGAGGACGTGAACGACGCCGACTACGTGAACGACGATAACGAGGACGTGAACGACGCCGACTACGTGAACGACGATAACGAGGACGTGAACGACGATAACGGGGACGTGAACGACGCCGAGGACGTGAACGACGCGGAGGGGGGCGAGGTGGGGTACACATTCTGGTATCTTTTTGATGACCAATTGGTTTTATCCATGTTTTATATGTATTATTTGTACTCATTGTACATTGAGGTATTTTATTAATAAGAGCACAATTATTTCCTCTAGTTGCATATTTATTAAATATTGAATACTTGCACTTATCATCACATGCACATGCATTTTTACAATCTGTATCCCTTGGTCTGTTTGTAAAATTTGCATATCGCCAGCTATCTCTTCGTGAAATTTCTGTGCAAATTTTATTATCTACCCAACCATCTGTACTGTTTATACATCTTCCTTGAAAAAACGAATATCCTGAATTACAACCATCTGTTTTACACTTTTTAATTCCATTTATGTTGCAAGAACTACCTGTTGCTGGTGCTCCATTATCACATGTACATTTATTTTCTATACATTTATTATTTTCTAATCTAAAACCTGGGTTACAACTTTTACATACTTTATCTCCATTATTTGGACATTCTATACTTGGCACTGCCGTTCCATTATCACATAAACATTTATTTTCTAAACATATTTCATTAATGCCTTTATGATATGTATCGTATCTATTATCATCTATTAAAACACACATATTTGAAATAGGTTTTGATAATGTCCAGCATCTTTTTCCTGATGTATCATGAATAGACTTATAACATCGGTTATCATTCTCACAAGATCTTCTGCATTCCTTCTTTGTTTTATCACGAAAAAAATTTAAATAATTTTTACTGTATTCGTTAACATTATTACAAGTCTTATTATCTGCCCATCCACTATCACTAATCCGTCCAGAAGGATGTCTAAGATCGAGTGAACTATATCCAAATTTACATTGACATTTTTCATAACCATTTCTAGGACATTCGGGTCCTAATACTCCAATACCATTAGGATCGTTACAACTACATTTGTTAATAATTTCAGTACGTGTTTCTGTATTTTCCTGGCGCACATTATTTACCATATCTTCAGGATATTGTTCTATCCAATACCCTTTAAATGCATCTCCGGTTCCAGTATCACCATCATCATCATCATAACTATCATTACACTTAATTGCTCCTGTATTTGAAGGAAGAGGTCTATCTATACTAATAAATAAATGATTTTTATATTTCAATTTATCTTTATCATAATCGGCTTGATTGACATATGTTACAGGCTCATTTTCAGAACCTAATTCTTCAGGGTTGCAATTGGTGGAACATACATCTGGAATGTCCCAACATACTTCGCCAACAGTTAGATACCTAAATAGATTAAGTAATTTATCAATATTATCTAAATCTGAATTATATAGACTACTCATGTTATCAATTTCTTCTATCATTTTATCTATTTGAGGAACGAAGTCATTAAGAGGGTTAAATTCACTTATAAATGCGTTAATTTTTTCGTTTAAAGCCGTTTCTAAATTATCAATATTATCTTGTAATCCAAGGAATAATCTATCTAATGTTGTAAATAGTTTATTTGCCAACTTGTCTGATACATCGTCTAAACATATGCTCCCTCCTTGTGCATCCCAAAATTGATCTTCCGCTGATTTTATGTTAAGATTCGGATTTTGTCTTCTTTGTCTTTCTTTCTCCCGTTCCATATCTCCTATACTTGAATTTACTGCGGCCTCGCCTGCACCACCCGTACCAGACGGGCCACCAAACCAACCGGCTATATCGTCAAAAATCCCTTCCTTATATCTTTCTGGGAAAGAAGATCTATCTATACAAATTTTTGTATTTATTGTTGGTATTTGTTGTAATGAACATATTATGTTGTCAATTCCGAATACTTCATTAACCCTATCTATAACATCCTGTAAAAAATCCACAAGACCGGAACCATCCCATATGTCTTTAAATTCACGGGTAATAGTTGTAAGCGTATCGACTACAAAATCCTTCATCATTTTAAATAAATTAGTGATATGCTGAAATAACATTAATATTACATGAATTGTATTTAATGTTTTTTCAAACATATCACCTATCGTATTATTTATATTTCTAGAAAAGTCATGTTGACGGGTATTTAAATTTAATTCAGATGCGAGACGTGTAACAAACTCTTCAGTAGCATTATTACCTTGTCTCATTATTTTGGTAATTATTTCAATTCTAAATCTCATAATACCAAACTGAATCATCATTGGTCCCAGCCATGGGGTTAACTTCCGTTCAATTACACCAAATTTCATTATTAATTTGTTTATCTTAAGAATGTTATATTCTAATTTATTAAAGAGACCCATCTCATTATTATCTATTAATCTTCTATCCAACTTTTCTTTGCTTTGTCTTTTACGCTCTCTTACAGACAATCCTGTTTTAAATGGACCCTTTCTACCCATTCCTTGTTGAGGAACTCTTAATCTCCTAAAATTTTCAAGTATTTTATCGGTTATTTCAAATTGGTCGAGACCATCAGGGTGCAAAAGAGCGTTGACAATTCTTTCGTTAGGAGCGTTCAGAGTACTACTTGCCAAACTTGACAGTATAAATTTATTACCAGAAGTTCTTATCTTATTACTTGCTTTAGACATTTTATATACTAGATTTTTTGCAACATCTATTTGTTGCAATGCTGATACCATTGTACTCCTAAATTCATTTAATTGTGCGGGTCCTACAAATACATCCTTTCGTATTCTACCTATTGTTTTTTCAATTAGAATAACTTTTTTTAAAATTTTGTCCCATGTTTGTAATAAACTACATTCTGTACCTGATACAGTTAAATAATAATTACTAAATAATTCATTGGTATACACACTTTTTACATTTTCGCCTCCAATTACACGTTTAAGATTAGCAAATCCAGTTATAATTTCTTGTACAGAATTACCGCTAATATCATTAAACATACCTCTTGATAGTAGATCAGTATCAATACAATCATTACTATCTGTTTTCATTTCAAAATCAGTATCACAACTCATTTTTTTTATTATACAACATATAATAAAAAAAATCAAAACCATTTAGGGACATCTCTTTTTGTCCATTTAGCAAACTCTTTCTTATCATTTATGTAATAAGTATGATAAGATGTTATTGCATTATCTGATTTATATTCATCTGGCATAGCAAGCAGCGGTTCTGTAAATCCAATATCTGGAATATTAGGTTGAAATTCAGACAACCATTCTAGATGTTTTTGCGTAGAATGTGTCTTACCGTATCTATAAGTGTATTCTTTACATAATTCAATACCCAATCTACACAACCATTCATAATTTCTTAATGAGTGACGAACCCACTTTGAAGATGGATGATTAACATGAGACTTTCTATAACCATGTTTTCCTGATTTATTAAGGGGTGCATCTATAATAAAAGTATCATCATCAGATGTAACCCATAAACATGTATATAATAACTGTGCTGTTTCAAGAATCATTTTAACTACATGTTTATCACAATGATATTTAGCGCATTGTTCGGGATTATACGAAAGGAAAAAGATGTTCATCAATTTATGTTAATTATAATTAATATAAATTCAATTTTGTTTAGCGATAAATAATTTACCTACTCCGATAAACGCAAGTCCGAAAAGTAAACCTTCTAATACACCTTTTGGTAAAATTTTACAATCGTGTTTTCCATCTTGGTTGACAGTGCAACCAGATAAATTTAAATAATTCATTATAACTGGTGACATGCATACTATAACAATTAAACCAATCCACATATATGTATCATTTTTTAAATTAGTTAAAAATAATAAACTTCCAATACCTGCTATTAACATAAATACAACACAGAAACTCGCCATAACTATTTCCAGTTTTTGATTTGCGGATACGCATATATTTTGGCTCATATCGCAATATTCATTTCCTGAACAATCTTCATTTTGTAAACAATCTGTCATTTTTTATATATTATAAAGATATTTAATATTTACTAAATATTAAATATAGAATGAAGTTATTTGAGAAAGAAGGTATTACTATAAAAATGGGCGAAAATGCTAAAGAAAATTGGAAATTAACATTAACTGCAAAACCAATATATGCATGGATTCATTTATCAGCATTTCCATCATCACATGTAATAATAGAATCTGAAAATCCATCAAAAGAAGTTATACAATATGCAGCAACATTATGTCATCAATATTCTAAATTTAAAAATTTAAAAAAAGTTAAGTATTCAATTACTAAATGTTCTAATATAATAAGAGGAGATAAAACCGGCGAAGTATTTTTCAAATCTAATAAAAAAGTTCAAGATCTTTTTATATAATATAACAACAATATTATATAAAACTATTTAGATTTGGGGCCTGGTTTCTTTTTACAAACTCTGCTTTTACGTCTAAGTCCATGTTTGCATACACGTTTGCGAGGTTTACGGGGAGATTTACTTTTGTTTTGTTTTCTCCATAGTTTAGCGACTTGTTTCATTCTGATTGCCTGATTTTTCCCTGACATTTCTGAAATATGTTTTTGAACGAATTTGGTATAACTGTTAAGAATAGGTTTACGTGATTTAACTTTTGTAATTCTTTTTGAGTTGCTTGTACTTTTTATAACATTCCTATAAACTTTCTCATATTTATTCATTCTATCTAAACTTTTTTGCCGTCCAGACCCTCTACTACGTTTCAAAGAAGAATTACTTCTTAATGAAATTTTTCTCCTAGGAGATCGAGGACATTTTTTACGAGCATTCCGCGATTTTTTTAGGGGTTTTCTTGGCATTTTTTATTAAATCAAAATATATTTCTTAATTTATATTTTGATTTAATGAAATCAAAATATAAATTAAGAAATTATGGATAATTCAAATAAATATATGTCACATAATAATTTATATTTAGAATCTGAACAGAAATTCAATCATTATAAAAAACAAATATGCAATATTGATCCTAACAGTGTCAATTTCGTAAAAAAATTTTCAAATCAAGGTAAGCAAGGTGTAACTGGAATTGCAGATGTAAGTGGATGTCAATGTGTATATAAGTTATCGCAAAATTTAAATTTCATTGCGAGACATGAATACGAGGTCATGAGAAGTCTTAATAAAATGAGCGAATATTGCCCTCATTTTTGTAAAGTCTATGATATTATTCAAAAAAAGGTGAATGGAAATTATAAAAAACAAAAGAATCCGTTCGAAATCAGTTCAAAACATCCTATTAATATCGATGTTATCTTAATGGAACATATTAATAGTCCTCAATTTTATTCATTAATTAAAAATAAAGAAATATCAAACGACATAATTTTTTCAACAATTAAACAATTACTGCTTGCTGTTAATATCGCGCAAAATAAAAAACGTTTTTCGCATTATGATCTTCATTCATGTAATGTAATGATTAACAAATGTGATAAAGACGATGTATTTTTATATAGCGTTGATGATGATAATCATTATTGCGTACCTACAAACGGAATGTATCCGGTTATTATAGATTTTGGATTTAGTTATCTAGAAGAATTAGATAATAAACCTATTTGGGCATCATTAGCGCATACAGATGTGGGTTTTATGACTAATCAATATGATCATATAGCAGATCCAAAACTATTACTTGTAACTATGTCTGATGAATTAAAAAGATATAGAAATTCTATGGAGATTAATAAATTTCGTAATATTGTACGAAATATATTTGATCCATTAAATATAGATTGGGAAAGCGGATGGGATATATATGGCAGTGAATTAGGCGCTGCAAATTACATATCAGAACATTTGGAAAATACTAAGATAGAATCTAAGATATTTACTAAGTATAATCATATTTGCATAGATATTATTCAAAGTCTTATCAAATTACCATTATCACCGCAAAATACTGATAATTTAGATGTAACATATAAATTATTTGTAAATGAATTTGCAAAGATTGAAAAAGAAATTAGTAATTCATTTTATAATATCTATATATTCAAATATATTGTAGATATTGCTCGCCAAATAAAACATGATTATAGTAAAGATGATAAACGCGAATATACTATAAAATATTTTAAACGATGTATACTTGATGCAATATCAAAAGTAGCATCATACTGTACGCCTAAAGATGTTGATTATGAAAAATTATTATGCGGTATTTATGTATTTTCTCAGAATTGTGAAGGAATTTTGTATAAAATTATAGAATATAAATCTAGTAAAAAGAAGTACCTATATAATAGATTACCTCTTCAAAACGTTGAACAGATGTTTGCAAGTATTGAAATTAATTTACCGCACAATTATACATTTAATAAGAATACTAAAATACATATATTTGATGCAGATAATGAAAAAAGAGATGTGGTCAAAAATCTACCACCATATATTATAGATTTAATAAATGATATTCATCCATTTATGAGAGGATGTTTTATAAATGATTATTATAAGGGTGAATTTGAATATTTGAAAGAATACTTTCCAGAATACCATCCTAAATCAAGATCAAGAAGAAGTAGTAAAAGACAAAGCAGAAGTCGTTCACGTCATCATTCAGTAAGTACTGATGGATATGGATGCGGAGAATAATTAAACATTTTATATTATAATAGTACTATTATAATATGAATATCATTTAAGTTTCTTTTTTATTCTAAGATCAGATGTATGACCACATTTATTTTTTCTACAATTCTTGGCTCTCATAGGTAATCTTGCATAACATTTTCTACAGACCATTTTTTTAACATTATAACTCTCCGCTAAAGATTTAAGGGAAGGATCAATCATTTATATTTTAAAAATATATTTTTAAAATAATATTTTATGACATTTTACACTCAAAAACACTGCATATAATATTGATGTCAATATTATCATGTTAATATTTATATTCTTTTTTACAAATTCAATATTATCTAACTTTAATCCAATTATGCTACCTATAAAAAATGCTATATTATCTCCTAGATAATTTTGTAAAGTATCATGATCTGTAGGAGAAAGAAATAAATCATTTTTACAATTAACCAATTTACTAGTTAATCCTTCTATACTAATTGTACTTACATTTTCTAGATAATCTTCAATTACATGTAATATATTTATTAATATAAGATTTGTAATATTTGTTAGTTTTGGAAATAATCTGTTTATAAATAAAAATAATATTACACCTGCTAACATATGAAAATACGATGCGTTATTAAACCATGCATTATTGTTTTTACCTTCAAAAAAAGGAGGATTTTTTGCCCATTGTAACGTCATATTTATTTAATATTAAATAAATATTAAATAAATATTTATTAAAAATACGATATAAATATATAATATTTTTAATAAAATGGATTTTAACATCTCAAGGATTATTTTCGCACCGCGAATGACAATAACTATAAATTATCAAAATACTGATTATAAATACCGTGTTATTTCTAATAATACAATAAGTTACCTAATTGATATCTTACGAGATCGTTTTAATATTGATAAAGATATGTACATACTAATATCTCATAATGGTACAATATTAAGTAACGATTGTATTATTAATGAAATATCAAAAGATTCTGGAGAATTATCACTTGATGTAACATTAAGCGATCATGATAATGCTTCTACAAGTAGATGTATAATATGTTAATAATTAAAAATATTACCATTAATAAAATATTAATATTTTATTAATGAGGAGAGAAAAAGATATATATCATTCTAGAATACTAAATAAGACACGAAAGATTATAGAAGATTCAAAGCGATTTAATAAACAAGTAGATTTTTTTATTAATAAAATTGAAACACAACGATCTTTACCCCCGTTAAGGATTAATAGAGGAGAAATTAGAAAAATGAACGAAAATCAACAAAAAATCAACAAAATTCGAATAAAAAATAAAAAACAGATGGATTATGAAAACGCTAAGAAAAAATATGAAATTGAAATGCACAATATAATGGAAGAAATAATAAAAATTAAGATATATAATAAAATCTAATTTAAACATATTAGATTTTATTATACCAATGAATATCTACTGTATAATTAATTATTTTTTATTTACAATGACAGGTATTATGCTAACATATATCGGCGTAGACTGTTTATTTTTATTAGTCCCCCCAAAAAAAAATGAAACAAATATAAAAGATAGTGCAATAAAGAAGATAAAACAAGTATGTATTGGAAATTTAGATATTTAATATAATTGAATATATAATAAAATCTAATTTAAAAATATTATATTTATTAATAAAAAAAATGTCTGAACAAACCCCAACTCTCAACGTAAACGATTTAGCATTAATGGCACAACTTATTACTGTATGTTCTAAAAGAGGCGCATTCCAAGCCGAAGAAATGCGTGTTACTGGTGAATTATTCGATAAATTAAAAGCATATTTAAACCATGTACAGGAACAACAAAAAAAACTTGAAAAAGTAAGTGAAGAAGCAGATGGATCTGGCGAAGGTGAAGAAGGCGGTGCCGAAAGCAAAGAAGATGCTAGCGGTAATTAAATAACTAGATAAAATTTATATATTATAATATATAAATTTTAATTAATTAATGTCTTCAGATTTTGCAATATTTAATCCATTAAATTGGAATGCGGCATAAATATCATCAGGCATGATAGTACGAGTAGTACTTTGATCATTAATAACACTTGTCGTTTCTAATATTTCGTTAAGTTTCATAGCAACTAACGATCTAATTACATCAACGCAGTCATCAGACATACTTTTTACTCCAGCACGTCTTGCGAGACGAGTAATAGCGGGTTTTGTAAATCCATTGTATTCCTTTTCCATTTTTATTAAATTTAACTATTATTTAAATTGTTTTTATTAACGATTATTAATAATTGTAAATTGCAATTTAAATAATATACAAATATTTTTAAAAAATGACTGAAACTATTATCAATGATGAAAATAATGAAAAACTTCAAAAAGAAATTGAATTAACATTAGAAAATGATAATGAAAATGAAAATATCAACGATATAATAATAGAACATAATGATGATGATGATAAAACATCAAATAATACATGTACAACACAAACAACAGAAAAAGAAAAACAAAATGAAAAAACAATTCTACAGAATAAACATGAAAGTTTAGAAAAACTTTTGGATTTACTAGAAAATAATGATATTGATGAAGATCAATTACGTGATATTATTAGACACATGAAAGAAGAGGGAATGCATATTACATGGAATCATTCCCATGAAAGTATACTTAAATCTATAGGTGAAAAGAGTGCTGTGTTTTTTCAAATGCACCGTACATGTCATTTCTATCGTAAAAGAGAACATGCGTTTTTTACGATGCCAATGTTTATATTATCTTTAATGGCAAGTTTTGGTAATTTTGCATCGTATAAATGGATTGATGATAATAGTAATCTTGATGTTGTTAAATATGCTGGGTTAATAACAGGGTTTATGAATCTATTAATTGCAATATTACAGAAAATTATGGAATTCCGTCAACCTGAATATCTTTCTATAGAACATAAGAACGCGTCTCATATATTCCAAAGTATTAATAACGAGGTTTCTATTCAATTACAATTACCACGTGATGAAAGAGAGCCAATGCCTCAATATCTAAATGAAATTGTTAAGAGATATGCAGAGGCATTAAAAATATCACCCGAAATTAATCCAAAAATATTAGAAAAGGCCAGAAAATATTTGAAAGAAGAAGAATGTAAATATGAAAGGATGGCAATTCCCGAAATAATTGTAGGTCCAAGTCCAATTTCTATTTATGTAAAGAAAAAACATAAAAAACATAACGAGGATGATGAAAGTCATTCAGGATTAGTAATTGCATCTGAATAGATTATAAAATTGATTATAAAAAAGTTATAATAAACATAAATTATCAACATACAATGAAAATCATAAATCTATTTAACACTATCTCAAATTCTTTGAAATATAAAAAAGATGTCAGAAATTTACATCGTTGGGGAAACCATATCACTCCACAAAGTGATTGTTATCAACGAATGGAAAACTGTATGGCTATGAAATATTATGATTATCATAATACCCCTTCGTTTAATGAACGAATAGTAGACAAAACAAAAACTATTCAGGATGAATTACGTAATGTATCAAATCCCGATGTTGTTATGATGAGAATGACAATGATATTCTAATATAAAATATATAAAAATATTTTTATATATTTTGATTTACTCACTTTAATTTTTAGTAATTATCTCCTGTCCATCCTGTATCATATTCATATGATGTATCATCATCATAATATGTTTCAACATTTTTAGGCATTTCTTCTTTAGATATTGGATGATAAGCGGTATTGTTTGCAATTGGTGTTCCTTTAAACATATTGTTAGTATTAACAGATGCTCTAGAATCATCTCTGTAGTCAATATCCCAATCAGAAAGGTCTTGATTAAATACGTTTGAACTGTTCAACATATTATCCATATTTGTAACAGAACTTACATCCCATGAACCAATATCTTGGTTAAATGCATCTGCATTGTTCAACATACGATCCATATTTGTAACTGAACTTACATCCCAATTTCCAATATCTTGATTAAATGCTTTTGCTACATAGAACATATAACCCATATTTGTAACATTACTTACATCCCAATTTCCAATATCTTGATTAAAATTAGAGTCTCTGAACATACCGTACATATTTGTAACTGAACTTACATCCCAATTTCCAATATCTTGATTAAATGCTTTTGCTGTATAGAACATGCCCTTCATATTTGTAACATTACTTACATCCCATGATCCAATATCTTGATTGAAATCTTTGGCAAACATAAACATTTCACTCATATTTGTAACTGAGCTTGTATCCCAATTTCCAATATCTTGATTAAATTTGTGTGTTCCGGCTGAGGCATATGTACCTCTAAACATTTCACTCATATCTGTAACATTACTTACATCCCAGTTACTTATATCAGAATTAAAACTATTTTTATGGTAGAATAATTTACTCATATCGGTAATAGCACTTACATCCCATGTGTTAATATCGCCATATGTTTCAATTGCAGCAGCTTCATCTGAAATCCATAAATCAACAGCAGTTTGTAAGTCTGACTTGCTTGAAGGATGAAAAATATCACAATTTTTTCCTGTCCATCCTGTCGCACATCTTTCACAATTATCTCCTGCGAATCCATCATCACATTCGCAGGGTGGATCACTCTGTTCTTTCAAATATAATTTATGTTTACTATGATCAGTCATTTGAGCACAATTTGAGTATGACTGATAACATGCCCCATGATCATTGCTATACGTAAGTGCTACGCACTCAGGATTATCTAAACACAATTGTTTACAATCTTCTTCCCCTCCGTCACCCCCTGTTACAGCGGCGAGTTGTTGTTTTCCGAGTGCTCTGCCGGCATCGATCTGAAGTGTCTCAGGCCATTCTGTTCCTTTAGCACACATTTTTTTACCTTGGTAATTCAAAATAGTTTCGCCAACACCTTTGGTACCACGTCCATAACATACAGGCGGTGTTTCGCAATTCGTTCCTGTCCATCCTGTATCACATTCACAATTTCCTTCATTATCTACAGTTCCATTATCATTACATGTAGTCTCATCACTAAATTCGCAATTTTCTCCTAAAAATCCATTTTTACATTCAAGACATCCAGATTCAACGCTAAATGTATTTTTTTCACATTGATTACAATTTTCTCCAATAACTTTATCTTTACATGATCGACAATCTGGTATTTGTTTATAACTAACATCAATCATTTCTCCATTTCCCCAACCAGTTTTGCATTCATTACAATCATCCCCAGTGTAGCCAGGAGCACATTGATCACAATTATCTCCTTTCTTATTTACAGAACATTCTTCAATGTTAATCTTATATATTAAAGAACCTTCAGAAAATTCAATGTTAATTTTAGATGGTGAAACACCTAATTTTTC
>MDTE01125979.1_pt1 | contig 12056 bp, 24 predicted proteins | sample 811231 | NCBI WGS metagenome assembly MDTE01 (sample SAMN05326651, study PRJNA326480) | marine metagenome | isolation source: seawater | place: Indian Ocean: Red Sea | collected 2010
AGGGGCTTTTGTGTAATGGTTAGCTCCGTCTACTGACTTTTTTAGAAGAACCAATCGCCCGATTTAATAATAGGACTAGTAGGTGTGTGTAATGGTTATTGGCGCACTACATCTGGTATGTTCATCTGTATTACCTGTATGTATAAGAATATAATAACTCAGAAACGCTAGACATAATAACGGCTCACAAAACCGACCTATGCCTTTTTATCGGTCATTAGGATATCTAACGCTTCTAACTTATTACACATCTTAATAAACCACAGTTCATGCTTTTGTAATCTATCATTACTACCATCATCAGACAAAGACTTGACTTCTTTTAATGCTTGTGTGAGACTAAAGTATCTCCAAGTCATAAAGAAACAGGCGATATACCCTTTAATAGTCCTATTATCCCAACCTAAATGCCAATCGCTAGTAGTTCTGCGGTCATGTGAAGTCGTAAGCATTGGGCGTATCCACTCCTCATTACCTATCCAATTAATAAGTTTATGTCCACAAGAATGACACAACAATAATGTAGTATCTCTATCAGTTCCTGTCATTATGTCAGCTTCGGTATCAACCATATCCTCATAGCCACCATGAACCTGTAATATTAAACGACCATCTAAAGCAATCCAATTACATCTATCGCATCGCACTTTACTCAATACCTACAACCTTTCTATTTCAAGTCTTTGTGTAATCAAGTCCTCTATATCTTCTTTATCTTTGCCTACTTCTGACTGCACTTTTATTAACCAACTTTCAAAAGCTTCCTTTGATACTTTCACTTTATATTTACCGACTTTAATAGTTACTTCATCATCATCTACTAATGGCTTATCTAACTCTTTGACTATGTCATCTAAGTCCTCTAAGTCCCAACCTGTTCCGTCTAAAGTCCCTGTTTCATCAAGGATATTGTGTAATGAGGCAACCAACTTATCATCTAACCAACCACCAATTTCAGTTAGTCTGTTATCAGCAATCAAATATGCCTCTGCCTCTGCTTTATCCTCAATGTTTACTTCATGATATGGAACTAGCCAATGTTCAATCTTCTCATCTTCAATATCTTTCTCCACCATAATTCTTTTAGGTGCTTGATATCCATTTTCTAGTAGAGACTGCAGGGCTTTTACCCTACCATGTCCTGCTAATAATTTATTATCAGACTTATTAACTAGTATTGGTTGTGTGAAACCAAATCTAATCATGCTCTCACATAACACACCAACATCATGGTCTTTAGAGTTCCTCTCATCTGGGATAACATCATAAATATCTATATATCTATACCATTTTTTATCTACCATTTCCAAGTCCTCCCTATTAATATGCCTACCATTAAACATACAAGCCATTGAAATATTAATTCAATCAATCCAATCCCATTCCTCTTCTCTATTAACTTGCTTTTGATAATCACTACCTAATATGTAAACAGTAATTGCTAGCAATACAAATGCGAGAGCACTTACAAAACCAACAGCAAAAGCAATCATTTTTCTCCATCTTGAAGCCAGATATTATCTTTTGCCCAAACACCTAGCTTCTTATCTATTTCTATAAGTTCTTTTGATATTTTCTCTCTCCTCTTAATCAACTTAAGAGTCTCACTTGGAATATATCGAACATCTGTTCTATAAAACATTACTCTGGATGCCCTTCTGTGCAATACCCATTGTCTTGCCAATAAGCTCCACAGCTACACACATAATAATCATTAATATATATCATCTATAAATTCACTATCAAATAAAATAAGGAATACATCAACACAAATGCTAATATTTTTAACTTCATTCGTCTAACTTCCTTGCAAGATATGTAACAAAATCATTATCTTCGTTTAAGTTCCATGTCTTAATTATAAAAGCAGTTCTATCTAGGTGGTTGTATACCTTTCTAATCATTGCTCTCTTTATCCAATCACTCACTCTTCTTCAGTAGTAGCCGAAATTGGTACGACTACTCCATTAGCAACAGGTTCAATGTCATTTCTCTTTAACCTTAAAAGGTCTATTTGTTTTTCAACAACTATCTTTTGTGAATTCCATTGACCATATGCTTGTGAGTCAGTAAGTCTTGATGGCTCAATCATTAGTAAACTAAAGTGAGCACTCTCTAATTCTCTCAGCTGAGCTTCAACAATCGCTAACTTATCTTCATGAGATATGTATTCGTAATTAAATTCCTGCATTACTCTTCCTCCGTTTTTTTATAGTCTTCAAATTGCGTATCAGTTATACCAATACTATTTAGAAATTCTATTCCTTCGTGGGTAGCCATTACAAGATAGCCAAGTCCCGATAGCAATGTCATTAAGGTTTCAAAGTATTCTATACTTCTTTCTTTTGGGTCTAAGTTCCCAGAAAATTTCATCAATACTTCTTCTGGTGTATTGAATGAACCTTCTATTATGTCACTCAACATTCCACCAAGTTGTCCGTTTTCTTGCTCATAGAAATCACTATCTTCATTAAAGACTAAATCCCCAGTTTTATCTTCTATTGAATACTCAATACCAGATATATCTACATTACCGTTTCTTTCATATACCTGTGAAAATATAACATCAACAGAATTTGGGTCTTGTGAAGGCATTACTTCAAGTTGTTCTTCTATAGTCTTACCCTCTTCGTTCTCTCTTTTAGATACAGTTGCGTCCATTGTTACACCAACTTTATCTATTGGTAACACTGCATTAACTAACATTGCTGTAGCAAATGTAACTGCTTTTGTTTCAGTATCAAAAGGTCTCAGTATCATACTTATTAAAGGTGCTTCATAATCATTTCTAAAGAAATTAACTATGGGCAATACTGGTTCACTTCTACCTTCCTCATGACTCCATTCAAGCATGTCTCTATAAGACCTTACTTGGTAATCTAATATCTCCTTGTTATTCATTTGTCTCCTCTTCCTCCCATACCTCTGGGATTATTTTTTTACTTTCTTCGACATAAGCTTCATGCCATTGTCTCTTACTTAATTTTTGTGACCTTTCCCTCATCCACTTATCTTGTTCTCTAAGAATAATCATTGTCTTTATTCTGTCTAAGACATAGTCAATGAAAGCTTTTAATTTATCTACAACAAATTCGTAGAATTTATAAACATATTTCATACTTGCCTCCCTGTGTATATGTATTTATATATATTGTTCTTGTGATAATCGTGCAAATCACATCTTACTTTTTCTATATCCCAATTCTCTTCGTGTCTCAGTTGCCATATCAACGCTCCAAATCTTGGTATATATGCTTCCATGAAATCGTTATGACATACACCATCTGGCCCTGCCTTACGAAACATGTATTGCACCTGTTCCATTTGTGTCATGTGAGCAAACCTTTCTCCATCTCTTTTGAGTATGGACTCTTCTTCTGACGAAGAAAGGTGCTCATCCTCCTCTATCCAATCGGCTAGTGAGTTCTCTGACATCATTAAAATGGAGCTTCCAGTGCTTCGCCTGTTGCTTCATCAGTTTTTATTTCTGACATTGGTCTTGCAGTAGGTACTTCTTCTGCCCCTAATATTTCTTTAGCTGCAGTTACACCTTGTCCTGTATAAGTATTGGATTCTGAAGCAGAACCATCTCCTTTATACTGGATTCCACTTGCTACTTGCCAATCCATAGCTACTGATACATTGTCTGCGGTCACAACCATCTGGCTTTTTTCATTACCATCTTGTCCTGTCCACTTTTCCTCTGTAAGTCTGCCTTGAACTGATACTCTCATAGTATTCTTGTCACTAGGAAAAGATGAATTAACATTCTCTCCTAAAGCACCCCACATTTTTACAGTAACCCACATATCATCTTTATCTCCATATGTTTTGATTACCATTCGAGCACTTGTTATTGCTTTACCACCAGATGTATGTCTTACTTCTGGCTGTGTCATATTGCCCGATAACATTATCATGTTATTACTTGCCATTATTTTCTCCTCTACTATCACGAACTGCCTTAAGCTGTTCTAATGTTTTGTGTATTGGGAATCGCTGCAAAAAACTATCCTTTGCAGATTCCCATGGTTCTTCGGGGTCAATGTATTCATCTTCATTCATGAATGGTTGACCACTTGCAACCCTTTTCCTTTGTGTCTCATAGACCGCATGAGCAAAGCTGTCGTACCCATTTAATTCTAAGTACTCTATCAATCCTCCTGCATTTTGGTCATAGATATCTTTGCCTTTTGGTAATTGTTTATTATTCTCTAATGCTTCCTTCTCTTCATCAAGTCTCTTCCATGTCATATGACATGCTTCGAAAAATTTAGAGTGATTAAAGAATTCATTACCATTCTTTTGATAAGCTTGTAGTGATACCCAGATTACATCTGCAGGGAAAACCTTATAATCCTCATAGAGTGATTTTATATCTTCATCTGACCAATTTACAGGCCATCTAAGGTTAATCCACGATACCACATTTACCCAATCTGACTTGGTAATTGCTTTATCTAAATTAACTAAACGTGCTTCAGTCATTACACCTCCTATATACTGAATAGTATGCAAATAAATAAGCTTTGCGTAGCAAGTTAGGTACACCTCGCCCTTTTAGGCGAGATGAACTTAAATAAATAGATTTATTAAGCATTTGTTAAACGCCCTTCATCTATACAGACTGCACAAGCACCAGTCCTTTTCGATTTTCCATAGCCACAATTTTCACATTGTTCAAATTGTTCTACTAATCTATCGATTTCAGACATAATGTTTTCAATCTGTGTTTCTGGCCTTGATATTAAATCTCCTTCCATATAAGATATGGTTTTGATTTCTGTATTACCAAGTTCTATTTGTCGCATAATAAGTTGCTCGTGCTGACCTTCCTTATTGCATACATCTAAACAATCGCTATGATGTTTTTCTATAAACCTTGGATTTAAGCTTGGGTCTGACATGACCTCATACCATGACCAAGATTCTATCTCTTCCAGACTGTCACCAAAAGCATTCAATAACCGAACATCTTGTTCAGTAAACTTCCAGTCACAATGTAGATGTGAGAGCTGAAGAGTACGATAATAATAACCATACTCTCTATTTCTAATAAATTCTTTCAGCATTACTGTAAGAAAATGTTGTGCATTCCATTCTGGAATTGCCATATTTATCCTTCCGTTAGATTTCGAATAACTCACTCGTATTCTTGCCCTCTGAATAACATTCAGTAACAAGATATGAATATAAGTTCATCGTTTGCTCTACATATCTTTTTCTACTGAACCTAGGCATAGGTACATCTTCTGGAGTATCCTTCATCATCTTAAAGAAAACACCTGCACTTGCCTTTGCTATCTTCTCGGTTTCATCTATCGTTAGCCCTGCAGAAAGACAAGTCAATGCCAAATGATATGACGCTGACTTAGTCTTTCCATTACTAAAGCTTCTAGTACTATCTTCGAACTGCTCTAATTTTTGTAATATGTTCACGCCAGTTCCTTTAGCATTGAATAAGCTTTATCTGTCATTGGCGATTGAGTTCCTTTTATAGTCCTCATAGCTATGACTTCATTTCTCTCATACTTTCTTATTGGTGCGAACCACTGCTCGAAGTTACTCATTGCATTGATAACTGCCCATGCTGAATATCTTTGCTCATCATATTCAGTAAACTCAAACAATTGTGTAATCTTTTGTCTTGCAAACTCTGCTCTTTGAACTTGCAATTGATTAGTATTATCTTCATTCACTTCAATTTGAGGAAATGTAGCGTCTAGTATTTCAAAATACTTATCCCTTTCAACATGTGTTTCAATCATTTTCTCAACCTCTTCTTGAAAGTTATCTACATACTTATAGCTAATATCTAACAACTTCCTAGCTTGGTCAATCTTCTGATGTACATTATTTGTATGTCTAAAACTAAATCCAGTTTTACTATTCTTCAATGCTAACTGTAATGTATTGGAACAAACAACTCTAATAGGTGTAGTCACACCTTTAATAGCTGTTGAACCATCATGACTATTAGTCATCAACAAGTAAGGAACTGTTTTGTCTTCCCCAACAACAACATCTTTCCCTAGATTTATCATCATCCACACAACCTTACCGCCATACAAACTTCCTGCTGTTTCATACTTAGCACTACTGTCATCAATAACAGTATCTAAGAAATCAAAACACTCTAAGTTTTGTATCGGTGTGTATCTATTTCCAACAACACCCAAGACACTATCATCTGTATCTCTAACTGTTGCCCAAAAATCTGGTACAGGTATTAAATTATCTATACGTGCAGGAACATCTGGTGTTTCAAAAGTTGCAATAGGTCTAGTACTAACAGTCCAATCAAGTCCTGCTTTTACTATCGCTTCTTTGGAACTTAATGCTCCCTCTGTTACCTCTCCTATTCTATGCCAAGGAATTTCCCTAGCACTAAACATATTTTCTACATTGGCAGGCATTATTTACTCCTCTCTAAATTCTCTATATTTTCTTTAACCCAACTTAAAGCTTCAAGCCAACCATAATAAATAACAACTGAACCTCTGTTGTCAGTATTATTAATCATGAATTCCTCTGCCGTATCTTTAAGTTCTTTTAAGTCTGTCTCTCTGTTAACACCGATTTCATGTTCCATAATCTCTCTTATTTCCCACATTTGTTTCTCGATATCAACCATTACAGTTTGTAATTCATTTAATTTATTTCCCAAGATTTCTCTCCTCTCCTTGTTCTAATTCTTTCATCCACTTAGGTGCTTTTGATTCTGGTAACACAGTTATGTTGTTGTTTGTTATAACCCTTTGGAATAAAGATTCAACAATAACATCTGGGTTATCCCCTCGCTCTTTAGCAACAGCTTTAACTCCTGTTACTCTGAACTCTGGTCTAACAACTGCTCTCCAATCATCTCCTAAGTAATCTAAAACCTTTTCTTTATCATATGCTTTATATGTAGTGCTTGGCCTTCCGACAATAACATCTCTGCCTTCTCTTACAACCTTGCCCTCATATCTTTTACCTAGTTCTATTTGCATTTGTTCTTTTACTTTCCTGCCTGCACTAATAACATCTTCTACTCTTCTCATTAGTGTCATAAATTCTGAGATATCCTCTGGAAAATCTAGTTCCATTATGTCCTCAGTCCTTATATCAGTTTCAGTATCATCCCAAAGCAATGGTAATTTTTCCGCTGTGTACTTTACTCTATTCACAGCTTCGTCTAATATTTCTTTTAAGGGCATTTGTTTCTCAATCAAATGTACCTCCTTGTGAGTAGAAGGGTGGCTACGGCCATCCTTCTCTTTTTTATTTCCCATAGCTTTTTCACTTTCCATACTACTTAGACCTCAATTCGTCCAAAAAGGTTACACCTTTTAGGATATTTTTTTTATCAACCATCTCTTAAACCAAGAAACCCTTAATTCATAGGCGTATGTGTAGTCTTCTATCCTGTATAAAAACTTCCTCACCCTCTTCATTACAGTTCCATTCTTTCAATAATGTCTTTTGTTACTGTTGTTTCATCTTCAGCAATAAATACTTGAAGAACTTTATTAGATGTTCGTTTCATCATCTTTCTCATTTCTTCCCAAACATCATCAGATACTTCTATCCAATGCCCCATACGAAATTTTGTTGGTTCTTCTTCTATTGTCCACCAACATTCTTTTATATCTAAGAAAGGATTAAGAGTTACTTTCTTCATTCTTCCTCCAATAAACTATCAAGCTGTGATTGTGCAACACTTCTAACATTGTCATCTGTAGATGTTAATGCCTCGACTAGTTGCTCTATATCTTGTGCTGTATCTTTATCCATTATTCCTCCTCGCTTTCTGCAAATTTACCTAATGAATCCCATTGGCTCTCTAACTTTTTCTTATAGTTATCAAGCTCATCTCTTTTCTTTTTCGTATAATCTTCTGAGTCACTTCGAGATTTAGTACCTTTACCTCTTGTCCAATTATCCCAAGCTTCTTTAGTATAAGTATCATATCTCCAGTAGTGTCCTGTATTAATATGGGACTTTACATTCTGAGAATCTACTTGTGCTTTATTCCTACCTGTTGCGTTAGCCCAATCAATAATATTTTTTGTCTTCCATATCTTTGTTCGGCCTCCATTAACTGAAGCGTCTGGCTTAGGTAATATATTTCTTTGCAACCATTGTGATACAGTTGCTTTCTTTACACCTAGCACTTGTGCTATTTCAGTAACACCAAGAGGGTAATCTTCAAATGCGTATTCAGTATTTTCCATTATTAAACCTCTGCCTTTTCATGCTCTGCGAATTGATAAACTGTCTCATGATTATTTAACATTGTTACTTGTGTCCAGTTCAAAATAATTGGGTCTTCTATAAACAAATCTTTACCTTGTTTAAGTATTTCATCTTGTTCATAGCCCATCTCTTTTAAGATTTCTTCTATATAATGATGAACCATTGTCCCACTTGATGAATGACGACGACTATTTGGATAATAAATATTATGTTTTTTATCCAGAGTTTCTTGGACTTTAGTGAACAGTTCTTCATGTCTGGGGTCATCACTCCCAATACCAAGAAAAATAATATCCCCTCTGTATATGAAAGGTATTACCTCTTTACCTTTCGTGGCAACAGTTTGGAAATATTTTTTTCCATCTCTTGTATATAACCTAGCTTGTAGCTTCATTCTCTTTCTCCTTTTGCTTATCTATTTCAATTTGTAATTCCCACACTCTTGCTTTAGTCAGTGCATAACTAAAAGGGTTAACATTTATTAACATACCGTTCGCAACTGTATGTTCCCCTCTCCACCTCACACTGAACTTAGCAAAAGATACTTCGCTTCTTACAGCTTGTGGCAATCCTTCTCTTGCTTTCTTTACACAACCCCTGCAATATGCAGTAGCATATGCTCCGCCTTCTTTACCATAAGGGTTTGCTTTTATAAGGTAGTAATCCCAAAAAGGTCTAACTTCCTCACAACTAAGACACGCTTTGTCTGTATCAAGACCTGCGTCTATAAACTTCTGCCTTCTCTTAGGGTTACTCTGTTGATATTTATCCATACAAGAACGACAAGTTGATTGCAATCCACCACTCATCCCTCTTGCAATATCAAATCCGTCTCTGTGTTTTACTGTTTTACAGGTAGCACATTTCTTCTCTGCCGCCAGATTCTCTGGGTCAAATTCTCTTTGTCTTTTTTTATAGTATGCTTTGACTTGAGTCCTATTACAGTCATTACAAGTTTTACCTACACCACTTCTATCAACATTTGAGTTAGGGAAGTTTTTTCTTTCAATAAATAAGTGACACCTGTTACATTTTATGTGGCTTCTATTGTCTTTGTTGTATTGTCTTCGTTCTTTAGAATCTTGAATCATTTGATGGATTTCTGGCTGTCTTCTACCCCAATAAATAATATAAGAGTCTTCTACCCCGTGATAACTTTGAATAGAACTCATAGGGATGTCAATTTTTTCTTCTAAATCTTTACATAGAGCTTCAAAGATTTGCATATCTGGTTCTGTTCCATATATCTTGTCATGCTTGTCTTTTCCATAGCTTCCACCAGTAGCTTTCTTATGTAATACTCTGATAGCTTCTCTTGTTGTGCCATAAATATTTCCCCAAGACTGCATTGACCTATCTGGAAATAGTTCTATTAACAACGCCCAAGTTTTTGCGTCTGGTAATCTCCTGTGTTTCATATTATGTATTGGACACGTTCGTGAATTATTGCCTGTATGAGCTGTTGTCGTTGAATGTAACCAATCACAGTCAATCCAGAAGTATTTCCTTATCTCTTCTATTTCTTTTTCTGAGAATTCTTTTTCGAAAGGTCTCCCAGAACCTTCTTGTATTCTTACTTCGGACATAGTCCTCCTTGTTGTTTCATATACTTAGACTTAAATAAACTCTGTATGGTTACATACTTTCTTACTTTATTTAATCTAATAATCTGTAAGATTACTTTGTCTATGTGAGCTTGTCAAGTTTCTTTTTGAAAAACCTTTTATTTTAATCTTCGTGTTGTAAAATAGAATAAGATGAGAGAACAATTAAATACAATTGAAGAACCAATTAGCTTCTTCTTTAGCAACCATAAGGTTGACATTCATCCATCTGCTGATGGAATAATGTATGAAGCTGATGTGTATAGATTGCTCGGCGGTAATGACGAGGTAAGTGACTACGCATATATAGACACTTTACTCGCTTCAGAGCCACAACAAGTAGCCGAAATGTCTAGACAGTTCATATTAAAAAAAATAAGCCTGTAACCTTTTCCGCTAGACTGAGGTCTAAGTGGTATGAAAAACAGTAAGAGGTTTATATGATTGCTAGTTGTATGATATTCCTAGCTTCTTTTGGCGTCTCCAATGAGCTAACAACAGATAACCTACACAGAGTTCACTCATGTCTGGATAATATGCCAGCTAAAATGATTCAACATGTACCTTATTATGTTGAGTTTTTTGATGATGAAAACTTATATACTGCTTTCAGAATTGGTTGGTGTGAATCCAGAGGTAAGTCAAATGCTTTTAGAAAAGAAGACAATGACTCTGGTGTTATGCAATTCATTCCTAATACTTGGAATTGGGTGGCAGATAAATATGGACTACCAAGTTTTAATGATTGGGTAATCATGAGATTTGGAAGGCCTTATATTTCTAAGGTAACACAAAGAACAACATATGGATTTGAACACCTACCTGTTCAATACTCTCCTTATTGGAATATAAAAGCAGCTTCTCACTTAGCAGAAGACATGTATAGTAAAACAACTTGGAGAGATTGGAGCTCTAGCAAATGGTGTTGGGGTAATGAGAAGAAGTGGGAGAAAAGTTGGAGAGCTTCTGAAGGAAAAACCCAATGAATTACAGGCCTTTACCAGACTTTTTAGAGATACGAGTAAGCGATATTGATGGATATGGTTTATTTACTAAAGAGATATTAGGTATTGGAGAGAACTTAGGAATAACACACATGAAGAATAAAGACTTTGAAGATGGGAGAATTAGAACTCCTCTTGGTGGATTTATAAATCATAGTGATACTCCTAATTGTGAATTAATTGATATAGGAAAATACTATTACTTGATTACAAAGAAAGATGTAATGCCAGACGAAGAGTTAACAGTTCAATATACGCTATACAAAGTAAAGGTGTGATAGGATAGATTATGGAAGAAAACAACAAATATTCTTTTGACCAAATGTTGTTTATGATGTTAAAAAACGCTATTAAACAAGCGTCTTTTGAAATCATGATGGAAAGTAACGACCTAGATACAAGAGAATTAACCGATGAAGAGTGGGAGGAAGCACTTAACGAACTTGTTCCTCCTGTTGATGAACCAACAGAACTAACTATTGATAGAATGCAACAGATTGTTGATGACTACAAAGAGATTGGTGCGTTTGCAGATTGTCTAAATAAGATTGGATACTTCAAAACACCAGACGATGTAGTAAAACTATTAAAGACACCTAACAATTATAAAAAACAATATATGCTTTGGGTAGAACTTGACAGACCTAAACCAACTTCAAAAGAGTTTGAAAGGTTTGGTCAAGCAGTATGGAATAGGGAGAAAATTTAATGAAAGTTGCAAGGTAAAAATCTTGTGACTAGGATAAAGAAACAATACAAGGAGGAAATTAAATATGGCTTGGATAAAGTCTGAACAAGCATTAGCTAGTCATCCCAAACTGCATATGCTTGCGGAAGATTTGGGAATCACAATACCAGAGACAGTAGGTCATCTCCATTTACTATGGTGGTGGGCATTAGATTATTGTCAAGATGGTTACTTAACAAAATATAAAGGGTTTATACCTATTGCTTCACAATGGCAGGGAGATAAAGATTTATTCCTTAATAGTCTTATTAAACATAACTGGATAGACGAGATTGATGGAGAGTTAGTCATTCACGATTGGCTTGATTACACAGGAGGCCTTATTCTTGTAAGAGAAAAGGACGCCGAGCGTAAAAGAAAAGCTAGAACATCTAAAAACGCAAAGAATTCAGCGAACAGAGATGACTGGGAAGTGGATGATACACTTAATAAATCTAGTAAATCTTCAAAAGCGTCCACCGG
>MDTE01187657.1_pt1 | contig 12055 bp, 9 predicted proteins | sample 811231 | NCBI WGS metagenome assembly MDTE01 (sample SAMN05326651, study PRJNA326480) | marine metagenome | isolation source: seawater | place: Indian Ocean: Red Sea | collected 2010
AAATTGATCCTTCAATTTTGGTTATCGTTTCTTTGGGCGTGGCAATGATAATGAATGGAGCAACTAGAATTATTGTTGGCCCAAGCAGTAGAAATTTTTTTGATGGTGAAAGGTTTTTTATCAAGGCCCGTGATTTTAAAAATGCTACTGGTCTTTCAGAAGGGTTGGCGTTAAAGGTTTCTCAGGGAATAACTATTATTGCTGCATTTATTTTTGTTTCTTTACTTTTTTGGTTTTTATACAAAACTAAAACAGGTAAATCAATGAGGGCATATTCAGACAATGAAGACTTGGCTTTGTTATCTGGTATTAATCCTGAAAGAGTTGTTTACATTTCTTGGATAATTGCTACCAGTCTTCTTGTTATAGGGGGGACGCTATATGGCTTAGATAAAGGATTTAAACCATACACCTACTATATGTTATTACTACCTAGTTTCGCCGCAGCAATTTTGGGAGGATTAGGAAATCCTTTGGGTGCGATTGCTGGAGGTTATGTAATTGCTTTTTCAGAAATCACCATAACTTATGCTTTTAAAAAAGTATTTGTTTACTTATTGCCTGAAAATTTGGAACCTACGGGATTAGTCCAGCTTATTTCTACAGATTATAAATTTGTAGTTTCTTATTCAATTTTAATATTGGTTCTTCTATTTAGACCGACAGGAATATTTAAAGGTAAGTCTGTAGCATGAGTAAAAATTTTTTAATGTTTTTGACTATGTTCATGCTAATTGCATTTGTTGGTTTTTTTCAAAGCTGGACTGTTGCATTCATGATTATAAATATGTGTATAATTTCCTCCATAATGTCCCTTGGTGTCAATGTTCAATGGGGCTATGCAGGATTATTTAATTTAGGGATTATGGGCTTTGTAGCTCTTGGGGGTTTGGCTACGGTAATAATCTCATCTCCTCCAGTTTATGAAGCATGGGAGGCGGGAGGCTTAAGGGTAATTATAGCCCTTATTTTTGCTTTCTTGACAATTGCATTTGCTACATTTGTTTGGAAAAAACTTTATAACTCAAAGTTAAGACCTTTAGCAATCACATTAATTCTTTTATTTGGTTTTTTTATTTATAGATATATTTTTGATCCTGCGGTTGAGGCCATAGAGAAAATAAATCCTGCTGTTGAAGGTAATTTAGGTGGGTTAGGACTACCAATCATTTTATCTTGGCCCATTGGAGGTGTCTTTGCTGCAGGTGCTGCTTGGCTTGTAGGTAGAGTTTCCTTAGGCTTAAGATCAGATTATCTTGCAATCGCTACATTGGGTGTTTCTGAAATAATTATTTTTATAATGAAGAATGAAGATTGGCTTGCAAGAGGTGTAAAAAATGTTATTGGCTTACCTAGACCAGTTCCCTATGAAATAGATCTTCAAAAAAGCTCTGATTTCATTTATTGGTCACAAACACTTGGAATGGATGTTGTTGACGCATCATCATTATTTGTCAAAGGGTGTTATACCGTTTTATTTTTAATTGTTTTGGTAATTGTATATTGGCTGTGTGAAAAAGCTTTGAATTCCCCATGGGGAAGAATGATGAGGGCAATTCGAGATAATGAAGTGGCAGCTGAAGCCTTGGGAAAAGATGTAACCTCTAGGCACCTTCAGGTTTTTGTATTAGGTTCAGCGGTATGTGGAATTGCAGGAGCAATGTTAGTGACTTTAGATGGACAATTAACACCAACATCTTATCATCCATTAAGATTTACTTTTATAATTTGGGTGATGGTAATTGTTGGTGGATCAGGTAATAATTTAGGGTCGATATTAGGAGGTTTTATTATTTGGTTTTTTTGGATAGAAGTAGAAACTATTGGCCACTTAATTATTGATATTTTAACATCAGGTTTTTCTGAAGATAATACTTTTAGAATTCATATGCTTAACTCAGCTGCATACATGAGGTATTTAACTCTAGGATTAATTTTGGTTTTGGTATTGAGGTTTAACCCTAAAGGGCTAATTCCAGAAAAATAAAAGATTTTCGATTGAACTAAATATATTAATTTTATAAACTATGAAACGATAAAACTATGTCACTTATAAATATGTCAAAGACTTTTACAGAATTAAAATTTTATTTTTTTGTAACGAAAATAACAATTTTTTTTCTTCTTATTTTTTGCTTAAGCTTGCAGATAAATAAAGTGAATGCTCAGAATTGGGGTGGAGGAAATAGAGCTTCATCAGTAAATATTGAAAAGCCAATAAAAGAAACCCTTTCCACAACAAAAGAATTGCGTGGGAAAATTGTTACAACCCTTACTAGCGAAATAAATTCAATAAAAAACGGATTAGTATTTTTAGAAGATATTAGTATTGGAGATATGGTTAAATCGGGACAGCTTATAGCTAAACAAGATACAACTAATTTAAATTATAATCTTGAAATTAAACAAAACCAACTAAAGAAAGCAAAACTATTATTGGAAGAAATCAAGCAAGAATTGTTAAGTGAAAAAGAAATTTCTTCTATTGTTGAAGAACAATTTGAAGTACTTAAGTCAAAATATGACAGAGCAAAAAAATTAGCTAAAACAAATGCTATTTCAACTCAAGAGTATGAAAATGTAATCTCTTCCTACTTGTCCTTTAAGCAGCAGGTTGTAAGTCGGAAGAAGTCCATTGACAGTATAATTTTTAAAGAGAAACAAGCAAAAAACAATATAAACGAATTATCAATAGAAATTTCTAAGTTAGAGAAAGATATTTCTGATACGGAGCTAAGGTCACCAGTAAATGGTCAGATTATAGATTTAATTTCTATCAAGTCTGGATATATTAGAATTGGAGAGAAAATAGCTATTATTCAAAATCTGAATGATTTTGAGATTGAGTTGGATGTTCCGGTCAAGCATATAGATTTAATAAAGGAATCTGCAAACATTTTTGGTTTAGATGTTGAAGGAGAAAAAATTTCTGCGTCGTACCGCGTTACATTACCTATCGAAAATCCAAGAACTGGAACAAGGACTGTTAGACTTAAAATCAACGGAAAAATTAATGAAAGTCTTAAAGCTAACAATGCAACTGTTTCATTATTAATTCCTACAAATAAGCCTACACCTTTATTAACAATTTCAAAAGATGCTTTAATACCTGTGTCTGGGGGACAAGTTGTTTTTATTTTTAAAGAAGGCAAAGCAATCCGTAAGTTTATCAAATTGGGTGGCTCTGTGGGCGATAGAGTAATAATTTTAAGTGGAATTAGTGAAGAAGATGAGATTATTGTTCGTGGGAACGAGCTTTTAAAAGATGGCTCATCTGTCAAGATTGCTGGTCAAAAACCAAAAAAACAAAAATCAAAATCTATCTCGGGAGAAAAATGGCTTTTAACATGGCAAAGCAGACGAGGTGAACAGACAGGAACTTTAATAATTGGTAAAGAAAATTCAACATTTAATGAAGAAAAAGTTGAAGTCAAGATTACTGATAATACGCTAGTTTTCGAAGCGCCTATAGTGCTTCCATTTGGCACTATAACATTAAATTTTGATGGGAAAATTTCTAACAATAAAATAGAAGGCACGATCATTACTAAATTACCGAATGGAAATGAAAATTCAGGCTCATTTTCTGGTAAAAAGGATAATTCTTAATGAACAATGTTATCAAAATCGCTATAGACAGACCTGTAGCGGTGCTTGCATTGATCTTATTATCTATTCTTTTTGGATACTTGGCTTTAAAAACTATCCCAATCCAAATGAGCCCTGACATAGAAAAACCAATTTATCAAGTTAGAGTAAGCTGGCCTGGTGCTTCACCAGCTGATGTTGATAGAGAAGTTGTGAATAGACTTGAGAGGGAATTGGCATCTTTAAATGGGGTTGAAGAGCTATCTTCCAGATCCAATACTGGCAGAGCAACTGTCACTCTTACCTATTCTCTTGAACAAGATATGGACAAGGCACTAATACTATTATTAAGTAAATTATCAGGAATTAGCGGATTGCCTGATGATGCAAAAACTCCAATAGTTAGAACGTCAAATTCAGATGATAGTCCAATAGCGCGGTTGGCTCTGGTCGAACGTGAAGGGGTAAAAATTGACTTAGAAACTCTTGGTAGATTTGTTGAAAGTGACATAGTTGAACCACTTGGAAGAACTGAGGGAGTTGCTGAAGTTACTTTTAACGGCGGTGGAAGAAAGCAAATGCGTATTATCGTTGACCCAGAAAAGTTGACACGATATAAGATCACACTTTCAGATGTAATCAACGCAATTAAGTCATCCTCAACATTACAAAGCGTAGGAACCGTAACTGAAGGTAAAAGATCTTACCCAGTAAGAACAGAGCTCATTGCTTATACTCAGGAAAAAGCTAGTGAGATTGTAATTAGAACAGCAGTTTCATCAGATGGATCAATAACGCCTCTATTTTTATCCGATGTAGCGGAAATAGAATTAAAGGTTCAGAAAAGAAGTAGCTTCAGAAGACTTAACGGAGAAGAAGCAGTAATCTTGAGTGTTCTGCGTGAGCAAGGCACTAATGTTGTTTCAACAATGGCTCGCTTACGAAGTGAAATTGACTTGCTTAATAAAAATGTACTTAAAGACAAAGGGTTAGATCTAAGAGTTATTTTTTCAGAAACCAAATATATCTCATCAGCTATAAACCTTGTAAGACAAAACATATGGATTGGTGGAAGTTTGGCTATTGGTATCTTATTGTTTTTCCTTCGATCAATTTTGCCGACTACTATTATATTTATTGCTATACCAGTTTCAGTGATTGGAACTTTTGTTGCTATTGCGGGTCTAGGACTATCAATTAATGTTATTTCTTTAGCAGGTCTTGCGTTTGCTATAGGTATGGTTGTAGATGCCTCTATAGTCAGTTTGGAGAATATATTTAGACTTCGTCAAAAGGGATTGTCTGCTAAGGATGCAGCTTTTAATGGAGCAAGACAAGTATGGGCTCCAATTCTTGGCTCGGCTTTGACAACGATTATAGTTTTTATTCCTGTCGTTTTACTAAAATTACCTGTAGGCCAGTTATTTAGAGATATAGGAATAGCTATTTCAGTTGCAGTATTAATTTCTGTAATAGTATCAGTTACAGTTATTCCAAGTCTTGCGTCGAGATTACTTGCTGGCTCATCTGATAGATACAGTAATTTATTCTATATTCCAATTTTGGATTGGATAGCAAAGCATTTTGCAAATTTAATTGTTTCTTATGCAAAATTTGCAGTTAATAGGCGGTTTTTTGGTTTAATTATAGTTTCATCGGTAATTATTGCTGCATGTTTTTCGAGTTATAAAATCTTTCCCCGGCTAGATTATTTGCCTGATGGTAATGCTAATTTTGTCTTTGGTAGGCTAATTGTACCAACGGGTTATTCAATGAAAGAAACTTTAAGAATTGCAGAAAAAATGGAATCAGCTGCTAAACCTCTTTGGGAAGGTGAAATTAAAAAAGATGGTCCACCAGCAATAGATAAATTCTTTTTTGTGGCGTTTCAAGGAGGGGCTTTTGCAGGCGCAGCGGCTAAGGATGGTTCGAGAGTTAGTGAATTAAGAATGGTATTAATGAGGCCTGTTTTTGGAGAGCCTGGTGCCAGAGCATTTGTTGGACAAGCATCTTTGTTTGGAAGGTCAGTAGGAGGTAGTAGATCAATAAGAATTGATGTTACAGGACCTAATTTGGAAATTATTGAGCCTATTATAAGAAATTTAGATTCTGAACTAGTCAAATTATTTCCTAGCTCTAAAGGCAATCAAATTAGAACTCTCCCTTCATTAGATGCTGGATCACCTCAAATTCTTATATCGCCGGATCCCAATGCTTTAGCGAGGGCAGGTGTTTCCATAAGAGATTTTTCAACTGCAGTAGATGTATTCAATGATGGCGCCAATGTTACTCAAATTCCAATCAATGGTGATTTAATTGACTTAGTAGTCACTGGTTTAGATGCACAAAATATGACTATGGAAAGACTCAGCAATATTCCGATTGTTACTCAATCTGGCAACGTCATGCGCTTAGACCAGCTTTCAACTATTGAAATGGTTAGTGCACCCAGAGAAATAAGGCGGTTAGGTGGGCGGCAGGTAATTTCCATTCGTATAAGACCGGAAGAAAGCATAGCTTTAGAAGACGCAGTATCAATCATTGAAAATGATGTTATTAAAAAGTTTAGAAGTGAAGCTAGTGAGAAAGGTGTTTCAATATTTTTAAGAGGCGCTGCTAGTGAGCTTTCCAGAACTTGGTCAGCTATGCAAACAAATGTGTTAACAGCTATTGGTGTAATATTTTTACTATTAGTCATTTTGCTTAGAAGTTTTTTAATGCCCATTATAATACTTTTAGTAATTCCTGTGGCTTCAACAGGAGGTATTGCAGCACTTTCAATTCTAAATCAGTTTATTAAACAACCTCTTGATATGCTAACAATGTTAGGTTTTGTCATTCTAACAGGTATAGTTGTTAATAATGCTATTCTTTTAGTCGAGCAGACAGTTTTGCAAGTTAGAGAGGAGGGTATGGATGTTAAAAGTGCTATTATTGAAGCAACTAGAAACAGAATTCGGCCAATTTTTATGTCAACTCTAACATCTCTTTTTGGTTTGGTTCCTCTCGTTATTTTCCCTGGTGCAGGATCTGAATTATACAGAGGAATTGGAGTTGTTGTTTTTGGTGGATTGGCTCTATCGACACTTGCTACATTAATTATAGTCCCGCCTTTATTATCTTTGGCTTCAAAAAGTGTTCAAGGGTCGTCTAAACAGTCTTAAATGAAAAATTTTTCATAAAACTTAGTTTTAGAAATTAACTTTTAATAAAAAATATAAAACTATAGGAATAGTAACTATTGATAAAATAGTGCTAAATGTAATTGCCTGTGAACTTCTAACTTGATAACCACCATAATGGTCAGCAAGGACGAAGACATTTGCAGCAACTGGCAAGCAAGAAATTAAAATTGCTGTTTGCATCCAAACTTTATTTTCAATCGGGAAAATCAAAAATATTAATAAAACCATTAAGGGGTGAATTATTAATTTAAAGATGGAAATTATTAATAACTCTTTGAAAATGAGTTTAGATTCAAGTTTAATAAAAAGCATAGCTCCAAGTGAAATTAATGCTGCTGGTATGGCAGAATTTGCAAGATAAGTAAGAATTTTGGTTAGTATTGGAAATAAATGGATCTCATATATAGAAATAATAGCCCCTAAAATAACTGCAATTAATAAGGGGTTTTTAATAAGCATCACTGGGATTTGAATTAAACTTTGAAAAAGTGAATAATTTGATCTAGTTTTGGCTACAAAAATTACAGTTAAAATAAGCAGAACAAAAGTGTCTGCAAATAATATCAAAGCTAAAGGGATGGCAGCCTTATCCCCAAAAGCTAAGATTGAAAGAGGTATCCCTATATAACCATAATTTGGATAAGAAGAGTTTAATCCAAAAAAGCCAATTTGTTTTGTGTCTAGCATTAAAAAGTATTTTGATATTAATGCTGAAAAACAAAAAACTAAAACAGTAATAATTTCATAGCTTAAAAGGAATTTAATATCGAAAAAGCTACTTATGTCGGTTTTAGCAATAGTGAACATAATATAAGGAGGCATAGCAATATAAAATGCAAACTTACTTAATTCTTTAGAAAAACTTTCAGTTATAAATTTAGAAAATCTTAACCAAGTTCCGAGAAAAATTAATGCAAAAAAAGGCAAACAAATTGTTAGGACTGTTAACATGATTTTTTTGATTGTGTGGGAATTGAATTCAGAAAATTCAAAATAAAGTTAATAGAAAACAATATTAATTAGTTATCCTGAAACACTTACTCTTCTAATAACAATAGTTCCAGAAGGTTTGTTATTTACATTTTCAATCGTTCTAGATGGCTGACTAAATAGGATTGTTTCGGTTCCAAAATTATCTACAACACTTAATCTTGCACGAATTTGTCTTCCAACAAGATTTTGACCTAGTGCTAAAGAAATACCCTGAATGTTTTCCATGACTTTCCAACTTCTGCCATCGGTTGAGTTTTCCCATTGAACAGAAAGACTAGCAACGCCATCTTCATCAGTGATTTGAGACGTATCGGCTCTTAGCATTCCATTTTCATTTGCTTCACCTGAAAGTATAACTTCTCCTTCGACCGGGTCGTCTAGATTCATTACAAGATCGGAAGGACTTGAAATCATAACTTCCCTTGTGCCTTGCCCATCAAGATAAGCAACAATTGCTCTATAAGCATAATTGACATGCATTTGCTCCAATTTCAGAACTTCACCAGTTGCATCGTCAAAAGCTTCCCAATTACTTCCTTGCTTTGACCTCTGCCAAATTACTTGCATTTCTCCGATACCGTCTTCATCTGACACAGTGCTAGTGTCAACTATCAGAGAGGCGTCTTCTTTAGCGACACCAACTAAATTAGGACCGCCTTTAGGCTTGTCATTTACATTTTCAACTGGATTTGAGTTGGCACTATACATTGTTTCTAAATTACCTTGATTGTCCAAGTAAGAAATTTGAACTCTTAATGTTAAGCCAACATGTTCCTGCCTAGGGGTGAAAGATTGTTGTGTTGCACCAAATATATCAATCCATCTGGCATCGTCAGTTTGTTTTTGCCATTGAACATATATTTCACCAACTCCATCGGAATCTGAAATACCCGAAACATCAATAATTAAAGGCTCGTCCTCAATAGCTAGAAAACCCTCTGATGAAACCTCTTCATCAGAAGTTTGATTTGATTGATTTGTTGAGCTTGCCATTGTGCTGGAACTGGTATCAGCGTTAGTTGAGTTAGAACCTGCAGAAGTTTGTGTTGAATCACTAGTAACATCAGATGATTCGCTTGTTTGGGTGGCATTAGCGGTGCTGTCTGAATCAGCCTCACTATTTTCATTAGGCATGCCACCAGCCATTGACTGAGTTGCAAAACCTAGTAAAGCTATCAATATAAACAAACGCCATAACATAAGCATTCGTTCTCCTTCAACAAAAAACAATTTAAATTACCATAAATTTAATCATTTAAAAAGATTTATTTATTAATATAACAAAATAGTCAATGATATTGAATTATTTATATATTATTTAATGAATCTTTTATAAAATTAATATATATAATAAAACATCTGTTTTAAAACGAATCTTAATAAATTATTGAAGAAAATTAATGAGAAATATTGATGAAATTAGAAGTTCAATTAAAGATTTAATTGATAAAGCTGAAAAATCAGTTGATGAGATTCTGCCAAATGAAGCTGAAAAACAGGAATCTACTAATAAAAACTTACTTCCTGATACCGTATTATCTCAAATCAAAGAAGAGGTTCAGGAGTTTCAAAATGCCTTTGAAGACAATGAGGTTAAAAACGAAATTGCCCGATCAATTAGAGATACTATGAGGCCGGTATTAGATGAATGGTTAAAAAATAATTTACCTAATATTGTAAGACAAGTTGTTGAAGAAAAAATAGAAAAGATCAGAAAACAATCATAGTTTATTTAATCTTTTATCGAATTCTTGATTGATGTCCTGTATTTCTTCTTTGATATTATTACTTAAAAGTAGATATCTGTTTTTACTTATTTCTTTACTCTCAAATTTTTCTCTCAATTCTAATAATTTTAGTTCATAAGACATCAATTTTTGTTTATAATCTTTCATTTCATTTTTTGGAAAAATTTTTTTCATTAATGATAATAAATAATAGACAAATAAAAAAATTGGCCAAAAAATTAAGGAAAAAATTAAAATTAATTTCCAGCTAGTTCCTAATGAGTTCCATAATGCTAAAATTAGCGAACTTAAATCTAGAATTAGTATTTCAATTTCAACTGAGTTAAACATTTTGAGCTGTCAATTCACCAAATCTAATTTTTCCAGTATGAGGTTACATTTGACATATTTGGTCTGACTCTTTCAAATGGATCATTGATTTTTTCTCCAACATATATAAATCCAGAAACTTTTTGAGACGAGTCATTAATTCCTAATGCATTTAAAACATCCTTATCATAGGCATACCACTCAGTAATCCATTGTGCAGCATATCCCATTGATTGCGCTGAAGTTAATAAATTCATGCATACAGCAGCCGATGAAAGTTGCATTTCCCAAACGGGTATAGATTTATGTTTCACTGGGCATGATAAAACGCAGATAACAACGCTTGCTCGCATGAAACGATTTTTTTCAAACGCGATTTCTTCACTAGAGGCACTGGGATTGGATTTTAAAAAGGAATTTTTTAAAACTTCTCCAAAAGTTTTTCTAGCTTCACCCTTGAAAACAATTAATTTCCATGGTGATAGAGCACCATGGTCAGGGACTCGAATTCCACTTTTTAAAATGTTTTCGAGGTCCTCTTTTTTAATCTTAGAAGAGCGCATTTTTTTAGCTGTTATGCTTCTTCTTTTTAATAAAAAATCTATAAATTTATTTTTCATACTCTGGTCCCTAGCAAATAAATAAAATTGTTAATTGAAGGATTGATTTAATTATTAAATAACAATAAATAAAGTAATAACTTAACTTTTTCCAATTAAAACTATGAATACAGATTTTGATGTTTTTATTGTCGGTGGAGGCATTAATGGGGCTGGTATAGCTAGAGATGCTGCAGGTCGAGGATATAAAGTTTGTCTTGCAGAAATGTCTGATATTTCAAGTGGAACCTCCTCTTGGTCAACAAAATTAATTCATGGAGGACTAAGGTATATGGAACAATTCCAACTAAGGCTGGTTCGCGAGGCATTAATCGAGAGAGAAAATTTGCTTTCAATAGCACCACATATTATACGCCCACTTAGATTTATTTTACCACATTCTGAGAAATCTCGACCGCTTTGGATGTTAAGTTTAGGAATGTTCATTTATGATAATTTAGCAAGAAGGAAAGTTTTAAGAAAATCTGAAAAAATTAATTTAAACAAAGCTTCAGAAGGAAAAGAGTTAAAGGATAACTTTGCCCAAGGCTTTGAGTATTCTGATTGTTGGGTGGAAGATTCTCGTTTGGTTTTATTGAATGCCAGAGATGCTTATCTTCGTGGTGCTAGAATAATGACACGCTCAAAAGTTGTGAGCCTAAAATGGGATAACAATAAGTGGGAAATTTTAGTTCAAAAGAAATTGAAAAATAAAATTAAAAATTATCAATTTTCATCGAAAATGGTAGTCAATGCCGCAGGCCCTTGGGTCAATGAAATCAATGGCCAACTGAAAACCAGTAACGGTCTTTTTGCTAGAACTAGACTGGTGAAAGGTAGTCACATTGTTTTGCCAAAATTGGTAAATCATGAGAAAGCATTTATTTTTCAGAATTTTGACAATAGGGTTATATTTGTCATTCCGTTTGAAAAGCAATTCTCATTAATTGGGACTACAGATGAAGAGTTTTCAGAAAATCCAAGTGAAGTTAAAATATCAAAAAAAGAAATTGATTATTTATGTAAATCTGTCTCAACATTTTTTAAAAAACCAATTAGTTCCAAAGATATAGTCTGGACATTCAGTGGAGTTCGCTCTCTTTACGATGACGGTGAAAAATCTCTCCAAAAAATTACTAGGGAGTATGTAATTAAGGAAGAAAACGAATATGATAAAAAGATTTTAAGTATATATGGAGGCAAAATTACAACTTATAGAAAACTTGCTGAGAAGGTATTAAAAATAATTGATAAACAATTCAATAAAACAACTTATTCATGGACTTCCAAACACGCATTACCAGGGGGTGATTTTGAAGCCAAATCATTTTCAAAATTATTAAAGCATTATCAAGAAAAATATAATTTTATTGAACGAGGAATTATTGAAAGGTTGTTTATGTCATACGGAACACAAATAGATGAAATGTTGCGTAGCACAAAATCAATAAAGGATTTAGGCAAATACTTTGGAAATACTCTATATGAAATTGAAGTGAAGTGGATGATCAATTCAGAGTGGGCAGAAAAAGTAGAGGATATTTTATGGAGAAGGAGTAAATTGGGTCTAAATTTTTCTTCTTCAGAAGTTAATAATTTAAAAAAATGGATGGAAAAAAATATTAACTAAATT
>MDTE01032481.1_pt1 | contig 12054 bp, 24 predicted proteins | sample 811231 | NCBI WGS metagenome assembly MDTE01 (sample SAMN05326651, study PRJNA326480) | marine metagenome | isolation source: seawater | place: Indian Ocean: Red Sea | collected 2010
TAATCCAGAAAACTTTAAAGACTTACCTTACGATTTGAAAAAAGAAACAGATTTTCAACAAGCTGAATTCTCACAAGAATCAAAAGAGAATATAGAAAGAATGAAAAAAGAAAATATCTTAAAAAGAAAAGCTGGTAAAGATATGAAACGTAAAAAACTGGTGAGGTTGCCATGAAAATGAGAGACATCGTTCGTAAACATAAACGCGAACTACAAAAAGCCCAAAGGACTGGTCAGTTAGAGTTATCTCGTAAAGCTGAAGAAGACCTTATGCAATGGGCTATGGATAATGGCGAAGTGAATACTGACGATGAAGATGACTTTATTGATTGGTTAGACAATAACTTAAATGATATTCTAAGAGGAAAAATGAAAGAATCAGTAAACGAAGCAAGACTTAGCCGAAAAGAACAAATCATAGCAGATGCTGAAAGAAAACTAAATTTTAAAATTAAAGAACTTCAGTATTTAAAAATGAAAAAAGAAATGGAAGCAGAAGGTCTTTGGGCTAACATACATGCTAAAAGAAAGCGTGGTGAGCGTATGCGTAAGAAAGGAGAAAAAGGTGCACCAACTGCAGATGCAATGGCAAAAGCAAAAGCTGGTTCTAAAAATGGTAGCACAAGCGAAGCTCTTATTCTATCTCCAGCCCAAAAACCTATGCATAAAAGAGTAAAAGCTAGATTTCCTAGATTAAAAGACGATACACAAAAAGAGATTGTTATGTTAGTTAAACCGGGAAGTACAATTAATTCTAGACGTTTTGTTGAATTAGGTCAAGCTTATGATGATGGGGATATGAAAAAGTTAGACCAATTAATAACAAAATATACTGCAGACGACGTAAAAAGAAGAAGGTAGAAAATGAAACAATTTAAAACTATAAGAGACCTAATTGATGCATCGGTCACTCAACAAGAAATCAATGAAAGAGAAACAATTGCAAGCATTAAATTAAAAGGTGATATTTCATATAAAGATCTTGGAAAATTCGGAGATAATGAAATTCAACTTATGATTGTAAATGGACAAAGAAGAGGTGTTGTAATAAGAGAGCCTAATAAAACTGCTCTTATATTAACTATAGACCAATTTAAAGATATGCAAAAAGTTATGAAGAGGATTAGAATCTAATGTTTACATACAATATCAAAATAACAAAAGTCGTAGATGGTGATACAGCCAAAGGCGATATTGATTTAGGTTTTGGTATTGTTTATGCAAATCAAACTATTCGTTTCTGGGGAATAGATACTCCTGAATCTCGTACAAGAGACTTAGAAGAAAAATATTATGGTAAGTTAGCTTCACAATATGTAAAAGACAGACTAATTGTTGGAGAGACATACCAGATGAGAACAGAAATAGATAAAGGTAAATTTGGTCGTATACTTGGTGAATTCTTTATTGATGGGGTTTCACTAAACGAACAAATGGTAAAAGAGAACATGGCAGTTAAATACTTTGGACAATCAAAAGAAGATATTGAAGCTGAACATTTACAAAACAGAAAAATTTTAAACGAAAGAGGATTTAAATATGAGAAGGTATAAACCAACCAATAGTAAAATATCAGTGGATGAGAGAGGAAGAGTTTCTTTTACTGAAGAACTTTCAGTTGGACAATATAGAAACTATCCATCAAAATATTCTTCATTACATGGACAACTAGGATTAAAAAAATTATCCCAAGCAAAAGCAGTTGACCATTTAATTGTAGCTCATGGAAAAAAACCAGACGATTTAGTTAAGATGCAGAAAAGCATGGGTGCTTCTATGTTTCAGGATGTAGTCGACCTTTTAAATCTAGACACAAAACCTAAAGATTTAAAAGACACCGAGAAAAAATTAAAAGCAGGTTTCCACCACGAAGATGTACAATTATCTTCTGATGACCTTACTGAAGCATTAGAAAAAACAGAAATATCAGAACTAAAAAATGACCAAATAATGTATAACGGTGACACCTTTGCAACGGTGCTTTCTCCAAATGGAAGATTTATCGGTATTACCGTAGATAGAGCTAAAGGAAAAGGTAGTGCTGAAACATCATCAGGTAATTCAATACCTCCAAAATTAACCTTTGAAGGTATGGCTGATACACTTTACATGGATAAAACATTCTTTAAGAAGTTTCTAAAAGAAATAAAAGGACTTAAAATGTAATGAAGACTTTTAAGGAACAACAAAATCTAACTGAAAAAGATATAACCGCTATATCTAGTTGGAAGAAGAAGTTAAAAAAAGTAAAAGGTTTGACTAAACAACAAATGCAATTACTAATGACTTTACCAACTCCAGTGCTTACACAAATAATTAATCAAGTTGGAATGGTTGTTGCTGATACTGAAAAAGATGAACCAGAAATAAAAGAAGCACCTATTCAACCCGCTACAAGTGTTGCCGGAGTAAAGATAATAGCCGATAAGATGGTTAGAAAATTATCAAAAGAAGGACTTAAAAGAAGAATTCAAATGATGACCCAAATAGGAAAAATACTTAATATTAAAGTTAAAGTATTACCAAACGGTAAAGTAGAACTAGATGTATAGATTTGCAGAAAAAGAATTTGGAGTTTATGAAGGATATACTTATCCATTAGAAACTCCTTTGTTGGAAGGAGAACCAGAACTAAACAAACCAAAACGTAGTGGTCCAGATGACCCTAAAAAGTTTGTTGTTTATGTTAAGGACCCTACAACTGGAAATGTTAAAAAAATAAACTTTGGTAATGAAAAGGACTTTGTTGGCGGAAATGCTAAGATTAATAATAGAGAAAGAGCAAAAGCATTCTCTGATAGACATAACTGTCCAGCAAAGAAAGATAAACTATCTGCAGGTTATTGGGCTTGTAGATTACCACAATACGCAAAGGAGCTAGGATTAAAAGGTGGCGGAGACTATTTTTGGTAAGCCTTACGTAGAGAAAGGCGATATAAGAGAATTTGACATCACAAAAGATGATGACGAATATGTTTGGCATCGCGATGCAGAAGATCGCGAATGTGAAATATTAGAAGGCGATGGTTGGTGTTTTCAATATGAAAACTGTTTACCATGGGCTTTAAAACCGGGAATGATATTTCATATAATGGGCAGTGAATATCATCGATTAATAAAAGGCAAAAACAATCTTAAAGTGAGGTTAATCAAATATGAGCAAATTAACAGCTGAAGAACAAAGACAAGCATTAGCTGCTAGACTTGACCGTATTGATGAAAAAATCGATAAGATGGCGGATGCCGTTATTGCTCTTGCTCGAGCAGAAGAAAAGATTATAACACTTACATCTTTCAGTAAACAACAATCTGAACAGATTCAAAATGTTATAAATAAAGTAGAAGCTTTAGAAAAGAAAGTCGAATCTAATGCTTCAACAGTAAATATAATAAACAAAATGTTCTGGATAGTCATGGCAGCTGCCGCAACAGCTATAACTGGAATGTTGATAATGCAATAAAGAGGTATACTATTATGCAAGACTTATTTAACGACGACATTACCCAAAGCATTGCTAAGACTGTCAGTGATGTTTTAGAAGGTAAGAAACCTGATGTAAGCAATTATGTCAAACAAAATAAAGATGGTCAATTTGAAGTTGTAGATGCAAAAGGAACTGTTTTAAAAGCTTTCGGAAGAAAAGATGAAGCAGAAGGATTTGCATACAAGAACTTATCTAAACTACAAGAAGTGGAAGAACCAAGAGCCAAAGGCGAAAAGGAATTTAAAAAAGCTCACGTAGTGAAAAAATCTGGCGAAAAAGAAGATGGTACAGTAGTGAAAGAGAAAACTAAACTATCTGAAGAAGAAGTCGAAGAAGATAAAGAAAATGGATATATGAATATTCCATTGGAAGAGCTATCTGACAAACAAAAAGAATACCAAAAAGTATTTAAAGCTGCTATGAAGAAGTTTGATGTTAAATCTCCTGCAGATTTTAAAGACGATAAGAAGAAGAAAGAATTCTTTAACTACATTGACAAGAACTACAAAGCTGATAAAGAAAGCGACTAATGAATGAGCTGGAAAAGCTGATTGATAGTATTAATACTTTCAAAGAGATTGAAGATATGATTCAAGCTAAAATCTATACAGAAAGGTTAATGAAACAACTAGGAGAAAACGTACAATGAACTATTTTGGAGAAATTAGAAACAATTTAAAATACCTTTCAGAGGGTAAAGTTTCTATGTCTAAACTAAAAGCTGGTTTAAAAGTAAATGTTATCCATAAAGGTCGTTCAGCTAGAAACTTTGGTGTAAATGGTGAAAATGTATATGGTTCAGCAGTTAAAGTACTTGGAATTGGGGTTAAACCTTTTAAACAATTACAAACAAAACGCCACATATTAGCTAAAGATTTAAAAGATTTAAAAAACAAATACAAAGATGTATTTAATAGTGAAGAAATTAAATTTGGAAATTTCTTTAGCCCTTTAGATAGATTAAATTCAGCAGTTGATATGATGATTGACCAAGACAAAAAACTTAGGGGACCAGGCGGATTAGTTTGGCTTTGGGAAGTTTTAGAAGGAGAGAATAAAGGACACATAGGATTTTGTTATCTTACTCGTGAACCAAACTGGGAAGTTGACTTCCTAAATAAATCAACAGAGTTTATATTAGAGACATAAGAAAGCTATCATAGATAGTTATATGATGAAAATATTTGAAGAGCTAAATGCTAAGAACTTTAAATTGTTCGCAGCAAAACATTATAATAATCCTGAATGCGTAGACGCATCAGAATTTGACGAAGATCTTGCAAGATTTAAATATCTTAAAAGATTACTTAGGCGATATGAAGAAGCCGAAGATTTACAGGAAAGATTAATCCTAAATCATTTAATCGTCATTTATAATGTATTTGGTATACCTGCTGCTAACAAAATGATTTGGTATAAGATTGATGAATCACACTGGCATTATATCAAACCGTTCTTAGTCTTTTTAAATTATTTGCCAGAAAAAGAAAAGTTAGAGGTTCCATTAGACCCTTTAATTGTAGAAAGACTTAGAAAGATATGAGTATATTATCGAGAGCAGCAGATTTAGGATATGCCTTTAGGTTTCTAAAGTTGTTAACTACGCCTTGGAATAAATTAAAAGCTTATGAACTAGGTATAGTAGATGAGAAAGGAAAGAATCTAAAGAAAGCAAAAGAGCTTAAAACAAAAGAAGAAAAATCAGCATATACTATTTTTCATAGATTGGTATTTAATATTAAAAGATTGTTAAATAAAATACCAGGTGGAAAAAGTACATTAGCTTCTTATGCAGCAGCTTTATATCTGATAAAAGAACATACAGGTATGAGCGAAGAAAAGATAGAAGAAATAATTGCTAAAGCTTTAGATGATAATTTAGAAACTGATATAACAGAAAGCCAATGGTTTATAAAAGGTGATACATTAAATCCTGGCATATATTGTTTAACAAAAGATATGGTTTCAATTGATACTGGTGAAGAGATAGCAAAAAAGAATTCAAAGGTAAGGGTGCTAGAACATACAGAACCACATTCTAGTTTTCTTGGAAATAATATTTATAAGGTTCAACACGTTTTAACAAAACAGGAATTATATATAAGCAACGAGGATATAAAAAGATGAGACGCTCATTTAAAGAATACTTAAAACATTGGGAAGACGCAGCAGCAAATTCTGTCAGTGCTGGTGGTATTGCAATGCCAGCTGATATGATGCCCAAAGATAAACATAAGAAACATAAAGATAGAGTTAAGAAATCTATGTACGATGGAAGAACTCGTGAAGGTAAAAAGTTTGTGGAAAGAATGCTAGCACGTAGAGAAGCTAGATTAAAAGCAAAAAATGAAAAATTTAAAAGCGATGCACAAAGAAAAGCAGCATTCGCAAGTGGATATAAAGGTAAAGATAAAAAGAAAAAATAAATTATGAGTAAAATATTGATTGGCGTTATAGTCGTTATGGGTATAGGTTCCTACTTTCTTTGGAGTCAAGTCCAACATCTAACAGAATTAAATAAAGCATTTGAAGTAAGAAATGCAGAACAAGTTGCAACAATTGCAGCGCAACAAGAACAATTTGAAAAACAAACAACAGCACTAAATAATCTTTCAAAGAAGAATCAAGAAATTGAAGCTGATATGAATCGTTATTTAGATATTTTTAGAAGACATAATTTAACAAAACTGGCTGCTGCTAAACCTGGTTTAATCCAGCCAAGAATGAATAAAGCGACAAAAGAGGTATTTGATGGTATTGAGAACGATAGTAATATTATTTCTAATCTTAACGACTAGTGCATGTGCAACTAGGTCGGTAGATGTTATAAGTAAACCAATAGAGATAGATATAGTACAACCGAATCTACCCAGAGGATTAGAATTAAAAGAACCATATTGGTATGTGGTCACAGAAGAAAATATAGATACTTTTCTTTCCGATGTTAAAAAACAATCTGGTGGTACAGTGGTTTTTGTTGCTATGACTATTGCAGATTATGAGAACATGGCTTATAATATGCAAGAAGTAAAAAGATATGTACGAGAACTAGGAGAAGTAATTGTATATTATCGTTCAGTCACTATTAAAACACCAGAAGGTGAAGAACCAGGTGTTGGTATAGAATGGGAAAAGAAAGATGACTGAAAAAGAATTAGATAAGTGGATGAAAGAACACACTGAAAAGTGGAATAAAATATTTAAAGAAAAAGGATGCTTACATTGGAGGGATAAAGATGCCAACAACTAGAATGAAAGAACAATTAACTGATTATGGTAGAGCTGTTATAGCAGCAAAGCTATCTGCAATCGCTTACAAAAATGAAAAACCTGCAATTACAGCAGCAAAGAAATTAGGATTTAAATGGGTAAAACTTATATCACGAGATGGTGCAGAAGTCCTAGTAGCAAAAGACCGTAATGATATTTGGTTTGCATTTAGAGGAACAGAACCTTCTAAATTAAACGATGTCATGGCTGATTTAAATGTAATAAAGAATGCAGCAAAAGCCGGTGGTAAAGTACACAGTGGATTCCAACAAGAAGTCAATGACTTATGGATGGACATCCTAAAAGAATTAGAACATAACGACCAATTAAAAGTACGTAAAGATGTCTATATGACTGGACATTCTTTAGGAGCAGCAATGGCAACGATTGCAGCAACACGTTATCAACCACACGAATTATTTACTTTTGGTTCTCCACGAGTTGGTGGACCAAGATTTATTAAAAATATCAAATGCCCACACTATAGGTTTATGAATAATAACGATATAGTATGTCGTATTCCACCAGCATGGTTAGGATTCAGACATCACGGCGAAATGATATATTTCAATTGCAATGGCGACAAACAAGCAAAACCAAGTTGGAAAGACTTATTCTTAGGAATATGGAATTCCTGGAAAAGATTTAAATTCTTTGATGGTATCGTAGACCACGGTATGCCGAACTATGTTCAAGCTATTGAAAAATTATCTAAGAGTAAATAATGTATTGGTTGCTAATTCTTTCACTTAAATCGATTTTAAGTTCCATCATAGGAAGTTCTTTCTATGGTTGGTTTCAAAATACCAAACTCGGAATATGGGTACAAAAACAAGTGACCCGATTCATGGATTACTTTGCAGAAAAGTATGACATCGAACTAGCCAAATCTGAGTCCAAATTCAAAAAGCAATACCCGCTCATAGCTGAAAGATTAGAACTTTTAGAAGACGAAATAAAAAAACTGAAAAAATAGATTTACAAATCAGCTGATTTGTGATATAATAACTAGTTATGAATGGGATAAATGTAATGGAAATAAATGTCACTAAACGTGATGGTACACAACAAAAGTTTGATTTAGAGAAAGTCCATAAAGTATTAGAATGGGCTGTAGAAGACATTACTGGAGTCTCTCAATCAGAAATAGAATTAAAAGCAAATATACAACTTTATGATAAAATACCTGCTTATGATATTCACGAACTACTTATTAAGAGTGCCTCAGAACTTATATCGGATAGCACCCCGAATTATCAATTTGTTGCAGCACGTCTTATATCTTATAAAATAAGAAAAGAAGTTTATGGTGATTATCAACCATGGCCACTGAAAAAAATTATAGAAAAGAATATTGAACGTGGTGTATATGATGCTGATATTCTAAACAAATATTCTGACCAAGAACTCCAAGAACTAAACGATTACATCAAACACGATAGAGATGATACATTCACTTATGCAGGAATGGAACAGTTTCGAGGAAAGTATTTAGTACAAAACAGAGGAACAAAAGAGTTATACGAATCACCACAAATATTGTACATGATGATTGCAGCAACTCTATTTGCAAATTATAACGGAGGACGTTTAAAATATGTTAAAGATTATTACGATGCAGTTTCACAATTTTATATCTCACTGCCGACGCCAGTTATGGCGGGAGTTCGAACTCCTACCCGACAATTTTCGTCTTGTGTGCTTATCGAGTCCGGAGATTCTTTGGACTCCATTAATGCTACTAGTACTTCTGTTGTTAGGTATATAAGTAAGAAAGCCGGTATAGGTATCGGTGCAGGCTCCATACGTGCTGCTGGTGCACGTGTAGGCGATGGGTCCATAGTTCATACTGGGTTAATTCCTTTCTTAAAGTACTTTCAAGCAGCAGTTAAATCGTGCTCGCAAGGGGGCGTACGCGGGGGCGCGGCGACCGTATATCTTCCAGTATGGCATTATGAATTCGAAGATTTAGTTGTATTAAAGAACAATAAAGGTACTGAAGAAACAAGAGTACGTCACATGGACTATGCATTTCAATTAAATAAATTAATGTATGAAAGATTATTAGAGGGTGGAGATATAACATTCTTTGACCCAAATGATGTACCAGGTTTATATGAAGCATTCTATAATGACCAAGATACATTTAAAGAACTATATGAAAAGTATGAACGTGCTTATAGTATTCGTAAAAAGACTTTACCAGCATTAGAAGTATTCCAACAACTATTACAAGAACGTAAAGATACTGGAAGGATTTATATTATGAATGTTGACCATGCAAACGACCATGGTTCATTCGATGCAAAAGAAGCACCAATACACATGAGCAACTTATGTTGTGAAATAGATTTACCAACTACTCCATTGCAATATGCAAACGACCCAAATGGAGAAATATCTCTTTGTACATTATCTGCAATTAACTGGGGATTAATTAATCAACCTAGTGAATTTAAAAAGTATTGTAATTTAGCAGTTAGAGGATTAGATGAATTATTAGATTACCAAAACTATCCTGTACCAGCTGCAGAAAAAGGTACAATGGGAAGAAGACCATTAGGAATAGGTATTATTAATTTGGCTTATTTCTTAGCGAAACGCGGTCTAAAATATGACGAATCTGCATTTAAGGTAATCGACGAATATGCAGAATCCTGGAGTTATCATTTAATAAAAACTTCAGTTAAATTAGCAAAACAAAAAGGTGCATGTTTATTAAATAATCAAACAAAATATGCGTCTGGAGACTTGCCGATTGATACATATAAGAGAGCAATAGATAATCTTATAGAGCATAAAGAACGTATGCCATGGAAAGAGCTCAGAACTGACCTCAAAAAATATGGTATTCGAAACTCAACTCTCATGGCATTAATGCCTGCAGAAACAAGTGCTCAAATTAGTAATAGTACTAATGGAATAGAACCACCACGTGCTTTAGTTAGTTATAAACAATCTAAAGACGGGGTAATGGCTCAAGTGGTACCTGGCTATCATCACTTAAAAAATAAATACGATTTACTCTGGGACCAACAAAGTCCTGACGGTTATTTAAAAATCTGTGCAATATTACAAAAATATATTGACCAAGGAATTTCCGTTAACACTTCTTATAACCCAGAAAACTTTGAAGAGAATAAAGTTCCAATGTCAGAAATGATAAAGGATTTAGTCACTGCGTATAAATATGGAATTAAACAATTGTATTATTTTAACACACATGATGGTGCAGGAGAAATGAAAGTAGAATACCATTCTCGAGAAGAATTACCTTCAGCGGTTGATGACGCTGCGAATGTAATGTCAGGATATGAAGAGGATGAAGATTGCGAGGCGTGCGTAATATGAGCGTATTAAAAAAGAATAAAGAATCACATTTAAAGAAAACAATGTTTTTTGACGAAGGTGTAGACATACAAAGATTTGATGTTTTAAAATATCCAGCGTTAGATAAGATAACAGAAAAACAATTAGGATTTTTTTGGAGACCAGAAGAAGTAGATGTTTCTAAAGATAAAAAAGATTTCGATAATCTAACACCGCATGAAAAACATGTTTTTACATCTAATTTAAAAAGACAAATATTATTAGATAGTGTACAAGGTCGTGCACCTAACTTAGCATTTTTACCAATTGCAAGTTTACCAGAAGTTGAGAACTGGGTAGAAACTTGGTCTTTCTTTGAAACAATTCATAGCAGAAGCTATACACATATTATTAGAAATGTATATCCTAACCCATCAGAAGTATTCGATGGTATGTTAGATGTAAAAGAAATACTAGAATGTGGAAACGATATAGGCAAATATTACGATGCACTTATTGATAAACCAAGTAAAGAAAATTTATGGATGTGTATGCTATCCGCAAACGCGTTAGAAGGTATAAGATTTTATGTATCCTTCGCGTGCTCGTGGGCGTTCGCGGAACTAAAAAAGATGGAAGGTAATGCAAAGATAATTAAATTTATTGCACGTGATGAGAATACGCACTTAGCTGGTACAACAACTATTTTAAGAACGCTATTAAAAGAAGATAAAGACTATACAGCAATATCAGCAAAGAAAGAAAAAGAAGCAACAGATTTATTCGTGAAAGTTATTGAACAAGAAAAAGAATGGGCTAAATACCTATTCAGAGATGGTTCAATGATTGGATTGAATGAACAAATTCTGTGCCAATATATAGAATGGATTGGTTCGAAAAGAATGCGTGCAGTTGGATTAACATCTCCGTATTCTGTACCAAAAGTCAATCCACTTCCATGGACAGAAAAATGGATTGGTGGAGGCAACGTACAAGTTGCTCCCCAAGAAACAGAAATTACATCTTATGTCACCGGTGGTGTTAAACAAGATGTAGATAAAAACACATTATCAGGATTAAGTTTATAATGAGAGAACTATTATTAGTACTATTCGGATGTTTAGCTTTATTTGCTTTTACAGCGACAGTTATATATCCGGATTTAGAAGTAAAGGGATATTCAAATATCAAGTCATGCTATGGTGATTGTTATGTAGCATACGTTGAAGAATATGGAACATTAACAGAACAAATGGAAGCAAAAAGATTAGCTGATGCAAGCGATCCTTTTAGCGACATACGAGGATTATGGGCAGGTTGTGCAGCATGTCACGGTTCAGATGGACAAGGTATGGCGGCATTTCCAAAATTAGCAGGTCAATCATCTAGTTATATTCAAAAAGCACTTGAACAATATAGAGCTGGTGAAACCCGTGGAGACCAATCGGTACTTATGTGGGGACAAGCTGGTAATTTAACAGATGACCAAATCTTTCAATTAAGTTCATTTGTGGAGGTTGAGTTAAGTGAGTAATTACAAAGAAGCAACACCTGAACAAATAAAAGAATGGCACGATACAGAGGGAAAATGGTGGGCAGATAGAGCAATGTCAATTGTAGCTATTTGTTCATTAATGATTTTTACCTTAGTTGGAATGATGGGATTAACTATGTATTTAATACAAGTAGGAGTTTATCAATAATGAAAATAGAAATTTTTGGTAAAGACAATTGTCCATATTGTGATATGGCGATTCATATTGCACAACAATACATACAAGAATCATCACACACATACGAATATAAAAAATTAGGAAAAGATTTTGATAGAGACTTTATGATGGAAGAATTTCCAGGCGCTAGAACATTTCCACAAATCAGAGTAGATGGTGAAAATGTAGGTGGATATACAGAATTTAAGGCTCTAATCGATGCGCGTCTATGAGTTTGATTGTGGATATTGTTTTAAAATATCCGATATACACATAGA
>MDTE01154605.1_pt1 | contig 12053 bp, 14 predicted proteins | sample 811231 | NCBI WGS metagenome assembly MDTE01 (sample SAMN05326651, study PRJNA326480) | marine metagenome | isolation source: seawater | place: Indian Ocean: Red Sea | collected 2010
AAGAAGGGGAGTATTTATAGATATGAAATATATAACAACAGATAGAGTTACCTTGATTTATGAAATTCCATTAGCAGAAGTGGTTACCGATTTCTTTGATCAAATGAAAAGCAGGACTCAAGGTTATGCATCAATGGAATATCACTTGATTGGTTACAAAAAGAATGATCTTGTAAGATTAGATGTTTTAATAAATTCAGAAAGAGCAGATCCATTAACTTCCATCGTTCATAAAGATAAAGCTTATGGAATTGGTAGAAGTTTAGTTGAAAAACTAAAAGAACTTATTCCCAAACAACAATTTAAAATACCCATTCAAGCATCAATCGGAAGCAGGATTATCGCAAGCGAAAGTATAAGTGCATTAAGAAAAGATGTTCTTTCTAAGTGCTATGGAGGAGATATCTCTAGAAAAAAGAAACTTTTAAAGAAGCAAGCTAAAGGAAAAAAAAGGATGAAGGCAATGGGTAAGGTTGATGTTCCTCAAGAAGCTTTTATGGCAGTTCTGAAATTAAATCAGTAATTCTTGTTAAATCTAAAAATTAAATCTATTTTTTTTTTCAGATAGTTAGGTATATTTTGATTGAGTAGAAAATCCAAAAAATTGTGAATGCAAATTCATCAAATAAAGTAACTCAGAATATTAGAAGAACTGGATTAATAATTGTAATTTTATATCTTTTTGTAGTGTTAGTTATGAAAGTATTGGAGGCAAATAACTTTTTTGGCTATCCTTTATCTTCCTTTAGCAGTGATGTTTTTGCACCACCTTCATTAAAACATTTATGTGGAACCGATAGATTAGGTAGGGATGTTTGCTTAAGAACTCTCCAAGGATCATCTATAGCTATAGAAGTTGTATTACTTGCTATTTTCTTTGCCTTAACTTTAGGCTTGCCATTAGGTTTATTGAGCGGATATTGGGGAGGCGTATTTGATAAATGCTTATCAATGGTAATGGATACTATTTTTTCAATACCTGTTATTTTACTTGCAGTGGTGTTAGCTTTTGTATTGGGTAAAGGAATTATTAATGCCTCTATAGCATTATGCATAGTTTATTCTCCTCAGTATTTCAGGTTAATCAGAAATCAAACAATATCAATAAAATCGGAGACATATGTTGAAGCCGCACGAGTTTCGGGAGCTGATGTTAAAACTGTAGTTTTTAAATATATTCTTCCAAATGTAATTACTCCGTTGCCCATACTCCTGACATTAAATGCTGCCGATGCAGTTTTAGTATTGGGAAGTTTAGGCTTTTTAGGCTTAGGAGTCCCCGCAGATGTCCCAGAATGGGGTAGTGACCTTAATCTTGCTCTTGCAGCATTACCTACTGGAATATGGTGGACTGCTTTGTTCCCCGGTTTAGCAATGTTTTTCCTAGTCTTAGGCCTTTCTTTTATTGGAGAAGAAATAGATAATATTTTTGAAAAGTGATATTTAATTTTGTATTTTTTAATTATTAAGAACTTCATCTATTTCCCCAAACTTATTAAGGTCTGGATATTTAGTTCCAGATTTTCTGTATTTATAAGCTAACTCAGGATAACTCCATTCAAATAATGTTTTTTTGTATTCGTTAGGACTTAAACCCTCTCCATTACTTGGAAGTAGACTCTTTTTTTCTCTTTGTCGAATAGCTTCAAAAAGTAAAATAGAAGCTGCTACTGAAACATTTAATGATTGAACCATTCCTGACATTGGAATAAATATTGATTCATCAACCTTTGAAATAAGTTCATCACTTAATCCCCATTTTTCTGCACCTAAAACAAAACAAGTATTTTCTGAGTAATCAAAATTCTTGTAATCAGATGAGCTTTCACTTAGTGTCGTTCCATATAATTTAAAACCTTTATTTTTTAGTTCAGATACTGCAGAAATTATCGTCTCATGATTATTTAACTTGACCCATTTTTGACTACCTTGAGCGGTACTGTTAAAAGTTTTAACTTCATTTCTTTTGCAGATGAAATTTGCTTCAAAAACTCCTGCTGCATCACATGTTCTTAATATTGCAGATAAGTTGTGAGGTTTATTTACTGCTTCCACTAAAACCGTTAAGTTCTTCATTCGACAATTTAATACATTTTTGATGCGCTCAAATCTTCTTGGCAATAATGACATTATAAAAATGTTTAAATAATTAATTCGATTATATTCTTTTCAAAAAAAGATAATTCAAAATATTAATCTCTTTTTGTCTAGATTTGTTTATTTTCTATTAAGGCAAATTGAATATTGCGAATATTTAGTTGGTTAGGTAGTTTATAATGATTTTGTAGATTAGATGGTACTAAATGGCTTACATTGAATGGGATTATACAGTTATAACAAGTATGGTGGAGAAACAGGGTTGGAATCTCCCTGAACGTGACTCATTAGAATGGAAACAATTTAAAGATGAGCTAGGTGAAACTATGAGAGGAGTCGGAATTGTTTTTGAAAAATATTGTAAATTCACCCCAGATGTTGGAGAAGGTGTACATCTTTTTGATGATTAAGAGTCTTTAAAATTTTTAAACCATTGATGTATCCCTTAATCAATGGTTATTAATTTATAAGATAAGAGACTTTTGATTAAATTAGAGTAAGAGATTATTAAGGCTTTATAAAATTTACATAAAAACTCTACGGTTAGATTTATAAAAAATTTCTTAGAAAGCTTTAAATTCTGTATTGTCCACAAAACAATTATTTAAACTTTATATTTATAGTAAAGGATAAAATGCAGACCAAATTTGTTTTTTTATTTGATGGAGGCTGTCCATTATGTCTTAGAGAAACTAAGTTCTTAAAAAAGAAAGATATCTCAAATAAAATTAACTTTATTGATATTAATAATAATACTTATAATCCCCTGCTATATAAGAACATTTCTTATGCGGAAGCAATGTCAAATCTACATGGAATTTTAGAAAATGGAGAAATAATAAAAGGATTAGACGTACTCGCATATTCATACAAATTGATAGGATTTGGTTGGGTTTATTATCCTTTGAAAATTGAATTTTTAGCTCCATTTTTAAGGTTATTTTATAAATACTGGGCAAAATATAGACTCAAAATTACAGGTAGATCAAAAATTGAAAAACTCTGTACATCTGAATGTAAACAATAATTATGGAAATTATTGATATAGATAGGGTAATTGAGATGTGTTGGGAAGATAGAACTCCTTTTGAAGCGATTGAATACCAATTTGGTTTAAAAGAAGATGAAGCTATTAAAATCATGAGAAATAATCTTAAACCAAAATCATTTAAAATTTGGAGAAAAAGAGTTTCAGGAAGAAAAACTAAACATATGGAACTCAAAGAATCAGATAGATTTAAATCTACACATAAAAGAAAATTATAAATTTTGAAGAATTTACCAAGTAAAATATGTCCTGTCTGCAATAGGCCATTTATTTGGCGTAAAAAATGGAAATATTGTTGGGATGAAGTTAAATACTGCTCAAATAGATGTAGAAATAGAAGGTTATCAATATGAATCAAATATCAATAATATTCCCAAATCAACTTTTCAGAGAAAGCCAAATCCTAAAATTAAAATGTGAGATTTTATTGATAGAGGATTCTTTATTTTTTGGTAATGATAAATTTTTTAAGTTAAAAAATCATAAAAATAAACTAATTTTTCATAAGGCGTCAATGCTTGCATACAAAAAATATTTAGAGAATTTAGGTCATAAAGTTTTTTACATTGAGAACCAAAATAATCTTTCCACAGCGGATTATCTATCAAAATATTTAGATAAAAAGTATCAAAAGTTAAATATTTTAAATCCTCATGATTTTTTAATTATGAAAAGGATAAATAGATTTGTTGGAATCAATGACCTTAAATTACAAATTTTTCAGTCCCCTATGTTCATGACTAATGATGACTTAAGAGAGTCTTTTAAATTCAATCCAAAAAAACCATTAATGGGAAGATTTTATGAGAATCAAAGAAATAATAAAGATATATTGGTGAAACCTGATGGCTCTCCACATGGAGGTAAATGGAGTTTTGATGAATTAAATAGAAAGAAATTGCCCAAAGATATAAATGTTCCTGAGATCCCAAAATTACCAAAAAATGAATTTGTAACTCTTGCTGAAAAAGTAGTTTCTAATTTTAATTTTAATTGCATTGGTGAAAGTAATTATTTTATATATCCAACTTCTTTCGAAGAAGCAGATAATTGGCTTAATGAGTTTCTTGAAAATAGATTTTGTTTATTTGGAGATTATGAAGACGCAATTAGTAAAGAAAAAGTTTTTTTGTGGCATAGTTTGCTTTCCCCTCTTTTAAATAGCGGATTGTTAACACCAAAAGAAGTTATTAATAAAGCATTAATTTATGGTGAAAGAAATAAAATTCCTCTTAACTCTTTAGAAGGTTTTATTCGTCAAATTATTGGATGGCGAGAATTTATTTGTCTGGTTTATGAAAAATATGGCACAAAAATGCGTACTACAAATTTTTGGAATTTTGATAACAAGCCAATGCCTGATTGTTTTTATAGAGGAACCACAGGAATCGAACCCGTGGATAGTGTTATAAATAAAATTATTAAATACGGTTATTGTCATCATATAGAGAGATTGATGATCATAGGTAACTTTATGCTTCTTTGCCGTATACATCCTGATCAAGTTTATAAATGGTTTATGGAAATGTTTATAGATTCTTACGATTGGGTCATGGTTCCTAACGTTTATGGAATGAGTCAGTTCAGCGATGGAGGGATTTTTTCAACAAAACCTTATATTTCTAGTTCAAATTATGTTAAAAAAATGTCTGATTATAAAAGTGGTACTTGGTGTGCGATTTGGGATGGCTTATTTTGGAAATTTATAAAAGACAATGAAACTTTTTTTAGAAAACAATATAGGTTAGCGATGTTAACAAGGAATCTAGATAAGATGAGTGAAGAAAAGTTAAATGGGCATTTAAATATAGCTGAGAGATTTATTAGTAATCTTTATTAAATTAAAGAATTAGATTTTTTTGATTTCTTCTAAAAATTAAGAGAATATTATCTTATTAAGAAATATTACAAGCTTATGTTATTTTAATAAAAATATTTTTGATAAATATTGGAAATTAATTTTTAACAATCAGCTTAACTGGATTTATTACTTTTTCAAAATTAGATTGGATCACAAACCAACAACTAAAATTCACTAGACTTAAAGAATCAATCTCCCTTTAATTGTGAATAATGATAGATTCGGGAATTATAAATATTTGCTGTCGATTAAATTACTAAAATCTTTTTTTAACTTACTTTTTAAATGAAAAAAAATAAAAAAAATAAAATATTTTCTAAAGAAAAAGTTCACTCTCTAAATATTTTTTTATTTTTGGGATTTAATTTAACTTTAGTAACTGTTCTTGGGTATATTTGGTTTAGTAATTCGATAAATAGTTAATATTGGTAATCTTAATTAATACTATTTATATCAGATCCTTCTAAATAAATTTTTGATATTTTGACCACAGCATATCTTCAAAGAAAAGCATCTTGGCAAATTTTGTTGAAGGTAAGTTATGGAATCTATGCAGATCATGCACTTGAAAAGGTAGTTAAAAATTATCAGTTTAATTCTCTAGATATAGCATTCATAACAGAATTATCTTTTGGATGTATAAGATATAGAAAATTTCTTGATCTTTGGATAGACCATGTATCAAAATTTTCTCATCAAAAGCAACCACCAAAACTTAGATGGCTTTTACATATTGGTTTATATCAATTATTAAAGATGGATAAAATACCTTTTTCTGCAGCTATTTCCACTACTGTTGAAGTAGCAAAGAGAACTGACTTAAAAGGTTTAACTGGTACTGTTAACGCGATATTAAGAAATGCTGTTAGAAATATAGAAAAAGAAAACTTACCAAAAATATCATCTGATGAAGTGGAGATTTTGTCTTGTTTTGAGTCATTGCCATTATGGCTTGTTAAAGAAATTGTAAATTGGTTTGGAATAGAAGAAGCTAAAAATATTTCTAAGGCATTCAATAAAAAACCTTCAATTGATCTAAGAATTAATTCTTTGAAAACTGATTTAAATAAATTTTTAAAAAAACTTAATGAATTTAATATAAATGCATTACCAATAAATGATCTCAATCATGGCGTAGCTTTAAATGCAAATCCAAGATCTATTAAAAAACTTCCAGGTTATAAAGAAGGGATGTGGGTAGTGCAAGATCGTTCATCGCAGTGGGTTGTTCCTCTTTTAAATCCAAATAAAGGAGATAAGATCCTGGATGCTTGTGCTGCCCCTGGGAGCAAAACAACTCATTTAGCTGCATTAGTAAATGATAATGCTCAAATCCTAGCTGTAGATAGATCAGAGAAAAGATTGAAAATGTTGCAATCAAATCTAAAAAGATTAAATATAAAAAGTGTTGAAACTTTGAAAGCTGATGCTACAAGTTTGATTGATATTAAGCCTAATCTTTTATTTTATTTTGATAAAATTTTAATTGATGCTCCATGTTCAGGAATTGGAACTATTGCAAGAAATCCTGATTTAAGATGGACTTTAAGTAGGGATAGAATAAATCAATTAATTCTTTTACAGGAAAAATTATTAGAAAGTATTTTCCCTCTGTTAAAAAGAAATGGAACTTTAGTTTATTCAACTTGCACAATTTGCCCTGATGAAAATAACTTGCTTATTAAAAAATTTTTATCAAACAATAGGGAATTAAAGTTAGAAAGTGAAAGACAAATTTTGCCCAGATTCGATAAACCAGGAGATGGATTTTATGCAGCAAAAATATCTTATAAATAAAAATTAAATAGTTTTATTATTGAATTTTCAAATCAAATATTTTACTAATATATTTTTTCCAAAAATAAGCTGCATTGCCACTCGATAAATTAGATTTTTTGTTTTCATCAAAACCCATCCAAACACCAATAGTAAGATTGTTAATTGAACCAATAAACCAGAGATCTCTATTCCCATCCGATGTTCCTGTCTTGCCATATATTTTTTTACCTTTAATTGATGCAGCTATCGAAGTACCTTCCGATACTGATTTCTCAAGTAATTTATTTAAACTTTCATTTACTTTAGGGTCTAATATCTTATCGTAAATAAATTTGTTTTTCCAAATTAATTCATTATTATTTGATTCGATTTTTTCAATAACGCTAGGTTTATATTTATTTCCACCGCTATTTAAAATTGCATAAGCATTTGTAATATTTAGGAGAGTATCTCCATAAGATCCAATAGCTAATGGAAGAAATTCTTCAAACTTTTGTTCATATCCCAGGCCAAATAAATTTGCTAAATCTATAATTTTTTTCATTCCTATGTTATTAGTAATTTTCAAGGGAACTATATTTGAAGAAGTTTTAAAAGATTCAATTAAAGATATCTTTCCTTCATATTTTTCAGAAAAATTTTTTGGACAATATTCTCCCCAACAAGTAGGTAAATCTTCGAAATTTTTACTTAATTTTATACCTTCTATTAATGCTGCACCATAAGGAATAATTTTAAAAGTTGAGCCTAAAGGTCTTACTGCTGAAGTAACTCTATTAAATTCGTTTATAGTGGGATTTTTACTTGTTATCATTGATCTAATTAACCCTTTATTAGATTCAATAGATACTAAAGCTACTTCAATATTATTAGGTCCTATTTTTTTTGAAAGTTTTTGTCCTACTTCCTGCCAATTCTTGTTTATGCTTGATTTAATTTTTAAATAATCATAATTTTTATGATTTTTAATTTTTTTATTTGCTTCCTCTAAAATAAAATCTATTAATAATTTATCTTGTAAATCTTTATAATTTAATTTAACTTTTTCTTTAAGAGCCTCATCCCTTTCTTCTAACGATATATAACCATCACTATACATCGATTTTAAAATTTTATTTCGTTGGTTAATAGCTAAATCTATATTTTCATAAGGTGAATAAATTGAAGGTGCAGGTGCCAAACCTGCTATTAAGGCAACTTCAGATAATGTTAATTCAGTTATAAGTTTTCCAAAATAAACTTGTGAGGCCTCATTTACTCCATAAGCCCCTGAACCTAAATAAATATTATTTAAATATAATTTTAAAATCTGTGTTTTGTTATATTTCAAATCTAGTAATAAGGATATTATTATTTCTTTAAATTTTCTTTGAAAACTCAAATTATTACTTAAAAATATCAATCTAGCTACTTGCTGAGTAATGGTACTTCCACCTTCTTTAAGGTATCCACTTCGAAGGTTATTGACAAAAGCTCTTGATAATCCTACTAAGTCAATTCCACTATGTTTAAAAAATCTTTTGTCCTCTCCAGAGATAAAAGAATACTTTATGAAAATTGGAATCGAATTTTTATTATCAAGAACGTCAAATTTCCGACTTAATTTGCTTAGTACTTTATTATCTGAAGAAAATATCTCATAAGAATAATTAATTGATTTTGAATTATTAATTTGAATAGGTTCAAAATTTAAAGTTATTCTAATTAAATTAATTATTGGTAAAAATACTGCAAAGAAAACAAATATAGAAGGTATCAAAAAAAAATATTTATAGTTTATTCCATTCACGTTAAGCAACTAAAAAACTATGTCCTATTGCCAAAGCTGTGACAAGCATTCCTGTTATTAGAAATGGCTGAGCACTTGCTTGATATTTGACATCGAATTTTAAAGGATCTCTTAATAGCCACATTTCTTGAAATGTAATTTGGGGAATTATAAGTAAAACTAAAATTACTGAGGCTAAATTTTGGCCAATAATAATTAATACAATTACCATTGCTATTTGAAAAATATCAATTAGACCTGCACTTATTCGACTAGCATTCTTAATTCCAAAGATTACAGGTAAAGAGTTCAATCCCAGCTTTGAATCACCCTCAACACTTTTGAAATCATTTATCACTGCTATACCAAGGCCAGAAAGACTATAAGCAAGGGTTAGTAATGCAGTAATTATTGTTAACTTCCCAAATAAAGCTTGCCCTGCCCACCAAGGGAGAGCTATATATGAAGCCCCTAAAGCATAGTTTCCTAGCCATCCATTTTGCTTTAACTTTAAAGGAGGAGCAGAATATATGTAACTAACAAAAGAGCCGCCGAGAGCCAGAAGGAAGACAGAGGGAAAAATATGTTTTGCATATAAATCTAATAAAAAAGCGACTATCAAACCAACAATAAGTAATACCCAAATTTGTATTTTCACTTCTTTAATCGAAATCCTTCCAGAGGGAATAGGTCTATTAGGTTCATTAATTGCATCAATTTCTTTATCAAAAAAATCATTTATTGTTTGGGTATAGCCTGCCAGAAGTGGTCCACTCATAAGCATGCATGCCAGAGATGCAAAAACGTTATTAATTGTCCACTGAAAGTTTCCGCTTGCAGCGGCTCCACAGATGACACCCCATATCAAAGGTATCCAAGTAATAGGCTTCATCAATTGTAAACGTAGCTTCCAAATACTTGAAGTTTCTGAAGCTCCTTTAATTCCTAATAATTGTTTCGGATCATTCACTTTAGATATCTAACCTTTCTCAATTTCATCGGGAAAAAACCAATTTTGTTCTCCATTTTGCAATCTAACTGTAATCCCAATGCTCCTACCATCAGTCATCTTATAACCAGTGGTTATCACTCTCGGGTTTAATGAGATTTGATCAATTAACTTTGCAGGTAATCTATCTTTAACCTTGTTAATGTTAATTTTAACTTTACTACCAATTTTGGGTAATAATTTTGTTTCAGCCATAAGAGGTAAAATGGAAGCTATTATGCAAGATTAACAGTCTTTGGACAATTTTTTTTAAAATGGTAGCTCTTCGTTTAATTCCATGTTTGGATGTTGCTAATGGCAGGGTAGTTAAAGGTGTTAATTTTGTAAACCTTAGAGACTCTGGTGATCCTGTGGAGTTGGCCTGTAAATATTCAGATGCAGGAGCTGATGAATTAGTATTTTTAGATATTAGGGCAAGTTTGGAAAATAGAAAAACACTTGTGGATCTTGTCTCTAGAACTGCAAAGACAGTAAAAATTCCTTTTACAGTTGGTGGCGGAATAAATTCAATTGTCTCGATTAATGATCTTTTAAGAGCTGGCGCTGATAAAGTCAGTTTGAATTCTTCAGCGGTTAAAAATCCAGACATAATTTCTCAAAGTTCTGCAATTTTTGGATCACAATGTATTGTGATCGCTATTGATGCGAGAAAAAAACTTAATAAATCTAATAAATGGGAAGTATATGTGAAAGGGGGTAGAGAAAATACTGGTTTAGATGTAATAAATTGGGCGAAAAAAGTTGAAGAATTAGGAGCTGGAGAAATCTTATTAACTTCAATGGACGGGGATGGGACGCAAAATGGATATGACATATTATTGACTCAAACTGTTGCTGAAGCAGTGAATATTCCTGTTATAGCTTCTGGAGGCGCTGGATCCATAGGAGATATTTATGATGTTTTAACTAAAGGTAAAGCTTCTGCCGCACTATTAGCATCATTACTTCATGACAAGAAACTTACTATACAGGAAATAAAATCTTTTCTAATTAAAAAGAATCTAACAATTAGACCTGGTTAAAAAAATAATAAATTATCATAATCTAAACAGATAAAAAGATCTAAATATGCGTTATAAAAAAATTCATGAGGTCAAAACTATGTTCAATAAAATTTCTTGTAGTTATGACTTTTTAAATAATTTACTTAGTTTGGGTTTACATAAATCTTGGAAAAAAAAGCTAGTCGATTTATTAAAACCAATTGATGGTGAAAAATGGGCTGATTTATGTTGTGGAACTGGAGATTTGTCATTTTTAATTATAAAAAAAGTTTGGCCTAATGGAACTGTAACTGGGATAGATAATGCAAATGAAATTTTGAATATTGCAAGAAAAAGGTCAAATTTTGTTGGGAATAATCGTATAAGTTGGGAGATGAAAGATATCTTTGAAATAGATGAAAATTCGAAAATTTATGATGGGATTTGTATGTCTTATGGTTTAAGAAATTTGGTTAATGTTGAAGATGGACTTAGGAAAGTCTTTAACCTATTAGGTGATAGAGGTAGAGCTGGTTTCTTAGACTTTAATCATCCAACATTAAATTCTCCAGCTGATTTATTTCAAAAAATATATTTAAGGTTTATTGTGGTTCCAATTGCAAAAATATTTAAATTAAGTAAAGAATATTCTTATATTGAAAAAAGTATAAAAAATTTTCCGGAGGGAAATAGACTTACTGCAATAGCAAAAGGATTAGGGTTTAGTAAAGTTGAATATAGGACTATTTTTTGTAATCAAATGGGAATATTATTGTTAGAAAAGTAAAAATTATTTTAAATTTTTTCTCCAACAAAAATTACATTCCCCCCACCTTAATATTTCCCCTTTTGGTGAAGGAATATTACATGTTTTACAATTAATCATATTATTATTTTTAATTCTGCTTGGATGATTTTCCCAGACTATTTTTGCATTAATCTCGTTTTTAACTAAAGTTCTGAATTCATAATTTTGTATTATTTTTATTTCATTTAAATTTATCCCTAAGCTGCTGATAGCCTCCTTTAATTTATGCTTGTTATATATCAAGGCCTGTCGCCACTGGGGATGATTTACAGCAAGAGTAAGAGTTTTTTGTTCAATTTTTAATGGTTTACATTCTCTCGATAATTCTAAGCCAATTAAATTTTCCCAGTTTTCATTAAGTTTGGATAATTTATCTAAGTCTCCCCATGATTTTTTGAAATCATCAAGACAATTTTTCATTGAAAATGGATATCTTTTGTTCAATATTGGTAAAAATTTTTTATTCAAATTATTTTATTTGAGTTATAAAATACAAGATAACTTAATATTAGTATAGACAACTTGTTTTTTAACATTAAGGTTTTGTGAAAGTTTTAGGATCTGTAGCAAAGTTAGGATTCCACTTTAAGAAAATACAGGGACATTGCCCACATTGGAAGCTTTGCTACAAATTTAAATGCAAAAGCACTGAATATGAATTAACAAATTTGATCCAAAACTCACCAATAAAAAAAATAAA
>MDTE01201294.1_pt1 | contig 12053 bp, 11 predicted proteins | sample 811231 | NCBI WGS metagenome assembly MDTE01 (sample SAMN05326651, study PRJNA326480) | marine metagenome | isolation source: seawater | place: Indian Ocean: Red Sea | collected 2010
ATTTTAGAGCCTCTAGCTCTCATCTCTGTAAAAGCTGCGTGTCCAGGAGTGTCGATAAATGTAATTAGTTGGTTATTGTCAGCTTTGACTTGATAAGCTCCGATATGTTGGGTTATCCCACCAAACTCATTTGAAACAACATTCGTCTGTCTGAGAGCATCAAGAAGTGAAGTTTTTCCATGATCAACATGTCCCATAATAGTTACCACTGGCGGTCTTTTCTCTATTGTCCCACTCATAGATTTATTTTTATTTATTTCTTCGGGTTGAGAGTTTTCTATTATTGCATTGTGACCAAATTCTTTAACAATGTATTCAGCGGTGTCTTTATCAATTGTATGATTTATAGTTGCAATAACTTTCATATTTAACAGAAATTTTATAATATCATTAGATTTTTCAGCCATCCTGTTAGAAAGTTCTTGAATTGTAATTTGTTCAGGAATTTTTACCTCTCTTATTACTTTTTTATATTCCTTTTTATCTTCAGTTTCTGGATTATTCTTCTTTTCTTTAAGCCTTGCTCTTTTTACCGCTGCCAAACTTCTCTGTTTGATTTCTATCTCTTCAACATTTAGAGCCCTAGATACAGTCAATTTAAAATCTCTTTTATCTATAGGTGTTTTAAGTTTTAACTTACTTTTTCCAGTTGGTTTTTCATCTTTTTTTATAAATGCTTTTGTAGCTTGTTGTTCAACAAACTTTCTAGTAAATTTTTTCCCTTTATTTACTTGATTTTTAAAGTTTTGATCCTGTAATCCTGTTTTTCTAAAATTCTTTGAGGATTTAAATGAATTTTTTTTATCATTCGGTACTGAATAGTGTTTTTTTATTTCATTTTTTGTAAGATTATTTGAATCAATTTTCTTTTTAAAATTTGATGAAATTGTTAATGTTTTTTTCTTCTCTTTTTCTTTATCCATAACTTATTTAAATACAATATTTCTTGCAGACATTATTAATTGATCTGCCTCCTCTCTAGTTAACGAAAACTCTTCTAAATAGCCTTGAAGTCTTACTTTTTTACCTTTTACTTCATCGTACCCGCCAACAAGTTCATCCGTTGATAAATCCGCAAAATCAGAAAGTTTTTTGATATTTTTTTGTCCTAATATTACTAGCATACCTTGAGTCATGCCTTTTAAATTAATCAATTCTTCTTCCACACCCAATTCTTTAAGTCTTTTTCCAACTTCTTCTTTAACTTTTATAAGACTTTCTTTTGATCTTGAAATTAACTCTTTTGCCGTCTCTTCATCTATTGCCTCTATTTTAGATATATCTTCTGCATTAGCTTGGGATATTTCATCAATACTTTGGAAGCCCTCGGAAACTAATAGCTGTCCTAAGGTTTCATCGACCTCTAAATTTTTTATTAGTGCTTCTGTTTTTTCTTTGAATTCTGTTTGTCTTCTCTCTGAGTCTTCTTTGTCTGTCAAAATATCAATTTCAAAATTTGTAAGTTTAGAGGCTAGCCTTACATTTTGACCTCTTCTCCCTATAGCTTTGCTTAAATTTTCCTCACTTAAAATAACGTCAATTTTTTTGTTTGATTGGTCTATTAAAACTTTTTGTATTTCAGCAGGGGATAAAGACTCAGAAATAAGAGTTGGTAAATCTTCAGTCCATTTTATAATGTCAATTTTTTCACCTTGAAGTTCATTTACAATTGTCTGCACTCTACTTCCTCTCATTCCAACGCATGCTCCTACAGGGTCAATGGAAGTATCTTTGGAATACACACAAATTTTTGCCCTACTTCCTGGATCTCTGGCAACAGATTTAATTTCGATAGTTCCTTCATAAATTTCTGGAACTTCCTGAAAGAAAAGTTTGGCTAAAAATTGAGGATGAGCTCTTGATAAAAATATTTGATGACCTTTGAGTTCTTTTTTTACTTCATAACAATATGCCTTAACTCTTTCTCCTGTCTTAAGCACTTCTCTAGGAATAAGTTCATCTTTTTTTATAACTCCTTCTGCCCTACCTAAGTCAACAATAACGTTACCGTATTCTAGTCTTTTGATGATCCCACTTAATATAAGCCCTTGTTTATCTATAAAGTCTTCATATTGTCTATTTTTTTCAGCCTCCCTTACTTTAGAGTTAATTACTTGTTTTGCGCTTTGCGCTGCTATTCTACCAAAATCTATTTGGGGAAGATCTTCATAAATTTTATCACCAACCTTAAGCTTTTCTGATTTATCATTGTTCATTGAATTTGCATCTTTAGAGGTAATTTCACGGCTAGGGTCCTCGACTGTTTCGACTACGTCTAGAACTTTTTGTATACTTATATTCCCAGTTTCCCGGTCAATTTTTACAAGAATGTTATTGTTTTGACCAAATTTTGTTAAAGCTGCTTTTTGTATTGCGCTTTCCATTGATCCAATTACGATATCTTTATCTATTGATTTCTCATTAGCTACCGCATCAACTATTCTTAATAATTCAAGTTTATCTAAACCTCTATTTAACATTTTTAATTCTCCTAAAAAAAAATGGGCTAAAGCCCATTTTGTACTTTCAAATTTTCATTATTATTAAAGAAAAATTAAGGTTTTTTCAAGATTACAACTTTTTAAAAAGTGACGTTTTATCTGTTTTTTCCCAGGAAAATTCACCGTTCTCAGTCGGTTTTCTTCCAAAGTGCCCATATGATGATGTTATCTCATAAATTGGCTTATTTAAATTAAGCAATTCTCTAATTCCTCTAGGAGATAAGTCAAAATTATCTCTAATAACTTTCTCAACTTTCAATGTTTTACTTTGATCTTTATCACCTAATTTTACGTATATAGATAGTGGCTTAGAAATTCCTATTGCATAAGATAATTGAATTAAACATTTTTCTGTTAAACCAGATGCAACTATATTTTTGGCTAAATATCTTGAAACATAAGCTGCTGAACGATCAACTTTGGTAGGATCTTTGCCTGAAAAAGCGCCTCCACCATGCGGAGCGGCGCCACCATAAGTATCAACAATTATTTTTCTTCCTGTCAATCCAGTGTCGCCGTCAGGCCCTCCAATTATAAATTGTCCTGTGGGATTGATATAAATTTCTGAACTTTGAAGATCACTTAATAATTCTTTTGGTATAGATTTATTTATGTAAGGCATTATTATTTCTTTAACTTTTTCTTGATCCAAATCTTTAGAGTGTTGCGTTGAAATTACTACTGATGTTACTTTTTTTGGTCTTCCATTTTCATAGAGCATTGTTACTTGGCTTTTTGAGTCTGGTTCAATCCCTTTTAACTTTCCTGATTTTCTATCTTTTGCCATTAAACGTAGAATTTTGTGGGAATAAAATATTGGCGCAGGCATTAAATCATCTGTCTCGTTACATGCGTATCCAAACATAATTCCTTGATCTCCAGCTCCCTCATCTTTATTATCTTTAGAGTCTACTCCCATAGCTATATCGGTCGATTGTTCGTGAAGATGGGACTCAATTTTTGTTTGCTCTTTCCAAGAAAAACCTTCTTGGTCATAACCTATATCTTTAATGCAATTTCTTACCTTATCTATAATTTCCTCTTTACTAATATTTGGTCCACGTATTTCTCCTGCAAGAACAACTTTATTAGTAGTGGTTAAAGTTTCACAAGCTACTCTCGCGAAAGGGTCTCTAGATAAATAACTATCTACTACCATATCAGAAATCCTATCACATACTTTATCAGGATGGCCTTCAGATACAGACTCGCTAGTAAATAAATATTTTTTATCAGTCATTTTTTTTATAAGTTAAAGAAATTAAACAATATGTAAATAAAAGGACAAAAAATATCAAATCATTTTTATTTCCATTCTTCTTTTCTCTTATTGGCAACCGATACTCTAGACTCCCAGTTTCGTTGTTTTTAAGGCTTTTAATGATTTGTCCTTTATTATTAATTATAGCACTTAAACCTTTATTTGCAGATCTTAGAACAAATGAGTCACTCTCAATAGCTCTAAAAATTGATTTTGAAAAATGTTGGTATGGACCGATAGAATTACCAAACCAACCGTCTTCTGAAATATTTATTAATAGAGTTTTCTTTGTTTTAATTTTTTGAATTAATTCTGGAAAAATAATTTCATAACAAATTAAGGGTATTAAATCTACTCCGCTATAAGAAAAAATTTTATTAGCCGTACCTTTGCTAAAAGATCCAAAACCTTCTGTAATTTTTTTTAATCCGATTTTTTCTAATTTATTATGAAAAGGTAGAAATTCTCCGAAAGGCACTAATTTTATTTTATTGTATTGAAATTTTTTATTTAAATTGTTATCTACTAAAACAAAACTATTAAAAAATTTATTTTCTTGTTTATCCAAAGTATTTATTCCAAAAATTATTAAGTGGTTAGAAGAAAAACTTTCTTTTATCAAGTTCCGATACTTTTCAATTTCAAAAAAATATTTTCCTGATAAAGCTCCTTCGGGCCATATGAACAATGTTTTTTTATTTTTTTCAATATCGCTATACATGATGAGCCTTTTAATTCTTTCAAATGTTTCTTTTTCGGATAAATTATATTTTAATTTGAAATTTGGTGATACTATTTTTACATAGATTTCTTCATCTTTTTTAAGATTTTTTTGACTTTCAATTTTATAATGATTTAGTACATAATTTCCGTATATATAATTTGAAAAAAAAATTATTAGAAAAAAACTTAATACAAGAGTTTTGAATTTATATTTTTTCATGAAAAAAATACTTGGTATGCAAAAAAAAGTTATTGTTAACAAATTAAACGCAAATAATCCTATAGGGTTTAAAATTTGAATTATTTCATTAAACCAGGACCAGCTATAAGCCCAAAGATTCCATGGGAATCCGGTTAATATTTTTGCTCTAAAATAATCTACTGCAGATATTGTTGCACAAAATAAAAGGATAGAAGTTAAATTGAATTTTAAATATTTGCCGCACACTAAAGAACCCAATCCATAAAATAGTCCAAGTGACAAAGGAATTATAATGACTGTTAATGGTATTAAATTTTTTAAAGACTCGTCAAATTGTAGAGAATTAGAAATCCAATAAGTACCTGTTAAGAAAAAACCTACCCCAAAAAAATATCCTACATAAAATAAATTTATATAATATGGTTTTTTTCTGTATTTATTTTTTGATTTCTTATTTATGTATGTCAGAATAAAAAAAAGACATGGAAATATAAAAAAATTAATGAGTGTAAAATTATAAGGTTGAAACGAAAAAACAGATATACAACCTAAAAAAAAGGGTGTTATAAATACCAATAATAATCTGCTGTTCAGAAAAAAATTAATCATCTAATTTAATTTATTAAGCAATTTCTTTTCTATAGAATTCATTTTTTTGTAACTACTGTCTCTTTTATGGTCATGTCCAAATAAATGAATTAATCCGTGAATCCATAACATATCAAAGTGTCTCTTAAATAATTTTATTGATGAGGTGTTCATTTTTTTAGAATTAATAATTATATCACCTAAATAAATTTCCGAATTTGATCTCAATAATATATTAAGATCTTTTTTGCTTTGACTAGGAAAAGATAAAATATCTGTTGTCTTATTTTTTTTTCTAAATTTTTTGTTTAGATATTTTATTTCATTTGAACTAGATAACAAAACAGAAAAATGGTATTTTTTTTTTTTGAAAAAATTATCTTTTTGAATAATTTTTATTTTTCTCTTTAGGTAACTCTCTGGACTTTTAATAAATTTAAACCAGGTTTTGTCTTTAACAATAACATTAATTTTTATCATCAATATTTTTGTTAAAGGCTTGTATAATTTTTGTAACTAGTGGATGTCTGACTACATCTTTATGATCAAATTCTATTAATTTTATTTCTTTTACCTTGTTTAATATTTTTTTTGTTTTAATTAAACCCGATTGAGATTTATTTATTAAATCTATTTGTGAAGGGTCGCCATTTACCACGATTTTGGAATTTTCTCCTATTCTTGTTAAAAACATCTTAATTTGAGTAAGTGTAGCATTCTGAGCTTCATCCAGTATTGCAAAAGAATTCTTTAATGTTCTTCCCCTCATAAATGCTAAAGGAGCAATTTCAATCTCTCCTGATTCAATCTTTTTATTTATTTTTTCATAGCCAAAAAGATCATAGAGAGCGTCATATAAAGGTCTCAGGTATGGATCTACTTTTTCTTTCATATCTCCAGGTAAAAATCCAAGTTTTTCTCCTGCTTCTACAGCTGGTCTTGATAAAATTACTTTTTCTACTTTTTTTTCAAATAACATTGTCATAGCAACAGACACCGCTAAAAAACTCTTTCCTGTTCCTGCAGGTCCCAGAGCCATAGTTATATCGTTGTTTGTAAGAGCTTTAATATAGTCAGACTGCTTTTTAGATCTCGCTATTACTGTTTTTTTGGGGGTTTTTATTAATTGGCCAAAATTGTGAACATTTGATCTAAAACTAATATTTTTTTCTTTTACGGATAACATCAAATCTTGTTTTTCAATTATGTTAGTTTTTAAATATTTATTAATCAAAAATTTAATAGCATCAGATGCCTTGTTTAATTCATCTAGACTGCCTTTAATTGTGATTGAATTTCCTCTAAAATAAATCTTTGCCTTAGTCAATTTTTCCAATTCATTTAAATTACTATTAAACTCCCCTACAACTGACACTAAAATATCATTATTATGTACTTTTATATTTATAGTTTCTTTGTCTATTTTTTTTATGCTGTAATTTTGGTCAAGATTTTCTATTTTAGACATTTTTAAGCTACAAGAAAGTTGTCAGTATTAGTTAGTTCACCATAGATTGTGTGTTGAGAGAATTTTTTTATAATTACTTTTTTTTCCTGTCCAATAATATTTTTATTTGAGTGAACTATTACAGGGTTTTGATACTCATCTCTTCCAAAGTATTTATTTTTTTCTTTTATCATTTTGTTTTCAAACAATACTTTTACGATTTTATTTAAAAGTTTTTTTTTATAATTCATCTTGATCTTTTCAGCAAGTTTTTGAAAAATTATAAGTCTTTTTTTAGCTAATTTTTCGTCAATCAACTCCATATCACATGCTGGTGTGCCAGGTCTCGGGCTAAAAATAAAAGAATAAGAATTTATAAATTTTACTTTTTCCATTAGTTCATAGGTCTTATTAAAGTCTTCTTGTTTTTCTCCAGGATAAGCAATTATAAAATCACTAGCAAATTCTATTCTTGAATTTTTTTCTTTTAAATTATTTATGATATTTAAATATTCTTTTATACTATGTTTTCTATTCATGCTTTCAAGCATTTTGTCAGAACCTGATTGAACAGGGAGATGTAATAGTGGCATAAGTTTGGAGCACTCTTTATGAGCTTCGATTAAATCTTTTGTCATATCTTTTGGATGAGAGGTATAATAGCGAATTCTTATTAGATCCTTTTTTTTCTGTAAGGCATGTATAATATCAGATAAGCGTTTATCGTTTTTATCATTATAAGCATTTACATTTTGTCCTAACAAAATTATTTCTCTTGTCCCTTTTTTTATAAGCTCATCCGCTTCTTCTAAGACTTCTTTAAAGTTTCTAGAATATTCTGGACCTCTGGTGTAAGGAACTACACAAAATTTACAAAATTTATCACAGCCTTCTTGTATGGTTAAAAAAGATGAAACTTTGGAATTATTATTGCTAATAAGTTTAAGTTCATCAAATTTTTTAATTGTTTCAAAATTTGTGATGTTTAGTTGTTTATTTTTATTTTCTAAGTCTTTTATAATTTTATTTATAGATTGATAAGACTGAGGGCCAATAACTGCGTCGACATAGTGGTCTTTCCTCAATATTAAATCACCCTCTGCCTGAGCTACGCATCCAGCAATAATTAGAATAGGTTTTTTTTTATTTTTATATTCTTTTTTTACTCTACCCACATCATGAAATACTTTTTCAGTTGCCTTTTCTCTTATGTGGCAAGTGTTTATTACATAGCAATCTGCTTCTGTTTTTTTTTTAGTAGGGAAATAATTAATTTTTTTAGTAATATCAAAAATCCGGTTACTATCATATTCATTCATCTGACAACCGAAAGTTTTTATAAATATTTTTTTTTTCAAATTACTTTTTATTTTTTGATCCATAAAGTTCTAGTTTATGATCAACTAAATTATAGCCAAGCTTTTTTGCTATTTTTATTTGCAATTCTTCGATATCTTTATCTACAAATTCAATTATTTCTCCAGTATTAATATCGATCAGATGATCATGATGTTCATCAGTTGAAGGCTCATACCGAGATTTGCCTTCTTTAAAATCATGCCTTTCAATTATCCCGGACTCCTCGAATAATTTAAGAGTTCTATAAACTGTTGCTATACTAATTTTTTTATCTACTAAAGTGACTCTTTTATGTAATTCATCGACATCTGGATGATCTTTTGAACCAAAAGTTAGTTTTGACTCAGACATTATTTTTGCAATTATCCGCCTTTGCTCAGTTAGCCTAACTCCTTTTTGTTTACATTTCTCCTCAATATCACTCATTATTGTTTAAAACCTTTTCATTGATAAATTGGATTAACCATTTTATTTTCTAATTGTTTATTTTTTATTAAATTCTCAATATTTTCAAGTTTTAATTCCGATAATTGATGGTTTTTATAGCCATAAATTTTAGAACCATGCACAATTTGGATTCCTTTTGCCACAGATAAAGATATTCTGATGGAAGAATAGCTTCCCGGCCCCATATTAACTATTATAGAGTATTTATTGCTTAATTTAACTTTATGTTTTTTTATAAAACTAATAATATTACTAATAAGGAGATTATTAGATTTAATATTACTTTGTAATTTTTCTGTGAAAAATTTATTATCAAATTTTAAACCAATTGAATTATCGTTGCCCGTGCAGTTAATTATTAAAAAATTTTTAATCATTTTTTTATTTTTTTTTCCACTTAAATTAAGTTTGCACTCATCTGAATTAGCTATAAATGACTTTGGTATAATTACTATAATGTATCATCGATTTGAAGAAAATAAATACCCTTCAACTAATATAAGAATTAATGATTTCAAAGAACATATTGACTTGATTAAAAAAGATGGCATTAAATTTGTAAATCCCTCTAATTTTAAAAAAGAACTAGTTAACAACAAGAATGAGAGAAAAATACTTATTACTATAGATGATGGATATCAATCTTTCTACGATAATGCTTGGCCAATTCTTAAAAAAGACAAAATCCCTTTCATCTTATTTGTAAGTACTAGAGAAGTAGGAAAAAGAGGGTATATGAGTTGGGAAAATATAATTGAATTAGAAAAATACAATTTTGTCGAAATAGGAAATCACAGTCATACTCACGATTATCTCATTGATTTTGAAGAACATGAAATTAAAAATGATTTAGTAACATCTATAAATATATTTAAAGAAAAACTCGGTAAAAATTCTATTTTTTTTTCTTACCCATTTGGTGAATATAGCACAAATTTAAAAAATATTGTCATTGATCTAGGATTTAAATATGCCTTCGGTCAGCACTCCGGTGTTACTGATTACACTAAAAATTCATTTGAAATGCCAAGATTTCCAATTAATGAAAAGTATGGTGAAACGGAAAGATTTAAAACAATATTAAAAACTTTGCCATTTCCTTATAAGTCTATACAGCCGGAAGAGAGGTACATTAGTAATAAAAACAATCCACCAAAAGTTAATATTCAATTTTATGATAACATTAAAAATTTAAAAAATATTAACTGTTTTTCTAATGAAGAGGATAGGTGGAGAAATTCAAAAATAAAATTTAATGGTAAAAGTAATTTAAATATAAGCTTAGAGGGAAAATTTATAACTGAGCGTGGTAGAATAAATTGTTCTCTAAGGGAAACAGATGGTTTCTATAGATGGCTTGGGATTCAATTCGTGGTGAAAGAAAAATAATTTTTAAAGTTGTATATCTTTTTTTATTACAGAATTAGTTAGTTGAACTGTCTCAAAATCTGAAAGATCATTTTGTTTAATAATTTGTTCTAAAATATCTGTATATTTTTTTCCAGTTTGAGCATATCTATCTAAAGTGTCTGTAAGATCCAATCCTTTAATAGTCTTATTTCTTTTTCTGATACTGTATCTTTTTTCCCTAAACTCTGAATAACCTTTGTGTGTATTTAGATTATTTTTGTAAGCTTTTACTGAAGCTCTTAAAATTGGAAATCTTAAAATTTTATGGCCCTCGTTCTTACCCTTATTCAAAGGCTCTATACCTTGACCGGTCCATGTCCACTGGCCAAATATTGCATTCCCCTCTAAAGCAAATCTTGATGTTCCCCAACCACTCTCTTTAGCAGCTTGCGCTAATGCGATAGACACTGGAATAATATCCATTCTTTTGTTTAGCTCAGTTATATCAGAATTTCTAACTTTATATTCTCTCAATTTTAATCTTAACCAAGATTTTTCTTTATCAGTTGTCATTTTTTTTGAAGTAATTCTTTTTAATTTTATTTTGTCATCTAAAATTTTATCATTTTCAGCAACCACCAAAGGAAGCACAATTTTTATAAATGTTTCCTTTTTAAGTTTAGTATCTTTGATCTCATCTAAATCTTTAGGAAATTGTGTAAAGTATATTGGTTTAACTCTTTTTTGATATCTTACAGTCTTTAAATCATATTCAACATCTTCAAACAAACTTAAAACAGTCTCAGTTTTGATATTTAAGTTTGGCAGGACCAATTCAGTGACTTGACTTGGAGATTTCTCTTTTTTTGGTTCAGGTTTTTTTACCTTTTTTTGCTCCTCTTTTTTTGGAGGTTTTTTTTCTATTTTTTTCTTTACTTCTTTCTGTTTTTCAATTTTTTTTGATTTTTCTTTTTCAACTTGAACTGATTGAGTTACATCAATTCCGTCGTATCTTTCTTTCAAAGTGAAAAAAGTTATACCTATTGCGCAGACAAAGACCACAACTCCAAAACCTTTAACTAACTTATTAGTTTTTGTTTTTTCAACTTCAGAGGTATAAAAACTGCTAAACAAATTTACTAATGCATCTGAGATAAAAGTAGAAACCGTGTTAAATACTTTAGGAATTGTATTTAAAATACCAAGTCCTAAGTTACCAGAATTCCTCCACAACGATATAAAGAGATTTCCAACACCTCCAGTGGTATCATCATATAATCCTGTAGCTCCTTTTTTCGTTCTTTTAAAAAATTTTCCTACCCCCTCAGTTGTGTCACTATAAATTCCTGAAACCCCTCTTCCTGCTTTTGAAATAGGATTTGAAATACTTTTCTTAAAAAAACTTACGTTAAAATCTTTTGGTATGGGAACATTATTTTTTTTTAAAATATGCTCAATTTGATGTGTAGTGAGATTTTTTTTTCTTTTAATATAATTTTGTACTTCAGAAATTTTGTAAATACTTGCTAATTCAAGTAATTTATCTCTATAACTTAAATTCTTTTTCATCTAAATGGCCTCGACTGAATTAACCTCTTTAACATAATGTTTTAATAAATTTTGCACTCCTTGCTTCAGTGTCATTATTGAACTTGGGCATCCAGAGCATGCTCCTTGTAATTCAACTTTCACAACACCATTTTCAAAAGATTTAAATTTGATATCACCTCCATCTCTTGCGACTGCTGGTCTTATTTTGGTGTTTAAAACATCTTTAATTTTTGCAATAGTTTCATTATCATCAGATTTTGTTTCCGTTTTATTATCAATTAATATCGGTTCTCCAGTTTTTTCAAAATAATCATTTAAGTGTGAAATGATCATGGGTTTTAAACTATCCCATGATACATTTTTTTCTTTTTTTACTGTCAAAAAATTGTCTGAAACTAAGACAAGTTCTACACCTGAAAAATTTAATACCTCTTTAATGAAAGGAATTTTAATACTCTTTAAATTTGATTTTTTAAATTCTTCTGTTCCAACTTTAGATAAAATTTTTTGTGACAAAAATTTTAACGAGTCTGGGTTAGGTGTTTGTTCTACTTGTATCATTGTTAAGTATATATATTACACAAATCCTACTATTTCACGTATCTTTTTTAGGTTTTCCTCAGC
>MDTE01004101.1_pt1 | contig 12052 bp, 13 predicted proteins | sample 811231 | NCBI WGS metagenome assembly MDTE01 (sample SAMN05326651, study PRJNA326480) | marine metagenome | isolation source: seawater | place: Indian Ocean: Red Sea | collected 2010
GCCCACCAGCACGGTGGCGGGATTGCCGTAGATGATATTGGCCGCCGCCTTGCCGCGCCGCAAATCGCTGCCATCGACGACATCGTCGTGAAGCAGCGTTGCCGTATGGATGAACTCCACGGCGGCGGCGAGCTTGTGGTGGCGCGCCCCGCTGTAACCCACCAGTTCCGCCCCGGCGAGCGTGAGCATGGGCCGCAGCCGCTTGCCGCCCCCCGAAATCAGATGACCCGCCAGCGCCGGGATCAGCGGCACCTCGCTCTGCATCCGGTCGAGGATGACCTGATTGACCTGGTTCATCCCATTCGCGGTCAACGCCAGCATGGGTTCGATGGAGCCTTCCGGCTCCTTGCGCTTCAGGGGGATTACGTCGGCAGACATTTCGGCTTGGCCATGGTCTGCCCAAGCTTTCTTGGCAAGCCGGGATTTGGTGTTAGCCTGATCGCATGACCACATCGTCCCAGCCCGATCCGATCCTGGCCCGTTTTCGCAAGAGTATCGACAACATCGATGCCGCGCTCATCCACATGCTGGCCGAGCGCTTCCGGATTACGCAGTCCGTCGGCGAATATAAAGCAAAGGTGACCCTGCCCCCGGCCGACCCTGCGCGCGAACAGGAACAGATCGCGCGGCTGCGCAGACTTGCCGAGGAAAGCGAGCTCGACCCCGAGTTCAGCGAGAAATTCCTGCGTTTCATCATCGACGAGGTTATCCGCCACCACGAACAGGCTGCAACTCGCTAACGGGCTGCGTCTGAAGCGACCGCACTCCGTCGGCGCCAAGCCGTTTACTGCGCACTTCTTGGCAATGTCAGCTTCACCAGCAAGCCACCCAAATCCTCGCTTGTATCCAGCTCCACCGACCCGCCGTAAATCTCGGCCACATCGCGAACGATGGCAAGGCCCAGCCCCGTCCCGGGCTTGCCCGTATCCAGCCGGGCGCCGCGATCGAAGATTCGCGTCCGTTCGTTTTGCGGGATCCCTGTACCGTCATCCTCGATCCAGATTATGCAGTCTTGCGCCTCGCGATCGGCATCGATGGTGACGAAAACACTGCCCCCGCCGTATTTCGCCGCATTCTCGATCAGATTACCGAGAATTTCGTCGAGATCCTGGCGCTCGATCGAAACCACAGCCTGACGATTACCATCGAGATCGAAGCGGGTGTTCTCGTAAATGCGGGTTACCGCGCGCAGCACGCTTTCAGCGCTCGGCCAGACTTCGGCGCGCGAATGTCCGGAAGCACGTCTGCCAACCGCGCGTGCACGCGCCAGATGATGCTCAACGTGCCGCTGCATGGTCTTGGTTTCCCGGCAAACGAGATCGGAAAGCTTCGGATCGCGCGCGGTTGCCGCATTGGTGAGCACGGTGAGTGGAGTTTTGAGTGCATGGGCAAGATTGCCGGCATGCATCCGCGCTTCTTCGGCCTGCTGTTCGGTATGGGCAAGCAGCGCGTTGATTTCGTCGACCAGGGGTTCGACTTCGAGCGGAAGCGGCTCGGTAATGCGGTTGGCCCCTTCATTGCGCATGGCCTGGATTGCATTACGCACGCGGCGCAGGGGCGAAAGACCATACCAGCTCTGCAGCATCGCCATCGCCAGCAGGCCGATGCCCAGGACAGCAAAGCTCCAGAACAGGATCGATCGAATACGACTGATCTGAAAGTCGAGCTCGTCGCGCGCCGACGCCACTGCGAAGGTCCAGCGCGTATCGCTGTCGGGCAGGATCACCGTACGTTCGACCATCCGCAGAGGTTCGCCCTCGAACTGATCGGAATCGTAGAAATGGGGCTCGTCATCGACATACCCCCCTTCGACCTCCAGGCTGCGATCCCACAGGCTGCGGCTTGGAAAGGGTTGATGCCCTTCCCCCGTGATCTGCCAGTAGACACCACTATTGGGTTCGAGGAAACGCTGGTCGCCGAGCGAGCGGTAAAGCTGGACGTCGCCGAAACTGTCTATTTCCGCCGAGGTAATCAGCGCCGTCTGCACATATTCGAGCTGCTCGTCGAAATTGTCCTCGACCAGTCGGACCAGGGTGCGATCGAGCGCAAACCCACCCGCGAGCAGCAACACGCCTATCCATAACGCGGCAATCGCCATCATCCGCCGCGCGAGGCTGCGTTTCGCCTTTGGCGTGACGATGGTCGCCGAATTTTCGGCAGCAGCGCCCGATGGCGGGGCCAGCCCGCCGATCAACCGCCCGCCAGACGCTCCTTCAGGCGCGCGGCTGGTCGGCGGGGTCGTCGAGGCTGTACCCAAGTCCACGGATCGTCGTGATCACTTCCGCACCCAGCTTCTTGCGGATGCGGGTAACGAAAACCTCGATCGTATTCGAATCGCGGTCGAAATCCTGATCGTAAATGTGCTCGATCAGTTCGGTTCGGCTGACCACCTTGCCCTTGTGGTGCATGAGATAGCTCAGCAGCTTGTATTCCTGCGCGGTCAGCTTGACCGGCTCGCCCTTCAGCGTAACGCGGCCCGAGCGCGTATCCAGACGCACGTCGCCTGCGGTAAGCTCGCTCGACGTGTTACCCGATGCCCGGCGGATCAGCGCACGCAAACGGGCGATCAGCTCTTCGGTTTGGAAGGGCTTGGCGAGGTAATCGTCGGCGCCCGCGTCTAAGCCGGCCACCTTGTCGCTCCAGCTATCGCGGGCGGTAAGCACCAGGACAGGGAATTTCCGCCCTTCCTTGCGCCACATGCCCAGAACGGTCAGCCCGTCGATTTCCGGCAGGCCCAGGTCGAGAATGACCGCGTCGTAATCTTCGGTACTGCCGAGAAAATGGCCATCCTCGCCATCGGTGGACAGGTCCACCGCATAGCCGTTCTGTTCGAGCGTCGACTTGAGCTGCTGGCCGAGCGTGGGCTCGTCCTCGACGATCAGGATACGCATATATGTCCGTCCTCGGATAGTTTGGTCCGCGTTTCGTTCATGTAGATGAACGCGTCAACCTGAACGCAGTTTCGCCGCACCGGTTCAGCGGCTGCGGCGCAGCACCCTGCCGGTGCGTGCATCGACATCGACATACATGACCCGTCCGTCACGCAAGAACTTAAGCCGGTAGGCCATCGCCGTGGAGTCGTAAGCCGGGCCGAGATATTCCGCGCCCCGCATCGTCGGCAGGATGCGTGCCTCGATATCGCGCAACTGCATGATATTGCCCGCACTCATCTCGCGACGCGCCTCGCCCTGTTCGGAACGACGCTGCGCGAAAGCAGGTTCGGCCATGATCGGACCCGCGATCAGCCCGAAGGCCAACAAGGAGGTAGCAATGCGTTTCATGATGCCTACCTGCCTAAGCCCGACGCATTGAACAAGGTGTGAATGTCCACGACGCTCGGCATTCAGCCTATCGGGTCATCTCGTATTTGACCGTGATAGTGACACCGGTGCCCACCTCGCCCGGCTCGATGGGTGTCGCCTGATCTGATCCGGCATCGCTCGCCATCTTGACCATTGCTTCCGGGCGCGGCCCATAACTTTGGAAGCTCTCCGAAATCTCGAGCAGGCGCACACCGGAATATCCCGCCATCTTTGCATAGTCTTCAGCCATGGTGCGCCCGCTCTTGAACGCGCTCCGACGCGCCTCGGCCTTGGCCTCGACATCGTCCTCGAGCATGAAATTGGGACCATAGATATTGTTCGCGCCCGCGCCGACCAGCGCATCGAGAACCTCGCCCGCGCGCTTCAGGTCGCGCAGTTTCACGTTCACCTGATTGTTGACGTTATAGCCAGCGAATGTCTGCTCGCCCGTCTCCCGGTTGTAATTGTAATTTGGATTGAGGTTGAAGTTTGAAGTCTGGATGTCGCGGCGTTCGATGCCGAGCTTGCGCAGTTGCGCGATCAGCTTATCCATTGCCTCAGCATTCATTTGCACCGCCGCTTTCGCAGTGGGCGCACGCGTCGATACCCCCGCTCCGATCTGCGCGACGTCGGGTGCACGGTGGACGATCTCGTTGACGGTCAGCTCGACGACCGGCCCCTGGCTGGCAATCTGCACTTCGGCGGCCTGAGCGCCCGGGGCCATGGCGGCGGCGGCAAGAAGAGGGATGGCGAAACGGATCATAAAGGTGCTCCTCACTGGTCGAACCGGTTGTCGGCCTTTCCGCTTTACGGCTTGCTGAACGGATGTGTTCCCACTTTCCTCCAAACGCACATGCCGCTAGCCCCTGGATTGGAAGAGGGGAAACGGATGAAATTCTGGAAAGTCGTATTCGCATCGCTGGCCGCAATGGGTGCGCAACCGCTCGCCGCGCAGATGGAATCCGTGCCCGACCGCTCGGCGCAGGAAGGCGAAGGCCCCTTCGACAAACTGCTGATCCGCGGCGCGACCGTGATCGAGGGAACCGGCGCCCCGCCCGCCGGCCCGATCGATATCCTGGTCGAAGGCAACCGGATTGCCGCGCTTTACCCTGGCGGCGCGCCGAAGGACGAGGCCCGGACAGTCCAACGCGTTATCGATGCCAAGGGCATGTATGTCCTGCCCGGCTTCGTCGACACGCACGGACATAATGGCGATCCGGCCAAGGCGCCCCAACCCTCCTACGGCTACAAACTCTGGCTTGCTCATGGTGTCACCACGGTGCGCGGGGTAAGCTTCTATTTCGGTCCCGGAAAACCGGATTTATCCGATGCCCGCCGCAGCGCCGCCAACACCATCGTTGCCCCGCGCCTGATCCCTTACGCCGTCTTTGGCGACAAATGGTCTGGTGGAAATCCCGATACCCCCGCCAAGGCGCGTGAATGGGTCCGCTGGGCCAAGGCGCAGGGCTATTGGGGCATCAAATTCTTCAATTCGGCCACTCCAGCGGTGCTCGAAGCCGCACTCGATGAGGCGAAGCGACAACAGATGGGCACGGTTGCCCATCTCGCGCAGACCGGCGTGGCGGAAGTGAACGCCCGCAAGGCCGTGGAACTGGGCCTCGGCGGAGCAACCCATTTTTACGGGCATTTCGAAAGTCTGCTGAAGGAGGGTCTTCCGTACTACCCGGAAGACTACAATTACTTCGACGAACAGGCGCGCTTCGGCTGGGTGGCGCGGCTTGCCCCGCAGGCCGTCGAACCGGGAAGCGAGAAATGGGACGACTATGTCGATGCGCTCGTCGAAAGCGGCGTCACGCTGAGCCCCACGTTCAATATCTACTCTGCCAGCCGCGATGTCATGGCGGCCAAAACCCGCGACTGGCATGCGAAATACAGCCTGCCTTCCTTGATGGAATTCTACGCGCCCAGCGCGACCAATCATGGTAGCTATTACAAGGACTGGACCAGCGAGGACGAGACCGCCTGGCGCAATTTCTATTCCAAATGGTTCAAGCTGACGAAGGACTTCCATGATCGCGGCGGGCGCGTCACGGCGGGATCGGATCCCGGCTATATCTACCAGACCTGGGGCTTCGCCTATATCGGCGAGCTTGAAATGCTGCGCGAGGCGGGGCTTTCCCCGCTCGCGGTCATCCGTGCCGCCACGATCGACGGCGCGCGCGAGATTTACGAACCGCGCGGGCAGGAACCACCGATGGGGCGGATCGCGGTTGGCCAGCTCGCCGATCTCGTGATCGTGCCCGAAAACCCGCTGGCCAACTTGAAGGTGCTTTACGGCACCGGCCATACGCGGCTCAATTACGAGACCGGCGCGATCGAACAGGTCGGCGGCGTGCGCTGGACCATCAAGGACGGCATCGTCTACGACGCGCCCGCGCTGCTGGCCGACGTTGCCCGCATGGTCGAGGAGCAGCGCGGCGAACGCTAGACGCTTGCAGCCGGGGCCGCGCGCGCCTACCTCGCGCGGCCTATGGCACAGCCTCCCATTCTCAGCCTCGAAGGCATGGCCCTGCAACAGGGCGGCAAATGGCTGTTCGGCGGGCCGGATCGCGATCCGCTCGACCTTCATATCGGCCCACGCGACCGGATCGCGCTGATCGGCCGCAATGGCGTCGGAAAAACCACATTGTTCCGTATGATCGACGGGGTGATCGAAACCGATTCCGGAACACGCAAAACCAAGCCCGCGATGCGCATCGTCCTGCTCGAACAGGACCCCGACCTGTCCCGCCATGCCACGCTGATGGACTGGGCGCTGGCCGGGGAACACGCGCCGCAGGAACACGAAGTCGAGGCAATCGCCGGGCAGCTCGGCATTGATATGAGCCGCGAAACCAAGGGCGCCAGCGGGGGCGAGAAACGCCGCGCCGCGATCGCCCGCGCGCTGGCGCAGGACCCGGACCTGCTGCTGATGGACGAGCCGACCAACCACTTGGACCTCGGTGCGATCGACTGGCTGGAAGGGTGGCTCGAACGCTATCGCGGCGCCTTCCTCGTCATCAGCCACGACCGCACTTTTCTCAAACGCCTCACGCGGACAACGCTGTGGCTCGACCGCGGGAACCTGCGGCGCAAGGAAGTGGGATTCGGCGGCTACGAGGCCTGGGAAGAGCAGGTCTATGCCGAGGAAGCACGCGCGGCGGAGAAGCTGGACGCGAAGCTGAAGCTGGAAGCGCACTGGCTCGAACGCGGCGTGACCGCGCGGCGCAAGCGCAATCAGGGGCGGCTCGAAAAGCTCTGGCAAATGCGCGCCCAGCGGGCATCGATGATCTCCGCTGGCGGCACCGCCAAGCTCAAGCTGGCGACCGAGGAAGACTTCAAGTCCAAGTCGGTGATCGTGGCGCAGGACATCACCAAGAGCTATGGCGACCGCACGATCGTCAAGCCATTCAGCCTGCGTATTCAACGCGGCGACCGGATCGGCATTGTCGGCGCGAACGGTGCGGGCAAGACGACGCTGCTCAAGATGCTAACCGGCGAGCTCGAACCAGACAGCGGTACGGTGGAAATCGCCAAGACCCTGACGGGCGTGATGATCGACCAGCAACGCCAGCTTCTCACGGCGGACAAGACCGTGCGGCAGGTGCTGGCAGAAGGCGGCGACTGGATCGACGTGCGGGGCAACCGCAAGCATGTGCAGGCCTATCTCAAGGACTTTCTGTTCGACCCAAAGATCGTCGACATGAAGGTCGCGGTGCTGTCAGGCGGCGAACGCTCGCGATTGCTGCTCGCCCGCGAGTTCGCCAAGGCTTCGAACCTCCTAGTGCTCGACGAGCCGACCAACGATCTCGACCTCGAGACGCTCGACCTCCTGCAAGAGGTCATCGCCGATTACGAGGGCACCGTGCTGATCGTCAGCCACGACCGCGACTTCCTCGACCGCACCGTGACCATCACGCTCGGACTCGACGGCACGGGCAAGGTCGATGTGGTCGCGGGTGGTTACGAGGACTGGGAACGCAAGCGCCGCCAGCCCGTCCCAACCAAGGCGAAGGCAGCCAAGCAGGCCAGCAAGCCGACACCACCCCCACCCCAGGCACCCAAGTCGAGCAAGCTCTCCTACAAGGACCAGCGCGATTACGAGCTTCTGCCCGCGCGTATAGAGGAACTCGAAGTGGCGATCGCAAAGGGCGAGGCGATCCTCTCCGACCCCGATCTCTACAGCGCCGACCCGCAGAAATTCGCCAATATCTCCAAGGGCCTGGAGAACGCGCGCGCCGAGAAAGATGCGGCCGAAGAGCGCTGGCTGGAACTCGCCGAGCAAGTGGAGGCATGACTCTGCAGGCCGAGATTGCGGCCTGCCGGACCTGCGCCAAGCATCTGCCGCATGGCGTGCGACCAGTAGCGAGTTTCTCATCCACCGCGCGGCTGCTCATCATCGGCCAGGCTCCGGGATCGAAGGTCCATGAAAGCGGTATTCCGTGGGATGATGCCAGCGGCGATCGCCTTCGCGAATGGACCGGGCTTACCAAGGAGCAGATGTACGATCCGGCTCGTGTCGCCCTGGTGCCGATGGGCTTCTGCTATCCCGGGAAGGCCAGCGGCGGCGACAAGCCGCCCCGCCCCGAATGCGCGCCGCAATGGCATGGCCGCGTGTTGGAGCAACTGCCCGAAGAGCGGCTGACGCTGCTCGTCGGCACTTATGCACAGGCGCATTACCTGCCGAACGCAAGCAAGCTTTCGATGACCGATCGCGTTCACGCCTTCCGCGATTTTCTGCCGCGCCACCTCCCCCTGCCCCATCCCGCCTGGCGCTCCGTCATCTGGATGCGCAAGCACCCGTGGTTTGCGGACGAGGTCTTGCCCGAGCTACGGCGACGCGTTTCCGACAGCCTCGATTAGTCGACGCCGACTCGGAGCATGTATGATACTCTCGCTCGCGGATGGGCACCGAAAGGAATGCGAGATGGCAATCGACCAGATGGCGAAAGACTTCACCCAGGCTGTCGCGGAAGAACGAGCCGACGATTACCAGGCCTATTGGGCCGATGATATCGTCAGCCTCGAACCCAATGACGGCCCCATGTCACGCGTCGAGGGACGCGAGCAATTGTTGCAGAAACATGCCTGGTGGAACGAGAATGCCGAGGTCCATTCGAGCAACACCGATGGCCCCTATGTCTTCGGCGACCAGTTCGCGGTAAATTACGAGATGGACGTGACCATCGACGGCGAACGCAGCCAAATGAAGGAAGTCGGTCTCTACACCGTGAAGGACGGCAAGATCGCCGAGGAACGCTTCATGTACGGACAGCAATAGGCTGGATGTCTGGAATAGGACTGGTAGAAAGCGTTTCCGCCGATATGGACCGCATGGACCACCGTCTTGGAATAAAGAGCCCGCCTCACCGGATGCGATAGAATTCAGCCACCCGGTCGAGCGCTAGACTGAGCACCAGCTTACCGCTGCGGGCGGGCCATTCCAGCGCCTTTTCGGCCGCCGGAAGTCCCTCGCCCGCACAGGCGACACGCCAAAGGATATCGCGCAAACCCGGCCCCGCCGCCACCATCGCGCGATCGAAGCGGTCCTTCGCCGCGATCTTGCGTTCCGATTCGGTAAGGCCATGGCCGGCCGAGCCCCCATCCACGCGAACCGGGTCCCAGCGCATGGTCACCGATGGCGCGAGCTGCGCATGCTCGTAATCGGCGCGCACCCGCTCGCCAGCGTCCAGTTGGCGATCGGTCAGATGACCACGCGCATGCAACCATGTGAGCGGGTTTTCGGCTAGATTGACGGTAACGCTACGCTGCCGCGCACGCCGTCCATCTCCGCGGCGGGGGCCTTCTGGGGTGAGTTCACGTTCGACAAGCTGGCGGGGCATCGGGATCTCCTTGTGGGGAGATTTTTCCTTGCGCTGCTTCGGTTCATGTAGGAAAGGTCAAAAACCAAATCGGTTATCAGGGGATTGGCCGAGTGATCAACCGCATCCGCGACATCCGCAAGCAGAAGGGCTGGACGCTCGCCGATCTGGCCGGGGCTTGCGATCCGCCGACTACGCCTCAAACGGTCGGACGGTTGGAAACCGGCATGCGCAATCTCTCGCTCAAATGGATGGAGCGCATCGCCGCCGCGCTCGAGGTCGATCCCGAAATGCTGGTGCGCAGCGAAAAGGCGGGTCATCCGCAAGTGGTCGCCGCGCTGGCGAAAGACGGGCCGGAAGCCCTGCCCGCGACGCGCGATGCGCTGCTTGCAACCGACTTCGGCGGCGACGGTGTGCTGATGGTGCTCGACATCGACTATCCCCACGGCGAATACCGGCCCGGCGACCAGCTCTGGTTGCGCCAGCTCGACCCCGCCGAGCTAGGACGCGCGATCAACCGCGATGTGCTCGTACCGAAAAAGGGCGGCCGATTTGCCTTCGGGCGCCTTATCGACCGGCAGGGATCGCTCGTCGGCCTCCTCCCTCCCGGCCACGGTGAGAAACAGCAGGTGGTCGACAATCCAGCGTGGGTTGCGGTTGCCGAAATGCTCGTGCGGCGCCTGTGAGCGTGCGAAAAACCCGCCGTGTCCTGTCGCTTTCGACACTGTTCCCCAACTCGCTCCATCCGCGTTTCGGTATCTTCGTGGCGAAATCGCTGGAAGCGCTGCAGCGCGATACGCAGTGGGACGCGACCGTCATCAACCCGATCGGCCTGCCACCCGTGGCCCTGGGACGGTACAAACCGCTGGCAGCGGCGGCCCGGAACGGCCACGAATTCGGCTTCGAGATCCATCGCCCGATCTTCCGCCTGCTTCCCAAGGTCGGCGGCCGGCTTAACCCGAGGCTGATCGCCAAGTCGGTTCTCCCACTTGCGCGGCGTCTGCACGCCGACCGGCCATTCGACCTCGTCGATGCACAATTCTTCTATCCGGACGGTCCGGCAGCGATGATAATCGCGCGCGATCTGGGCTTGCCCTTTTCGGTCAAGGCGCGCGGCGCAGACATCCATCACTGGGGTGCACGCGCTTACGGTAGAGAAGCTCTACTCGAAACCGCGCGGGAAGCGACGGGCGTGTTGGCCGTCTGCGAGGCGCTGGCCGAAGACATGGCTACGCTAGGGATGGAGCGCGAGAAGATCACCGTGCATTACACCGGGCTCGACCGCGACTTGTTCCGTCCGCTCGATCACCTGGGGCTGCGTGCCCGGTTAACCAACACCTTTTCGGTCCCGATCGCCAAGGACGACCTCTTGCTCGTCACGGTGGGCGCGCTGATCGAGCGCAAAGGCCAGGCTTTCGTTATCAAAGCGCTCGCAGACCTGCCGAAAGCAAGGTTGCTGCTCGTCGGCAAGGGAGAGGACGAAACGAGCCTGCGCGCTCTGGCGAAAGAGATCGGCGTGGCCGAGCGCGTCCATTTTCTCGGCAGCCTGGCGCCGTCAATGCTCCCGCCGATCCTTTCCGCGGCCGATGCGATGGTCTTGCCCTCTGCCAGCGAAGGACTGGCCAATGCCTGGATCGAGGCACTCGCCTGTGGCACACCGATCGTCATCACCGATGCGGGCGGCGCGCGCGAGGTCGTTACTTCACCCGAGGCAGGCGTCATCGTGGCGCGCAACTGCCGCGCGATCCGCGAGGGGATCGAACTGGTCGCCGACCGGCCACATTCCCCCGATGTGGTCGCGGCAACCGCGGCGAATTTCAGTTGGGAAACAAACGGACGTGCGCTGGCGGAGTATTACGCTCGTCTCATAGGGTGATGCGCCGCCCCTCGCACGCCGAAGCGCCGAGAAACGACGGCATCGAACCCGTTCTCAAACGAGACCGCGCGCCTTCTTTTCCTGCTGGTCCGCAACCGTTTCGGTCGGCACGAAGCTGTCACTGGTGACGCCCAGCCAGACGAGGATCGGCGCGGCGGAATAGACCGAGCTGTACGTACCCACGAATAGCCCCAGCGTGATTGCCGCGACCATGCCCAACAGGCTGGCCGGGCCGAACAGCAGCAAAGGCAGCAATGCAACCAGCAAGGTGAGCGAGGTCATAACTGTTCGGGCCAGTGTTTCGTTGACCGACAGATCGAGCAGCGCAGGCAATTCCATCTTGCGGAATTTCTTCAGGTTTTCGCGAATACGGTCGTAAATGACGATGGTGTCGTTGAGCGAATAACCGATGATAGCCAGGATCGCCGCGATAATCTGCAGGCTGAATTCGAGCTGGAACAGCGCGAACATGCCCAGCGTGAGACTGACGTCGTGAAACAGCGCGAACAGCGCACCCACGCCGAACTGCCATTCGAAGCGGATCCAGATGTAAAGCGCGATCGCGCCCATTGCCGCAAGCAATGCCAAGACGGCTTTTTCACGGAATTCACCCGAGACCTTGCCCGAAACGTTGTCGTTCCCGTCGAGCCGGAAATCCTCATACTCGGCCTGCAACGTGCTGACGATGGTATTGGCCGCTTCCTGCGCGGCTTCCTTGTCGGCCGATACTTCATCGGGCAGGCGCACACGGATCGAGACCTGATTGTCCTCACCGAAACGCTGGACCACGGGGCTGCCATAACCGAGAGCCTCGACCTCGCTGCGCAGCTCTGCGATCGGTGCCTCCGTGCTTTGCGTGAAGGTCGCGCGTACCTCGAGACCGCCAGCAAAATCTACGCCGTAGTTGAGGCCCTTGGTGAATACGAGCGCCCAGCTCGCCGCGATCAGCAGAATACTGATCGCAAAGAAAGGCACGCGCCATTTGAGGAATTTGATGTTGGTGTCGTCGGGGACGAGCTTGAGCAGTTTCATATCGTCGCCCTCCTTACAGC
>MDTE01068891.1_pt1 | contig 12052 bp, 13 predicted proteins | sample 811231 | NCBI WGS metagenome assembly MDTE01 (sample SAMN05326651, study PRJNA326480) | marine metagenome | isolation source: seawater | place: Indian Ocean: Red Sea | collected 2010
ACTTTTTTGGACTAGCCCGGCTAGCTGTTAGTCGTACTTCTTGACGAACCGCTTTCGGTTGTCTTCCTCGTCGTCGTCTTCTTCAACATCCTCATCAGATTGCTCCGGGGTGGTGGCTTCAGGAGACTGCGCTGGTTCGGAGGGTTCGGGCGAGGAGGGATTTGCATCCGCGGTGTCGGTCGATTCAGCCGTCTGGGTTCCCTCTTCTTCCAAGGCGTCTTCAGGGCGTTGGCCGGCAGCGCTCACATAGGCCATGCGTAATTCCTGCAGGCTTTGCTTGAGAAGTTGCTGCTCGTCTAGGCTGAGCTTTGCGGCGTTTTTCTCGAGCAACTCAAGTTGTTGAATCACTAACTGCACACGGACGAGATCCTTGACCGGTTCGCCGGTAGCGGGGGCGGTAACCTTGCCCAGCAGCATGGCTGCGGTGCGTACCAAAGTGATCAGGCATTCGCTGAAAACGGCAGCAGCAATTTCGTCGGCCGTCTCCGGCATGCGTTGTTGGGGGAGATCCATATTGTCCACGCGGCCAGTGTGGCGGGAAGCGTTTCCCGAGCCAACACAAAAAGCGAAGTTGCGCACAGCCTGTGAGTAATCTAACAGCAATCTGTTGACACGGACCCAATAAGTTTCGCGTGTCAGGCATGCTACTCATGGCAAGATGAAGGCCCACCATGAAGGACAAAAAATCTATCGCCATTGTGATGCTGGCGGCGATTACCGCAGGAATCGGTATTTTCTCGATCGTCAGCAATCAAAGTAAACTCGACGCCTACGCCAAGCTGAAGGCCGAACGAAACGCCATTCAAAAAGAGCGCGACTCCATTCGCGGTGAGCGGGACGATTATCGTACCCAACGCGATCAACTAGATGCCGAACGCCAAACTCTGGAAGAGACGGTTCAAACTCAGGACAAGCGTATTGTGGAACTGAATACCGAGGTCGAAACCGAAAAGACCAAGGCGACGCAGCTGGACATGAATCTCACCCAAAAGACCGCTGAAATGGATGCGTTGAAGCTGCAACATGCCCAGGATTTGGGGGCCGTGGAAACCAAACTTCAGGAAGTAAACACCGCCAAAGTGAAGGCCGAAGAAGAACTGGTGAAAACGGCAGCCGATCTCAAAGTGCAAACTGATTTGGTGGCGGCCAAGGCCAAGGAACTGGAGGATTTCCAAACCAAGGTAGCCGACGAGACCAAACAACGTGTGGAGTTGATTGCGGCCCTGGAGACCAAGAACGACACGCTCAATCAGGAAAAAGGCGCGTTGGAAGTGAAGATCGCCAATCTCAACACAGAAATCGCGGAGACCAATCAAAAGCTTGATGATTCCGAGGGTGACCGCACTTTCCTCGAAGGCGAACTTTTGCGTTTGCAGGATGAAAAGGCTTTGCTGGTGAAGCAAATGAACGATCTGGAGTTCCTCTCCGCTCAAGTGAAACGTATTAAGTCCGACATCGCAGTGGCCAAGCGCATGGACTGGATGCGGCGTGGCATCGGAATCTACGCCAAGCGCCAAACTGTGGCCCAGAAACACGCCGCCTTGCGCGCTGGGAAAACCGGCGAACAATCGGTGTCAGCTGAAGAACCGCAAAACGAAAACGTTTCCGTGGAGCTTACCAGTGATGGGCGCGTGATCATCAATGGCAAAGTGATTGAGCCGGAGGTCGAAGCCGCTCCGGAAAGCCAAACGGCTCCGGAAACGCCTGCGGCTCCAGCCCCGGTACCGCCGGCAGAAACACCGGCTCCTACCTCATCGGAGGAGTAATGCGATTGCGCTCTCCCCAGTCACGGTGCAGAATCAGACCGTGACACGATTGATTGATGCGCATGGCCGGCAGATTCGTGACCTGCGCATCAGTATCACCGATCGCTGCAATTTCCGCTGCCTCTACTGTCTCCCTGAGACGGAAGAGGCAGCGGATTTTTATCAACGCACTTCCTCCGGCACACCTCAGCCCATTCATCATGAATGGAAGCCGCGTTCCCATTTTCTGACCTACGAGGAAATCACTAGGGCGGTGCGAGTGGCCTCCGGTTTAGGGGTAAACAAAATTCGTCTCACCGGCGGTGAGCCGCTGTTGCGTCGGCATGTGCCGCGTTTAGTGGAAGCCATTGCAGCCTTGCCGGGCATTGATGATCTGGCCCTGACCACCAACGGGTTTCTTTTTTCCAAACATGCACGGGCTCTGCGCGATGCGGGGTTGCGTCGGGTGACCTTCAGTTTGGATTCGTTGGAGGCCGATAATTTTAAAAAAATGACCGGCCGGGATGGCTTGCAGGAGTTGCTGGAGGCGATTGATTTGGCCCAACAACTGGAGATGAATCCGGTGAAAGTGAATGCCGTGGTAATCCGTGGCTTGAACGACCATGAGGTGCCGGCCATGGCGGGTTTTGCTCGGGAACGCGGGTTGGTGATGCGTTTTATTGAATTTATGCCGCTCGATTCCGGTCGTGCGTGGCAGGCAGATCATGTGGTGCCGGGTCGTGAGATTTTGGCGCAGCTTCAAGAGGCGTTCGAGCTGGAGCCCTTGGATGACGAACATGCAGCGGCAACCGCCAAGCGCTGGCGATTTCGGGATGGTGCCGGCGAGGTGGGGTTGATTATGCCGGTAAGCGAGCCGTTTTGCGGGCAATGCAACCGCATACGCTTGACCTCCGATGGCCATGTGCGCACGTGCTTGTTTAGCCTGCAAGAACACGATCTCAAAAAACAAATGCGGGCGGGCGCAAATGACGCGGATTTGGCCGACTGGTTGCAGGCGGTTGTGCTGCGCAAGGAGGCGGGGCATCGGATCGGGCAGGCGCAGTTTCAGCAGCCGGACCGGACGATGAGTGCGATCGGCGGTTGACGCGCCTTGAATACCGCGCGGCTTTGGGGCAGCATCCGGCCAATGCGGTTCATTCGCGATATTTTTCAGGAAGCGGCTGGAGCTGGGCGTCCGACGATCTCCTGTGAATTTTTCCCGGCCAAAACCCCTCAAGGTGAGCAGGCACTGGTGGAGAAAATTGTGCCGCGGCTCAAGGCGTTGAATCCGGGTTTTTTCTCAGTTACCTATGGTGCCGGTGGCAGTACTCGCGAAAAGACGCTGGGGATAGTGGATGCCATCCAGCAGCAACATCAGGTACCAACCATGGCGCACCTCACCTGCGTGGGCAGCACGCGGGCGGATATCGGGTCGGTATTGGATGAAGCGAAGCAGCGGGGCATCGATAATATTCTCGCCCTACGCGGTGACCCACCGCCCGGGGAGGCCTTTACCAAGCCCGATGGCGGTTTCGAATACTCCTATGAATTGGTGGAGGATATACATGCTCGCAACGAATTTAGTATTGGCGTGGCGGGCTTCCCGGAAGGACACATTGCCTGCACAGAAGGGCGCGAAGTGGATTGGGATCGCCTGAAAGCCAAGGTGGATAGCGGGGCCGATTTTGTGATCACCCAGCTCTTTTTTGATAATGCTGATTTTTATGCATTCCGGGATTACCTCCGTGAACGGGGCATGAACCAGCCGATCGTGGCGGGGATCATTCCGATTTTGAGCGCCCGCCAGATTCAGCGCTTCACTGAATTGTGCGGTTCCAAACTCACACCGGAGATTACTGCGCGTCTGGATGAACTGGGAGATGACGACGAGGCAGTTAGCGCCTTTGGGATTGAGTACGCCACCCGTCAATGCGCGGATCTGATTGAGAACGGCGTGGAAGGGCTTCACTTTTATACGCTTAATAAATCTCGCGCCACGCTCGCTGTGGCGGAAAATCTTGGGTTCATCCAATGAACACCCGCATCCTCGGCCTAACGGGCGGTGTGGGGATGGGTAAATCCACGGCGGCACGCCTCCTGAAAAAGGCCGGTTTGCCCGTGGTGGATTCGGATGACTTGGCTCGTGAGGTTGTGCAGCCCGGAACTGACGCCTTGGCTGAAATTGCGGCGGAATTTGGAGAGGGTTTTCTCAATACGGATGGTTCGATGAATCGTGTTAAAATGGCTTCCACGGTGTTTCAGGACGATGCCGCGCGGAAACGGCTTGAAGCCATCATTCATCCCCGCGTTCGTGTTGGTTGGGAAAAGCAGATTGAACAATGGCGCGAACAAAAACGGCCAGTGGGAGTGGTGGTGATTCCGTTGTTATTTGAAGTTGATCTGCAGGATTCATTTGATGCGGTGCTTTGCGTGGCCTGCACGGCCAACACTCAGCGAGCCCGATTACGGGAACGGAATTGGAGTGACGACCAAATTGCCGATCGCATTGCGGCGCAGATGGACATTGCCCAAAAGATGAATCTAGCCGACCATGTTCTGTGGAACGAGGGTACACTGGAGCAACTGGGTGAACAGTTGAACGGGTTTCTGGAATGAATAAGAAAACGTGGTTAATTATCGGGATTGTCTGTTGCTGCATTTACATATTGAGCCCTCTGGATATCCTGCCGGAAATTGCGCTGGGCCCGTTTGGAGTGATTGATGACGCAGGCGTGTTGGGGTTCATGCTCTTTTTGATCAAGTCTCTCTGGGGATTGCGCGATTCAGAGGCGCGCATGCAGGGTCAACCGTCAACGGTGAGGGTCATGGAGGAGGATGAGTCGCGGCCCGGTGATCCACCCAAGCTTACTGATGGAAAATGATTCTGTCCGATAATGAGTTTGAGGCAATCACCGGCGGCACCCATGCGTCGCCTCATGATTTATTGGGCATGCACCGACTCGCCGATGTGGGAGTGGTGGTGCGAGCGTTTCTGCCCCTTGCTAAGGGAGTGGTGGCGGTACCTGCTGATCAAGTGAACAAACCCGTGATTCCGCTGCGGCGCGTGGGAGATTCGGATTTGTTTGAAGGCGTGGCGGAGGAGGAAACGGAATTGTTTCCCTACGACCTCGCTATTACCTGGGGGAGCGGAGAGCAGTGGCGGACCCGAGATCCATTTTCTTTTTTGCCGACCATTAGTGAAAACGATTTATTTCTCCTAGGGCAGGGTGATGAACGGCGGATTTATGAAAAGCTGGGGGCGCATCCCCGGACGATTGATGGCGTCAGTGGAACCAGCTTCGCAGTCTGGGCTCCCAATGCCAAACGCGTGAGCGTGGTGGGAGATTTCAACGGGTGGGACGCCCGACATCATCCCATGCGGATGCTGGGGCAATCCGGAGTTTGGGAGTTGTTCGCGCCTGGATGCGGAGTGGGGAGCCATTACAAGTTCCAGATCCTTACACAAGATGGACGTGAGCTGGAGAAGACCGATCCGTTCGGGTTCTTTTTTGAGATCGCTCCAAAAACCGCATCGATTGTCTGGGACAACAGTCGGTTTACTTGGGGGGATGATTCCTGGATCAAACAACGGGCAGGTCTTGATCCGCGGCGGGAACCAATGAGTATCTATGAATTGCATCTCGGATCTTGGCGGAAAAAAAGCAAAGGAGAATCCTTCAGTTACCGCAAGCTGGCGGACAAGTTGGTGGATTACGTTCGGAAAATGGGCTTTACCCATGTCGAGTTCATGCCGGTGGCCGAGCATGCGTATTATCCCTCGTGGGGTTATCAGGTCACGGGCTTTTACGCGCCCAGTAGTCGGTATGGGACACCGGAGAAGTTTCAAATCCTAGTCAATACACTGCACGAAGCCGGAATAGGAGTGATTGTGGATTGGGTGCCCGCTCATTTTCCCAAGGACGATTGGGCGTTGGCTGAATTTGATGGGACGCCGTTGTATGAGTATCCCGATCCGCAACAAGGAGAACACCCAGATTGGGGGACGGCGGTATTTAATTATGGCCGGCCGGAAGTTCGCAATTTCTTAACCGCCAATGCGCGGTTTTGGTGCGATCAATTTCATGTAGATGGATTGCGTGTGGACGCAGTCGCCTCTATGCTCTATCTGGACTATTCCCGTGAAGAGGGTCAATGGAAGCCGAATGCGCAGGGAGGCAATGAGAATCTGGAGGCAATCGATTTATTGCGGCACACCAACCATGTCGTGCAATCCGATTTTCCCGGGGTGGCCACGATCGCTGAGGAATCCACTGCCTGGCCGGGCGTGACTCAGGATGGAGCGGACGGGGGGCTGGGCTTTACCTTCAAGTGGGACATGGGTTGGATGCATGATACGCTGGGTTATTTTCAGCGCGATCCAGTGCACCGGCCTTGGCATCAGGATCAGTTGACGTTTGCTTCGTCCTATCGTGAACAAGAACATTACGTGTTGCCGCTGTCACATGACGAAGTGGTGCATGAGAAACGATCATTACTCGGCCGCATGCCCGGCGACGAATGGCAGCAATTCGCCAATCTGCGAGCGTTGTTTGGATATCAGTGGTTGTTCACGGGGAAACCGTTACTCTTCATGGGCGGCGAATTTGGTCAGCGCACGGAGTGGGATGAGGATGATGAGATTGATTGGGGTAGCCTGGAGACAGGGAATTTATCCTCTGGTTTGCAGCAGTGGGTGAGTGATTTGAATCATCTGTATTGCGATGAACCGGCTCTGTGGGCCGGGGATTATTCTGAGCGCGGATTTTATTGGGTGGATTGCAAGGATCACCTCAAAAGTGTGGCGGCCTTTGTGCGGCAGACACCAGAGATCGATCGATGTGTGCTGGTTGTGCTAAACCTAACGCCCATGACCCGGGAAGCATACCGTATGGGCTTGCCTCAACCGGGCAAATGGCGCGAGGTGTTGAATAGTGATTCGGAATTTTATGGCGGCACAAACCAGGGCAACGGCGGGGGGGTGCATTCGCTGGGGGTGCCTTGGCATGATCAGCCGTGGTCAGCGGAATTTGTACTGCCACCCTTGAGCTGCTCAGTTTTCCGCCCAGTTTGATTCACACGTGTGGATATCGTCCATTTGACTCTTCGGTTCGTTGGGCGACCCTTTCTGAGTTATCCAAAACACCCAAAAAGTTGACAAAAAATGGGTTTCTTGGTACGAAAATCAACTCAAGGAGATTTGCCTTTCAGGAGTTAAGGCATGTTAAATACACCATTTTTGGCAGCGGCTGCGTCAGTTCCGGCTGAAACGCAGCCGACATATTTATTTGTCTGGGAACAGTTGGAAGGACCTGGTTTGGCAATTATTGTCATCCTCGTCCTGTTTTCCACTTGTGCTTGGGGCGTAATGGCGTTCAAAGCACTACAGTTGCGGCGTGCGCGCAAGTATAACCGCTACTTTGATCAGGAATTTCGCAGTCAGTCGCGCGTGCTGGCAATGTTTGAGCGGCGAATTTCCGCGGAGGGTTGTCCACTCTTCAACGTCTATCAGGAGGGCTGTATTGCTCTGGAGGAACGGTTGCGCGACAAGGAGGGCAACCAACACCGTTACGTGTCATTGAAATCTGTGGAACATATCAAGGGCTTAATCGAGAGCACTGTGGCTCGCGAATCGGTGGCGTTGGAATCAGGAATTATCCTGCTCGCCATTGCGGTAAGCGGCGCGCCTTTCATGGGATTGTTGGGCACGGTTTGGGGGGTGATGGAAGTGTTTAGTGCGGCGGCCCAGGAAGGTAATGCCTCGCTCACCACAGTGGCGCCAGGTGTGGCAGCGGCTTTGGCCACCACGGTGGCGGGCCTGATGGTGGCGATCCCGTCCATGTTCGGGTACAACTGGCTGGTACACAATCTGAGGGTGGCGACCGTGGAGATGGATAATTTTGCCCAGGAATTAAGCGCCAAAATCGAGGCGGAATATCTGCAGGAAGTGCCGGTCAATGCGCGGGAACCTCGGGCCGTTATGGAAAAGGAATCGGCCGATCCGGAGCTGGGGCCTTTTCAAGCCGCAACTCCACAACTCAAACCGCAGCCCAAACCTAAACCCAAGGCTGCGGAGGAAACGCAAGTGTTTCAGGAGCCAAAGGAAAGCGATCAGCCCGATTTGTTGCCGCCGGATACGGAGGTGGAATCGTGAGACGCTTTTCGAAGCGAAACCAGTTGGTCACCTTGAGTGACCTGAATGTGACGCCAATGTTGGATCTGGCATTTGTGTTGCTCATTATTTTTGTGATCGCCACTCCGTTGTTGGAGCAAGGGATGAAGCTTGAGTTGCCCGAAGGCGGGGCGTCTGATGCGTCGGTCAAGCGTGATGATGTGCGAACGGTGGAAGTTAGCCGCGGAGGGCAATATCTCCTGGATCGGAAGCCTATGACGTTAGCTCAACTCGAAACGGCGCTCAAGGCAGCTCACGCGGACAACCCGGAAACGGTGGTCTATATCCGTGCTGATCAGCTCGGATTTAACAAGGATTTATATGCGGTGATTGATGTCTGCCAAAAGAATGGTCTGACCAAATTTTCACTGCGCACCAAGGAGGACGAACGATGACTCGATTGCTTAAGAAATGCATTTTCCTTTCCATTGGTTTGCATGTGCTAGTGGCGGCGTTGTTGATCGCGGCAGCAGCATTTTTCATTACTAAACCGGAAAAGGTGCCCCCCACGCTTAGCATGATTGCTCCGGAGGTATTGGATAATCTGCTAAATCCTCAAACGGCACCGGTACAGACCCGAGTGACGCCAACACCGCCACAACCGCCGGTCCAACGGAATCGCACTCCCGAACCCCCTACACCGCGGCCCCCGAAGAAAGTGACCCCCGTGCCCACGCCTACCCCGCCCAAAAAGGTGACGCCCAAGCCGTCACCCAAAAAGGCGGTGCCCACCAAAAAAGCCAGCCGGCCTCCCAAGAGCACTCCCACCAATAAACGGCCGTCGATCAAGATCAGTTCCAATACCAAAACGGTGAATGGCGGAGGCAGTACCTCACGGCCGCCGGTGGCTCCGGCCAAGCGTCCGTCGGTCAATACAGAGGGCTTGGGGAAGACGGTTCAAAATCTCCGCACTCAATTGTCGGCCGGTATCAAGGTGAATGTCTCTGGCGCGAATGCGGCAGCGTTTACCTCCTATGCCCAGTATGTGGTGTCGGTTTATCGGCGAACGTGGGAGCCGTTAATCCCAAAGACACTGGCGCGTTCGCGAGTGGCTGTAGTCTCTGTGACGATCGATCGAACCGGCAAGGTGCTCAGCGCGCGGGTTGTTCGCAAAACCGGTGATGCGGCATTGGATCGTTCTGTACAAAGTGCGCTTGACCGCGTACGCAGCATTGGCAAGCCTTTCCCCTCGGGCTCGAATGATTCCAAGCGCACTTTTACCTTGGACTTCACGCCCCGGATTCGAGGATGATATGATGAGAATGGTTTGGTGTTTGCTGGCGTTCGGGCTGCTGGAACTTTCAAGTAATCAACTGCACGCCGGGGCGGCTCCCGGCGGTGGCAATCTTCAGGTCGTGGGCGAAGCCCGCAACAAGCTGATTCCAATTGCGTTGGAAGGGTTTGTAGGCGAAGTGGCCGGCGTCCTTAAATTTGATCTGGAGGTTATGGGCTGCAAGGTTGTGCCCTTGGCGGATGCCGCCTTTGTGGTGCGCGGCAAAGCCGATGGCAGCGTGGTGGGGGCGCTCACGGACAAGGCGGGGAATCCAGGTTTCAATCGCCGCTACAGCGGGGGCAATCTCCGGGACCAAGCGCATGCCTTGAGTAATGATGTAATTCAGGCACTCACGGGGGCACCGGGAATCGCAAGCACGCGAGTGATGTTTAAAATGAAAACTGGGCCGCGTGCTGAAGAGGTTTTTTTGTCGGACTACGATGGCCACAAGCCGATGGCTCTTACCAATGATAAGACGCTGGTGAGCGCGCCGCGTTGGTCGCCCGACCATAGCAAGGTGTTTTACACCACTTGGTTGAAGCGGGGCGGCATCGAAAACACCACGGTCATTCAGCAAAACATGAAAACCGGTGAACGCGAAGTGATGGCGCGTTATCGTGGTTTGAACACTGGGGGGGCATTGTCGCCTCAGGGGTTTTTGGCAATGATCCTCAGCCGTGGTGGCAGTCCGGATGTGTATGTAGCGCCGCCGGGCTGGAAGTTCATGGAGGATCTCAAGGGGCAAAATCTACGGCGTATGTGCGTTACCCGCGAAGAGGAGAATGGCGTTACCTGGTCTCCGGATGGTCAATGGCTTTGCTTTGCAACACGTGCCAACGGAAAACGGATGTTGGTGAAAGTGGCGGCGCAGGGAGGCAACATGATTCGCATTCCGACCAGTGGTGTGCTGAATCCTTCCGAGCCCAATTGGTCGCCTGACGGCAAATCAATTGCTTTCACTGCGGCAATGGGAGGATTCAATGTTTGCGTGGTTCCCTCGCAAGGAGGAGCCGCTACTGTGGTGGCTGCCGGCGAAGCGCCGACTTGGGCACCAAACAGTCGCAACCTTATCTTTACTCGCAGGGGTGTGAATAAGAGGCAGTTGGCAATTGTTGACGTCCCCACAAAACAGGTGAAAATCCTCCCAGCCTTTGCCGGCAGTGCATCCCAGCCGGCATGGGGCAACTAAACCCCCGATCGCTTGCGATCATCCGGCCGAAGGAGGGCTGGAAACAACAAGGAATCAAAACAATGCGTGGAGAATTATATATCAAGGCTGTAGCTTGCGCCGCCCTATTGGGAATTGTCGGCGTGGGCTGTAAATCCAACGACAATGCCGGACTGACCAGCATCCCAAGCTTTGCCGGTTCAGGAAACAATACCGGCGGCGGTAATACCAACACCGGGCCAGGAAATGGAGGCAACACCGGCCTGCCTGGAGGGAACCCAAATACTGGCGGCAACAATACCACCGGCACAAACGTGGGCGGTACGGATAATGGAGATCCCAATACGCCATTGACGATTCCGGAAAATTTTCAGGAGCAACGCGACATTTTTGAGCGGGTGCATTTTGATTACGACAGCTCCGAGCTGCGGCCGGGCGACCGCGATCTTGTGGCTCAGGTAGCGCAACACCTGATCCAAAACCCACAGCACATGTTGTTGGTGGAAGGTCATTGTGACGAACGGGGTACCGAAGAGTATAATCTCTCCTTGGGTGAACGGCGGGCACTGACCGTTGCTGAGGAACTCGTGCGTTTGGGCGTGGCGGCTGACCGACTGGGAACCCAGAGTTTGGGTGAAAAGGTGCCTTTGTCCGAGGCAGACAGCAAGGCGGCTCGTGCTCAAAATCGCCGTGGCGAGTTTGTGCTCTTCATGCCGATGACCGGTGTGGTGGAGTTGCCTCAAAACTAAAGACCTCCACAGAGCCTTGAATTGATAGGTCACCTTGCCGGCAAAGCAACCGGTATGGTGGTATTGCAAAAAACAAGGTTGCTCACGGGGGTTAATAACAAGCGGAGCGCACGGCTTGACCGCCGCCGCTGCAGGGAGCAAAGTTGGGTCGCTATGTGAAAACATGGCGATTCAAAATCTTAGGAGGATTAGGGAGAAACAAGGAGATGCGAGGAACTATTTATAATCTATCAGCGCTGGCGTTGGGCTTGTTACTGGGCGTGGGCTGCAAAAGCCAGAAACCGGTGGGGCTCACCAAAATTCCCACCATGACTCCAATCGTGAAGACCGTCACCGTGCCGGGCCCAGCCCAACCCTTGGGCGGAGGAAACCCGCTGCCCGGAGGGAATCCCCTGACCGGCGGTAATCCGACTGGCGGCAGTGGGGGAACCACTATTGTGGAGATTCCACAGGATCCTTTGAATCAAGCACTGGGCAATGGCTTTAACGGGAATGAAGTGGAGGACCGCGACATGTTCCTCGCGCAGATGGTGCAATTTGATTACGACAGCACCGCGGTTCGGCCGAGCGATCTACCCAAGGTGGAATTGGTGGCCCAGCATCTGATTCAAAACCCCACCCACAAGCTCTTGATTGAGGGCCATTGTGATGAGCGGGGCACTGAAGATTACAACGTATCACTGGGCGAACGCCGGGCATTGGCGGTTCTGGATGAGTTGCTTCGGCTTGGCATTAGTCAGGATCGCCTACGTACCACGAGTTACGGGGAGAAAGTGCCGCTCATGGATGGCTTGACTGAGGCCGCTTTTTCACAGAATCGCCGAGGCGAATTTGTCCTATTGAGACCCGCCAATTAATCCACCCGCCAAGTCCCCCTTGGCGAAGCCCCGGGCGACCGGGGCTTTTTTGCTTTTCAATGGACTGTGAATAAAGCTAAGGTCTCCCCAC
>MDTE01099734.1_pt1 | contig 12051 bp, 9 predicted proteins | sample 811231 | NCBI WGS metagenome assembly MDTE01 (sample SAMN05326651, study PRJNA326480) | marine metagenome | isolation source: seawater | place: Indian Ocean: Red Sea | collected 2010
AAGTCGCAGACCCCATCTGAATCTGTGTCGGTCGGAGTGGAGTTGTTGTCCAGAGGGTCAGTATCGCATGAAAGTTCTATTGTGTCATTCCAACCATCGTCATCATCATCGGGATCATTATAGTCAGGCCATCCATCGTTATCTGTGTCGGAAACATTCCCAACTCCATGAAAAATCAACTCCCAAGAGTTCACGGTTCCGCTGTTAGAGTCACTCACTGAATCTCTAACTTTCAGAGTCCAATTTCCTGTGGTCGACTCATCCCAGTGCTGAACAGTTCCGAACATCCAGTTAGAATAGTCGTTTCCGCTATCATCATGCTCTTCTGAGAGCCAAGACTCATGTCCGCTAGGAGATTCAAGAACAATGTCCAAGTTTCCTCTCGAAGTATGACTAATGTCTACCATCACCTCCACAGATTCTAATCTAATGTCGATAGGGACATTAACGGGAAATTCTGTCCAAGTACTTACCCCGTTATCTAATTCAGTACCAGGATTAAATGGGCCAAAAGAGGCGTTGGTCTCTGTACCACTACTAGTCCAATTCTCTGCCAGAGAAACTGCCTGACCGGCATCTATTGCTCCGAATCCGTATTTATGAGAAACATAATGCCCCGCTCCATTCATATTCCATGAGGTGTCATTAGCATGGTTTCTCCTAGAGCTGTGAACTAGTATATTCTGAACATCCCTCCAATTTAGGTTGGGATTGGATTCCATGATCAGTGCGATAACGCCAGAAACTAGCGGAGTAGCACTAGAGGTCCCCCCAAAATTGCTTGTGTAATCTCCATTAGAATATCCAGGAGATCCAGTAATGTCAGTTGTAGAAATTCCCTCGTAGACGGGGGACCCACCATTCGAATGGGCAGTAACGAGAATATTTGCTCCAGGTTCGGAATAGTATGACTGTTCACCATAGTGATTAATCGCAGAAACAGCGATTGTATGCCTGTTATTCGCCCATCCATCATAGTTTGAATTATCATTAAACTCCAAGCCATTTCCCGCTGCCCAAGTGTAAATATTTCCGAGACCGGACCTTCCGTTGTATGATGAGGATTCTAAGGCAGCTATCGTAAGTGGCCCAGGAGCCTCCAAGACGTCGCCTGTATCAGCTGGTCCCCACGAGTTGGAGTAGATATCGATTTCATCATTATCGAAGCTCAATGCATCAGCTTCTGTAGATCCGCTGAAACCACATGCAATTAGGCGATGACCTGCTACTCCAGCTCCAAAAGCTGCACCAGCAATTCCCAGGAGATTGTTCGCAACACCCGCAGCTACTCCTGCAACTGCTGTACCATGTGGGTCAGAAGATGAGGGACTAGGATCAGTGTCATCGTCGCACCAATCGTAAGAATTCTGAGAGATATAATTAGCAGAAAGATCAGCATGAGAATGGTCCACCCCATCATCAATCACGCTAATGATAACTCCAGAACCATTGTAAGAATTCCAAACTCCGGTTACATTTGCATCCTCTCCTACCGTACCATTAGTCCTCCCATCGTTGTCCAGATGCCATTGTTCATCGAATAATGCGTCATTGGGTGCTAATCTGGTAGAGAATACTCTATCTATCATTGGTGAGAAAGTCTCGATTTCATTATTTTCCAAGGATTGCGCCAATCTTGAGCGAACATCTTTCGACTCATCAAATGTCCATATGTAAGAACCCCTCAGGAATTCGACCTCTTCAACCTCATCAGGTGCAGCAAATGTACCGAAATGATCTTGTGAGGGGATCCTCGTTACTACCAGCCAACTTTTGGTTATGGCCAGTATATCTTCGTTATATGCATCAATTTCCGAAACTCTTTCAAAAGCTAATTGAACAGCTCTGGAATATGATTGAAGAATAAAACCTTCATCAATATCTAGGCCCTCTCCTTCAACATCTTGACTGGTCGCATTCACTGTACCAATTGGGGATAATAACAGCATTGCCAGTACCAAGAAGATGACTCTCACAACCCACCTCGCATAACTAGAGAATATAGCCGTTCGTCTTGATTGCTATCTCAAGTATCTGCATTTTAGGAACTATTTGGAGACGAAACCCTCCAATAAATGAAAGGTGCAATTACAACGTACATCAGAACGCCATAGAGTCCTGAGGGAAGGCTTAGCGTGGAAAGGCCCCCATCAGGGGACACAAGGATAAGTCCTCCAACAGTTATCCCTACCGTGGCGTTTTGGATCCCACTTTCGATGGATACCGTTGTCGACCTTACTGACTCCAGATTTAGTAGGTTTGCACTTTGGAAACCTATAGCCAGCATCAGGGCATTCAATGCAATTATTGAGGGGCCTAGCGTTCCTATGTTATCCATCAGGGTCTGCCATTCGCTTGCGATCGCTGCAAGGACAATTACGACAAATAGAACGGCAGCAGCAAGATTCACCACCTTCTCTACGGAATCCGCTTGCTTTGGAAGATTGACCCGAAAGTACATCCCAGCCGAAACTGGCAAGGTAGTGAGTAAGAACATTGTAACACCTAACCCAATTATGTCTATTTCTGGAGCCGACTCTCCCATGAAATGGTCCATCGAGAAACCTACGATGATTGGTAATGTGATTACAGATATTACTGAGACTACAGCTGTGTAGGAAATCGAAAGAGCGATGTCACCTTTGGCAAGTTTTGTCAAAATGTTGGAAGTCACTCCTCCGGGACAACATGCCAAGATCATCACACCTACCGCGAGTTCTCCATTTAGTCCCGACAATGAGGCAATAATGAAGCCAACAATTGGCAGGATAATCATTTGATTGAATAAGCCAATCGAGAACGCCTTTGGTTCTGTAAAAACCAAAGTGAAATCATTTGGAGTCAATCCTAACCCAAGTGAGAACATTATGAATGCTAGTGCTACAGGTAGTATGACGTCGATAATTACATTTCCTCCCTCATCAACTTCCTCTTGGGCATGAACCTGCCCTGAAATCAACAATGCAAATATTACGGCCATGATAGCCAATACTGCTGCTCTCATGCCACCTGAGGCCTTTATCACTGTATAATCTGTGCGCAAAATTAGTATTCTCTGAAATCAGAAATCGCCGAGTGCACCTCTTCATCTGTCATCATTCTCCTTTTGCTCTTGGCGACCTCAAACATGTGGGAAACTAAATCATCTTCTGGCTTGTAGCCATTTCTTTCCAGCCAGTGAATAACATTCGAACGTCCACTCATGTGACCAATCCTAATTACTTGTTGAAGGCCAAAATCACCGGCAGGGACTCCCGAGTAAACACGGTCCGCCAACCAATTATCTCCCTTGTTCATCGCTTTGATTACTGCAGACGCGTGTACTCCAGTCCCAGTCTCGAATGCATCCTCTCCGAATACTGGGTAGTTATGGGGGAGGGCGACCTCGATGTATTCGTGAGCCTTTCTTGAATACTCATTTAGGGAAGTCAAATCATTGCTGATTACTCCCATCAGGCTCAGATTTACCAGTGTCTGGTCTAATGGTGCGTTCCCCGCCCTTTCCCCTACTCCCAAAGCAGTTCCATGTATTACATCCGCTCCAGCTTCATATGCTGCAAGGTTGTTCGCTACTCCCAAACCTCGATCCTGATGCCCATGCCAATTCACCTCAATTTCTCTTCGTTTCACTCCAGAGTCCGGAATCACTTCTTCTTGGATAAATCCAAGTAGCTTCCTCACCCCATTTGGTGTAACGTGGCCGCAAGTGTCGCAAACGCATATTCTGTCTGCACCTAGTTCAATAGCCCTTGAGTAAACCTCTTTGATTTCTTCCGGTTTACTTCTTGTTGTATCTTCTGTTACGAACATAACGGGGATATTGTTATCCACAGCGAATGTAACTGCCTTCTCAGCTGTAGAAATGATCTTTTCCATATTCCATCCCTCAGCGAACTGTCTTATTGGGCTAGTTCCAAGGAAAGCACTTGCTTGAATCTCTCTCTCATATTTTGCTTGGAGGTCTACAAGTGGCTCAATGTCTGAAACTACAGTTCTTACTGCGCACCCCGGTCTTAGTTCATATCCATGCTCTCCCATGTGGTGAAGCATCGAATCTATGTGATCAATATGATAAGGACCTGCACCGGGAAGACCCAAATCTACCTTCTGAATTCCAAGACGTTCCATGTAGTCAATTAACTCAATCTTCTGCTCTATTGTCGGATTTCTGGCACTGGGGCTCTGCAGACCATCTCTCAATGTTTCATCATCGAACCATAGCTCGTGGGGGTGGTAACCATCTTTTCTTTCAATTGAGTAATCAATCTCATTCCAGTCGTATATCAAGGAATGCTCCTCCACGGTCTCCACCTGTACTCCGATGGTTCGCTCGGTGTTTGAAACCATCGGGGGATACAATCAGACTATTTTTCTGTCCAGATCACTGAAGAAACTGAAAACATAGCACCCAATATCGCCCCTATTGTCCCAAAACTAGCGGAAACTAAGGTAATGAACATTAGAGCCAAATAAAGCAATGAGACAAAGAATGAGTTCGAAGCACCTGAAATCTTACCATCCTCGTCTTTTTCTCCTGATATGCTGATCCTCCAGATTGTAGAACCATACCAAATTCCCAATCCCAACATGGTCAAACTAAGCATGTAGTATGCCCGACTATCCGCAATCTCATCATTGAAAGCAATACTTGGAGCAAACGAGATTATTACCAGAAAAAACGAGTATGCCTTCATTTCCAAAATTGTTCTTTTCGCACCCTTTACATTTGGTAACATAGGAACACCAACTTTTTGATAATCACCAGACCGATACAATGCGAGAGCCCAAAAATGCGGAGGAGTCCAGAGAAAAATCAAAGTAAACATGAACCATGGCAAAAAGCTTCCAAGATCAAAAATAGAACTTATGAATGAAGAAAAAGAGGAAATTGACACGGACAAACCTTCCTCACAAGACGCCCACCCGATTATCGGAGGGGTCGAACCTGCAATACCACCTATCACAATATTCTGGGAAGTCCTCCGTTTTAGCCAAATTGTGTATATGAAAACGTAGAATAAAATGCTGAATAAGGACCAAAATGCTGCAACTTGATTTGTAAAGATATAGAACCAAATTACTCCAACTATGGATATAACAATGCCAAACAATAAAGCAAGAATTGGACTAATCTTGCCCGAGGGAATCGCCCTAGTGACAGTCCGATCCATCCCAGGATCAATATCGCTATCATACCACATATTGATGGCATTCGCCCCTCCGGCTGTCAGATATCCCCCCAAGAGAACTATTGCCATTGTCTCGAAGGTCTCAAATCCCAAATTACCGGCGAGAGAATAATGGATGATAACGGCACACAATGCTGTTATCTGAAGAAGAACAACTACTTTCGGTTTTGTTAGGGAAAAATAGCTCGAAAAAAATGTTGAAATCAATACCCCTCCTTTCTCGCTGTTACACAGCCCAACCATGCCGTTGCTATTGTCAGGAAGGTAATCGAGGCGAGCATTAAATGAACCAAGGAAAGGTACTCAAAGAAACCTTCCTCCACATCCCAAGAGAGTACATATGTGGCTCCAATTAGTGTATTGGCCGAGAAAAGTGCTGTAGAAGACCATACCCAATTCCTCAATACTCTATCTTCATTTTTAACCAAGTATGAAGCAGAAATAAAAACAAACAACATTGCTCCGACAAACCATCTATGAATTATTTGAGACTGAGCAACCCAGTCTTCGATAGAATCAACAATTTCCCCTCCACAAAGAGGCCAAGAATCCGGCATTCCATCCACTCCACAGCCAAAGTTCGCTCCCGGAGTCGTGGAAACAAAAGTACCAGAAAAAATTGAGAAAAATGATCCTATTGATAGAAATCCAATCCATTTAAGCCATCTATTGGATGATTCATTTTCAAATACAATCCATCTTGGGGCACTCCCCTCTTCATGAGAAATCTTCAGCCATAGCCAAATCAAACTCATAGTGAAAGCAAGAGCAGAGCTCAGATGAATTCCAACGCTCCAATGAAGATTATCCATCTTCACTGTCAACCATCCAATTGCGCCTTGCCAAACAATTAGAATTACATTTACTGTTGATATTAGTCTTAGACTTGGGTTAACATCTTTTTGACGACGAATCAGATACCAATTGGTAAGGACCAATGGGCCTAGAATAAACCCTGCAAGGAATCTATGAATCCATTCTGTAAATATCTGAAATTTAGAATATCTATGTCCTGAACCACGGGAGTCAATTTCATCAGGATTTTCATTCCACCATTCTTCTTGTTCTTCTTCAGATATATCGAAACCCCATGTGCCGAAACAGGTAGGCCAGTCGGGACAAGACTCGCCTGCATCATAGATGCGAATCAAACCACCTAATGCGATCACTACCAGCGTTATTCCCAACAAGCAGGAGGTAAGGATTTTCAAGTGTCTCAAGTTTTTCAAGATGTTTCACTCCCTCGAGGGGATGTGAGCTTCACTCTTCCTCGAAATGCGGGTCAATGTCAATTGGAATTCTATTTTGTTCATACTCCAGGGTCGCAATCTTCATTGGATCGAGAACAACCTTCTCCTTTGCATCATCGACTCCGTAGAGTTGAATCAACTCGCCACTGAATTTTTCTCTTAACTCATCCTCTGATACGAAAAGGGGTGCACCCATGCTAATTTGAAGGGCTCTAGCACCAATTATTCTGGCCTTTTCGAAGCGTGTGTGTGCACGTGCTGGCTCAACCATCGAGCGGGCCACCATAGACCTCCAAATAAGTCCTATGACTGTACCGTCTTCTTCAATCATTCAATGTGAGGTCTCAATCATCATTGCTACAGCATTACCTCCTCCAAGGCAAACCGTAACAATTCCTCTTTTTCCGCCTGTTCTGGTCAATGCATTTACCAGTGTCATGAGACATCTAGTCCCTGTAGCCCCTAAAGGGTGCCCAATTGCAATTGCTCCTCCATGGGGGTTGAATGCGTCTTCCGGAAAATCAAATGATTTTCTGATAGCACAAGATGCAGAGGCAAATGCCTCATTGTGCTCCAATATGTCTATATCTTCAATATTCATTCTGGTTTTTTCTAAAAGCATGTTTACCGCAGGAATTGGTGCAGACATCACCCTCCCTGGGTCCACTCCTGAAGTTGCGTAATCGATTATTCGAGCAATTATTGGCATGTTATTTTCCTTCGCTGCATCTTCAGACGCAATTAGTACTGCTGATGCACCATCTGAAACCTGACTTGCATTTCCAGCTGTAACTATTCCCTTTTCCTTGAAGACCGCCTTCAGAACAGATAGAGCTTCCATATTGGTATCCGGACGAATCCCCTCGTCTCTTGATAGTTCACCTACCCGAAAGACCTCATTATCCAACCAACCCTCATCCCATGCCTTATTTGCCAGGAAATGCGATCTAACGGAGAACTCATCTGACACCTGTCTGCTAATATCGAACTCTTCCGATACGGTTTCTCCTGTGTTGCCCATCGACTCTCCGCTATACGCATCAATTAGACCATCTTGCATCATTACCGATTCAAGTGATGCAAAAGACACATCATCACCTTTCTTTGGATTTCTTACGAAAAATGGGGCATTACTCATTGATTCCATTCCACCAGAAACTACAATTTTAGAAACTCCCGCTCTAATTTCTGTAGCAGCTATCATTACCGCTTTCAGACTCGATCCACAGACTTTGTTTATTGTTGTACAAGGCGTTTCTACAGGTAATCCCGAACCGATTGCGACCTGCCTTGCAGGAGCTTGACCACTTCCAGCTTGAAGGACTTGGCCCATGTACACCTGATCGATTAACCCACTAGAAGGATCGATATCGACTCGACTTAGCAATTCAGTGACTGCCATAGAACCAAGATCTACTGCACTAAATTCTGACAGAGATCCTTTGTACTTTCCAACTGGAGTACGAGCAAATCCACAGATTACCGGTACGTTCATGGCGCTTCCAATGCACTATTGGTCTTCAATGAAACTATTAGGGATGAACATTATTTTTTCGAATCGGCACTATATCCATAGAAACTTGCATTTTTGAGAGTAGGCCTTTTTTGGGGCTTTACAAGAATCGTTCTTACCTCCCATAAATCCTTGAATATTCGGTATTTGGATGTCGCATCAAGATAGTCGACCCCACTCGTCCCCCCAGTTCCGGTTCTCTTTCCAATTATTCTCTCCACCATTCGGGCGTGATCATGCCGCCACTTTGCCATTGATTCTTCCAATTCAACGAATGCATCAATCAGTCTTCTAGGCCAAGTCAACAATGGTAACTCTCTATATGACTCAATGAACAAAAGTCCAGCACGCGACCTACTAACCTCACCTCCAGGCATGAGGAATGAAACCGCAGACTCATGTGCAGACTCAATTCTTTCTTTCATAGGATCAATATCTCTTTGATTAGTCTCAGACATCTTTTCTAATGCAATTTCTCCCATTTGACGATGTGAGTCAAGATGACTATGGATGTATTCTTTAACTGTGATTTCATCATCAATACTACCAAATGCTGAACCCATTATTGGAGTCCTTTCAATCCATCTCATTAATGATTCATACAGTGAGATTTCTGTTTGTCTTTCCTCCAATTTTTTGATAATTTCTTCATCTTCTCCCCCTCTTTTAGCAAGCTCTCTGAATGTAGTCAGAGGATCCACCCCAAACAATCTGTCCTCATTTTTCAAACCTAGTAATAATTCGAACTCCCTCATTTGATAGGACTCGAAACCAGATGCAGTTCCTAGACCATCCCTGAATGCTAGAAAACCCTGTGGGGTCAGCGTCTCTAATACAGTCCACTGATTCGCCATCAATCGGAAAATCTCAGTTGTTCTAGAAAGATGATCTACAGATAAGGGAATGTCATCTTCAGGAACAGGAACTTGCGATAGTATGTCCCGAGCTTCAGATAATTCTCTAATTATCTGCTTAAACCACAACTCAAACGTTTGATGAACTATGATGAAATGCATCTCGTCGTTTGAAACACCTCGATCATCCCCTTGTAAGCTTAGTAAATCGTGTAAACATAGGTAATCCCCATAAGTCCAGTTCCCTGACTCGCCGTACCCACCCATGCATTGCCATGGGGATCCTCTTTGAAGTATTGTCGACGAACCAAAAGCTATCAAATGGATCAATACCCCCAAATATTGTGTCGAAAGATCCAAAGGGGCTGAAAATCACAGAAAAACCTCATCCATTACCAGCAGAAGTTTTGGATGTAGGTAGTGGATTAATGTTGAAGCTGCCCGATGAAAACGATGCTGTGGAGCTTTTCCGGAAAATTGATTCAAACAGGGATTATCTTCGGAAGTGGCTTCCTTGGTTGGACGATGTTATCACAGTTGAAGATGAGTTGGAAGCAATAAGATCGAGGCCTTCATTGATGGACTCGTGTATGTATGCTATTTTACTCGATGGAAAAATAGTTGGTACAGCTGGAATAAACTCTTTTGATTGGGAAAATAGAATGTTCTCTATCGGATACTGGCTTTCGGAAGATCTGACCGGACAAGGAATTGTTACCAAATGCTGTTCCAGACTAATAGATCACTGCTTCGAAGATCTTGGTCACCACCGGGCATGTATTTTGGTAGCAGTGGAGAATTTTCCTAGTCGTGCTGTGCCCTCTAGACTGGGAATGAGCCTTGAAGGAATCTCAAAGGACAGGGAGTGGCTATACGACCACTATGTGGATGCAGCTGTCTATGCCATCACAAAACCAGACTGGCGACCTATTGGGGATTGAGAAGACCAAAGTCCTCCGCAAAACAATTCCCTGGGGGTAGACAGGAAAGAACATCCTCCTGTGCTAATCCTGTTGCTTTCGAAATTTTATTGGCTATGCTCTCTTTCTTTTCCCTGCCTGGAGTAATTTTGATCCATCTCTTACAAATTCTAGAGATTGTTTTGGGAATTCCAGAAAGTGGTAATGGTACTCCATTCACCATTGAAAGCCCAATTGCCATCTCCAAGGGGATATTTCGATGCCAGTTTCTTTGTCCACGAACCACAAATGAGCCCCTAGATAGCGTCTCTCCAGTTTCTGTTGTCTTTGAGACTTGGGTGGACCTTGCATGAAAAGCGGTTGCAGCGGCCCCTCCACTACCCCATGCTCTGGACCAACATACTGCTATCTGGGCCCCTTCTTGAAGAATCGACTCCTCTAATCCTCTCGCGTCCTCTAAATCCCCTCCAAGAGATTGTGAAATTTGTAGAGAAGCAACTCCTTGGGGAATAAAAACTTCTGAACTGTCATTGGTCACTAATCCATCTTTCAGCTTAAGGGAGCAAGAAGGCGCACCATGTAAATCTGCATGAAAATATAAATCCTTCAGTGATAGATGCTTCTTTACCAAGGCATCATTTCCTTTTGCATCTTTTCCACCGATCAAGAAATTCCCACCAGATACTACTGCCCACTTGTATTTCTCGAACCAGAAACGCCTGGCTCTGCTCCTAGCTCTCAATTTTCCAGCAGCAGCATCTTTAGCGGCTCTTTTCACAGCTCTTTCAATCGACCTTTCTGTTTTTTCTAATGCGATTATGGCCCCTTCGGCCTTGCTCTTCTGAACTCTTGCCTCTTCAAAATAAATCTGCGCATTCTGATGTACTGTTTTTGATGAATCCAATGTGACACTAGAACCCGGATCTCCATCTTCATCAGGTAGAAATGCTACGAATCTCTGAGATGCAGGATCCACACTATCAATCCACTCAATTTCATGAATTATTTCTGCGATTTGTTGCCAGCCCTTGGTCACAACAGCATCATTCAACTGGTAAATTATTGAATCAACGTGTTCCCAGTTTTCCTGAATCGCCCTCCCCAGCTCCTGAGTGATTGCAGCTCTTTGTTTGAATTTTTCAATCGCTAATTTCTGCTGATTAGCTCTCCTAGCTAGTTTGGACCCCTCATCCTCAGCCCTACTACCCGACTCTACTAATTTCTCCTCTTCTCTTCTGATGAATGCGGCAGCATCGTGAGATCCAAAAATGAAGTCATACGCATCTGATAGGGTTGGAACACTGATTTTCAGACTGCTATCCATGGATGGTAGGTCAATTGGAGAAAACTGAATGATTCCTGAAGAAGCAGAGTCTCTGCTTGACTCATCATCGGCCTTCTTCCACAGATTCAGAGATTCCGAGTTATAGAGCCAAATATTTGCACCACTACCCTCGTCCAAATCTCCAAGCATCTTTTTCAATGCCTCAAAAATAGACCCTCTTTCCTCTACTGAGAGCGATTTTGACGGCACTTCCTCGCTTATGCCTGCAATAGAGCATAAGGCGCTCCCGTAAATCCTTCCTAAATTGACTCTAGATGCAAGTGTCCTTATGAGCTCGTGATCACTGTCTTCTAGTATATGCTCTAGACTCGAAATTGTAATGTTCCTTGGATCAATTGCAGGAGGAGGAGGGGTGTATTTTTCTCCCTTTTTTATTGAACGACTAGAATACTTGGCATGAGTCAAGGGCCTAACAATTACTTCATTTTCATCCAGCAGGATTACATTGCCGTCTCTGAATAGCTCGATTACAATGCTAGCCTTTCCTCCACCATGCTCGAAAACCAAACGAATGACCCTGTCAAATCCAAATTGCTCGACTCCAACCAATCTAGAGTTGTTTAGGTGCTTTCTGAGTATCATGGCGAACTGAGAAGGCTGTGTAGGCATAGGCCTATCTCTAGTAGATGCATAAATCCTCAAGCCCCTGACAATAACAATATCTGTAGATGGCGCTCCCTTTCTATTCAGTCTCAGAACAATCTGTTCGTAATGCGGTTGGTAAGCCTTCTTCATTCTAGCTCCAATCATGTTTGAAATCTCATGCACTATGCGTGAGATTTCGAAAGAAGACGACTGTTCGCGCATAGCTCTCAATGTCTCTGTTCACACAGCCCTTCATCAGGGAATCGATGAATCCTTCCAGATTTAGGCCAGTGAGTGATGGAACTGTTCGATTTCAGACAGAACTCCAGCTTCGTGAGCATATTGATTTGAGGGAACCTCGATCAACTTACACCCAGGTATTGAATTAGATATCC
>MDTE01159289.1_pt1 | contig 12051 bp, 3 predicted proteins | sample 811231 | NCBI WGS metagenome assembly MDTE01 (sample SAMN05326651, study PRJNA326480) | marine metagenome | isolation source: seawater | place: Indian Ocean: Red Sea | collected 2010
GTTAATGTTGGTGCTTCTAATCCAGGTGATGTTTATGCTCATACATTTGTTTCAGCGACTGCTACTGCAGTTAAGACAATTGGTGGTGGTGGATATGTTGGTGTTACAACCACAATCTTCCAAGATCATGAAAGACCATTATTTGTCGTTGGTATTGTCTCTGATAGAACATTTGAGGTTCAGGCAGGTGCAAGCACAATACCTCACACATATCAAGGAGGTGGACACGCATTTGAATTCTTTGAGGATCTTACATTTGGTTCAGGATATAGGGGTGGTTCTGTTCCAATCGAAGTTGTAGATGAAGCATATGTTCATAAATTTGTAAGTTCTGGTATAGGTTCTATACGTAAAGGTAGTTTTGCAGCATCAAGTTCTAATTCATTCACTGCAACAAATGCAGTCTATACCTCTAATACAGGTCAATTAGTTCTTACAATACCAAATCATACATTTACTACAAGTGATTCTGTGGGTATTGATACAGGTGGATTAGTATTCAAATGTTCAAAGGATAATTTCTTTACCAATCATCCATACCCTCGTGCAGTATCTAAGACAAGTTTCCCTAATTCAGATCCAATTGCTGGAATAATAACTGGAATAGGAGCAACTACAACTAATACAATCACATTCTTCGTTGGTCAAGGTGGAGGTGGTGGTACAGGTGCGGAAGTATCTGCAATAGTTGGTGCTGGTGGTACACTTGCATTTAATATTGTCTCTGCTGGTACAAGTTACGTAAATCCTGTAATCAGGATACCTCAACCAAATTATGATAATTTACCTGTTATTGGAATATCAAGACAGGGTGTAGGTTCAACGACTGATACAGGTAAAAACTTACTAATTGATGTTAAGGTAAGTGCAGCAAAAACCACTGTAGGTATTGGTTCAACTTCATTTGAAATATCTGAGTTTTCTATTGCTAGACCTGGACATTCATTTAAGGTTGGTGATAAGTTTAAGCCAGTTGGACTAGTAACCGCTGCACACTTAACTTCACCCATACAAGAATTTGAATTAGAAGTTGTTGAAACATTTAATGATAGTTTTGCGTCGTGGCAATTTGGAGAGATTGATTTTATTGATAGTATTGAAAATTTACAAGATGGTGTAAAAACAAGATTCCCATTATTCTTCAACGGACAATTACTTAGTTTTGAAAAAGATTTAACAGATAGCACTTCACAATTAATTGACTTAAATGCAGTTCTTCTTATATTTGTAAATGGTGTTTTACAGAAACCAGGAGAAGCATATACATTTGATGGTGGAACTACATTTGAATTTACTGAGGCACCACGAACCACAGCGAAAGTAGATGTATTTTTCTATAAAGGTTCAGCAGGTGTGGATGTTGATGTAGCTGATGTTCAAACTTCTGTAAAAATTGGTGATGAATTAAGAGTGTTAAAAGATAATACTGGAGTTACAACTTCACAACAAGAAGAGAGAACAGTTCTTGAAATAATGGGAGCAAAATTATTAGAAACAAATATCTATAGAGGTTTAGGTATTAATGAAAGTGCTAATAAACCAGTAAGGTGGACAAAACAAAAAGTAGATATAGTTTTAGGTGGTATAAAAATTGATAAATCAAGGGAAATTCTTGAACCACAGGTTTATCCTACTTCTAAAATAATTGGCGATTTCTCTACTACTTCTGGTGAAGGAACAAATGCAATATTTGTTGATGATGCAGAGGTATTTTTCTATGAAAAAGGTGATCATTTAAGTGCACTTAATCCAAATGAAAGTGATGGTGATTATAACTTAACTTTTGATTCTGTAGATGCCCTTGTAACTTCTGGTGAAATAAACGTAGGTGCTGCTGCGACTGCAACCGTTTCAATTGCTGGAACAATTAGTGGATTGACTATAACCACAGCAGGTTCAGGATACTCAGGGACTGTTGATATTGGTATAGAAGCACCTGCAGGTATTGAAAAGTTTGTCGGAATAGGAACAACCGCCACAGCGACTGCAACCATCACTAACGGTCAAATAACATCAACCACCATTGTAAATCCAGGTGCTGGATACACATTCACAAGTCCACCTGATGTAATTATTTCATTACCACAATTTAAAACTGAAAAAATTACGTCAATTGATGATGTGCAGGGATTTACTGGAATTATCACAGGTATTAGCAGTGCAAATCCAGTTGGTGCGGCTGGAACAGCACTTAAGTTCTTCTTCAGAGCAGATAAAGCAGCAAATTCATTACAAGCAGGATATCCTGTTTTCATAACTGATACAAATATAGGAAATGGAATTATATCTGTTGATGGTCACAACTCTTCTGTTGTAGCAATTGGAAGCACTTTCTTAGATAATATCTACAAAGTACACGCTGTATCAACTCTTGGACAAAATGGTGAAATAGTTTGTAATATTGCAACTGGACAAACCACTGGTGTGGGATATGGGGTGACAGGAAACTATAATGCTTCTAATGTAGGTATAGCAACTCACTTAGGTCGAATCACTTGGGGAAGAATATTCAATGCTACAAGAAGTAGTAATCCTATTTCTATTGGAGTTACAGGATTGACAGTCAATTCAGGACTAACAACTTTCCCAACTATTCAAAGAAAAAATTATTCTACTCAATCACTTAGAGGTCTAAGATCAACAGGTGCGATTAGAGCATTCGGACTTTGATTAGATTACCACTATAAATAAAAGGAAAAGAAAAGATTACATACAATGTCAGCGATAATCACTGATCAATTTAGAATATTAAATGCTAACAACTTTGTTGAGTCAGTTGAAAATACAAATAATTCATATTACGTATTTGTTGGACTACCTAATCCTGCTGGTACTTCAACATTAGTTGGATATGGTAGATCTTCTGATTGGAATTCAAATACACCATCACCCACTGATAGTTTTTCTTACCGTTTACATACTGGAGATACAAGTATGTTTGGTAAAAAAGTTTCATCTGCAAATATAAGACGAATTATTAGAAGAATAGACTGGGTTGAAGGAAATAGATATGAGATTTATAGAGATGATTATAGTGTAGAAAATCCAAGTCCACTTACAAAAGCAAATAGGTTATACGATGCAAACTTTTACGTTCTTAATTCCGACTTTAAAGTTTACATTTGTATTGATAATGGATCAACAGGAGCTAATCCACTTGGAAATGTTTCACAAGATGAACCAACATTCACAGATTTAGAACCATCTAAAGCAGGTAACAGTGGTGATGGATACGTATGGAAATATTTGTTTACTGTTGCTCCTAGTGATATAATAAAATTTGACTCAACTGAATTCATAACTGTTCCTAATAATTGGTCAACAAGCAATGATTCTCAAATTAGAGCAGTTCGTGAAAATGGTAACTCAGATGTCAACCTAAACCAAATAAAACATATTTACATTGAAAATCCTGGTAGTGGATATGCAGATGGATTAAATCAAGAGGTTGATATTATTGGTGATGGTGAAGGGGCAAAGGCAAGAGTTGACATAGAAAATAATACCATAACAAATATAACTGTTAGTTCAGGTGGTAAAGGATATAGTTATGGTATTGTAGATTTAGGAAATCTTAATAGTGGTGTAACAGGATCTGGTCGTGCAAAACTAATACCTATAATTCCTCCTTCCCTTGGTCATGGTCATGATTTGTATACAGAATTAGGAACGGATCGTGTTATTGTTTATGCTCGATTTGATGATTCAACAAAAGATTTTCCAATTGATACAAAATTTTCACAAGTTGGCATTGTAAAAAATCCAACAAAGGTTGGAACTGCAATTACTTACACTGATAGTACGTACTCTTCAGTAAAGGCACTCAAATTTGAATCTGTAAGTGGATCACCACAAGTAGGTGAGGAAATCACACAAACTTTAACAATTGCACCAAATATAGGTAAAGTTGCAACTGCTTATGTAGCATCTTATGATTCGGAAACAAAAGTATTGAAGTATTTTAGAGATCGCTCTCTTAACTTCAATAGAACCACATATGATCACACTGATTATATTGGTATTTCTACCGCTGGAAGAATATATGAATTTGAATCAGGAATAGGAGTTAATAATGTAGATGGTAGAACTTCATCATTCTCAGGTTCAATCTCTCAAAGTTTTTCTGGGATTACAACAAACCCCACAGGCACTAAGTTAATTAACTTAGGAGTTAACTTTATTTCAGGTCTCTCTAATTCAGAGATAAATAAAGGGTCAGGAGAAGTAATTTATTTAGATAATAGACCTTTGATAGTCAGAAACTCTCGTCAAAAGGAAGACATTAAAATCATACTCGAATTCTAACAATGCCACAAAAGACCAATTTAAATATATCTCCTTATTATGATGATTTTGATAAGGATAAACAATTTTACAAAATACTTTTTAAACCTGGATATCCAGTACAAGCAAGAGAGTTAACTGGTTTACAGTCTCTTCTTCAAAATCAGGTTGAGTCTTTTGGTAAGCACTTATTTAAAGAAGGATCAATGGTCATACCAGGTGGCATTGAGTATGATCCGACATATTTTTCTGCAAAAATAAATGAAACTCATCTAGGTATTGATGTATCAATTTACCTCAGTAGTATAATTTCTGCAAATAATGGTAAAGGCACAAGAGTTAGAGGTCAAACATCAGGTATAGAAGCAACAATAAAGAATTTTATCTTACCACCTTCAGAAGGTGTTGAAAATATTACCATCTTTATAAAGTATCAGACATCAGGAGATGATGGAGAAAGTAAAGCATTTCCAGATGGTGAAGTTTTAATATTAGAAGAACCACTTACTTATGGTAATACCACATTAACAGTTGGTGAAACAGTTTTGACACTTGTATCTGAAGATGCAACTGCGACTGGTTCAGCATTTGGTGTCAGTAAAGGTGTATACTTTATGCGTGGTTCATTTGTAGATGTCCCGACTTCATTAATCATATTAGAACCATATAATACTGAACCATCATATAGAGTTGGATTTCAAATATCTGAAGAAATAATAAACGCTAATGATGACTCATCACTTTATGACAATGCTCAAGGATTTACTAACTTTGCAGCACCAGGTGCAGATCGATTTAAAATATCAGTACAACTTGCAAAAAAATCACTGAATGATTATGAGGATACTAATTTTGTAGAATTATTCAGAACAACAAACGGTGAAACTAAAAAATTACAAAATTCCTCAGTATATTCCGAAATAAAAAAATATTTTGCAAAAAGAACATTTGATGAATCTGGAAACTATGCCATAGATCCATTTCGGGTAACTCTTCAAGATTCATTAAATGATGAAGTTGGTTCTGGAGGATTATATACAGAAAATCAATTAACTGATAAAGGAAATACACCCACTGATGATTTATTATGTGTTAAATTATCACCAGGTAAAGCATATGTAAGAGGTTTTGATGTTTCATTACCAGGCACGACTGTAATAGATGTAGAAAAACCAAGAGATACAAAAGATGTTAATACTGCATCAATCCCATTTAGTATGGGAAGTATGATAAAGGTTAATAATGTTACTGGTGCACCTTTAATAAGCATTGGAGGAGATACCACAAATATTGTTGAATTAAGAAATGAAAGAAAAGGTTCATCTGCACACGTAGGAGCAGGTCTTACCATAGGAGAAGCAAGAGTATATTCTTTCAGTGCATCAGACGCACCTTATTCTGGTGCAACAACAAACTTTGATTTGCATTTATATGATATTCAAACATTTACAACACTTAAAACAAATAATATAACTGAATTTACTCTTGCAGATTTTGTTCCTGGAACAAGGGTAAGAGGTGTAGCCAGTGGTGCTATTGGTTATCTAGCTTATCAAGTTAATTCAAGTGGTCATAATGAATTTACATTATGCCAAACAACTGGAACATTTATAAAATCAGAAAATATTATATTTAATGAAGACGAATCTAAATCTGCTGCGGTAAAACAAATTTATACATATACGACTGATGATATAAAATCAATACGTCAAAGTACTTTTAGTGCAACTGGTATATCTACATTTAATGCTGACACAGTGTTATATGATAGAGTATTACCTAATTTTTCTATTACTGATCAATTAAATGTAATTAACAACACTGCTAGTGTTAATAATAGATCTTTTGCAGGAGTGGGTCTCAATACAGGTGCAATCATATCTTATAATAATGGTACTATATCAAATGATCCACATTTCAATAAAATTGTATCAGGATTAGATGGTGATGGCAAAACTATTACATTAGGTTCAGTTGAAGATGTTTCTGGTATAAATGAGGGGTCAACTTTATCTGGTGTTTCAACATCATCTTCTTTTAGAATAAAAGTTCCTAGAATAACAAATTTGGATAATTCTGGTATCTATTCAAAATTACCTAGAAAAAATATATCAAATATTAATTCATCAAACTCTAATTTAATAATACAGAGACAAATTGCAAATCAGACTGTATCATCCAATTCTTTAACATTAACATCTCAAGCAGGTTTAGATGCCTCAGCTGGTATTACTAGTGCATTTTTTGAACCATTTGATACAGAAAAATATTCAATATCATATCAAGATGGTACTACTGAACCATTAACATCAGATCAAGTTTCTATTACTAATGATGGAGATAGTATAACTTTTAGTGGACTTCAAAAAGGATCTGCTAGTTCAGTTACTGTAGGAGTTACTCTGAAAAAAGTAGGTGCATTCAGTAAGTCAAAAGATTATATCAGAAGTCAAGAATTATCTGTCACTCGAACATCAGGTGTTAACACACTTAACGGTTTAACAATACATGGTGGATATGGACTTAGAGTTGAGGATAAAGAAATATCACTTAATGTTCCAGATGTTGTAAAAGTGATTGCAATTTATGAATCAAAAACAAATGCAGCTCCTACTCTTGATAAACTTAAATTTATTTCTGGTTTGAATTTAGATACAGATACAATAGTAGGTGAAAAAATAGTTGGTGCAGATAGTAGAGCGATTGGTCAACTAGTATCCACTCCTAATGCATCTGAAGTAAGATTTGTTTATCTAAATTCTAATAAATTTACGACTGGAGAAATTGTTAAATTTAAGGAGTCTAATATTGAAACAGTATTACAAGTAGTAGAAGAGGGTAATTACAATAACAGGACAGAAAATTACATTTTAGATAAAGGACATAAAATTCAATATTCTGATTATTCTCGAATTGTTAGAAAATCAAAAGTAGGAATCCCATCTAGACAATTATTAGTAATATTTGACAAATATCAAGTAGCGAGTGGTAATAGTGGAGATTTCTTCTCAGTTAATTCATATACAAAAGAAAGATTTTCAAAAGATGTACCTATTGTTGGAAATGAAAGAGCAACTGATTTAATTGATTTTAGACCAAGAGTAAATGAGTTTACTGTTGGAAATTCATCAAAATCACCATTTGCATTTATTAGTAGAACTTTTGAATCAACAAATCCATATGTATTCACTCCTAATGAAAGTTCTATCATCGGGTATAGTTATTATTTACCAAGAGTTGATAAATTAGTAATCAATCAATTTGAAGAAGTTCAACTTATAAAAGGAGAGTCTTCTGATGATCCTGCACCTCCTACTGAAGTGGGTAATTCAATGGAGATTGCTACAATATTTTTACCAGCATATCTTTATGATACCGTCAGAGCTCCTCAAATTAAATTAAATGATAACAAAAGATATACAATGAGAGATATCGGAGCACTTGAGGATAGAATATCTAATTTAGAATTAACAACATCTTTAAATGCATTAGAAGTAAATGCTCAATCATTAGAAGTTAGAGATGCAACTGGTCTTAACAGATTTAAAACAGGTTTTGTTGTAGATAATTTTGCAAATAGAGATTTTATAGATTTTAATCCAGAAACTGGATCAGTATGTGATGTTGATGTAATTAATCAAGAATTGATAAGTGCTGTTGATTTTTGGTCGATAAACGCAGAACTTGCTTTAAATCCAAGTATTGATGTAGAAACTGCTGATATGGATCAAAATCTACAACTTTTAGATACCAATTGTAAAAAAACTGGTGATATGATTACACTTGATTATGACGAGGTAGATTGGTTAGATCAACCACAAGCAACTGGGGTTGAAAATGTAAACCCATTTAGTGTAATTGTCTTTATGGGTGGTATTATGTTAGATCCTCCTTCTGATAATTGGACGAGAACCATATACATTGAAAATGTACGTACTGAGTCAACGGGTGCAGTATGGGCTGAAGTTGCAAATAAAAAACAAATTGGACCAACAGTTGAAAAAGCTACTGGGAAACAAAAAAATGTAGGAGATATACGAGATCCAGATGGTAACAGTTACAGAGATAGAATTAGAATCGTTCAAAATGTGTTTAAACAAACTCAAAAATTTAAAACAACATATAAGAACGTTTTACAAGGACCAAGCCAAGAATATGATTATACAGAGAGTATTAAAGTAACATCTGAGACTGATCCATTTATGAGATCTCGAAATGTTCATTTTAGTGCAAATGGACTCAAACCTTTGACAAAACATTATCATTATCTTGATAATGGTATACCAGATATTGTTCCTAAGTTAGTTGAGATTAATATGACATCAGGAACTTTCTCTGCTGGTGAGAGTATTAAAGTTATGAAAGGTGGTGAGCAAATAGGATTTATGAGAATAAGACGACCAAACCAAAAAGTTAATGAACTTACACAGTATGTTGCTGCTGGTTTAGCAGATCCTGTACCTATTGAAAAATACGAAGTTGATCCATATGATACATCGAGACCTGCACCTTCTGAATCATATTCAGCTACTTCAAGATTATTAAATATTGATACATTAAGACTTGCAAATAAAGAAAAATTTTATGGATATATTGTAAAAGGTGCTAAAATTATTGGAGAAAATAGTGGAGCAGTTGCAGAAGTAAGTAGCATTGATTTGTATAGTGACAATTGGGGAGATTTGTTAGGAGCATTTTTCTTCAGAGATCCAAATACATCTCCTAAACCACCTACTCTATTCAGCACAGGTACAAAGACATTTAGAGTTACAGCTGCTCCAGAGGGCACTATACCGATTCCTGGTGCGACTGACCACGCTAGTGATGCATCTGGCACATTCACTGGAACAGGGGTCATACAGACACAGACAAGCAGTGTTGTACAACTTAGAAATCCACCCAAACCATCTGGCACTAAGCCAAGTGAAATTACAACCGAAACAAATTTAGTTCATAAGGAAGCGTTTGGTGAAAAATTTAGAGCACCTCATAGAGACCCACTTGCTCAATCATTTACTGTTGATGAAACAGGTGCATTTTTAACTTCTTTTGATGTCTTCTTTAGAGCAAAAGATGAGAAGGCAAAATTATTTGTTGAATTAAGAGAAGTTGAATTAGGAACTCCAACAAGTTTCTTAGTTCAAGATTATACACAACTTGCTTTAAATCCAAGTCAAATTAATATCTCAGAGGACGCATCTGCAGCAACAACTATTAGTTTCCCATCTCCTGTATACCTTGAAGCAGACAAAGAATATGCTCTAGTATTCTTGGCTCCTGCTTCCGATAAGTATGAAATGTGGGTTGCAACTATGGGTGAAAAAACTATTAATACTACTCAATTACCCGATGTTCAAAATGTAGTTGTATCTAAACAATATATTGGTGGTAGTTTATTTAAATCACAGAATGGTACTATTTGGACTGCAAGTCAGTATCAAGATTTGAAGTTTAAACTACGCAAAGCATCATTTGTTAATAATGGAACCGCAACATTCTATAATACTCCTATTGAGGCAGGTACTCTAAACACATATGTTTTACCAACCAATCCAATTCGTACTTTACCTAGAAAATTAAAAGTTACGATTGATGGTACTAGTAGTAATAGACAGAAAGCTGATTTACCAATTGGAAGAAAAGTAAGCACAGGTGCAGTAAATGATGCTGAAGATCAAAGTGTAACAGGTATCATTGAAGGACAAGGTTCAATTACAACATCTGCTTCAACAGCTGGTGGTGGAAGTGGATATGATTTTACAAGCACTAGTGCTTTAAGCACTATTAATTTAACAGGTAGTGGATCTGGTTTAACAATTAATGTTGCTGTATCAAATGGAGTTATTACTACGACTTCTGTAAACGCTGGTGGCACAGGATATAAAGTTGGTGATACTTTCACTATCGATAATTCTGATGCTAAAGTTAACAGAGGTGGAGGATATAAAGGAATAATTTCAGGAATTAATGATGTATTAGATACTCTTTATCTAACTGATGTTCAAGGTGATAAATTTACAAATAATGAACAATTGATTCAATATGGTTCAAATAATAATACGAGAACTGTTGTAACTGGTGTTTCTGTAAATGGTGACTCTGTTCAAAATGGTGATTTATTCTCAGGAAAAGTCTTTGAGGTAACACAATATAATCATGCACATCACGGAGCAACTAACCAAGTTGATATAAGAGATGTAAGACCAGACACAGAATTAGTAAAAACAACAACTAATCTTTCAGCAGAAGGTACATTAGTATCAGTTGCAAATACAACACCATTTATAAGTTTTGGTGGAATTACAACTGATAGAGGTGAAGCTATTATTGGTGAAGAACTTGTTTCTTATGTTGTTGGAACTGGCTCATTGACTCTTACAAGAGGCATATTAAATTCAACTCCTTCAACACATGATGAAGGTGAAACTATTCAAACATATGAAGCAGGTGGTATGCCTTTAACTGGTATTAATACGACCTTCACAGTTCCAACAAATACTTCTCTTGTAAATGCATCTAATATTGATACTTATTTCTTAGAAGTGGATATTGCTGGCATCGCTCCATTAAGAACTGGTAATTCTCTATTGTGTTTCTCTGGAGAAAAAGGAATGGGTGGAAATAGTGTAAGTATTTCACAAAATCATCAATTCAGTTCAATTACTCCACAATTTAATGTAATTACACCTGGTAGCACCACATCTATAAATTCATCACTTAGAACTATAAGTGGTACAAGTGCAAGCGGAACTGAGGTTTCATTCCTAGATCAAGGATTTGATCCAACAATATTACAGGCAGTTACATTCTTCCCAACTCCAAGATTAGTTGCCTCAACAATAAATGAGAAAGAAAAATTAGGTAGTCTTCCAAAGAGTAAATCTTTAACATTAAATGTTGACATGACTTCGGCAGATCCTAATCTATCTCCTGCTTTAGATGTAAAAAATGCAACATTTATTTTAGGAAGAAATAGAATCAATAATCCAATTGGATTAGAAAATTATGCCTCTGATAATCGAACAAAACAGTTAGAAGATGATCCTCACGGTACAATATTCATAACAGAAAGAGTTGATTTATCACAACCTGCTACATCTCTTAAAGTTATAGTTGGTGCCACTGTTCAACCTGAAGCAGACTTTAGAGTATTTTATCGTCTGTTTACTGCGGATTCTTCCGAGGTATCACAAACATACAGACCATTTCCTGGTTATAAAAACTTAATTGATACTGATGGAGATGGATTTGGTGATGAAATAATTGATGTTGCAAATAATGACGGTAGAGCAGATGCGTATGTTGATCCAAATCAATTTGGACTCTTCTCTGAATATCAGTTCTCAGTTGATAATTTAGAGCAGTTCACTGGATTTAAGATAAAAATTGTAATGATATCAACAAATGAATCATATCCTGTTCGCCTTAAAGATTTTAGAGCAATCGCATTAGCATGATACCAGTAGAAGGGCATAAAAATTTATTTCGTGATGAAAAAACAGGTGCCATAGTTAATATGGACAGGGTAGGTTATTCAAATTATATGTCTGATAAAAGAAGAGTATCTGATAAACAAGCAGAAATTGATGCTATGAAAGATGAGATTGAAACTCTCAAATCTATGCTACAAGAACTTGCTTCAAAGATAACGTCTTAGTAAATATAAATACTTTTTAGATCTGAATAGCTAACTTAGATGGCAGATATCAAAGTCAGAGTTGGACAACAAAATGCCACAAAGGTGATTTCATCTCTGGCAGGTGCTCA
>MDTE01085956.1_pt1 | contig 12049 bp, 12 predicted proteins | sample 811231 | NCBI WGS metagenome assembly MDTE01 (sample SAMN05326651, study PRJNA326480) | marine metagenome | isolation source: seawater | place: Indian Ocean: Red Sea | collected 2010
TACGTCTACAGTTTCAGAAATTTTTTGTAAAGTAATTTTTGGACTAATGACTGGGGTTAAACTGACAGTAACAGTGATTCCAGCGGGATTTAGTCCATTGTCGCCACCGCCCGGGCCTGGTCGGTTATCGATGATAACATAAATTTCCTCTCCATTGGTGTCTGGGGCCAGCCATGGAAGATATCTCTCGTTTGAAATCATTAGCATATCAGCTGAGGAAAAACGTGAGCCTTGATTCCAATTAGTATCTGGCGAATATAATGAAAAAGCAGATTCTGACATGATGAAAATATCAGGCGAGCCTTCCATTGTTCTAGCATAAATCTCTACAAATGTCCCTTCATCTACGGGAAATGGTCCATATGCAATCTTATAGCTGGATGGATTAACTCTGTGAATAGTATCTGAAAGGATGAAATCAGGATGATTGATGATACCAGAATTTAGTGAAATATCCACACTTTGTCCGCCTTGAGATCCCTCTCCTTCATCTTGAGGATGTTTCTGATTATCTAAAACTAGATACCAACGAGTTTCGGCTCGATCTAAAGGTACTTTCCAATGCCACTCTCCTGAACCAGTAAAAAACTCAAAAACGGACTCACTTTCCCAAATTAATTCTGACCTATATGATTGTCCATTCTGATATGCTGCAATTGCATCTCCGGTAAAGAGTAAAATATCAATTTCGAAATTCGATGATATAGTAAAAAAAATTGTATCTCCAGGTTGTTTTATTCCTAAATCCAGCCTTAGACAGCTCTGATCCTCTATAGTCCAATTACCAGGTAAATCATCTATTCCGGCTGGAGAGCAAGAGAACGGCCCTCTAGACTCCGCACTAACTACATGTGCATTAACTATTGATGAAAATATGATTAAAATAATGACTCTGGCAGAAATCATTAACCAACCGTTTACCCTCTACTTTTGAATCATATTGTATTAACGTTCAGAAAATGTGTATATATTTTCATAGATTTCTAGGTATGGGTGTTTGTGGAAACCACCTTAATACAATTACATCTCCTATAGAACGGACCCAATTCCATGGAATTGCAACATGAGTCCTTCCTTCTACAAGATTCTCTGGTGGATCAGAAACAAAAATGTGAGTACATGACCAATTTTCCACTTCGATTACTGTATCATGAACTACTCCGAGCACTCTTCCATCTGGAATAATTACAGGTAACCCTCTAATCTGTGAGGCATGGCGGTCTACCATAGTATCTCACATTAACCATATCGAATGAATATGACGGCGGAAATTACTCACTTTCCCCTATTTTTGTTGGCTTTCAGGCTTGGTCGTAACTTTTCAGCCCCCTTTCCTTTGTTGAATAAGCCCCTTCCTCTTTTACCAGCGCTGGTCTTCCCTCTATGTGCCCTGCCTCTATGACTAGAGCCGTGGGATAGCCAATTTAATTTATCATCTGACTTAATTACAGGGTGAGATGGATCGATTAAAATCACCTCATAGAATTTATTTTTTCCATCTTCTCCTACCCAATATGAATTAAGTACCTCGAGATTGGGATACCTTCTAGATGTTCTTTCTTCTGCCATTCTCTGGATTGATTTGGCCATTGTAATCTTTTTTATACCTGCCTTGGAAGGCTTTCTTTTCATGTGAATTTTACCCTTTCTTAGGCCGCCTCTGCGAACTCTTGTTCTAACAACAACAACTCCCTGTTTCGCTTTATAGCCCACTCTACGTGCAGCATCTATCCTAGTTGGTTTTTCTATCCTCTGAAAAACGGGTTCTCTTCTCCATCCTGCCATCCTTGCAGTCCTATATCTAGCTGGAATAGTGATTTTGGGTTTTTTCCATATTTCGTTAATATGTTTATGAAGGCCCATTTTTACATCACCAGCGGCCCGCCGACCTTAATCTCCTTTATGAGCCTGCTTGCAAGCGGAAGTATATGGTAGACGCCCCCTATGACGTTGAATTGATGTCAATTGACTTGTTAAAGGGTCATGAAGAGGTCATTTCTGATAATGTTTCAAGAAGAGTAAATAAATTAGAAAAGAAGGGATTCTACAAACCAATAATTGTAGATAGAGAAACATGTGTAATTCTAGATGGTCATCATAAATGTATGGCTGCGCATAAGTTATCACTTAGACTAGTTCCAGTAATTCTAGTAGATTATTTAACAGATGATTCAGTAAGTGTTGTGACATGGCCAAATTCTGGGAAGAATTCGATAACAAAAAATGAAGTAATTGAAAAAGGAATGTCTGAATCTCTTTTCCACCCAAAAACTAGTCGTCATCTTTTCGATTTCGAGTTACCGAAGATTGCTATACCTCTTTCAGATTTAAGAAAAAAATAAATTTTTTTATTTTATTACATTTTTTGGCTCTTTAATACCGAAAAGGAATCTCGTAATTTTATTCCTTTTAGCTATCTCAAAGAATAACCAACAATTAACAGCCACAAAGAATGTACAAAATATTACTGCGAAAAGGTTAGTGATACCGAGCTCGGACGAAATAAGTAAACTGAGATATGTTAAGGGCATATGAACAATATAAAATGTATATACTCCCTGATTTAGGTATGTAAGTCTGTGACTTGGATTATTCAGAATATGTGCCCCCCAAGAAAAGATTGTTAGGCACCAGAACCATGAATGAAAACTATGGATTAAGCAAGCAAAAATTGTCTTAGAATTATGAATTATATCGAAACTAATCCAACCACCATCTACATATGGTATTCCGGAATCATACTGTTCGATTCTAAGCCAAATGAATGCAAGGGTAAGAATGATAGTAATAATGGATATAATTATTCGACGCTTTTCGATGATTGCATAATATTGATCTTTGGAAATTATACAAAGATATCCGAATAAGAAGAAAAGAAAATACCAAAACCATTGATATCCAGAACCTAGAAAACCAACCATCCAAGGCTTGAATAGGATTTCTGTAAACGTTAGAAATAATGGAAAAATTAAGAAAATTCCTAAACCATTAGGCAATGAAAAAGTTGATTTGATTAATTTAGCTATTTTTCTATCGGGTTTAGTGTTGATGTAGTGAAAAATGGGAGTTAACAATATTGAATACTGAAATAGATTCCATATAAACCATAGATGCCCCAATGAAAGGATTTTTCCTAGAACTGGTACCCAGAAAAAAAGTGAAAGTAAAATTACCCAAATAAATCCTGAAATTAGTCCTTCTACATCTGTTTCTATATTTCCTAAAATTACTGAACCAACAAAACCTACTGTCCATACTCCAAAAAACATTGGTATTATAAGCCTAAAGAACCGTTCTTTGATGAATTCTTGCCATTTTCTATTTTTGAATGCGAAAGCAGTTCCGAATCCAGATATCATAAACAATGCCGCTAGACGCCACTGGTGCATCCAGTGAAGGAACATACTCGTCGGATCCACAGATTCTTGTGTGTAAAGGTTGATTGCAGCATCTTGTTCATCTTCGCTGTAGTCCAATAATCCAGATCTTTCAGGATTCTCTAAATTTGGATTAATTTGTTCGCCATAAGTTGTCCAATAAATTCCAATTGAAATATGAAAAGGAATTAGAAGACCGAATAAAATAATACGAAGCCAGTCTAAATCATGCCTTCTGATTTTCTTGGTATTTTTCTTATCTATGGATGAATATATGTCATCCAAAACTATCACCGGTTTAGAATGGAGTTGGTAGTAATACTTCTAATTCACGGAAATTAAATATCTATTAGCAGCAACTCTCATCAATACTGTCCTGCGCACAAAAGCATGTTTTTGCTGGTAAAATGTCTGCTCTCGCACTTCTCTCATTGAATAGCTCAGTTATCCTTGCCAATTCTTCTGGAGAGTCGCCTCTTTCTTCTAGACAAAGTTTCAGTCCTAATAGGCCCCACATGTTATCTTTCCAAAGTTCTATATCAGCACGGTATACTTCTTCTGCTTCTTCGACTTCTCCTTGTTCTAATAATAATGCTCCTAAGATATGTCGAACTGGTTGCATCTGCCCCCAAGGCTCATTGTAAGCGAGATTTAGCGAAAGTTCTACTCCTCTACGAAGATGATTAAATGCTTCACTAAAGTCGGCATCTTGTCCATTTTGTTTTGCTAAGAATTGTCTACGATATTCAATTTCTCCATCCAGTATCGCATCATTTACTAAAAGAATACAGGGGCCATCATTAGGATCTTGATACATCAAATTGTTGTGAAGCACTCGACCTGCTAGTGCGGGATTTTGTAATGCATTCTTGAATAGAGCTTGTTCAGATTCTGCCTCAGGAACCATTCCTTTGGAAGCATAGGCAACACCTCTAGCGTAATGCTGCGTTGCAATTGCAGCGGGAAATACATCCACATCAGTATGTAGCGGCTCATTGAGTATTTCATCCCATTTACCAAATCTAATCATCACGTGCCATGGCATTGTTACATATGACTCGAGGAATATTGCCCCCATTGGAATGATTCCAGCTAACATAAATTGTACTCCTGATTCAGCATCTCCGGCTGGAAGTGTACTAGCGGCTTTACGTGCATACTTCATCGCAGTTTCATATTGTCCATCAAACATGGCGCACCATACGACAAAGTGATGATTATGCATTCTGTAAAATTTGTAAAATTGTGATTCATTGCCAGTAATTTCTACATAATGATCATCTGCTTCTACAGCAGCTATGTTGCAATCAATTGCCTCTTTCCATTGACCGACCCAAGCATCAATGTGAGATGGCATGTGTACTAAGTGCCCTAATCCTGGCATCAGAGTTCGTAGAACATCTGCAGCAGGAAGTGCTCTTTCTGGGAATGGAGATAATTCCAATGCATGACAATATAGATGACATAGTGCTGGATGTACTTTTGCTTCTTCACTACTTTCAAAGGCATCTTCTAGAACTTTGACAAGCAATAAAGTATTTTCATCTGCTGGAGTTATTTCGCCAGTAGAAGTATTCTTATCCCATAGTTGCCAAGCTTTTAGATTCATTAGAGCTTCAACATAAATTGCAGTAATGTCCAAATTTCCCTTATATTTTTCATATAAAGGAGCCATTGCTTCTGCGAATGCGATATTTAGTTCTGGACTGTTGCCCATATTAAGGACAGAGGGATCGGCCGCATCACGAGCTTCTTCAGAATGCCTTTCTGCCAATGCATCGATTAAATCTTGTTCCATTTCAGTACATCCGTCTTTTAGAGAGATTGCTTGTTGAATTGGATCATATCCTGATCCTAGGCCAGGAGTCCAGTTGTAGTTTGAAGAAACGCAATATGCAATTCCCCACCAAGCCATTGCACAACTCGGATCTAATTCTGAACACTTTGTGAAACATGCAATGGCCTGTTCATGGTTATAATTCAGCATGTGCCCATAGGCGCGAACGAACATTTTCTTTGCTTCTTCATTAGAAAAAGTTAGACTTTCTACAAATTGATAATTCTCTGGCTTACCGTAATCATATTCTTCTGGAGCTAAACTCATATTTTTTTGGGAATTAGCAAAGAACTTAATATTAGTCCTATAATTATATATATATATTCAGAACTATTCTCTATTCTAGATTTGATACAGAATTTGTTAAGTTTAGGCATAATCTTCAATTAGTATCTCATTCTGAGTCGGTTAATGAATCGTAGAACACTAACAGGGCAGAGGAAAAATAATATTACTCTTAAGAAAATGAAATCTAAGAAGCGAAATGTACAGAAAAGTAACAATTCTAGTTGTGATAGTCCGGGATGCGGATGTGGAAATTAGTCATCTATTGCAATTAGGTTAGTTTTACTTCGAAAATTAATAATTCTATGACATATAATTATTAGATTCTATTAAATAGCTATTAATACAGCCTGAAGTCGGGGTAAGGCATGAATGATGAAAATCTAGAGAAGAAGATTCCGGTGACTGTTTTGACCGGTTTTCTGGGATCGGGTAAAACAACTTTGCTTAATCACATACTATCAAGTACAGAGCACAAAATGAAATTTGCAATAATAGAAAATGAATTCGGAGAAATTGGAATTGATGAAAATATCATCGTTGAGAGTTCAGAAGAGAGTATTATCGAAGTGATGAATGGATGTATCTGTTGCACAGTTAGAGGTGATCTTACTGAATTACTTGATAGTATGTATGATAGAATAAAAGACTTTGATGGGGTTTTGATTGAAACAACGGGTTTGGCTGATCCAGCTCCAGTCGCACAAACATTTTTTGTTGATGATAGAGTAGTAGGCCGTTACAAATTAGATGGTATTATCACAGTAGTAGATTCTAAACATATCATCCAACATGTGGAAGAAGAGAAACCAGAAGACGTTGAGAATGAAGCTGTGGAGCAACTTGCCTTTGCTGATAGAATTATATTGAATAAGATTGATCTTGTTTCAGAAGACTATTTGAAAGAAGTTGAGAGTAAAATTAAATCAATAAACGGTTTTGCTCCTATATATCATACTCAGAACAGTTTAGTCGATACAGATTATTTGATTGATATTGGATCTTTTGATTTAGATAGAACACTTGAAATGGATCCTGAGTTCTTGGATACAGATGCGGAGCACGAACACGATCAACGAGTTACATCTACAAGTTCTAAGTTTGAAGGTGAATTGAATGTTAATAAACTCGAAAAATGGATAGGTAACCTAATGGAAAATAAAGCACAGGACTTGTTTCGATACAAAGGAGTACTTGCAGTTAAGGGAATGAATCAGAAATTCGTTTTCCAAGGAGTCCATATGCTCTTTGGTGGGGACTACAGCGAAGATTTCATTTGGAAAGATGGTGAAAAGAGGGAGTGTCGATTTGTATTTATTGGTCGCGATCTTAATCATGAGGATTTGCAGGCCGGATTGATGGAGTGTAAGGCAGAGAAGTTACGTTTCAAGGAAGGAGATACCGTGTTAGCGAATATCGGAGAATTCACAGAAGGAAAGATTCTCAAGTGTTGGGATCAAGGTAATCCATACCGAGTTGAAATCCAGAATCAAGAAAGGACTAATGTTTGGGTTCCAATTGATAATGATCAATTTGTTTTAGAAAAAATTTGACGATTTAGAAGGGTAACTACCATGCTTGTATTAATACGGTAAGTACAATATCTTCCGAATTTGAATTTTCTACTGCTAGACAATATTCATTATCGGAATTTACTAATCCATCAATTGAAATCTTGGATGCATCAGAAGTTATGTTAGTCATACTTAACTCACTGATTATATCATGAGGATCCCCCATCATCCAATTTCCACATTCAGATTTTTCCATCCAAAGAACATTCCATTCGGGATTATCGCCAGAACTTATGTTAGTTCTCCATTCAAAGTTGGAAAATCCTGTAATTTGCAGATATGACCATCCACTATCGCCCGGAATGGTTACTAAATCATCGGAAAATGTAAATCTAGGACTTTCGGAGTCAGTGCTTTCCATTGTGCATCCTGTAATAGGGATAGTTAGAGCAAACATGATAGATAGAGAAAATAAGAGTTTATTCATTGATATTACCATTTGAGTTTTTCATATATATTTTGCTCTTTTTGACCAAGATAGGTTAATTTTGTAGTAGTTGTTGGAAATAGTCAAGAATTACTTGGATTGATAATTTAAGATGGGAATATAGAGACGTAGGGGGTTTTGATGTCATACAAAGATAATCTTAGTATACATTTACTGCTTCTATTTGTTGCAGTTATATGGGGTTCAACTTGGTCCGTAGCAAGATTCCTAAGTTATGGTCTTGGAGAGGAGAATGTAGCAAATTTGGGTCCAGCAACCTCAGCATGGCTTAGGTATGTTTTTGCTGTTGCTGGTTTCATACTCTGGTGCTGGATATACAAAAAAAGGAATAGAACAAGGATTCTTCCTGAGGGTCAAAAAGCATGGAAATACACCTTCTGGATGGCATTACTAGGTACAATGGGATATCAACTCCTTTTTATGAATGGAATGAAATGGACTGCAGCAGGTGATGCATCTCTAATTATTCCAATGAATCCAATATTTACTGTACTTTTAGCAATCCCAATGCTAGATCAGAAAATCAGTCCTAGGATGATAATAGGATTGTTCATTGGATTAATAGGGGTGATAACTGTAGTTGGTTGGAGTCCGAATACTGATATACCATTCAATCATAGATTGACTGGAGCAGTAATGATTGCTTTAGCTGCTCTGACATGGGCAGCAACAAGTAACCTGACTAAAATGGCATTACTAGATGGATCAATTGGTACCTCATTCGAAATTGTAGTGTGGTATTCAATAGTCGGATGGGCACTATTAACTCCATGGATGCTGGTAGAGATTTGGAATTCTGGAATACCAAGACCCAATTTAGCTGAATGGTTTTCAGTGGCTTATCTTGGTCTAATTTCTACTGTTCTAACCTATGCATGGTTTGCAAGAGGTATAGATAGAATTGGGGCCACTGCAGCGTCATCCTATGTATTCTTAGTCCCAGTATTTGGAGTTCTCAGCGGATGGTTATTATTAGAAGAGAATATGGGGATATCCATGCTTATTGGTTTCGGTACAATAGTCATTGGAGTCAGAGAGGTCCTAAAAGAGTCTGAAAGATTGACAGACGGGCATCAAATATAGCAGAATAATTGAATCAGAGCATGGGTTCTCCACATTCTGGGCACTCGATACCCGGTAGCCATGCTCCTGGCATGTATCCGCAATTAAGACAAATTGACAGAACGTCTGAATCCATGTTCGGCCTTTCATATTATGATTTCTAAACTTTACTAGAAATCAAAGAATAGATACTTTTTCGATGTGTCATTATATGGTGGCATTACTTCCAGGTAACGATGAGGGATGAAAGGGGTGCCCAGTTAATTACTCCGGTACTACTTGTCGGCTGTCTCATAGTAATGGTTGGATTTGCAATAAGGGCCTCATTCGGTGTTTTTCAAATCCCGATTCAGAATGAGTTTGGATGGGCTAGGACAGAGTTTAGTCTTGCAATAGCTATTCAAAACTTGGCATGGGGCTTTGGTGCACCCATTTTCGGCGCCTTCGCTGAGAAGATGGGAGATAGGCGGGCTATATTTCTCGGAGCCTTTCTTTATGCCTTGGGGTTGATGCTAACAACAGGGGCGAGTTCTGCCTTCGCAGTCCAATTCTATGAAATTCTAGTGGGTTTTGGTATAGCTGGAACAGGTTTCGGGGTCATACTTGCCGTTGTAGGTCGTGCCAGTGCTCCGAAGCATCGGGCCATGAGTCTAGCCATTGCGACCGCAGCGGGTTCCGCGGGTCAGATTATAGGTCCCCCAGTAGCAGTTTATCTACTCGGGGAGATGTCATGGCAGTCCGTTTTCCTAATCTTCGCCGTATCGATTCTCTCCATACTCGTATTTCTACCACTGATGAGGGCTCCAGAGCGAGTTCATAAGGACGAGATAGAAGAGAGTCTAGGGGAAATTCTACGGATAGCCTTCAAAGATCCTTCATACATGATGATATTTGTCGGGTTTTTCTCGTGCGGTTACCAGCTTGCATTCATTACCGCCCATTTCCCTGCACTAGTAACTGAGATGAGTGCCCCTATCGATCCCTTTGGCTGGTGTGGAGATCTAGGTATTGATACCACAGCCGAGCTTGGCGGATTAGCAATTTCTGTAATAGGAGCAGCCAATATTGTGGGCACACTAATTGCTGGTTGGGCAGGTAGCAGGGTTGGAAAAAAATGGTTACTTTCTGGGATTTACGCAGGACGCTCCGTTGCTGCAACTTGGTTTATTCTAACTCCAATAACGGCAAACACCGTTATGATTTTCTCTGCTGCAATGGGTTTCCTTTGGTTAGCAACTGTTCCTTTGACAAGTGGGCTAGTTGCGCACATATATGGAATTAAGTACATGGCAACTCTCTACGGGTTCGTCTTCTTTTCACACCAATTGGGTAGCTTTGTGGGCGTATACTTGGGTGGAGTGCTATATGATGAGTTTGGAAGCTACACAACTGTCTGGTGGGTTGGAATCGCGGTAGGAGTTTTTTCTTCTTTAATCCACTTGCCAGTTAGAGAGGAATACAGGTTGAATAGAGCTGAAGTTCCAGAAATATCTTCTTAATGAGTTCGGTTAAACTATATTACACTATAATAAAATATAGAAAGAATAAACGTACGTCATGACAGACGGCATGGACAATGATGGAAGTATTGAAATCGGAGATTTGAGTGAGGATGATATAGGCCATATACTGACAATTATTGCTACAGATGGATACTATAAACAAGCTGAGATTGTAAAGGTGGTCTGCCCAGCATGTGGAGAGGAGTTTTTGGGTACTAAAAGACATGCCGGTGGATTTGTAGCTGGTCATCGTGCATATCATGAGTTTGAGAACTCACTTGATACTATGATTGAGAACTTAGGTGGAGCTTGATTATTTGAATTGGGACAACATATAGTTCGTCTATTGCTCATTAGAAATTTTTGAACTAATTTGCTTGAGAATATCTCTTATTTCGACTAGAACGTTATCAGAATCATCTGAGGTAGTAGATTTTTGATTGGTTGAAACCAAAGAGTCCCTTTGCTGTAGAACCAAATCACGGAATTGATCTGAATTTTTAACACCCGTTAGAATGAATGGTGCAGCACCTGCTGTCTCAAACTGCATCCTGACGACTCCAAATGCATTCAGTATTGGCCCCTCATGAATGGATACATCCGTAAGTTTATCCAAAGGAATATTCTGTTGCTTCTTGAATAGCCATCCCATTCGCATATTGATTGAGCGATCAGTCAGAGCTCCACTCATATGCTCATACTGCTTCTGGTGAACAAGCCATCCGAATGGAATCCAGATTGGCATTAGTATAATTCCAACTACAGAGGATAGGAGTCCAATATTGGCCATTATCCACCAATAAATGATTATCTTCCTATCAAATTCTACAGCCATTATATGGCCTCTATCCGCATACCCAGCCTCCATGAATAACACCGAAGATATAACTCATCAAGAACATATGGTTCTCTGTGGTGATATGGATTATTATGGGTAAATCAATAGTTTACCGTATTTTACTATTTCACAGAAGTGTTTTATTCTACATTTGCGGGTAATGATGAGTGATGAAGTTGGATTCTGAGATTTTGATCTTCATCTTTAATATATCCAAATGTATACTCAACTTTTAATTCGGAACCTTGTGAATCTGTAAAGAAATAGTTGCCCATCGCAAGTGCTCTATTTTCATCGATAATGACATTAGAATTTTCAAACCTAACTTTAGCCCAGTCTTTTATAGCAAACCCTTTATCTTCAGGACAAGCCTTGTTTGAAGCAATGAAGTATGATAATGCCATATCAAAGGTTGTTCTGAATTGGTTTAATGTTGCCAAGGTAGGCTTGAATAATACTGGCCCTAGTTGATATCCGTATAGTCTACTCACATATTCTGTGGCCACACTGACATAGTCGCTACCATCAAAATATGCTTTGGAGATATCAACAATACCATCTCCCCATTCTCGCTGAGCTCTTTCAACATCTGCTAAACTAACCATACTATATCTCTAGAAAAAATGTGCAGTCTCTATCTTATTAATATCTTGTTTTAAATTCATTATGCTGTAATTTACACAGTTTCAAATAAAATACTGTTACTGGGACAATCAGTATGCGTAAAGTTATTCAAATTGTACCGACACAATCCGTTCTTGAAGGAGGGGGATTTAAAGTTCGTAGACCTTACTCTATGGGAAGATTACTAAGTCCGTTTTTATTATTAGATGAAATGGGCCCCAATGTTACGGGGCCGGGTGAAGCAGTAGGCGCTCCATGGCATCCGCACAGAGGATTTGAAACGGTTACATACCTACTAGATGGAAAAATGCAGCATGAAGATAGTGCAGGAAATAAAGGTGAGTTGAATCCCGGTGATGTACAGTGGATGACTGCTGGACGGGGCATTATCCACTCCGAGTTACCTCATGAGGAATTTCAGAAAACGGGGGGTAGAACTCATGGATTTCAGATTTGGGTCAATCTTCCAAAGGAGCATAAAATGATGGAGCCTAGATATCAA
>MDTE01037049.1_pt1 | contig 12046 bp, 19 predicted proteins | sample 811231 | NCBI WGS metagenome assembly MDTE01 (sample SAMN05326651, study PRJNA326480) | marine metagenome | isolation source: seawater | place: Indian Ocean: Red Sea | collected 2010
AGGGCCTCCCCAGTAGACCGCGATGGTGCAACAGGTTCGTATTATGTTGAGCCTAATAATAGTAGTGCTATAAAACTAAATACACCAAATGGCTATGTGCAAATAGGTCCGATGAACAGCTCATATTGTCATTACAATACTGATAGAGCAATACATTGGTTTAATGTAAAGCTAGAAATACAAGGCGATTGTAACCCACATATTGCCAATAGTTACGCTTTAGGCTCAGAATCAAAAAGGTGGCAAAATCTTTACATAAATAATATTGCTAAAGTAGGACAATTAAAGCTCAACAATAATTTTATTTTAAGGCAAGGCTCAGTTGATTATGGTGAGTTTACATCTTGGTTTCAAGGTAGTGGTAATCATGGTATTTATTTCCCAAGTGCAACAGCAACATCTAGTCCACATATTATGCCAAATGGTGGCTATGCTTCTTATGGAACATTTAGAGTAACAGGACACACAGGGGGCTATCCTGGAATAATTATGGGTAGTCACTCTAACAAACCTACATTTATGGTTGCAGACTCAACGTCAAGTGGCGGTTTGTACTATAGTGGAACAGGTAGATGGGCATACTATCATAATTACGGACATAATTGTTTAGGGATTGGACACTCAACAACAAGCGCATCTTATGAAATGTATGTTCATGGGGATGTTTACGCAACAGGTTCTTATTCAAATTCTGACATAAGAATGAAAGAAAACATTGAAACAATTGATAATGGTATTGAAAAAGTTATGAATATGCGTGGCGTTTATTTTGATTGGATCAATAAAGAAAAAGGTGAAGGTCGCCAAACAGGTGTTATAGCTCAAGAGATGAACGAAGTATTACCAGAAGCAGTTGTTTATGCAGAAGATATTGACGAATATTCAGTTGACTATTCAAAAATATCAGGGGTATTAATTGAAGCAATTAAAGACTTAAAAAATGAAATTAACGAACTAAAGAAAGGATGCTGTAATGGCTCTACAGAAATCAATTAGTAAATTTGGATTTACTGCAAGCAGTGCATATCATTGCATTAATCAATGCGGTTATCAAAAGGGTTTAAATAGCCCTACTGTGCCAGGAGATGGCAATGTGTATGTTGTAGTCAACTCGTACAAAAATGCAACTGCACGAACTAATGACGCAGAACCAATGGAAGTAAGAACATTCCATTTTGATTTAGATACAAGCGCAGATGCTGAAGGTTTATTAGAACAAGCATACGCATACCTAAAAACTCTTGACGAGTTTGATGGTGCAACAGACGTATAAAAAATTTGACAAACACATCAGAAAAGGAATACGATGGACATTAAAAAGAAAAGCGAAGAACTAAACGAAGCACTAAAAGAAGTGACTAAGCAAGTTCAAGAAGCACAAGATTTTTTAACTCAAAAAACTACTGAGCGTGAAAGATTGATTGGTGCTTTAGCTATTTTAAATGACATAGAAAACCCTCAAACTGAAGAACCAGCTAAGCAAGCTAAAAAGTAATGAGCGATAAGTCTGATAGTGTAACAATTCTAGCTGAGTTAAGAACTGATGTAAAACACATCTTAGCTCACATGGAAAAACAAAATGGTCGTGTATCAAGGTTGGAAGTAGAGTTGCATGATATGGAGATTGAACAAACAAAGATTAAAACACAATGGACTACTTTTGTTGTTGCACTATCAACTATGGCTAGTACAACAATAGCAACAGCGTTTAATTGGTTTTGGAAAGAATAATGATGATTAATAAAAACTGGTACAAATCTAAAACTGTATGGTGTTCTGTATCTGTTGCTGTTATTGGTGTATATCAATCAGTAAGTGGACAAGCTGTCCCTGAAGCTGTATACGCTATATTAGCAGCATTAGGTTTATATGGAATAAGAGATGCAGTAGATAAGGTAAATAAAGATGCTTAAAAGAATAATAGGCAAACTAGTTAAAAAACATGGCATGGTAGGATTGCTAATAATGATAGGTGATCATGCTGTTAAAGCTAGTAAATCAAAAAAAGACGATGAAGTTTGGGCAGAAGTAAAAGTCTTGCTTGAATCATTGAAGTAATGAAAGTAACTGAAGCTCAAAGACTAATTAAAGATGTACTTGTCCAGATGGGGCAAAAGTATAGTAAAGATGAAGCTGTGGAACTGGTGCTAGTAACTGGTATGGTGGAGTCTGGATACAAGTACATCTATCAAATTAGTGGTCCAGCTAGAAGTTATTGGCAGATTGAACCAGATACTTGTGTATCACAGATTGAAAACTATATTTCTTATAGAAAGAAACTAGTTAAGAAATGTGCTGAAATATCCAAGCTTGATGAGTCAATCTGGACTAATACTGATAAGGACTTATGGGATTGGATACTATCAACAAACTTAGCAGCAGCCATTATCCATTGTAGATTAAAATATTGGAGAGTGCCTAAATCACTACCGCAAGATACTTTAGGTCAAGCACAATATTGGAAAGATTATTATAATACTGCTGAAGGTGCTGGTACTGTGGATAAATGGCTAGAAGTTGTGGAAAAGCATTTAGTATGAAGGCAAAACGAGGCATAGTAATACCAGACCAACACTATCCTATCCATGATAAGAAAGCAATGGAGATAGTGTACCAAGCTATAGAAATGGTAAAGCCAGATTTATTTATAAATTTAGGCGACTGCGGTGAGTGGGAATCCGTTTCAGCTTGGAGATGGAAAGGTAAAAAATGTCCCCCTCTCGAATATCAAATACCAACAATAGATGCAGAAATAGAATCTGTAAATAAATATATTGATGAGATAGATGATGTTCTTGATGGAGTTAATTGCGATGAAAGATACATACTTGCTGGTAATCATGATATATGGCTCGATAACTTTGTAGAGCGTTATCCTTATATGGAAGATTATACGTTTAGAAAAGCGTGTAAATGGGACGATAGAGGATATAAGTATTATGATTATGGTGAGCCTATGAAGATAGGGAAATTAACTTTCTTTCATGGTGCATACGCTACTACATATCATGCTAAAAAACATTTAGAAGCTTATGGTGAAAATGTTATGTATGGTCATACTCATGATGTACAAAGACATACACTTACTAAGCTTGGTGGCACGATAGGGGCATGGTCTTTAGGGTGTCTTAAAGATTGTAGCCCACAAAAGAATAAATGGTTAAAAAACAGATTGCATAACTGGGTTCTTGCTTTTGCTGTTATTGATTGGTTTACAGACGGACATTTTAGAGTTGACGTTTGTGAGATACACAAAAATAGAACTACATTATGGGGTCAAACATTAAAGGCTTAGTATGGCTTCTGCAAAGAAAACACAACCTTCTAAATGGAAAAGAATAGTTGCTAGTGTAAAAGCTGGTAGCAAAGGGGGTAGACCAGGACAATGGTCTGCTCGTAAAGCTCAGATAGCCACTGCAAGATATAAAAAATCTGGTGGTGGCTATAAGGGTGCTAAATCAAGTGATAACAGTCTAAGCAAATGGACAAAACAACAATGGGACTATGTCAGTAAAAAAGATAAAGACAAACCAAAATCAAAACGAGGAAGGTATCTTCCTAAAACAGTTAGGCAAGGTCTCAGTAAGTCCGAAAAAGCTGCTACTAATAGACGTAAACGAAAAGCAACCTCACAAGGGAAGCAAAGAGCTAAGTATACAAAGAAAATAGCTAGAAAGGTACGGAACGCATAATGCCTTATGGTAAAGGAACTTATGGAAGTAAAGTAGGTAGACCACCTAAGAAAAATAAAAAGAAGAAAAGAAAAAATGCCAAAAGCAAAAACAAAAAGAAAAAGTAAAAGAGACCCAAAGCTTGTAAGAGCTGGTGTATCTGGATATAACAAACCTAAAAGAACTCCAGGTCATAAAACTAAAAGCCATGTGGTAGTAGCAAAGGTTGGTAGTACTACAAAGCTAATACGATTTGGACAGCAAGGAGTTAAAGGAGCTGGGAAGAATCCTAAATCTAAAAAAGATAAAGCTCGTAAAAGATCTTATTATGCAAGACACAACGCACAAGATGCTAAACCATCTAAGTTGTCAGCTAGATATTGGTCGCATAAGGTAAAATGGTAATATGAAAAAACGTTTAAACGAATGGGCAGATGCCTCCAAAATACTACACTTTATGGTACTTCTTGGATTTGGATTGGCTTTTTTAATAAGTATTTTTAGTTGTGAAGATATACGAGTTGGCAAAACAAGAGAAGAAATACAAACAGAACTTGCACAAACAATGTTTGAAGTAGATAGTATACTTATGCGAATACAATATCAATTAGATACAGCAGATGTGGATGGAACATATTATTTAAATATGCAAAGGATTAATAATGGCTCTAATTAGAGTTTTATTTATTCTATTTGTATGGCTTATTATTATGTCAAGCTGTGCAAACCGTACTGAAAGTTTAATGCTTGTAGATAATAAAGGCATAAAACATTTTCATACTTTAAGCAGAGTGACGAATATGGGTGAAAGCGTAAGGTTTTGTCAATTACACGATACTTGGGAATATGTGAGTAAAAAATGAATAAACCTATTGGTCAAGACTCAAGTTTAAATATTTCATTACCTATGCTTTTTCAAGCAGTAGCAGTAATTGGTGCTATGGTTTGGGGTTATGGTGAGTTAAATGGTCGTATATCTTTTCTTGAATACCAAGTAAGAATAAACGAAGAGCATATAGAAGCTATTGAAGAAGATGCTAAAGAAAGTCAGAATGCTGAGATACCAGCAGACATAAGACAAAATGAAAAAATTAAAGTGCTTGAGCAAGAAGTAGAAAAGTTAAGAAATGCCAAACACAATTAATACAGATAGTACAATTAGTTTATCAGTTGCGATGCTTATTAAAGTAGGCTTTCTTATTATGGTTGTTACTGGCTCTTGGTATCAAGCACAAATGAAATTTGCAGAACATCAAAGAAAAATTGAAAACTTAGAAAACAAAGTCACTGTTTTAACTGCAAGTGTAGAAGGAATGGAATCACAACACATAAAGCAGTTAGAAGAAGAAAATAGAAGTTTAATGGAGAGATTAGGGTTAAAAAGAAAATGATGGAAACATACGCAGAGTACGGAGCCATAGGTGTTATAGTCTCTTTGTTTATTTTGATGATTATAAATCTTATGAAAAGTCAAAAAACACAAAATGAAGATTTAGACACTATAAGAGTTGATATTGGAAAAATGGAATCAACTATACAAAATGTAGAAAGCATTGTATTGAAAATGCTCGACAGATGGAATAAATCTGATGATACAAGCCAACGTCATAGAGAAGATATAGTAAGAGAATTAAATGACGTTACCGATGACTTAGCATATTTAAAAGGTAGAATAAACGGAAAAAATGCCTAATAAAGAAGCAAAGCAAAGAAAAAGAAATCGTAGATTAAAGACTGCAAATATTAAAAAATATAAAAGCAATCTTCGAAGAATGAAAAAGAATAAGAGAGCAATTAATGCCTAAAGAAGCATTTGAAATAACAAAATTTAATGTTGGTATAGCAACTAGTCCTTCTTCAAGGGATATGTTGCCTAATGCTGCAGTTCATTCTGAAAACATAGATTCATTGACTGAGCAAGGTAAACTAGTACCTATCCCTGATCAAACCAATTGGATTAATTATACAGGTACTTCTTTTGCTGAAGTGCCATCTGCTAGTAACGAAAGAACTTTAGTTGTATTTGATGAAAGCAATGGCAATTTAAATCATGTTACTGATGTGTATGAAAAAACAGGCTCTATGTCTTTAGATGGTGCTATTGGTCAATTGTCCAATGTAGAAAGCGTAAACTTTGTTACTCATAATAATGAAGTACACATAGCTACTAAATCATCATCTTCTGATGTACCATCTACTCCAAAAGTTATTTCTTATTTAGATGCAAGAACACAATTTGGTGCAAACTCTACTACTGGATTTCAATTATTTGACGCAGAGTTGCACAATCCAGATGATTTTATTAGTGCTACTATTTCAGAAAGTGGTACTAATGCAGATATAGATTTTGATGCTGGAATACATCATTATGGATTTAGCGTTGTTTATGATGAATATCAAGAGTCACCATTATATTATGATAGAATAGGCAACAATGTTTTACAGCATGCTAAAGTACAAGGTAACACTACAACAAATATCCCAGAAAAAAGTATTAGCGTTCAAATTACTGTTGATACAAGTGATGCAAAATTTACAAAAAGAATAACAGCGATAAGAATATATAGAGGTTTTTCACCATCAGGTTTATTAGCTACAGGATTTTATAGGTTAGTTAAAGAAATAGACCTTTCTCCTTCTACTGGGTGGACTACTAATGGTAACAATAAAATATATACCTTTGTAGATACAAATGAATCTCTAGGAGCATCATATGACAATAACACAGGAATACCACAAACACTAGAATCTGTAAGACTAGACTATATTTTATCTACAAAATTAGATAATTGTAAGTTTGCAGCACATTGTTATCAGCCTGAAATAGGTTTAAACGAATCTAAAACATACATATTTAAAAGCAAGCCTTACAGATTAAATACTTTTGACTGGACCAACGACTATGTAAGAATAGATTTTATACCAACTGCTATTATAGGCTATTTAGGCAAACTATATGTGTTTGGTGAGAATACAATGCTAAAGATTAATCCTTCTACTCTTGTAATAGAAGATGAATTTGAAGGTGTAGGATGTTTAAACCAGAATTGTGTTTATGTAACAGAGTATGGTATGGCTATAGCAAGTGACAAAAATATTTATTTGCACAATGGTAATACTCCTGCACCAATAGGAGATGTTATAAATGAAGGTAGTGATTATTCATGGCAAAATAGATTAAGTACTTATAGTCCATTTATTTTATACGAACCTAAAAGAAACTCTTTATTATTTTTCTTTCAAACTGATTTAGTTCAAGGCGATGAGCAATGGGCTTGGGTTTATAATATATCACAAACAAGATGGGATTTATATAGCTTTGGCAATACTGTATTTAAAGGCGGTTATAACAATAGAGATGGCGATGTTGTAGTTGCAGATGCCAACTCTTTAGAAAAGTTGTTAAGCAGTAATACAAAAAAACCTTTTGTATGGGAAAGTGGTGATATGAACATGGGTTCAGATTCACAACGCAAAATATTTTTTAAAATATATGTATTTGGAACAGGAACTATTGATGTGCAATATTCTGTAGATAAAGCAGCATTAACCTCTGCTCAATCTGTAGATACATCTGTACTGACAAATGAAGCTAATGGTATTACATTAACTCCTGGAGCAAGTCGAAAAGGTAAAACAATTAAAGTAAGAGTTGCTGGTACAGATGGAGAAAAAGTTGATTCTATTGTTGTTGTAATGAGAAAGTTGTCAATAAAATGAGTAGCTTAATAGACAGAATATCTAATAAAGCTTTTGACGTAGTGTCTGATAGAGCACAAGCTAAAATAGAAGATAAAGAATTAAAGATTGTTATAGATGATATTTATAAACAAATAAACAGTATAAAAAAGAAATTAACTCAACTAAAACCACCTGCTAATAATTTTGAAGGTGAATCAGGCGATGTTAGAGTCGTAAAGAATAAATCTGATAATAAATTATATATAGAAGCTAAATATGATGATGGTTGGGCGAAAACTGAATTAACATTAAAGGATGAATTATGAGTATGTTATCACGAGCATTTGGGTTTGACAGAGCTAATAACATGAGAACGGATATTGATACATCGCAATTAGAGCAAATGTATGCTAATTTTAATGATCCATATGCTAATTACGATTATTATAGAAGAGCTATGGGTGATTCTCAACCAACAATTGAAACTCTTTTAGGAACACAAGCTGCTACTGGTGGTAGTAATGCTATAGCTAATCGACAAGCAAAACAGTATTCTGCTCAAGCTGGAGAAAACGTATTGAATAGAATGAGTGGAGATAGATTGCAAAGAGAAGTACAAGCTGCTAACGTAGCAAATCAGTTATCACAATATGATGTACAAGAAATTCAGCTAGAAAATGAAAAACAAAAAGCACTACAAAGTGCTGCTATGCAACCATTTAAATTAGGTGCTAATATTTTGTCTGGTGGAGCATTTAGTCCTTTGCTTAGTGTTGCTTCTAAAGGATTGTCTGGAGCTGCTGGGTTATTAGGAAATATTGGTAAATTACCTGGAGCAATATCTCAAGGGGCTCAAGGGTTAGCCAATTTTGGAAGTGGTGTTATGGATGCATTTCAAGGTGGAGCTGCTTCTGGGTTTGGTGCAATAGGTTCTGGAATAGAAAATATTGCTGGTAGAGTTGGAGGCTTGCTAGGAAGTGCTGGTCAAAGTGTTGGCAATTATTATCAAGGGCTACAGCAACCACAAGCAATAGATGTTGCACAACCAACTTATCAAAATCAAAGTATTAATGCACAAATAACAGCACCCACAACTCAAACTGCGAGTCCACCTCCACCACCAGTAGCACCTGTAACAGCACAGCCAAATAACTTTACATATTCTAACTATGCTGTTGGAGGCAATGTCCCCACAATGAGTAATGTTGCTTTTAACATGAGTACATTACCACAACAACAAATGGGTGGTGGCTTTATGGGAGGCGGACTATTCGGATTAACAAACAACTTTACACTAGGTGGAGGGTATAGATAATGGCTATAGACTTCGTAGGCGAAATACAAGCCCAAGATTCAGCAATAAAAGAACAAAAAAGAAGAGATAGAGCAGAGCTTTACGCAAGGCAAGATACAGCTTTTCAAAAGAATTTATCTATGGATAAGATGAAATTGGAAGCTGCAAAATTAAATGCAGACACTCAGTATAAAAATGCTGTGTTAGATCAAACTCAACGACAATTTTTGGCTGAGGATGCTAATGCTAAAGCAATGCTTGCTATACGAAATAAAAATGTTTTAAATAGCATTAGACGAACTGAGCTTGCTGAACGACAAATAGGAAATCAAGAATTTCAGTTTGGTGTAAATTTTTTAGAAAATCAAAGAAGATTTGATAAAACAAGCGGACAAGCAGATAGAAAATTAAATTTATTTGAAGAACAGGTTGGCTTTGAAGGGGATAGAGTTAAATTAGCAGAAAATTTAAATGCAGCAAGAATAAATCAAATAAATGCTAGTACTGAACTTTCTAAAAAACAAGGAAGAGCTACAGACTTACAAAATACATTAATGGAATTTACAAATAAAGAATATATGCAAGGTGATAAGTTAAGAAAAGAAACAGCACAGGTAAGACTTGATATTTTAAAAGGAAATAAAACTAAAGAAGAAGGTGCAAGAGAAATACAAAATATGCAAATAGAAGCTATGAAAAAATTACAAAATCAGCCTACTATTCAATCAGTTATTTCTAATTTTATGCAACCAGTAGCTACTGCACAAACAGATGTTGAAAGTATGAAAGATGTTAGCAAGGGTAGTGCTATGGATACTTTTTTAAGTTTTGTTTATCCTTCCTCTGAAGGTAGAGCAAAGTTTGCAGCTAAAAGTTCTGCAAAAAGAAATTTAAGAGCTTTAGGTAAAACTATGGGTAGTAAGCCTTTAATGAAAGGATTAGGTACTATAGAAAATATATTTAGTAATCCAAATGCTAGTCCGAATGAACTTATGGGAGCAAGTGCTATATTAAATACGTATTCTAATATTCTTCCTGGTTTAAAATTAGGCTCAGCAAATGAAAGAACGCTACAAGATAAAATAAATAGATTGCAAAATATTTCAACTGCTGCTCAATTACAACAAGCACAGTTTAATCAATAAATGTCTGAATATTTACTTCGATTATATAATCAAGCTCCTGACGTATTTTCGGATGATCAAGTAGATGGGTTAGAAGAGTTTGCAAAAGCTAATGATTTACCATTTACTCGTGACCCTAACTCTCTTGATTTTTCTATAGGAAGAACGCTTAGTCAAGTTGGCTCTGGATTTGTTTCTGGACTTACTACTCTTAAAATAGGTGAAACACCTAGAAATGAAGTAGAAAGAATAGCTAATAGCGTTGGGCATTTAGCTGGATTTGTAGGTATAATTCCTGGAGCTGGTTTGCTTGGCAAAGGAACTGGAATCTTTTCAAAAGCTGTAAAAGGAGCACAAAAAATTCCAGGAGTAACTGCAACAGGTGTAAATATAACTGGGTTTTCTGCTCCTATGGCTGTAACCAATATTGCATTTGAAGCAGTAAAGCGAGGAGCAAAACTATCACCAGCTTTAAGCTCAGTTAAATTCTTTAAAGATACTAGCAAACTAGGAAACATAACACAACAAGCTTTGCATTTAGGTACAGCTAGTGCTGTTTCTTCATGGCAAGAAGGTGTAAGAGGAGCGATGGATAGCTTTATTAGTGGTTCGGTAGCTGGTGGAGTATTTGCTGGGATACCAAACTTTAAAGCTCTTAATAGTTTAGTTAAAAGTCCAGACCCAGTTGTACAGCAACAAGGTCTTAATGCAGTACGCTCATTAGCAGGTGCTATTACTAACGTAGGGTTAACAGCAGGTATGACTGGTGGCGAAGCTCCTCCTTCAGAATATGTATATCAATTCTTACTAGGTGCATACTTTGGCTATAAAACTAGACCTTTTGAAGAAATGCTTGGTGGTAAGCGAGTACAAGAAGCTATTGAAACAAGACAAAAAGGAATAGATGAGCAAGGTGCAAAATTTGAGTATTTAACAAAAGACAATATTAGAGGTTATGATACTCTACCATCTGAAAGTAAAAAATTTGTTGATGAGTATTTATCTGTAGACCCATTAACAAGGCAAACAGTTGCTAAATATTACACTGAGTTCGAAGGGTTAAGTCCACGATTTGCTGAAGCTACTATTAAGAAAACTGGAGAAGCTGTTGTTGTTGATATAGGTGCTGGAATAAATAGCAAAAATCAAGTAAGAACATTTTCTCTTGGTAGTTTAGATGTTGCTCCAAAGTCAAAAAATATATCTGTTAAAAGTTTAGATATAAAAGAAAACTTACTAGTTAAAAATGTAAAAAAATCAAACACTATAGAGCTAGATGATTTGTCAGATGATTTTGTTGCAAATGAAATACAAGGCAATAAGTTAAATAAAATACTAAATATACTTGAAAAAGATGGTTACAATAGATTTGATGCTGAAACAAATTTATTAAAAATATCTAAAAGTTTTAATCGTGGAATTGATCAAGTTGCACAATCAGAATCATTTGCAAAGTTATATCCAAAATCTTATGATAAAATTGCAAGCGATTTGCAATCATACACTAAATATCATGAGGGTCTTAAAGAAGTTAGACAAATAGTATATGTAGATTCACCAGATGGGGGAATACGTTCACGAGGTAATATTAGTCTTGATAATAATATTATTACCAAAATGAAACAAGATAGCTATTTGGATGTATCGGTAAAGAAACTATCTGAAAATTTAGAGTGGCTTTCTAATAAATCTAACGCTGTAAAAGGTATACAAGAATTACAATATATACACCAACAAGATAAAACTGGCAAGTTTGTAGAAAAAAAGATACTAGATGGTGATGTATTTATAGACAGTAAAACAAAGAAACTTACTGAAACTGGTAATAAAGTTTTAGTAGACCTTGCTGTTAACCAAGAAGCTTATATTATGTCTGGCAAAAAAGCCAAAGGTACATTGCAAGTTTCTCCATTTTTAGTATCTGTCCAAGATGCTCCTAGCGTTTCAATGAGATATGCTAAAGATTTGGGAAATGTTGGTGGTTATCGTAAAAGCAAAAAAGAATTTACAGATAATATGGTAGGTACAACATATCGTGATGGCTCTAAGATAACAAGAAAACAAGCTAATAATTTATACGATAGAATATTTTCTAGTAACATTAAGCTATTAGAAGAAATGAATGGGCTTACCATTAAAGATATGTTAAAGGCAAACAAGAAGAATAAAAAAGCATTTATTCTTGATGTTGTTGACTTTAATAACAGAATGCAATTATACGATGCAGCAGAACCAGGTTTATCCCCTACTAGATTTATAGACTCTAAAGGCAAACC
>MDTE01091000.1_pt1 | contig 12046 bp, 14 predicted proteins | sample 811231 | NCBI WGS metagenome assembly MDTE01 (sample SAMN05326651, study PRJNA326480) | marine metagenome | isolation source: seawater | place: Indian Ocean: Red Sea | collected 2010
TGAGCACGGCATCAGCGCCTGCGGCCTGCAAGCCTTGTGCGGCGTTGGCCAGCATGTCGCCCAGCGTGTCCCATTTATCGTCATGCTGCAGTTTAGCGATCTCGGCAAAATCAAACGAGTGCAATAGCAGTTTGGCCGAATGCAGGCCGCCCAGTTCGGCGCGGGCTTCCTGATTGAGAATGCGGTAATATTCGCGGGTTGATTCCCAGCTCATACCGCCGAGTAGTCCTAGAGTGCGCATGATTATATTCCTGTGCTTGGTGTGTTGTACGTATTATTTAATGCAGATTGCTAAACGAGGATTATTAAACGAGGATTTTTTGGGCGATGGCGTCCAGCCGTGCGCTGATATCGTCGACGCTGGCGGCCATGGCTTGTTCGGTCTCTTGCAGTTGGGCGTTGGCAATGGCAGCGCCGTCGCCTGATTCCAGCCGTGCGAGCTGCTGGTTGAGCCCATTAATCTCGGCGCGCAAATCGTGCAGTTCGTCGGCCTGCATCACCAGTGCCAGCACAAACAGCATATCTTGTGGCACACGGTTGCCCATTTGCTGTGCGAGCTTGCGCAAACGGTCATCAATTTGCTGCGCCAGCTTGTGCAAATGCGCTTCCTGCCCGTCGTCGCAGGTCATCTGATATTCGCGATTCGCAATCGTAATGGTGGTGGTGCTCATGCTCAGCCCTCCGCGATCAGATCAAGTTGTTTGATCGTGGAGTCTAGCTTTTCGGTGGCTTTGTCGGTCACCTGCTTGAGCTGGATATGCTCGTCCTGCAGCTGTTGCAGCTGGTTGGACAGGCGGATATTTTCTTCGCGCAGCGCTTCGTTTTCCTGCGTGAAATTGTCGCATTCGGCTTCCAGAATGCTCACACGTTCGGCATAGTCGCGGGTGGCTTCTTCCACCAGTGCGTCTGCATCGGCGGTGGCAGGCTGAGCAGCGCCATGCGCCAGTTTTTGTTCGACCGCCTTATCCAGCGTGTCCAGCGATTGGTGCAGCCGTTGCATGGCAGTTGCCAGCGTAGAAGAGGTGTCGTTGGTCATCCGAGCGCCTTTTTGTTGGTTGTCGTAAAGCGGGTGTCGTGTTGAAAAAAAACGGCTAAATCGTTGTTAGCCTGTGCGATAATAGCAGTGCAAACCCGCAAGGCAAGAGTGAAGTGCGCGCGGATGAAAATTGCAGTTTTCATCTTGATCTTTGCTGTTATGCTATGCCCGATTTCTGCTAACCAACCATTCGGAATGCTTGACCTATGACCGCTGCTACTGCACCAACCACCGACTCCCATGTTTCACATCAGGATATGGCCAATGCCATTCGCGCCCTTGCAATGGATGCGGTGGAAAAAGCGGCCTCGGGGCATCCGGGCATGCCAATGGGTATGGCCGATGTGGCGACGGTATTGTTTCGTGACATTCTGAAATATGACCCCAAACATCCCAACTGGCCAGACCGCGACCGCTTTGTGTTGTCGGCGGGGCACGGCTCGATGCTGCAATATGCATTGCTGTATCTGACCGGGTATGAGGATATGACGCTTGATGAGATCAAGAATTTCCGTCAGTGGGGCGCTAAAACCGCAGGCCACCCGGAGTTTGGCCATGCAAGTGGTATCGAAACCACCACCGGCCCGCTGGGGCAGGGGCTGGCCAATGCGGTGGGCATGGCGCTGGCAGAGCGTTTGCTAAATGCGGAATATGGTAATGCGCTGGTGGATCATCATACATTTGTGATTGCCGGCGATGGCTGCCTGATGGAAGGGATTAGTCAGGAAGCGATTTCGATGGCGGGGCATTGGCAGCTGGATAAGCTGATTGTGCTGTTTGATGATAATGGCATCTCGATTGACGGGCCGACCAGCCTGGCGGTCAGCGAAGATACGATTAAGCGCTTCGAGTCCTGCGGCTGGCACACCCAGAGTGTAGACGGGCATGATCCGGTGGCGATTGCGTCGGCTATTTATAATGCCAAAGCAAGCGATAAGCCGAGCATGATTGCCTGCAAAACCGAAATCGGCAAAGGTGCGCCTACCAAGGCGGGTAAATCCTCGAGCCATGGTGCGCCGCTTGGTGCGGATGAAATTAAGGGCGCGCGTGAGCGTCTGGGCTGGGGGCATGGCGATTTTGAGATTCCGTCGGACGTGCTGGATGCATGGCGTGCCGCTGGCGCGCAAGGCGGCAAGGCCTTTGCGGAGTGGAGTGAGCGTCTGGATGCGGATGCGCAGGGTGATGCGTTTGCGCGTCGCGTCAGCGGCGAGCTGCCCGATGGTTGGATGAATGCCATTAACACGCTGAAAAAGCAGCTGGCGGAAAATGCACCTAAGGAAGCGACACGTAAATCCTCGCAAAATGTGCTGGATGCACTGACCCCGCATATTCCGGCGATGATTGGTGGTTCGGCGGATCTGACCGGATCGAACAACACCAAAGCGCAAGGCCAAGAGCCTGTGGCGGCACCGGATTATAAAGGCCATTACATCTATTATGGTGTGCGCGAGCACGGTATGGCCGCGGCCATGAACGGGCTGGCATTGCATGGCGGGTTTGTACCGTATGGCGGCACGTTTTTGGTGTTTACCGATTATTGCCGTCCGTCGATTCGCCTGTCGGCATTGATGCAGCAGCGCGTGATTTATGTGATGACGCATGATTCGATTGGGCTGGGCGAAGACGGGCCAACCCACCAGCCGGTGGAGCATGTGGCCAGCCTGCGAGCGATGCCGAATGTGCAGATGATGCGCCCGGCCGATGCCACCGAAACCGCGGAATGCTGGGCATTGGCGGTGGGCAGCGACAAAGCGCCGAGCGTGCTGGCACTCAGCCGTCAGGGATTGCCGCATTTGCGCAATAGCTACACGGAAGAAAATCTCTGTGCTTATGGTGCGTATACGTTGGCGGAGGCTTCGGATGATAACCCGCAAGCGGTGCTGATGGGCACAGGTTCGGAGTTGCATTTATGCGTGGAAGCCGCCGAAAAGCTGCGCGAACAAGGAGTGGCCGTGCGCGTGGTGTCGATGCCATGCTGGGAGCTGTTTGAGCAGCAGCCGCAAAGCTACCGCGACGAAGTGCTGCCAAAAGACGCTGTGAAAGTGGCGTGCGAGGCAGGCATTGGCTTTGGCTGGGAGCGCTATATCGGCGAGAATGGTGCCTTTGTCGGCATGCAGGGTTTTGGTGCGTCGGCACCGGCGGGCGAGCTGTATAAACAGTTCGGTATCACCTCGGATGCGATCATTCAGGCGGTTAAAACGCGTCTGGCTTAGCGTCTTTACCTTTTGCTAACGAATTGCTGCTATTACTGGCTGTGTATGCACGGACAGGAGAGTAGTAATGACAGAGGCCATGCAAGGGTCTGAAACACAGACGTCTGAGACACAGGCAGCGGAGCCAGAGAAAGGCGTGTGGGCACAGCGCATGGAGCGCGCTAATGTAGGCCGCCAAGCCCCCCGAATGACCATACCCGCTGACTTGGTGCGGTTTCAGCGCTTTATGCGTGAAACTATGGAACACACCAAAAACGGTGCATTAGAGGCATATAATAAACCAGATGAGGTGCAGAGCTATTTTACAGATGGCGCATCGATCAATGAAGGGTTGAAGGCGCTTACTGGCAAAATCCGCGATAATAAACATACCTTTTTCGATGATAAGCTGTTGAAGGCGCTGGTTAAATATAAAGTAGAATATGACGTGTTGCGGCATATTAATGCAGTGATTGGTGAGGAAAACGGAGTTGATGGGCCGCATGAAATTCCCGAAGCATTACGTGAAGGTGTATCACGCGATCATATTTCTGCATTAGGGTGGGCTTCCATGGAAGATACGATGGAGGTAATGGGGCTGACACGTGTTGAGCGTTCAAAAACTACGACAGGCATGAGGCAAGACCCCCTATACAAAGCCGCTGAAACAAACGATAATACAATAGATCCGGTGGGACGATTGTGGAACCAGGCTATCAGCACGCAAGCGTTCGAGCGCGCATGTGCACTGAGTATGATGTTTGAAGGCGTGGCCGCAGGCCGCCAAGAAGGTGTGGCGCTGCAATAGCGATTGAAGGAAAAGACGCATGGCAGATAATTTGAACATTGAAGGTGAAGAGCAGATAACAGCGTTTCGCAATGATTTGCGGATGCAGCTGAACACGATTCAGCGCAGTATATTGCCAGACGCAGGGATCAGTCACGATCAGCTGATCAGCGATGACTCGCGCAGTGTGTTTATTGCCGGGCTGGCACAAAAAATTGCGCATGCAGGCACGCCTAACATAGAAGATAATCAATTGTTCGGTGCATTGGTGCGCTACGATATTCTGGACAAAGTGACCAACCGTGTGTCGAATTTGCTCGGCGATTTTGGCGGTGACGAAAAAGTACATGTGTTGTATCCGCAAGCGGCGAAAAGCCTGAGCAAGGATCTGGTGTTGCAGCATTATGATAATGCAGCACAGCAGATTGATTCGCATGTGCGGGGCTTTTGCGAGGGCGCACCACGCGATCCGCTGGAAGCGTTGCAAGCCAGTGTGGCACAACAGCGCGGGGCAGTGGAAACCACCTTTGCGCGCTATACAGGCCATCAGGTAGGCTAACGGCTGCTGCATTATCGCACCTGAATTTGCTGGACAGATTTTGCCGCGCTCAGTATAACGCGCGCCATGGCTATCAACATCGGAATTAACGGCTTAGGCCGCATCGGACGCTGCGTAATCCGCGCGGTGGTCGAACAAGGATATGACGACATTAACATCGTGGCGGTCAATGGCCCTGCGGCAACGGATGCGCATGTGCACCTGCTGAAATACGACTCGGTGCATGGCCGTTTCAATCACGATATTTCCTTTGATGGTGATGTGATTACGATTGGACGCCACACCATTCAGGTGACCCACACGCGCGATCCCAAAGAGATTGATTGGAAGGCGCTGGGTGTGGATGTGGTGCTGGAATGTACCGGCAAATTCACCACCAAAGAGGCCTGTCAGGTGCATCTGGAACAGGGCGCGAAGAAAGTGCTGATTTCCGCTCCCGCCAAAGATGACTGCCCAACCATTGTATATGGTGTGAATAACGACGCGCTGGAAGACTGGCACGATGTGGTGTCGATCGGTTCGTGCACTACCAACTGCTTAGCACCAGTGGCCAAAGCATTGAACGATGCGTTTGGGATCGAGTCGGGCTTTATGACCACGATTCATGCCTACACGGGTGATCAGAATATCGTGGATGGCAGCCATAAAGACATGCGCCGCGCACGTGCTGCCGGCCTGTCGATGGTGCCAACCAGCACGGGCGCTGCAAAGGCAATTGGTCTGGTGCTGCCAGAACTGCAGGGCAAGCTGCATGGTTCGGCGATTCGTGTGCCAACGCCTAATGTGTCGCTGGTGGATCTGACATTTACTTCGGGCAAACCGGCGATGCCAAGCACCGTCAATGATGTGCTGAAGAATGCGGCAAGCGGTGCAATGCAAGGCGTGCTGGATGTGAGCGAAGAGCCGCTGGTATCGATTGATTTCACGCATAATTCCGCCAGCTCGATTGCCGATCTGTCTGCTACCCACGTGATCAATGATCACATGGTGCATGTGGCGGCATGGTACGACAATGAGTGGGGCTTTAGCTGTCGCATGCTGGATATGACGCGCCTGATTAGCCAATATTACTAGGTTTCTGCCTATTTTTTAGCGGGTTGTCATAGATTCTTAACGATTCTGCGCCATACTAACCTGAAAGACAGGATAGTATGACCGACACTGCATCACAGTCCAAGCCGCGTTTGCTTATCGTGTATGACACGTATGAGCTGCCTAATGTGCGGAAATTCAAGCGCGAAGAAGCCAAGGGCGTGCGCGATGCCTTGCGCGCGGAAGGCTATGAGGCCAAGGCCATCAATATCGACGATTTGCAGCTGCGGGATGATGGGAGTATTACCTGCAAAGGACGCGCGTTTGACGTGTCGCATTATGATGGGGTGTGGTGGCGTACGGCCAACCGTGTGGATCGCTCTGGCATACCGCATCGCAAACCCGACAACCGCCCACTGGCCGAAGCAATTGAAGCGCAGGTGTCACCCTTCACGCCGTTTAGCCGCATGGTGGAGGCTGACTCGAAAGTGCTGAGTCAGGCAGTGTTTGAGCAACATGACTTGCCAACACCACCCACCGTCGCATTGCACGAAAACCAGTCAGAACAGGAAGCCGAGCAGCAACTGGATGCATTCTTGGATAGGCTGCCGCCGGGGCCAATTGTGATTAAGCGCGATAGAGGGCAGGGTGGCTATGGCCGTAAAATGGTGGCCAGTAAAGAAGAGGCCAGAAAAGTGGCGCTGAAATGGCGCAAAACCGCACCGGAAAATAATGGTGTGGGCGTGGTGGTGCAGCAAATGATTACTGGCCCTTTGGCGCGGGTGGAGGTCGCTGTCAGTGATGATGAGGCGCAAATAGTCTCCGCGAAAGATCAGTATCAGCACGATAGCGCGCAAGGCGATTTAGCGTTGCAAGTGGCCAAAGCATTTGGCCCCGGTGTGTGGGGTGTGGATATGATGGGGATTCTGCCGCGTGTGTTGGAAGCAAATCCGCTGTCATCGATGTCGGAATTTGAAATGCGACAAAACCCACAGGACAATCTATATTCCGCAACGGCGAAAGTGTTTGCCGATACGATTGCCAGCCGCATGCAGAAAGGGCGCCCTGAAGGGGTGCTGGAAACCGCCGCCCATTGTGGCACGGTGCATGCCGAACGAGCGTGCGAGCGCGTATAGCAAAAGCAGATATGATTGTGTAAAAAGCCGTTTTAAGCATTGCAACATCGCGCGCAGTCACTATAACCAAAGCCATGCAATTACCGACCCTTGACGATATAGATGTGAACGGCAAGACCGTGCTGGTGCGGTTGGATCTGAATGTGCCTATGCAGGCAGGCCGTGTGTTGGATGACACGCGTCTGGTGCGGGCTATTCCGACGCTGCAATATTTGATCGAACGCCATGCGAAGGTGATTATCCTGTCGCATATGGGGCGGCCAAAGGGCAAGGTGGATCTGTCGCACTCGCTGGCGCCTTTGGTTGATGCCTTGTCGGAAGCGCTGTGGGATCGCCCGGTTGGGTTCGCACCCGACTGCATAGGCAGTTCGGCCCGGCTGGCGGTGGAGAATGCATCGCCCGGCGATATTATTCTGATGGAAAATCTGCGCTTTCACCCACAGGAAGAGGCCAACGATGCCGAGTTCGGCGCGCAGCTGGCAAGTCTGGGTGATGTGTTTGTGAATGATGCGTTCTCCTGTTCGCACCGTGCGCATGCCTCGATTGTCGGCATCAACGCTCATCTGCCAAGTGCTGCGGGGCGGCTGATGCAGGAAGAGGTGGAAACACTCGACAAAACCTTCTCCGCGCCTGAGCGCCCGCTAACTGCGGTGGTGGGAGGCGCGAAAGTGTCGACCAAGCTGGAGCTGCTGGAGAATCTGGTGGCCAAGGTGGACAAGCTGATTATTGGTGGCGCGATGGCCAACACCTTCCTGTTTGCACAAGGCTATAGTGTGGGGCATTCGCTGTGCGAAAAAGACATGAAAGATACCGCGCTGGCGATTCTGAACAATGCCGACAAACATAAGTGCGAATTGTTGCTGCCAAGTGATGTGGTGGTGTCGAGCGCGTTTGCCGCGCATGCACCCAGCCGCATTTGTGCCATAGATGCCGTGCCTGAGCATGGCATGATTCTGGATATCGGGCCGGAGAGTGTGGTGAAGCTGAGCGGCGAGATTGCCCAAAGCAGAACCGTGGTGTGGAACGGGCCGGTGGGTGCCTTTGAAGTGGCGCCGTTTGACAATGCGACCGTGCATTTAGCGCGTATGGTGGCTGGTTTAAGCACCAGCGGAAAAGTGCATTCGGTGGCCGGCGGAGGCGACACTGTGGCCGCGCTCAGCCATGCGGGACTCAGCAAACAATTCAGCTATTTGTCAACGGCAGGTGGTGCGTTTTTGGAATGGCTGGAAGGAAAAGAGCTGCCCGGCGTGGCAGCATTGTTGAATAAGGACAATGCGGCTCGCCTGACGGCAGCAGGATAGTGGTAGGGTTAGGATAACGTTGTTTATCGGCTGATGGTCACGTCGACCTCATCACCCGGGTTCACATTAAATACACCGCTACAGACGGCGTCGGCGTCCAGCTGCTCGATGCCTTGCGGGAAGGCCTGTTGCAGACTGTCGCTGAGTAGCTGATTCAGATGCACAGGGTTCACACCCGCAGCGGCCATTTCATTGACCACGTGCGGTGGCAGGCTGATATCGCCGTTATAGATAGCGTTCAGCATGGTGCCGTTATAGGCGTTCTCCATGTAGGTATTCGCCGTATCGAGACGTTGGTCGATGGCGGCGCGGCCAATGTCATTGCCACACGCAATGCGTCCCATGTCGCGCATCATATCCAGTGTTTCATCATGATTGGCGTGTTCGTTCATTCGCTCACCTGCAAATTCGCTCAACTCCTGAGCAGAAAGGCGCCCGTCCTGATTGCCGTCGAGTTGGGCTGATAGGCCTCCAGCTAATTGTTCGCTAAGCTCTGCGCGTTGTGTTTCGCTCATATGGGTGAGGTCAAGCTGCGATAGTGCATTTGTGATCTGTTCGGCTACGCGTTCAATCGTATCTGTGGTGTTTTCGGTTGGCTCGCTCATGGTCTTACTCCCTTGTCATTGTTGCTATGTATGTTTTTTTGTTGTTATGAGAGTATTTTACACGAAATAGATACAATTTTAGTTATATTAAGATGACAACTTACTTAACGGCTTGGCGCGACGTTAACCTTTTGTTAATAATTAGGCGATGAATCCGATACTTCTACATAATGCAGAGCAATTGCAACAGGCATGTGATGCAGCCGAGGAGGCCAATGTGCCGCTGATTGCCTTCACGCCTGAAAATGCGGCGGGCTATATGGGGGCGGGCTATGTGCGCGCGATGATGGAGCAGGTGACAGCCACATCGGCCTATACGTTATGGGCGGATTGCGGCGACAACCCTGCCACCTGCATGCAAGCTTTGCAGGCGGGCTTGCGCCATTTGGTCAGCCACACACATGGCGAGGTATTTGTAAAACTGAGCGATATGGCCAGCCAGCATAATGCGGTGCTGCGCAATGATCGCCCCGCACAGGCACTGGACATGCGTAGCGCCGATGTGGCGGCATTGCACGCGTGGTTGCGCCAAGCATGTGCATAACTCGCATGCCGCACCTTGCCATCTGTAAGAGAATGTTTTAATAAAGGGCGCATTCATCGCGCGCGAGTGGCGCGCAGCAGCAAAAGCACGAGAACATCAGAGAACATCATAAGGAGCATAGCATGCGCGTCAGCCAAAAAGTGAAGAAGATCCTCAGCTGGTACGAAAGTGACAATCCGGGCACCAAGGCCAATCTGGCACGGATGCTGATGCATGGTAAGCTTGGCGGTTCGGGCAAAATGGTGATTCTGCCAGTGGATCAGGGCTTCGAGCATGGGCCAGCCCGTAGTTTTGCTCCCAATCCCGATGCGTATGACCCGCATTACCATTTTCAGCTGGCGATTGATGCAGGTTTGAACGCCTATGCAGCGCCGCTGGGCATGTTGGAAGCAGGTGCGGATAGTTTCGCAGGTGCGATTCCGCTGATTCTGAAAGTAAACAGCGCTAATTCGCTGGTGACCCATAAAGATGGGCCAAATCAGGCCATCACCGGCAGTGTGCAGGATGCGTTGCGTCTGGGCTGTGCCGCGATTGGTTTTACTATTTATCCTGGCTCGGACAAATGTTTCGACATGATGGAAGAAATCCGCGCCATGGCAGAAGAGGCCAAAGCCCACGGTCTGGCCGTGGTGGTGTGGAGCTATCCGCGTGGCGGCACGCTGAGCAAAGAAGGTGAGACCGCACTGGATGTGTGTGCCTATGCCGCGCATATGGCCGCATTGCTGGGCGCGCATGTGATTAAGGTGAAGCCACCAAGCGCTCATCTGGAACAGCCAGAAGCCAAGAAAGTGTATGAAGCACAGGGTATCAAGCTGGATACGATGGCGGATCGTATCGCCCATGTGAAGCAGACCTGTTTTAATGGTCGCCGTATTGTGATTTTCTCGGGCGGTGGCGCGAAGTCGGAAGCGGATCTGTTCGACGAGATCAAAGGCATTGCACAAGGGGGGGGCGATGGTTCGATCATTGGCCGCAACACCTTCCAGCGTCCGCGTGAAGATGCGCTGAAAATGCTGCAGCAGCTGATCACCATATACAAAGCCGCGTAAGGGGCTGGCCATGATTGAGGCGCATCCGATTATCGGTGTGGCGATAATCGGCAGTTTTGCGCTGACCATCGGCATGGGCGTGCTGGCGTGGTTGCTGATTCGCTATTTCAAACATAAATAGCGCCCCAAAAAATATATGGGCTTCACGATTTATTAAGCCTTGTTGGGCATACTATGTGTATGCCTAGCGATCACGAACAAGTCCTAAAACTATACGGCCAGTTTCAGGCCGCACTTCTGCAAGATTCAAACACGCTCTACAGTCAGATGGAACAGCAACTGCAGCAGCATTGCGAGCGGTTGGCGTTGCATCCTGAGAAAGTAAAAGTGGTGAGCAACCCGCAATTTGGCAGCGTCAGTCAATTGCCGCAGGACGAAGTGTTGGCGATTCGTGCCCGCATGGGGCAGGACGAAGCGCTGTCTTCCTTCATTAATGCGTATAATGACCTCACCAACCTGACCCATGGCATCGCCTCGAGCTATATCGGTTCGTATATGCGCGGTGAGCATGCACGCAGCAAAGATTATGTGGGTATGTGCGAGCGTTATTTGGACAAGGTGCAGGCGTATGGCCTGGTGAATGGACGTTTTACGGCCGAACAACAATTGGAGCGCATTGAAGATGCAACCGAAGAAGCCTGCCGTGATATTTTGGGGCGCAGGCGCTAGAAGAGCTTGAAAAACCGCGCATAACGAGCTAGACAACGCATATGAGTACACATGAACCTGAATATGGCTATCCATGCCGCCTGTATGCGATCTCGCCACCGCAGATCGAACCCGATATTTTTGCCAACATTCTGGCCGATGCCTTTGAAGGCGGAGATGTGGGCGCTTTTCAACTGCGTCTGAAAGATACTGCCGATGCGGATATTTATAAAGCCGCGCGCACCTTGTTGCCCGTCTGCAAAGAACATGATGTGGCATTCATCCTTAATGATCGTCCCGACATTGCCTTTGAAGTCGGCGCAGATGGGGTGCATCTGGGGCAGGAAGATATGGGCATCAAACAGGCGCGCGAGATTGTAGGCAGCGATTCGGTGATTGGTATTTCCTGCCATGACTCATCGCATATGGCGATGGAAGCCGGCGAGATGGGCGCGGATTATGTGGCGTTTGGCGCGTTTTACGAGACTGCTTCGAAATCGCCGGAAGCACTCGCCAAATATGGCACGCCCAAGCCCGATGTGCTGGAATGGTGGGCGACCTATACGGTGGTGCCAAGCGTGGCAATTGGCGGTATTACCCCGCAAAATTGCGCGCCGCTGGTGGAAGCAGGCGCTGATTTTGTGGCGGCAATTACCGCGATATGGAATCATGCAGACTCCCCTCGCAAGGCGGTAGAAGAATTTAATCTGGCGATACGCAACGCGTTGAAGAACCGCAAGCCCGGATCGGAGCACGAAGCGGCATAGTTGCGCTGTGTGCGCCCAATACATGCATGTAAAGGAGCAGGCTGATGGGGGATAGTGCATCAGGCCAACGGCTGGACGTGTTTGGCGATGATATTCTGGGCGATCAGTTGCCCATACCATTCGAATTGCAATGCCGTTTTATCAAACGTTATCTGATGCAGCAGGAGGAGACGGTGTTTCCGCTGTGCCGCGTCTATTTCGATCCGGACATTGATAATGGCGACCCCGCCAAAAATGACCATTATTACTGGCTGGACAAACCGCAGCTGAACCCACGTGGCACCGAGTTTGTGCGCGACGAGCACGGGCTGGTGACAACCCGAGAGTTTGGCTGGGATGCGGTGGGCAATTTGCATAACCAGCTGGATGATGCGATTCGTCAGGTGGCCA
>MDTE01043282.1_pt1 | contig 12045 bp, 13 predicted proteins | sample 811231 | NCBI WGS metagenome assembly MDTE01 (sample SAMN05326651, study PRJNA326480) | marine metagenome | isolation source: seawater | place: Indian Ocean: Red Sea | collected 2010
CTCTTCTTCTTCTTTTTCCATGTCCTTCATTTCTTTTTTCTCTTTGTCGGCATGGGACATTTCTTTGACGTCTTCTTTCTCATCTTCCATTTCATCCATCTCATCTTTTTTCATTTCAGAGACTTTTTTCTTAGGGTCTGAGTCGTCTTTCATTGGAGTTTCAATTGGGTCTTTGCTTTGGTCATGAGGACCTTTATCAGCTTCTACTTCAGAAGATTCATCACCGCCACCAGTACCTTTTTCGCCACCTTTGTCAGTCATAGGTTCGGCGCCAGTTTCATTTTTATTAGGCTCAGCAGTTGGAGCAGCTGCTTGTTTATTAGCTATAGTTTCTTTTTCAGCGGCTGGTAATTCTTTATCATTTACATTCTTTTGAATAGTAGTATCTTGGCCCTCAGTCACTTCTTCTTCTTGAGGGTTTTTGATTTCGTCTTTTTTAGTCATATCAGCTTCTTTAGCTGCTTCTTTTTCTTGTAAGGATTTCTCCATCAAGTCTTCGATGACTGAAATAAGACCTTTTTTCTCTTCGTTATCTGACATTTTGCTATAGCTCCAAATATGTTAATTTATTTATTTTTTATTGATTCTCTAAGAACCTTTTAAACAATTTTAGTTTTGTATTATTTAATTCTTTACGACTCGCATCTAACAATTCTTTTCTAGCTTTTTCAAGGTTTACTCTTTGCCATACGCCAGATTCGTAAATCCATTCAGCCTGCTCATAAACACCTTCAACGAAAGCCTCTTGAGCTGATGGGTCAAATACCACATCTGCTGCTGTAGTTAATACAAAATCATCTTGCACTTCATTATATCCCTGACGAGTCATTCTCAAAGAACCCAATCCCCTAGATGAAACACCGATTTTTACACCATCATCTAGTAGATTTTCAACAATTTTACCCATTGGAGTACTGAGGACTTGTGCTTTTCCTCTATAGTAATAGCCATCTCTCACTAAGTCTTTAGTCATGATGGCTGCTCTTTCAGGGTTAACAACCGGCTCTGCCGGGTGGTTGAGTTCTCCCAAAGCTCTTGATTGAGAGATATAATCTTTTCTATAAGCTTCTACAGCTTTGTCCATTACGTGTTGAGGGTAAACACGGCCATTTCTATTTTGTTTTTCTGCTTGTAAGAATGGTCCTTGGATATATTTTTTCTTCTGGTCCTTACCTTCTGTAAGTACCTCAAGGTCACTAAATGAAATATCTTCTTTAATTAATTTCATTATTGCCCTCTAAATACGATAATTGCATTAGGACTTGTGCCAGAAATGACTACATTACCTTTTGCTTGTGTGATTGGTACACCACCAGTCATATTAAAGTCCCAATTACCAGTTGCATAAGCTCTACCATCTACTGTAATAGCATTTGCACCCATGTTTTTAATGGATTCAATTTTAATTGGTCTCATATAGTGATTGATATTCTTTTCATCTGAATCAGATGCTGGTGATTGGTCTGGCCCATAAATGTTTTTTACTTGATAAGTAAATGTAAAATCATCAGAATCAAGTGTTTCAGCAGTATCAATCAAGTATACTACTCTATTGCCTTGAGATGAACCTTGAATCCCTACGGATTTACTAACAACTGTATTTGCCATATCTTATTTATTCCTTTATGTACCTGCGTAATTACGTGACCTTGTTTTTACTCTTTTCTTCGTAATTCTTGATTTTAGTGCAGCTAGTTTCTTTTTACCAGCTCCCATTGCTCTTTTAGCTCTTTTTAATTTAATACCTGTTCTTCTTAGTCTAGCTTTTTGTGTACCAGTCTGTGGAATGCATCTATTACCCTGTAATCTAGTACCCTTTGGACATCTTTTTCTTTTTGTAATTCTACCTTTAGCTCTTCTAAAAATAACTCTTGCCCTTCCTGGTTGTGCTTCATCAAATGTAGTCATCCCATGTTCTAACGGGTCATCTGCATTTTCAGGTAAATCTTGGTTTACTAAATCAAATGAATCAGCAAACATAGCATCTTTAATTTTTAGGTAATTATTTACACCATCATCATAGTGGTCTCTCATACCATCAATTTCAAATTCTACATCCATCAACTCACCAAACTCATCAGGTATAAAGTCATAAAAAGTCTCTGGACATGAACATGTACCAGCATCTTTTTCATCATCTGGACAGTCACATATAGAATCATTTAGGTCAGTTTCTAGAGCTTCATCTAAAGTAATTTCATAATCAAATTCTACTGTTTCAGCAAATTTCTCAATAGCTACTTCATCATGAATTTCTTGTAAAGTATCTTCATCGATAATAGCGTCAGTACTTACATCAATACCTTCAGCGACCTGTGCTTTTACTTTAGCACGGTAGTCATCGAATTTACTACTTTTCCAATCTCTAAGATTCGTCATTTGTTTCTTCTGTCTCTGTTTTTTGTTCTGGCATAATAAAATCTTTTGCCATAGATGCTTTCATATCTGCTAATTTTTCAAAAGCTTTTTTGTCAAGCTTTTCTTTCGCACCAGACACGAAACCTTGTTCGTCATTTAACAGTTCCTTAAGTCCACTCATAATTTATTTATACTCCCTTAGCCTCTAATCATGTCCATCTCCAATTGGAGATTTTGTTTTAGTTCTTCCTCAAGCTCGTCTTTTTCGCCCTTGCCTTCGTCATATAGAGCTTGCCCATTTAACTGAACACCACCAGGTAATTCAGTATTCTCATACTTTTTCAAGTTTGAGCCCCACTGCATTTTAAGTAATGCTGTAGAATACTTTTTAATCCATATATCATTGTAAACATCTCCATATATCTCAGGGTCAGTTGCTTCATAACATTCAATTAAAAAGAACTCTCCCTTTTTCGGACGCTTCCAATCAACGTCTAGATATAATCTATTTTTAGCTTTACTAAATCTTAAAGCTGGTGATGTGTTAAGTAGGAAATCTATATGTTCAACATACATCTTTTGTATGTAATAACCAGTAATACCTGAACCTGCAGCATTACCATAGAATGCATCAAAGTTATTTAAGAAGTATTGGTATTCATAATTGTACATACCAGACTGAGCAAAGCTATCTACTTTTGCTACTCTTGTAATTTGCAATATATTTTCAGGTATTCTAATACCAACTTGGCCACCTTCCACTAGTGCATATGAATCTCTTAAATATAATTGTTCTTTTTGATAGTTCTTTCTAAATACTTTATTATCTGAATCTAGTGGTAAATCACTATCAATTTTGACGTAGATATTAAAGCCACTATCTGAATCAGTACCAGCACTAGGATTGTGAAATACACGGGCTCCTTTTTTAAACTCTGAATCATGACTAAAAGTTGGAGCTGTAATATCTTGATGACGTCTTTGATTTTCTGCAATAAGTTTAGCATTTACTTCTAACACCCTGTATGTTCTTTCGTTACCATCATAATGATACTCTTGGTACATCTTCACGGCATCATCTATGCAATCTTCTAACTGCACATCAGAGACTTCTACGTTTACCACTGGTGCACCGCACCTACGTAGCATGTAGTCAGCTAATCCTTGTTTACTCTTTGGTAGTGCCATCTATTTTTTCCCGTGATTCGTACATATCCATTTGGTCATCTTCAGTATTTATTTGACCTTTATCGATTTCTTTCATAATTTCACGGTCAATCCTAGCAATATCGTCTTCAGACTGTGCTAAGATGATTTTACGCACATATTCGATTGAGAAGTATTTACCCACATATTCAGTAGCATCTCTTAATAGATTCATTCTGTCAGTAAGTAATTCTACATCTTTTAGTTCTTTAAAGTGTGTATCTTCTACAAAGTCAAATGTAATATGAGTTCTCATATCATCAAACTCTTCAGCAGTACAGATACCTTTTAATGAACATTGTACTCTTAAAATTTCGTTAAATAATTCACCAAATTGTTTTTTCAGTCTCGCAACAAACTTACCAAACTTAAGTTCATCTCTTGAAATATCAGATGCTCTACCAATTTGGAATGCTGTATCAGCACCATTTATTCTAGACAAAGGTACGTTTAGAGCTTCATATAATTTGTTCTTAAAATATATGATATCGTCGAGGTCACCAAGATTCTGGCCACCAGGTAAAGTGGTAATCTCTGTTGCTCGTCCGTCTCTTCTTGGTAGCCAGAAATCTTCTAAAACACTCATAAACTTACGGCTATCTCTAATAGCACCTGTTGCTGGGTCGTAGTCTATTTTGTTTCTAAATCTATTTTGCATATCTCTAAGATACTGCTCAGCTTTAATCTTTGGTAGATTACCAACATCAATATAGAATATTCTTCTTTCTGGAGCTCTTGCTATTCTATAAACAATCAATGAGTCTTCCATAGACCTTAGGTTATTAAATGCTTTTACAGCTTTATCTAAATAACCAATAATCATACCTTTGTTTTTATCTACCATACCAGATGGACAGAATATTACAGAGTCTTTAGATAATTTAACTGCTGCACCCATGTCTCCATCAGGCATAAATTCAAAATGTTCTTCAATATCTTCTAGGAATGGCATTCCTGTTTTAATATTTTTAGAATAGATTGGTTTGATAATTCTTTTCATTTTAATAGAGTCAATAGGTCTTAACTCTTGAATACCATCTTTTGGATTTTTAGAATCAATAATTACTTGATAGTATAGTCTACCATCAATATACCAGTTTCTAAATGTTTCATAAGATTTCTTTTGGAATCTTAATAGTTCTAATGTTTTTTGGAATTCTGTTCTAATCAGCTCTTTAATTCTGTCATCCATATTTAGATTATCTAACCTAATAGATACAGGAGCTCTATCATGTTCTACTACAAAAGCTTCATTTACAATATCATCAATAGCCATATCAGCTTCTGGATAAAGTGCAACTTCTCTATATGTAGAAATTAAGGCGTGCTCGGTTCTGGCTTTATCGTCTTGTTCATACGTATAGCCTATACGACCACCAACCGGTAAATCAGTTCCATCGTCTAACTGAACCGGTACTGGAGAGGGTATTTTAGGTGATTTTTCGGGTGAGACTAACTCAAAGCCAAATAAATCTTCTTTCTGTTCTGCCATGTTTCTCCTAACACTAAATTTTTATAATATACCGCTTTAGTATTATACTAAAACGTACGCAATAATTCTTAACCGACGTTGTCGGTAGTGTTCGAAGTCCAGAATTGATATCTGATAGTTGCAGAGAACTCTGATATTGTATCGGCTGTGTCAAAAGATACATCAATTGGATCGATTGTAGTTGGGAAACAACCACGTAGAACTATTGATTTATTTACTTCACCATCTTTGCCGATTTGTTCGACAGTCCAATCTTGAACGAACGAGCTAAAATCAGTAGCATCAATTCCGCCTGCGGAAGTATTACCGACATGCGTATTAATATTATTACTCCAAGATTCCATCGCATTCCTAATGGCAAAGTTGTTGTCATTTATGACTGTAATTGTCCAAGGTTGGAATTTTCTGTCACCTGGAAGATATAACTCCCTACCACGATAAGGAACCATAATTTCTGTAAGTTCAGAACCAGGCAATTGTGCAGTTTTAATCATAAATGAACCAAGTTGAACTAAGCCTAAACCAGTTGTATCAGTGTTTGTGACACCAGCTGGAAATTGTGGGATTACTCTAAATTGGTTGGCTCTAGCACCACCACCGATTAAAGCTGCTTTAAAATCATCTATTCTTGCCATATTCTTATGCTCCTGCTACCTCTTCAAAACTTACCCCACTTCGTACCGCTACAAAGTTTAGAGTAATGAAGTTAATTGAACGATTCGGTTTGATGAATATATCAGCTACGAATCTGTTTGAATCGATTACTGCAGCAGTATTGTTTGAAGCATCACAGACTACTTTAAAGTCTGTCATTCCTCTTCTTGACTTAACATCAGCCAAGAACGGTTCGACTGCTGCTACGAAATTTGCTCTTGTAAAGTCATCGTTAAACTCGAACAATTGGAACTTAGCAGCTGTAGCAATTGCTTTTTCTAAGACAATGAATAACCTTCTAACATTAATTCTGTCAAATGCTGATGGTTTGCTTAGAGCTGTTTTATCACCAAATAGTAATGTACCCTGTCCTTTAAATGTTACGACTGGGTTAACTCTTGATTTGTAAAGTTCATCTCTTTCAGCTTGTGATGGATTGAAATGTAATTTAACTACGTTTTTATAGAATCCTCTATTCAAACCTGCTGGTGAGAACCAAGCATCGTTTGTAAATTCAGCCCTTGCACAAACTCCAGCGGTATCTGCATTTAACGGCATGTTAAAGAACTCGTCATTATATCTATCATATTGACGTTTCCAACCTGAATCAAATACACCGTATGAGTTTGAATTCCAATCTGAGAAGTAATCAACTATTTTTCTAGCTGATGGACTGTTTACAGCCACTGTTTCTGACGGTGACATAAATGCCATTGCATCTTTTCTTTCTTTTGCACCAGCCATTACATATTTACCGACTGTAGAACTATGTTCACCAGTAATTAGTAAGTTTACATCTTCAGTTTCAGCATCTAGTAATTTATCGTATGCTGCCATAATAGCTGCATCACTTACAGCTGAACCATCATTACCATTCTTAAGCGTTGCTTTATAGATTGGTGTACCAGAAGTATCTGATGGTAAATCTGAATCATAAGTTCTTTTCAATGTAGCAAATGAACCTCTTGCGATACTTGTAATTGTAGCACCTGGTGTATAGTTTGCTCCACCAGCTCCTGTTGCATTTGTTCCAAAGTTATTTACTAAGTAAATCCATTCTGATTGTTCGTTAATTTTATTTACAAAGTAGTTATTAGCATTGTTTCCATCTTTACTGTTTGCAGCTTTAGATAGGAAAGGATAAGTTTCTAATACTTCGTGAGTAGTACCAGTTGGTCTGTCATTTAATGTGTAGACCATAACGTGGACTTCATCTCTTAAATCTGAGTCATAAGTTTTTGCCCACTCTGATGTACCTGGTACTGAGTCAAAGTAATCTCTTAATTTAACTGAACCAAATACGTTTGTTGTGTTGTAAGTATCTGAATCTAATGCACTGTCTACAATTAGTACACCAATGTCATTACCCAAACTACCTGGGAATCTTGCGTATACTGTAGATGTTAAACCTGAGATGTCTGATGTAAAGTCTGTTTCGTTTTGGATGTTTGCATCTGAATCAACTGCATTATCGGAGTCACCCATTGAAGCGTTTAAAGCTCCAGTTGCAGCTGCACGAACTACTTTACAAGCATTTGCATAAGATAGGAAATTAGCGGCTGCATACCAGTCATCTCTAACGTATCCAGCATTAGTTCCTTTTCTTGGAAATCCGTGTTTGTTTAATAAATCTTGCTCTGAAGAAATGAGTGTGACTTCATTTACAGGACCCCACTCAAAACGTCCTGCAAAACCACCGATCGACGTAGCGACTGCTGGTACAATATTTGTAAGGTCTGTTTCTTTGACCTGTACTCCTGGGCTTACTAGAAATGCCATGTATGTGACTCCTTAAGAATTCTTTATAGTTTATTTATTTTTTAACAATCTACTGAGGTTGTTGTTCCACACCTCTTCTACAGTTCTATTTATAAATGACACAAATTAGAAATTTGGGTCAAAGTTCTGATAAACCTTGTCAAACCATTCGGGTTTTTCATCTTCTTCTGTATTAATAGGTGTCCACAAATCTCCATTTTGGTCTCTATCTGGCATATATGTATCATTTTCAGATAGCCAACCGATAGGCATATCATCTTTATCTTCTTGCTGCTCTTTATACATCAATCTAGATGTATTCAATTCAGTAAGCTCTTTCCAATGTTCACAACCTGTGGCCCAACCAAACAATACTAAACACATAACTAGGTCATCATTTGTGCCTGGCTCAGCTGCAAAAGCTGAACCTGATTCACCTTTTCTTACAAAAGTTGTGAGTTCTACATATATATCATAATCTTCTACAATTAGTTTATCAGCTTCTATCAATGATTTTATATTAGAACAGCCACTTGTTTTGACTGAATGTGATGTCGTGACACCTAATTTTGCACTTGGACCTCCACCCAATTGGTGTCCAGCTCTACCTTTAGATGATGACCTCAATAGATTTTCATAGCTTAACTCAAAATGTAAGTCATTTAGAACTTGCGCACCTAGGTCATTTGCCTCTACTAATATGTGAGCTTCATTGTAATACTTACCGATGTTTGATATAAATTGTGGTAGTACCATTGGAGATATTTCATTTGACCTAAATTTAGCCACAACTTTATATGGTACAGTTGTAATATCAAATACTACAAATGCTGAATAGTCAAGTCTGATACCTCTTGCTGTATCGCATACTACTACATATTTGTGTCCTTGTTTCGGTTCTTCATGGTAATCAATATCTTCATGTGTTTTTATTGGCTCTACATAAGCCATATTTTGTAATTTAGTTGGTGATATTAAAGTATTACTAGAACCAATGAATTGACATTCAAACTCTTGTCTAAACTGGTCTTCTGATGTGTTAGCAATTTGTTCTTCTTTCCAGTTCTCATCTCTACCTGGAACATCCCACCAATTAATTTCAATAGGATTAAATTGCGACCTACCAGCCGTAGCTTCAGTCCACATTTTATAGAAATGGTTCATACCTCTTGGTGTAGATACAACTATCATTTTAGTGTCAGAACCAGATGAAATTGTTGGATATACTGAACGGAAAAAGTCTTCTGCATCATTGGGCGGTACAAATGCAAATTCATCTAGGAACAGTAAAGAGAATGACATACCCCTTGCAGCTGAACCAGATGATGATGTTGCTACTACTTTACTTCCATTTTCTAATGTAATTGACCTTTTGTTCCAAGTAATAACACCTTGTTGTAGCCAATAGGGTAGATTCTCATAAGATAACTGTAATCTACCTAAAATCTCTTGTGCTAATTCACCTTTGTTTGCTAGTATACCAACAGTTTTACCTGGATTAAAAAGTAAGAACCATAAAATATAAGCCACACTTGTAGTTGATTTACCACACTGTCTTGGTAATTTAGCTATGTTAAATCTATTTTGATGAAATGATGATAACATATCTCTTTGAAAGTCATATAGTGTAAATGGTATTTCACCAAAGTCCACTGACATAATTTTCATATATGACTCTGCAAAGTATATTGGGTCTTCCATACACTTCTTATATTCTCTTAATTGTTCGGGCGTGTATTCTAGACTTTGATAACCTGCTTTAATGTTTGGATTACCAACATAGTGAGAAGCCTTTGGGTCATTCTCAAAGAGTTCAGGTCTTGATTCTCTTGTAGGTGTGTCTTTATATTTTCTGTTGGTTGCAAGAAATGCTAATAAATCTTTTTTAGATTCGAAATAATGGTCACCGAACTGTTTCCAGCCATCATGAAGCTTTGAGTCGTACTCCTTATCACTAATATAGTTCATAGGATTACTCTTTGCCTAATAACTCTAACAAATCTTTCGTGTTTAGTTTTACATTGAGATTGTTATTTGTCACATTGCTATCTTTTGTGCTGCCTTTATTAATACGTTCCACCCGAATGTGATGGTCCATAAGTTGGCCTGCAATATTACCTAGCGTCTGTGCCGTATTAGATGCCACTTCAATGGCTCGCGGGTGCTCGGACTCCTGCGCGAGTTGAACAGCACTATCCAGTACGTCTTGAAGTCTCTCGCTTGCTGCGTACAGGACTTCCCTGGCGTACTCATAGTCATCTTGACGATGTTGTACTAATTTGGCTACTTGACCTTTGGTATCTTTTACCTCGGTATTTAGTTCAGTTAGTTGTTTATCATCTTTTTCCATAGTCTATTTATAGTATAAGTATAATATGAATAAGGATGATTTTGTAATTGAATTACCAGACTTTGAATTTGACAAAGATAGATTGATAGATATCATGAATTCAGATTTGCTGGGTGATTGGCGAGAGTTGACACATTTTCCTATGAAAGGTGAAAGCAATGAATTCCACCTGGGCCTTGGCCTTACAGAAAATAATAATGAATGGGACAATTTAAGTTTCATGCAAATGGGAGTTGGTTATTTGTTAAAAGAATTTAGAACTGAACAAATTGAACACATACAGCACTTATATGATAGAGTAAATCCTAACATATTACTGTGGGCTCAAATGGCCTTAAGACCAGCAAACTTCTTAAAATATCCTCCATATATGAAATTAGCTAAACATAAAGATAGGCTAAGAACTGGTAGTATACACTTTCCGTTGGGTGATGGTGAACCAACTAAATTTTATGATGATGACTTTAATTTAATATATGAACATGAACATAATGGAAACCCAGTTATTATGCACACTCACAAATGGTTTCATAGTGTAGAGAATAAACAAAAAGAAAGATATTGTTTTCAAATTACACTAAAGCATCCTTGGGAACTTTTACATGAATGGAATGCGAATGGAAAATTACTTAGAAGTTGAATCTGTAAATCCAGCAGATATGAACTCCATACAAATGATGGACTTGTTTAATTTTTGTGCTGAAGCCAGCCAAGAAGACCTACCTCCAGCTGTAAACATGCAAGTTGATGGCTATGAAGAAAAACCAGAAACACTCTTACATAAATTATGGATTTCAAAAGAATATGAAAGATTATTTCTTGCCTACCAAGCTGATAAATTAGTAGGAGTATCTGCTTGCTATAGGCTAAATTTAAAGGTAATGATTTGTGGATGTAGGTCTTGGACTGTGCCAAGTATGAGAACAAAGTATGTTCATGGTAATCATATCTTTCCAGAACAGTTTAAATATGCAAAAGAAAAAGGATGTAAAGCAGCTTGGTTTACTTTTAATGATTACAATGCTTGGCTGTATAAATTCTTAAAAAGAATTAGTGAAGGTAAAGCAACAGCATTTGGTATGAAGAATTCAGACACATATAAAGATATGACATTTTTAGAAGGTGAGATGCTAATCAAAGGTGTTTCACAACTAGTTGCTATAAAGAAGTTATGATACCAGTATTTGCTCCATTAAAAAATCAAATAGACTTTAGTGAACATAAGATTGTAGAAGAACTATTGTCAAATGATATTGATAAACACAGTGTGTTAGCAACTACTACATTTGAAGATGGTCAATCAAGATGGAAAGGTGTAATGTCGTTTGAAGATGAAAAGTTTGCTAAAACAAAAGATGTAATACACTATGAAGGTACTGAAGATTCAAGGTCAATTGTAAGAGGTATGGATACGTTTTGGATGACTAATCTTACCTACCATGATGAACGTTCCAGATATGAAAGTTGGGATTATCAAAGAACAATACCATTATGGGTAGAACATCAGCAGCCTTGGAAGTTTAGAGATGATTTGAACATACCTTACACACAAACTGTAATTGAACAATTACCTTTTGAATATGTCACTACCGTGAGATGTATTTTACAAAGCCCACCATCAATTGGTGTTATACACGCTGATTCTGGTAAGAAAATGAATCAACAATATTATGCTGATGGTAATGGTTCTATAACTATTAATGTACTAGCCGGTGGTGCTAATCTTTGGGTTGAAACAGATACTGGTGAAAAGATGATTGATGAATCTAAATGGAAGGTTTGGCATTTTGATGATTCGAATCCTCACTGTACTACGGAGACGAACTCACGAAGAATACAATTAAGAGTATTTGGAAAATTAAAATCAGATTATAAGACGTTCTTAGATTTCGAACATGCCATCTTTTAGACTGGTGTTCCGCCTTTGTATTGGTCTTTCGCATAAACACCTAATCTAGCATTATCAATTTCAATCTTATCTACTTTTTGCCTTCTTTGATTATACCTAGCTACATAAGTAGGTTCGTATCCTCCTTTAGGAACTTTTGGTCTTACTACTTTGTGAGTAGATATAATTTTGTATACACCATTACTACCAGAAAGAGTCATTTGTCCTTGGTGAAATTCATCTACATTATATGGTGATGGTTTCTTACCAGCTTCAGGACCATATAAAGATAATTGTTGTACCTGTTTATCTTTTACTTTTCTTACTAGTTTATCACCA
>MDTE01098469.1_pt1 | contig 12045 bp, 14 predicted proteins | sample 811231 | NCBI WGS metagenome assembly MDTE01 (sample SAMN05326651, study PRJNA326480) | marine metagenome | isolation source: seawater | place: Indian Ocean: Red Sea | collected 2010
AAATTGAGGGCGATTAGCTCAGTTGGTTAGAGCACTGCGTTTACACCGCAGGTGTCGGGAGTTCGAATCTCTCATCGCCCACTTACTTTTAAAAACAATCCAAATATTAGACCCCACATCTCTTTATCATTACTTTGAATATATTTGCAATTTGAGTTTAAAGATTTACAGTCCATATTTATACTTTTATCAGAAGGATAAATAGAGCAATTTCTTATCAGAATTAAGAAAAATAATTATAATAAATGTTGGTATTCTATTTTTCCTGGCTAATGCTGATTATTCCAGCGTATGCCCAAACAATTCAAACTATAGATAAATTTCACGATGATGGTTTACCCCAAATAATCCTTCATTTTACAGAAAAAAATAACAAATTAGAATTGACTCAGAAAACATATTACCATAGTAATGGTCAAAAGAAAAAAGAAGGTACTTATTTTAATGGCAGTAGGGATGGAAAATGGACAGAGTGGAGAGATGATGGAACACGTCTGGAAGAATGCTTTTATGAAAATGGAGAAAAGCATGGTATTTGGATACACTGGGGGAAGAAAGGTAAAAAATTGAGAGAGGGACAATATGTACGAGGTGAAAAAGATGGTGTTTGGACTAAATATACACCCAATGGTTTTAAAGTTTCAGAGAAAGTCTACGAATATGGAGTAGAAGTTGACTGATCCAATTTTTGGCAAAGCAAGAATTAGGTAAAAATAGAAAAAGTTTTCATGGAAAATAAATTAATGCATAAATCAAAATTGAGTAAAAAAGTACTAAGCTTCCTTATATGGCTATCATGTTTATTCTCTCAAATCCAACTCGATGTTAATTGGACACCATATGTTACATATTATTTAAGCATGGTGGATATCAACACTGGTGAGTCAAATATGCCAATATTTTTGGCAGAACTTCGGCGTGAATCCATTGCTCTAGATTCAGTAGATGTTGATATAGAATTCGAGATAATTATAGATTCTGATGCTTTAGGTGTAGACAATGAAACACTTGTTAAAGTCGAGACAACTAAACCTATCATTCTAACTGCTCCTATCCATCTTTCCAATATGGATTTGAATTTAACTACTGATAAAATTTTTGATGATTATGGAAATCCTGTGGATTTACATTTGGATATCACGGAACAACTAGATATGGAACAAGCTGACCAAATGTTCAGCGCTATTGTTCAAACTGGTCAGCTTCCAGATGGTATTTATACATTCAGAGTTGTGGCAACCCCTGAAAATGGTACACCAATTGAAAGTGTTGATATATTACATATTTCGAATCCTTCTATGCTTCAGCTTATTTCTCCTGGTGGAATTCTAGCTGATACAACAATTAATGAGGTTTATACTTCTTTTCCTGTTTTTCAATGGGAATCGGATCCATGTAACTATATAGATCCCATTACAGGAGAAAGTGGGTGTGAATTTTTTATCCGAGTGGCAGAGTTTAACTCTAAAGAGCATTCGTCAATGGATCAAGCAATTGAATCAGTAACTCGCTTACCACTAGATCAATCATTAGGATTTACTCGTGCAGGATTTGGAGTTACTACTTTTCAATATCCTACAGATGCTGGAGATCTAGAGGCTGGTAAAATATATGTTTGGCAAGTTAAAAAAGATATTGTAACTACTTCTGGAACAGAACAATTATTTAGTGAAATTATGGCTTTCAAGGTAAAGGATTTTACATCAACAGACGGCCAAAATGAGAATCCAGAAGACACAAGCCCTGCAGGAATAGTTTTACAGTCTTTGATTGGGGATGATCTAACTCAACAATATTTTGGCCAAGGTGGTTTACTTGAAGGCATGATTGCTAATGGAAAAATTACTTTAAATGGTGAAAGTGTTGATGTATCCTTTATACAATCCATGGTTTCCGTAGGTATCGTTTCAGAAGATGTAAATGGCAATGAAACTTATCGTACTATGGAGGTGATTTCTGTGGAGGTGGTAGAATGAAATATTTCATCTTAATTTGTCTTTTAATCAATAACTGGTTATCAGCAGCAGATAAAATTGCTCTTGCCATTAAGATAAAGGGAAAAGTATCAGTAATAGCTAAAGGTGATATACAGAAATCTCCCTTAACACCTGGTAAACCTCTTAAAGATCAGGACCAAATTCTTGTTGGTAAGGGAGGTTTTGCTGCAATTATGTATCTGGATGATAAAACAGTAGTAAAATTGTTGGGAAATTCAGATTTAACAATCGCCGGTAATCGAACCAAAGATAGAATTAATAAATCTTTAGATATTAAATACGGAAAAATCGCAGCTGATATTTCACCCCAAAAAGAAAATGAATTTCGTATTGCAACACCTACCTCAGTTGCTTCAGTAAAAGGTACAGAATTAACAATTGCATCAGACCCTGCAAACGGTGATTCTTTTACCCTACTCGAGGGTTTGATCGAAGTAACTAACACTATCACAGGTGAAACAACAGAGGTTCAACAGGGCGAAACAGCTGTCTCAACTCCCGAAGGATCTTTAGATGTGCGCGAGACCACCACAGAAGATATGGCAGGTTTTGAAGAAGCGGATGTTGGAAATCCAACTCAGGAATTACGATTTGAGTTAGAAGATAAAGATGGAAACATCAAAGAAATAATCATTCAATTCCAATAGAAAGATAATAATGAAAAATTTTATTCTCCCTTTAATCATTCTGATGAGTATTGATTTTGCTCAGTCAGATATTTTAATTATGAATCCCGAGCCCAATTCAGAACTCTCTGGAAAAGATATTTTGATTGCTGTATCAATATTTGGAATGAGTGACATAAATCCAGATAATATTCAATTAATTTTAGATAGTGAAGATATCACTGACCTGGCATATATTGATGATGATATGGTTAGCTGTCTGCTCGAGGAAATAGATCCTGGAGAACATCAGGTTCAAATTATTTTAGGCAGACAGGGCCAGAAAAGTTGGTCTTTTACAACAACATTAGGTGAGCCGCTGGTAAATTATTCGGGTAGGATTAGAACCAGTAGTAGTATGGACCAAATTGATGAGCATACATTAAATATCAGTCAACTTTTACTGGATTTTCAAGGCACGGCTTATGAATGGTTAAAGTTTAAAACAAACCTGAAACTCACAACTCAAGAGAATGTATTATACCAGCCTCGCAATGTGTATGGCTTAGAGTTTGCATTAAAAGATTATGCAACAATTACTATCGGTGATTCAAATCCTAGACTATCTTATTTCACAATGAATGGCAAGAGGATCAGGGGTTTAAATGCTCAATTTAAATTAGGCTGGTTCAATCTTGAGCTTGTAAAAGGTGAAATTAATCGAGCCATTCAAGGTGATTTACAAAATGCTTATAAAGCCAGTATTGATACAGATGAGGATGGAACGAAATTTTTATTATTAAATCGAACTGGCTATACTTTTTCCCAGAATACAACATCGGCTAGATTGGCTATCGGTCGTGGTGAAAAATTCCAATGGGGCATCAATTTTTTAAAAGCCCGAGATGATACATCAAGTGTTAGGGGGGAATTGAATGATGCTACAATCATTTATACACCGGAACCAAGCGGTTCTATAACTGGATTAGATTCAGGCACTGTTTATACAATAGGTGAATTAGGGACAAAAGCACTGGTGTCAAATGGAAAAGATTGGGCTGGTGATGGTCCAAAAGATAATCTCGTTTTTGGAACAGATCTTGGTATTTCACTCTTTAACAAAAGATTACGATTAGATGGTGAGTTAGCCTTTAGTATGACCAACACCAATATTTGGGGGGGGCCATTAACATTAGGTGCGCTAGATACTTTGATTGATGATTCTGTAGATAATAAACTATCGAGTTTTGATCTAGCTGACTTACCTGACCCTGCAGATTATAAAGATATTTTGATTATTAATCCTAATTTATCGCCTTTGGTTCCAATTGATATCAATGCATTAGGAGATAGTGCTACCATTGAACTTATGGATGCTGTTTTTTCTATGCCTTCTCTTGCTTATCGTGGACGTGCTATCACCAATTTTTATGGAAATTATTTAGCATTGGAATATTCTCAGGTTGGTCCTGAATTCAATTCTTTGGCTAACCCATATTTAGTAAAAAATAAAAGAGAATTTTCCATTTCCGATAAATTGAAATTACTCCAGAATCGTCTTATGTTAACAGTTGGCTATAAATACCAGGATGATGATATCTTGACGACAGTTGAAAATGTGAAAACACAAAAGACAATGTCTTTTGGATTAAATGCGTTACCTGGCCCCGGGCTCCCTACAGTGAATTTTACATACCGATCTATCAACAGAGAAAATGGAATAAATGAATTACTATATTTAACAGATACAACTTATACTGACAATCGGGAAAATACAAAAGCTAGTAATATGGTTTTTAATATAAATCACCGTTTTTCTTTTATCTGGTCCCATGCTTTAAGTGGTACAGTTGTTATAGTAAATAAAGAAGATAAATTCAAAGATAGAGATGAAAACTATGTTGATCCTGCTATGGCTACTAATGTTTTCAATATTACACTTTCCACTCTATATGGTAATTCATTAAAAACAACATTCAACCTGACAACCAACTCAAGTGAATTAAGTACTGGACCAGGAATCCGAGGAATTCAGGATTTTACTACTACGAATTTTGATACAGAATATCCTCTCTTTAATAATAAGATTTTAGCAAAGGGCGGGCTAAATTATGCTAAAGGATCTGGCCTAGTAGATATGTCATGGATTGGATTAAAAACAGGGATACGTTGGAAAATCATGGATGATTTAAGGCTCAATACCCAGGCGGAATTTCGTTCTAAAGAAACATCAGGAAATAAGAAAAATACTTTCATTGCTAGGGCAAATTTAGAATACGCATTTTGATATATTTTTTTGGATTTTCTCGAGTCAATTACATCATCCTAATTAATGATTGATTCTCAAACAATCCGTAAAGCGGCCGAGCGAATACAATCTAATATTCGAGAAACACCTTTCATAAAATCCAAAGCATTTTCAGAAATAACAGATGCTGAGGTTTGGTTCAAATTAGAAAATTTGCAGGTCACTGGCTCATTCAAAGCACGTGGAGCGGTTAATAAACTTTTATCATTAACAGAGAAGGAAAAGTTCGCAGGAGTCATTTCAGCATCAACAGGGAATCACGGCGCTGCTGTTGCCTATGCTTCTGATCAACTGAGTATAGAATGTACAATCTATACCCCTGAAGATGCTTCAGAAGCTAAATTGGAGAATATGAAACAATTTGGTGCAAGAATAATAGTACACGGGGATGATTCTATCAAAGCAGAAGCAGAAGCGCGTAAAATTTCGTTGAAGACAGGAAAAACATATGTCTCACCATATAATGATCCCAAAGTGATAATCGGGCAAGGTACGCTTGGTGTTGAAATAGAATCCCAATGTGATGGATTGGATACAATTATTATTGCCGTTGGAGGAGGTGGTCTTATAGGTGGCACGGCAACCTATTTAAAATCTATATGGCCGAATTTATCTGTAATGGCCTGTTCTCCTAAAAATTCTGCCGTAATGATTCATTCTTTGAAAGCTGGAAAAGTTCTGGGTTTAGAATCAAAACCTACTTTATCAGATGGTACTGCCGGAGGTGTAGAGTTGGATTCTGTAACTTTTCCTATATGCCAACATGTAATTGATGAAACCGTATTAGTAACTGAGAGACAAATAAAAGAGGCTATGATAACTTACATTAAAAAAGAACATCAGCTTTTAGAAGGTGCAGCAGGAACTGCTGTAGCGGCCCTCTTAAAAAAGAAAATTGACTTAAAAAATCAAAGAGTTGGTGTAGTGATTTGTGGTGGTAATATTGGTATAGAAACTATTCGTGAAGTATTAAACTGATTCATATTACACTTACGGCTTTTAGAATATTAATTTTCATTTTTATTCAAGGATTGGTTTTTTACTAAAGAAAACAAGGAAGTAGCTCCTAGACTTTATTCATGCCACATAAAGGAATTAGATGGAGTAAATAGTAATGGAAGTGACAAAATAATTGGTAAATTTGCAGAGATAAGTTAACAAAAAATGAATATCCCAAGGTTCCATCTTGCATTTCCTGTCCACGACATCAAGTCAGCAAAAGATTTTTATAGTGGTTTTCTGGGGTGTGAATTAGGCAGAGAATCAAAAAACTGGGTGGACTTTAATTTATTTGGTCATCAAATTGTTGCCCATTTATCACCTCAAGATTGTATAGATGCTTTTTCAAACTCTGTTGATGGTGATCAAGTACCTGTTCGTCATTTTGGAGTAATATTATCGTGGAATAAGTGGGAGAACTTTTGTGCAATGATTAATGAAAAAGAAATTCCATTCGTGATCAGGCCAAAAATACGTTTCAAGGGATTACCAGGCGAACAGGGGACATTTTTTATCCAGGACCCCAGTGGCAATATTTTGGAATTTAAATCATTTAAGAATGACATTAATGTTTTTGCTAAATAAAATATGCCAAAAATAGATTTCCTTCCTGATAATAAGAGCCTTGAAATAGAGCCAGGCGAAACAATTCTTCAGACTGCTGCAAGAAATGGTATCCCGCATGTCAATGCTTGTGGTGGAGAAGGAAAATGTACTACTTGCAGACTTCTAATACTGGACGGAATTGATAACTGCTCATCTGAAACTGAAAAAGAATTATCCCTTAAGAAAAAAGCGCACACCACTGAGGAATTTAGATTAGCATGCCAAACAACCATTACAGGTGATGTAACAGTTAGAAGGCTAGTATTAAATAAGGAAGATATTGAATCAGTGTCAGAAAGAAGTGTTTCCGGGAGGTTAGGGGAAACTAAGAGAATTGCTATTCTATTCAGTGATATAAGAGGTTTTACTCCGTTTTCAGAGAAATTAACTCCTTACGATGTTGTATTTATTTTAAACAGATATTTTAATAGGATGGTAAAGGCTGTAGAGAGTAACTATGGTACGGTAGATAATTATATTGGTGATGGTATGGTTGCGATATTTGGTTTACATGATGAGGAAAACCCGGCAAAACATGCAGTAAAATCCGCCTTGGATATGTGCGATGAAATGGATGACATGAAGCCATATTTAACAACTATGTATGGTAAAGATTTTGATATTGGTGTGGGGATTCACTGGGGTGAAGCAGTAGTGGGTGATATAGGAGCAGGGGAATCAAAACGACTAACTGCAATTGGTGATGCAATGAATTTTGCTAGTCGTGTTGAGTCTGCCAATAAACAATTTCAATCAAGGGTACTTATTTCAGAAGAAACACATGAAGAAATAAAAGATTCTTTAGTCATCAAGGATTTTATGCGCACCAATCTGCCTGGAATTGAAGGCCGTGTTACACTTTATGAAATAGAAGATATAAATTTTGCAACAAATGAAGAAATAGACAATGAGGTTCTTGAAGGTAATATTTTCTGGAAAAAATGCTCTGAAGTAGATTCATTTGAAAATGAACCGCAACAGGTATTTAAAATAAAAAGGGAAGATATTTTGGTAGTAAAAGTTGAAGGTAACTTTTTTGCTCTCAATGATAAATGTCCTCATGCATATCTCAGTCTCCAAGGCAGCGATATTGATATAAAAAATGAGACTATCGCATGCCGGTGGCATAAAAGTTCATTCTGCTATAAGACAGGTGAAGTAAAAGAATGGATGAAAATAAGTAATTTCCAGAAAGTTTTGGGTAAAATGGGACTCAATGCAGAAGCAAAAGAAATTTCTCAGATGGAACGTATTCCAGTTGACATCTATAATACAAAACAGGAAGATGGATTTATTTGGGTTGGTATAGAATCGAATAATTAAATAAATAGGAAAAAATATGCTTGAAAACAATATTGAATGGACAAAGTTATTAGATGTAAATAGTTTTGATGAGAACCCTCAGCAATTGGTAAAAGTGAAGAGAGACGACATTCTAATCATCAAAGATGATAGTGGTTTTCATGCAATCAATAACAGGTGTCCTCATCTGGGTTTAGCTTTGGATCTGGGAGGGTGTGATTTGAAAGAAAAAACTATTCATTGCAAATTCCATTCAAGTGATTTTTCCTATCAAACAGGAGAAGTAAAGGAATGGTTAAATGTAAAAGGGTTTGAAAAATTTATGACGTGGTTATTCTCAAAATTTGACGCTGATGCAAAAAAAATGATGACTATGGACCCTAAACCAGTAGAAACCTTTCTTACTAAAGTTGAAGATGATTGTGTTTGGGTAGGAATTGATATGGGTGATTGAATGGGAGTAATTAGTTTTAAAAGTTATATTTACAAAGAAAATGAAAAAAGATACGAAAAAATACCAGTAAATCATGTCGGCAATGATATTGAGTATAAGCTGAATCCTCTGCGAAAAGAAAAGACAGGATCAGGCGGCAGGCTGATTGCTTTTAGAACCGTAAATTTAATTGGAGATATATTATATGATTGGTTACATGACTGGAAAATGATTGTTAATAAAAGAGATGCAGTACGATATAAATACGGACAACAGTTACGACTATCTTTAGAACCTAAAAGAAATTCTTTAGCTCAGAAAGCCGGTTTAAGTTTGAGCTTTTATTTCTAAATTTTTTTCTATCTCAATTGAGATGAAATGGTTATTTGTAATTCTCATTTTCAACTTGGTCTGTTCAGAACAAACGAACAATTTTGAAATTCAGAGGAAAAAGATGGTAGAAGATCAAATTCAAAAACGGGGAGTAAGAGATCCATCTGTATTATCTGCTATGGCCAGGGTAGAAAGAGAAAAATTTGTCCCAGAACAATTTCGTGATATGGCTTATTCAGACGGGCCTTTGCCCATTGGTTATAAGCAGACGATTAGTCAACCTTATATTGTAGCTTATATGACTGAACAACTTCAGTTAGATTCGAACCATAAAGTTTTAGAAATAGGTACCGGCTCTGGCTATCAGGCAGCGATTTTAGGTGAATTATCAGATGAGGTATATACAATAGAGATCATTCCAGAATTAGGAAAAAGTTCCATTGATATTTTAGAGAAATTGAACTATAACAATATTTTTGTTCGAATAGGTGATGGCTATAAAGGCTGGCCGGAAGAAGCGCCATTCGATAGAATAATTGTTACTGCTGCACCAGGAAAAATTCCTGAAAAATTGGTTGAACAATTAGCAAATGGAGGGCAAATGATAATTCCTGTTGGAGAATCAGTGTTTTCTCAATATCTATGGATTATAAAAAAGGATAATAAAGGAAATATAGGAAAAGAGAAAATTCTACCGGTCCGATTTGTTCCAATGGTCAAAGAATAGTATTAACATTTTTCATTTATTTCTGTAAAAACTTTTAATCCTAATTTTTGAACTTATATTTTAACATGGAGAACAAAAAATGAAAAAAATATCCACCCATACCCTTAAAATAATTTTATTCCTTTCTTTTCTTTACCCGCATTGCCAAGTCCCTTGTGGAATATATGATGATGCTCTGAGAATTGTCCAAATGAAAGAAGATTTACTCACAATCCGTAAAGCAATGGGGGAGATAAATAGTCTTACAGAAAAGCAAGTAAATGGACAAGATATGAACCAAATGATTCGCTGGGTAAATACAAAAGAAAACCATGCACAGCGAATACAGGTAACTGTTTCAGAATATTTTTTAACACAAAGAATCAAATTTAAAGGTTATGGACAGGATGGTAGGAATAAATATATTCAGCAAACAACAAAGCTACATCAGTTGCTTGTCGCTGCGATGAAATGTCGTCAAAATTTAGATCAAATACATTGTGATAAGGCTCTGGAATTGATTGAACAATTTTCAAACCTTTATTTTGACGAGCATGGTCTAAAGCACTTAAAAGAATTAGAAAAATAAGTAATCTAATTTTTAGTATGCAAAAATGGGTTATAATTCTAGGCCTATCATTTTTCACTTTGAAGGCTCAGGGTCTTTGGTATGAAGATAATTTGAAAGAAATTGAAACTCTCAACCTTGAATTCAATCTTCATGGCTTAGAAGATAATGTTTGGGAAAAGCGAATTACCAATTTCATTGAATTGCGGATGTTGGAGCATGAAATACGAATGGTAAAAGAACAAATGCCAAAATTGATGGTTGATGTTCATATTATAGACTCTCGAGTGAAGGAGTCATCATCTTTTTTGGTTTCTTTTTCTATTCTTAATTACAGTGTTTCTGAGCCCAATTATTACAAATCTTTGGCTGACACCCTGGTAACAAAAAAATTTATGACAAGTAAAATATTTTCACATGAAATCCTGGGCCAAACATCAAGTCAAAATCTTTACAGAGATACAGAAAGAGCCATCAATAAATTGATCTCATTTTTCCTAGATCAATGGTATAAAGACAACCCAATCAAGCAATTTTAACTTTTGTTATTTTTTTAACCTCACCCTTTGACAATTACCCCCAGTTATGTAATTTTCTGGGAAAGGCAAAAATTAAACCCTTACTTACACAAATGTTTTTGATCCGAGGCATAATCATTTTACACTTTGTGTGTTTCTGCTTTGCTTCAGAAAGCACAAGGAACATTTCTCTGACGACAGGCAATAAATTAGCTGTTTTAGAGTTTGAAGGGTGGTCTATCTCCGAGCCACTAACGAGGCATCTTACCGAAGAGTTTCGACAAACTGTACGGGAACTAAATATATATCAAGTCCAGGATCGGGGCATCACAAATCAATTCAACGTATATAAACCCAGGAAGAAGGATTACTGGTCCTGTTGGAGCGAAGAATGTGCAGTTGACTTAGGGCGACGTTTAAAAGTTAATTATATCATAGCGGGAAATATCCAGAAAAAAGGTGATGATGAATTTGTCATTAAGGGTCGATTATTTTCAGTTGATATGGAAACAATGATGAATGAATTTGCCATGAACAGCTCCGGAATCACGGATAGTCTTCTTCTGGAAATGAAAAAAATGGCCTTCAGCGTTAGTGGCCTGCCTTTACCAGATACACTATCGGTGGGAACAGATATGTCTGAAGTTGCTGCTTCTGATGATATTGAACGAAAACGGCACTGGATACAACTCCCACCTATACCAAGTAAAATCAAAGCACTTTTAATGTCCACAGCATTACCGGGCAGTGGCCAAATTTGGGCAGCCCGAAAGTATCCTGGCTACGGGTTTATGGGCACCGAAGCAACTTTGGGATTAGCTGCTCTAATTTCCTACTACCAATATGAAAAAGCCTGGGGTGGGTTTGATAAGAATTACGCTAAATATAAAACTGAAACAGATCCTCATGAATTGATAGAGTTACGTCCGCAGATAATCCAATATGCATCTGACTCTAGAAAATATAATGCATTCATGAAAAACATACGAAGTGTTGGACTTTCTATATGGGTTGTAAATATGGTTCACGCTTATCTTGTAGCACCTGATGATGATTCTTTTGATAGTGATTATTTTTTTAATTTAGATTATAACCTTGATGGGAACCAAGTTCAGCTTAATTTTAATTTTTAAATATGAAACTGCTTTTTGGTACAATCGTATTTTTATCAGTCCTGTTTTTGTCCTGTGAAGATGCAGAATATGATCTGAATAATCCCAATGATCCTGAAAATATGGATTTGGATCCGCCGGCTCTTTTTTTCCACCCCGGTGAAATTAACACAAAACTTGATTCTTCATTCACTGTTCAACTTTATGGATTAAAGTTAGGACCAACAGCAGCATCACATTTAGATATTCGTTATGAAAGGAACAGTGTCCGAGTTGATTCTGTAATTGCAGATACATTTTTCCAAAATCTGAATGAGCCTTTTCAGGTAATCATTGATGATGAAGAGAACCTAGATATTTTTCTTTATTTATTACCGGATACACTTTCAGACCAAAATGAGGGCGGTACTTGGTCACTGGCAACTATTCATTTTACGGCGATTTCAACAGGTGGCTCAGAGCTCTTATATGGTGAAGATACTAGATTGAGAGATGCTAATAATGATTCTGTTAGAATAAAAAGTTTTGGTACTGGATTTATTAATGTGGAATAAATCT
>MDTE01139910.1_pt1 | contig 12045 bp, 12 predicted proteins | sample 811231 | NCBI WGS metagenome assembly MDTE01 (sample SAMN05326651, study PRJNA326480) | marine metagenome | isolation source: seawater | place: Indian Ocean: Red Sea | collected 2010
AACAAATGATACAAAAAAAGCTTCAGAAATTTCAGATGAGTTAAAAGTAGTTGCCATGCAAGTTTCAGCAATGAAGCCCATGGGTTTAAATGAAGAATCTATAGATCCCAAAGTTCTAAATGATGAAAAAGAAATAATACTTAAACAAATTGAAAATACCCCTGATGATAAAAAAGAACAAATTTTAAAAGGAAAGCTTAATAAATTTATAAAAGAAAATACTTTAATGGGTCAGGCTCTAATTACTGATCCTAAAAATACTGTATCAAACTATTTATCTGAGCTATCTAAATCTAATAATTTAGATCTTAACATAATCTCTATGGATTTATATACTATTTAAAATGTATAAAAATATCATGCTAAAGATTTCAGGTGAGTCTTTAGCAGGAAGTAATGAGCAGGGCTTTGACTTTGATATTTTAAATGATTTATCAAAAAACATTAAAATTTTAACTGATAAGGGCTTAAAAATATCTATAGTTCTTGGAGGTGGAAATTTCATTAGAGGCTCATCATTTTCAAATGGAGTTGTAGATAGAGTCACTTCAGATTATATGGGAATGTTGGGTACTGTAATGAATTCATTAGCTCTCCAATCAAATTTAGAAAAAATAGGCGTTCCATCGAGAGTAATGAGTGCAATAAGTATAAACCGTGTAGCTGAGCCATATATTAAAAATAAAGCTTCAAGACACCTTGAAAAAAATAGGGTTGTGATTTTTGCTTCAGGCACAGGTAACCCTTTCTTTTCTACTGATACCGCTGCAGTTTTAAGAGCATCTGAGATGAAATCAGATATTATTTTTAAGGGAACTAAGGTCGATGGAATATATGATAAAGATCCCATTAAAAACAAAGATGCAAAAAAAATATCAAAAATAACTTACTCAGATTATCTTAATCAAGATATCAAAGTTATGGATGCTACAGCTATCAGTTTGGCTAAAGATAGAAATTTGCCGATCATCATATTTTCAATTATGGATAGTTCAAATATTGTTGATATAATCGACGGCAAAGGTTCCTATTCTTTAGTAAATTAATGTTTGAAATTACAAAAAGTTCTGATGAAATGGTCGAAACTTTAAATGCTTTTTCTAATGATTTAAAAAATATAAGAACAGGTAGGGTATCACCGGATATTCTAAAAACTATTGTTGTAGATAGCTATGGATCAAAGATGCCCTTACCCCAACTATCTAATATCAACAATATTGATAATATGACTTTATCAATTAATATTTGGGACTCTTCATTAGTAAAATTAATAGAAAAATCAATTCTTGAGTCTAATTTGGGCGCTAATCCACAAACTGAGGGTAATAATATTTTATTAAAATTTCCTGAGTTGACAGCCGAAAGAAGAAAAGAATTAGTAAAAATAATTAATGAAACAGCTGAAAAATTTAAAATTTCTATCAGAAATATTAGAAGAAAATCAATCGATGAAGTCAAAAATTATGAAAAAGATAAAGCTTTATCAATAGACGAAAGTAAAAAATTTCAAGATGAAATACAAAAACTTACTGATAAGTTTATTTTAAATATTGATGAGCTCTCTAAACAAAAAGAGGCTGAGATTTTAAAAGTTTAGATTTTGTCTAATAACGTTAATCATGTTTCATTTATTATGGACGGTAATAATAGATGGTCCCAAAAAAACAAAACATCAAAATTAAACTCATATTCCAAGGGAGCTGAAAACCTAATAAAATTAGCTAATTTTATCTTTCAAAATACAGAAATAAATATTATTTCAGCATTTGCCTTATCTTCCAAAAACTTAAAAAGACCTAAAAAAACCCTAGATATGATAATAAAAGTTTTAGATAAATTTTTAGACAAGTCGTTAAAGGAAGATAAGTATACATTTTCATATAAATTTAAAGGTGATTTAAATTTTTTAGGAAAAAGTATCAAAAATAAAATTAAAAATATTGAAAATCGATCTAAAAATAATTCAAAATTATTAATCATTCTAATTAATTATAGTGGTCAAAATGACTTGATAAAATCTTTTATAAAGACCAAAAAACAACACTTAACAATCAACAAAGCTAATATTCAAAAAAATTTACAAGTTTCTGAAGAGCCTGATATTCTAATTAGAACTGGTGGTTTTCAAAGAATAAGTGATTTTTTTCTATTTAATATTTCATTTACAGAATTTTTTTTTATTAAAAAATTATGGCCTGATTTTAATTCAAAAGATTTTTCAAATATTTTATATAAATATCAAAAAATAGAGCGGAAATTTGGTATTTGATAAAAAAAGAATTTTCTCTGGATCGCTTATATTAGCGATATTAATTTTTTTTTATATTTTTAAGCTAAATTCTTTTTTGATAATTACTTTAATTCTTTTTACCATTTACGATATTTTATATTCTAAAATAGTAAGTTTAAAATTTTTATTTTTTTCATTGATACTAATGTTTATATTTTTTTTATTTTTTTTTGATAATTTACCATCAATTTTTTTTATATTTATTTCTTTAATTTTATTTTTGATAAGTTTTTTTAAATTTAAATTAAATAATATATTTATCTTATTATTAGGCTGTTTTTTTTTAAGTTTAAATTTTATAAATTTTGAAAAGAATTTTATATATATAATTTTTTTAATTTCCTTTATAAATGACACATCTGCATATGTTTTTGGCAATACTTTTAAAGGTCCTTTGATAATTCCAAAAATAAGTCCTAAAAAAACTTGGAGCGGAACAATATCTTCTTTTATTATATCTTTAATTTTGTTTATATATTTTGATTTTAGTATTTTTTATTCAATATTTTTAAGCATTTCTCTTTTTTTAGGAGATATATATTTTTCTTATATTAAAAGATCTTTAAAAATAAAAGATTTTTCAAACTTAATACCTGGTCATGGTGGCATTTTAGATAGATTAGATAGTATTTTTTTCTTACCTTTTATACTTATAATATCAACTTTATTTTGAAACCAAATATTCTAATTATCGGATCAACAGGCAAACTTGGAGCAAAACTTTTGTCATTTTGTTCTAAGAATAAAATTTCTATTTTTACAATTTCATGTTATTCCAATTCTAAAAGAATTTTAATTCAAAAAGAAAAATATAAAATTAGAAATCACTTTATACTTTCAAAATCGTATTCGAGTATTAAATTTTGTGAACATTTGAAAAAAAATAAGTTTCAAATTATTTATTTTTTAGATTATGGTTCTTATTCTCTTAAATATCTTCAGATAATTTTAGATCACAATCAAAACACCTATATATCAATTGCTAATAAAGAAATGATAATTGCAGGTGGAAAATTTTTGGAAAAATCTATAGATGACTCAAATAATTTTTTAATACCAATGGACTCAGAACATTTTTCTTTATTAAATTCCAATTTTAATAAAAATAATATTAATAAAATATATATTACAGCTTCTGGAGGTCCGTTTTATTTTAATAAAAAATTAAATTTAGACAATGTTTCTATCAGCAAAGTTCTTTCACACCCAAAATGGAAAATGGGAAAAAATAATTTGATCGACTCATCAAATTTTATTAATAAAATTTTAGAAATTTTTGAACTTTCATATATTTTTGATATTCCATTAGATAAAATTGATTTTCTGATTTCTAAACAAGCATTAATTCATAGTATTGTTATTTTTAAGGATAGCTCTGTTTCTATAAATTGTTTTAAAAACGATATGATCATACCTTTATCTTACCCATTAAGAATTTTTTATGATTTAAAATCTACTTATAATTCTGATTATTTTTTTCTAGATAGGGAGAATTTAGCCTTAGAAAAGCCTGATGATAAAAGGTTTTTAATTTTCAAATATTTAAAAAAAATACGAGATTTCAAGCATTCTGAAATAATTAAATTTATGATTTTAAATAATCGCGCTCAATACTTGTATTTAAACAATAAAATTAATTACAATCAAATCATTCCATATATAATGGAAAATATAAGTAGAAACAAAAATGAAAAAGATTTTCAAAATTATTCAAGTGTATTAAATTTTCTTGATGATTTAAAAAAAAGATATGATGAAGTTATTAAAAATTAATTCACTAAAATTTTTATTATTATTTTTATTACCAATTTTATTCATCTTTGATATTTCTTATTCTAAAAATCTAAAAATTTCTGGTTTAAATAAATTAAATTCTAATGATATCCAAACAATTTCAGATATAAATATTTTCTCTAACAATTTATCAGATAACGATATTTCAATTTTGATTAAAGATTTAAATAATTCTGATCTGATTTATGATATCTCATTAAATCAAGATGAAAATTCTTATTATCTGAAACTTATTGAAAGTAAAATTATTAATAACATATTCATTAATGGCAATATAAGATTAGAAGACGATATACTAATTGAAAATTTATACTCTAAAAATGAATACTTACTTATAAAAAAATCTATTGATAAAGATATAAAAATTTTAAATAGTATTTATAAAAGCCAAGGATTTAATGAAGTATCAATTAATACTTCGGTTGAATCTTTTTCCAATGACAGAGTAAATCTGATATTTACTATAAACGAGGGAAGAGTTCAAAAACTATCTAAAATAAAGTTCTTTGGAAACAATGTTTTATCTGAAAAATATTTAAAAAATATCATTTCATCTGAGTCTGTAAGTAGTTTTAATATTTTTTCAAAAGGCTCTAATTTTAATGAGGATTTGTTTATGAGGGATATATCCTCATTAGAAAAAGAATACTCAAATTTCGGTTTTTTTAATTCAAAAATTTCCTATCAACTTGAAAATAACGCATTCAATTTGAAAACTCTAAGCTTCTACATTGAAGAGGGAAATAGAACAAAAATAAATAAATTGAATTTTGATCTTTCTGATTCGAGTGAAAATCTTCTATCTGAATTAACAAGAAAATTAATATCAGATATAGATGATAATAACAATTATTACGATTTTGACTTAATTTCAAATTTTATTGAAAATTCAAATTATAAATTTGCTCAAAACAATCAACCTAATCAAATTTTAGATTTTTCAATTATAGCTAATGAAGAAAATATTGATATTACCTTCAAAGAATTACAAAGGGATTTATTTATTGTAAATAATATTAATATTAGTGGCAATTCAATTACTAAAGATAAAACAATTAGATCTAAGCTTGAATTTGAACCTGGTGATTATTATGACCAAAATAAAATTGATAAGTCATTAAAAAAAATTGCAAGATTACCCTATATTAATTCGATCACAGATGACGTGAGTTTTGAAAAAAACTCTTCAGATATTGATATCTATATTGATGAAAATACTAAAACTGGTAATTTGCTTTTAGCTGGATCTTTTAATGCTGATGTTGGTGTTGGTGTGAATTTTGGCATAGAAGATGCAAATGTTTTTGGATCTGGAAATAGAGTAAAATCAAATTTTTCAATAAATTCAGAGGATTTGAAATTTGATATTAATTATATTAGTTACCCGCTCAGTAATCCAAATTTTTCCAACTCATATAGTGTGTATAATCAAGAAAATGATTATATAGGTTCTTTTGGATATAAGGCTACAAGATATGGATTAGGGTATACACTAAACTTTAACTATAATGACTCTGTAAAAATAAGTTCTGGTGTTTCATACGAGAATTTTAAAGGACACTCTTCTTCTGATAGTAGCGTAACTGCCATATCAGATAATATCTCAACATTTGATAACTACACATTAAAATTTGGAATAGATTACGATACTCTTAATGATATTTTCTATCCAACTGATGGTAATCAAATAAGATTAAATCTTTTAATATCTCCTGAAGGAATATCAGATAACGATTTATATAAAATAATTGTTAATAATAAAAATTATTTCAATTTTAAAAATACAAATAACTTTATCTTTTTTGATAACAATTATGGATATGCTTATTCACCTAATTCTAAAATTAAAACAAAAGATGCCTTTTCTCTGGGTGGTTTGAATTTTAAGGGTTTTGATTATAGGGGAATAGGCCCTTTATCTAATAATATTTATTTAGGTGGAAACCAATATTTTACCTCGACCTTAGGATACGGAAGTTCATTTTTATTTGATGATAAAGATGATATTAACATTAAACTATTTACAACAATTGGTTCTATATGGGATAGTGACTATGCATCAGAGCCTTCAGCTAATATCAGGTCATCGGCTGGATTGGCTCTCGATATTTTGACACCTGTTGGACCTATTTCTTTTAACTATGCTGTACCAATAAAAAAATATGAAAATGATAAAACTAGATCCTTTACACTAAGTATAGGAACTTCTTTTTAATGATTAATTTTGACAGATATGATTTTTTTCCTAAAAGAAATAACTTAAATGTCGAAAAAGTATCAAGTCTATTATCTAAGTATATAATACATCAGACATTTTCAAAAAATTTTGATATTGAAGATATTTCATCTTTAAAAATATTAAAACAAAACTCTATTTTGTTTCTAGATAGATTAAATGAAACTAATGAAATTAATTTTAAAGATATTTTGATTGTTACTAATAAAAAAGAGAATATTGATCATTATAAAAATGTAATTCTTACTAATAATTTTAATAAATCATATAATCAAATAATTAATGAATTATATTTTCATGAAGATTTAATAGATTTTAAAGATGATTTAGATCTAAATAATGGCTCCTATATTTCAAAATTTTCTTCCATAGATGAGTCTGTCAATATAGGTAAAAATTGTTTTATTGGAAGAGGTGTCAAAATTGGTAAGAATTGTATAATTAAAAATAATGTTGTTATTAAAAATTCAATTATTCGAGATAATGTAATTATTGGTGATAATACAACTATTGGTTCTAGTGGTTTTGGATTTCCTTTTGATAATAGAGGTGTGAAAAATTTAAATCCTCACATCGGAATAGTATTTATAAATAATAATTGCCGTATAGGTTCTAATTGTACTATAGATAGGGGAAAAATTGACTATACCTACCTGGGAAAAAATTGCATGTTAGACAATTTAATACATTTAGGTCACAACGTTGAGATCGGTGACAATGCATGTGTTGCTGCTCAATCTGGAGTGTCTGGAAGCACTATAATTGGTAATAATTTTACATCAGGAGGCCAATCTGGTTTTGCTGGACATATAAAAGTAGGAAATAATGTAATTGTTGCTGCGAAAAGTGGTGTTACAAAAAATATTAAAGATAACTCTACTGTTGCTGGTTTTCCAGCTAGTGATATAAAAGAATGGAAAAGATCAATAATTAAACTTAAAAATGTATGATATTAATGAAATTAAAAGGATACTACCTCATAGATACCCATTCCTGCTTATAGATAAGGTAATAGACTGTACCCCAGATATAAGTGCCCATGCAATTAAATGTGTCACTATTAATGAGCCCTTTTTTAATGGACATTTTCCAGGCAGACCCCTTATGCCTGGAGTTTTAGTCATAGAATCAATAGTACAAACAGCATGTTTTGCAGTTGCTATTAAGTTAATAGAAGAAATGAATAATCCTGGTGTTTCATTCATGACTATAGACAAATGTAAATTTAGAAAACCCGTTACTCCTGGAGATGTATTAAACTTAAAAGTAAATAGATTAAATAAAGTAAAAAATGTTTACAAATTTGAAGGTCAATGCATTGTAAATGATGTTATACATGCTCAATGTGTATTTTCAGCAATGATTCATGACGTACCAAATACATCCCAGTAGCATTGTTTCTGATAACGTTAGTATTAATAATAACGTAAAAATAGGTCCTCATTGTTATTTGAATGGAAATATTTCTATTGATGAGAATACAGAGCTCAAATCACACGTTGTGGTATCTGGAAATACAACCATAGGTAAAAATAATACATTCTATCCATTTTCTCACATAGGATGCGATCCTCAGGACTTAAAATTTAAAGGAGAAGAAAGCTTTTTAAATATAGGAGATGGTAATATTTTTAGAGAAAACGTCACTATAAGTAAGGGGACTAGAGATGGTGGGATGAAAACAAATATTCAAAACAATAACTTATTTATGACTGGGGTTCACATAGCTCATGACTGCCAAATAGAAAATAATAATATTTTTGTTAATCAAGTTACTTTGGGTGGCCATGTGAATATTATGAATAACGTAGTTATAGGTGGTTTATCAGCTATTATACAATATGTAACTATAGGATCATATTCAATGATAGGGGGAATGAGCGGTATAGATAAAAACGTCTTACCATTTAGCCTAGCTATTGGAAATAGAGCTAAACTTAGAGGACTTAATTTGGTTGGGATTAGAAGAAAAAATTTTGATAAAGTAGAAATAAATAGAATTAGCAATATTCATGATCAGTACATTAATGGAATTGAGCTAGATAATGATAATAAAGTCGACTCTGTATTTATAGATTATAATAAGATATTAAATCAAAAACTTGGCCACATACAAAAATGATATAATTATCATAGCAGGATCAGGCGATTTTGCTTTTGAAGCAGCAAACTTTTTAAGTAGCAAAAAAAGATTAAATCATATAATTCTTTTATCCAATAATTCCAAAATATCTAAATTTTATAAAGATATAGTTACTTATTTTAATATCAGAGATATAGAAAAATTAATTATATTTATAAAAAAAAGACAAATTAAAAATTTATTAATTATTGGATATGTAAATTTGCCACCAATAAATGAATTAAAACTTTCTTTAACTTCAAAATTAATTTTAACGAAAAACTTTTATTCAAATGATATTAATAATCAATCAAAAATTCTTAAAAATTTCATTGAAAGTAAAAATCTAAAATTACTATCTCAAAAAATTATTTTTAATAAATTTTTAATAAATTATAATGATCAAAGGATAAGAAAAGATCATAAAAATATATATGAATATGTTTTAAAAAACTCATTGATTATTAAAAAAATTTTTTCTCTTAATTTATCTCAGTCTTTAGTTATGGATGGCAATAGAATAATTACAATTGAAGATATATTTGGAACTGATTACATGATAAATAAATTTAAGAAACTAGATAAACAATTTAAAAATTTAATATTGATAAAATCTATAAAAAAAAATCAAATAAATGAAATAGATTTTCCTATTATTGGAAATCAAACCTTAAATTTGTTAACTAAATTCAATTTTAAAGCTATTTGTCTTTTAAATAAAAATATTATTATTTCAAATAAAAGTTCATTTATCAAAAATATCAATAAATCAAAATTAAGCCTAATAGTAATTTAATTGAAAATATTATTTGTCACTTTAGAACAATCAGCCAGAGAAAATTTAAAGGTTGTATTAAAGAACCATTTTTTTCAAAATAATATTGATAAATTCTATACATACGGTATGTCTGAAGAAAATTTATCTTTTAAAGACTTAACTAATATTAAAATCAAATCTTTAATGGGATTTATCGATATTGTAAAAAATCTACCTTATATATTTAGTTTGAGAAATTCTTTACATTTAATTGAAAAAAATAATGATTTCAGCCATATTTTTTTTATAGACTCATTTGATTTTTCAAAATTTTATCTTAATAAATATCGAAAAAATTCTACTAAATATTGTCAATTCATAGGTCCTTCTGTTTTTATATGGAAAAAAAATAAAGCAAAATTTATAAATAAATATTTTGATCATATTTTTTCAATTTTTGAAGTTGAAAGAAAATTTTATGATAAAAAAAAATATTCTTATATTGGTCATCCTTTATTAAATAACATTGTATTAAACAAAAGAAATAAATACCCAATTAAAAATATTGGCATTTTCTTAGGAAGTAGATATCAAGAAATTTCACACAATATTCCAATAATAAATAATTTAATAAATAATTTAAAAAAATTAGATGACTTTAACTTTCAGTTTTATGTAACCAAGGAATTTAAAACTCTAGTTAAAAAAAGTTTTAAATCAAAAAATTATCAATTTATTTTGAATAACAGTGAGTATTATAATAATCTATCAAAATTAGACTTTGCTTTTGCTTGTTCTGGCACTGTTCATTTAGAGCTTAGCTTTTCACAAATTCCACATTTTATATTTTACAAAACTAATTGGCTAAATTATTTAATTTTCAAGATATTTGTGAAATCTAATTATTTATCCTTAGTTAATATTTTCAACAAAAGATCATGCATAAAAGAATTTACTCAAACAAATTTTAATCATAATATTTTAATAAACCAATTTGACTACTTGTTTAAAAATAAAGATAAGTTTTATGATTATATAAATTTAATGGTAAAATCTTTAGATAAAACTAATATTCAAAAAATTAAATCCGATATTATTATTGATTATTTAAAAAAGTCTTCTTAAGCCAAAGGAGATTAAAAATAGATTTCTTTTCTCTTTCTCCAACACCTTTATAGTTTTTATTTTTCTCTCCTGTGTAAAGTTGTCTTGGTCGTGTGATCTTAAATTCATTATCTTCTATCATTTCTTTCCATTGAGATAGCCATCCAACAGTTCTTCCAACAGCAAATATAGGTGTAAACATCGAGGTAGGTATCCCAAGAGCCTTTAATAAAATGCCAGAGTAGAAATCAACATTTGGATATAGATTTTTTTCTTTAAAATAATCATCATTTAAAGCCAACTCCTCTATTTCTTTCGCAATTTCCAATTCTTTAGATTTTAATTTTAATTCTTTAAATAAATCTTCTGTGCTTTTTTTTAAAACTTTAGCTCTTGGATCGTAGCTTTTGTACACTCTATGCCCAAAACCCATAAGTCTTATTTTATTTTTCTTATTTTTTACTTCATCAATGAAATCTTTTGGTTTTAAATCATTATTTACTATTTCATCAATCATATCTATAACTGCTTCATTTGCTCCACCGTGCGATTTTCCCCATAGAGATGATATACCTGTAGATAAACAGGCGTATGGATTAGCCAAAGATGAGCCTGCAGTTCTTACTGTTGAAGTAGATGCATTTTGTTCATGATCAGCATGAAGAATAAATATTTGATCCATAATTTTTGAGTACAATGAACTAATTTCATATTCTTCAGCAGGTGTTGCAAAACACATATGTAAAAAATTTTCTGCATAATTAAGTTTATTAAGCGGATACACAAATGGTTGACCAACTGAATACTTATAAGCCATAGCAGCTATAGTTGGTATTTTGGCTAATAGTCTATGTGTAGCTATCATTCTGTGCTCTGGATCTTCAATATTTAAAGAGTCATGATAAAAAGATGACAATGCGCCAACTATACCAATCATCATAGCCATTGGATGAGCATCCCTTCTAAAACCTCTGTAAAATTGGGTTATTTGTTCATTTAGTAAAGTATGATTCTTAATAATACTCTCAAATTCACTTTTATCAGTTTCTGATGGTAGCTCTCCATGTAGAAGCAAATAGCATACCTCTAAGTGAGTACTATGATTTGCCAAATCTTCTATTGGATAACCCCGGTATTGAAGTATACCTTTCTCTCCATCAATAAATGTTATTTTTGAATTACATGCTGCAGTTGAGGTAAAACCTGGATCATAAGTGAAAAGTCCTGTTTGTTTATAGAGTGACGAAATATTGATCACATCTGGCCCCATAGAACCAGTTAAGCCATCAAATTCATATTCTTTTCCAGTTTTAGAGTCTATAAGTTTAAATCTTTTTTCATCATTCATGTGATATATAATAACAATCTTTCCTTAAAATTACTAATGCCATAAAAGAATATAATTTTATCAATTGGAAGCTTTGATTCAAAATTAACAAGTATTTTTCTTATAGTCTTACCAATTTTCTTTAAAAATAAATCATTTTTTTCAAGAGCTTCTATAAAGCCCTCTTTATTATGCAAATCTTGAATAGCTTTATAAATTCTTCGAATTAAATCTTTTTCTTGATCATTTATATCGACAGTTTGTTTTTTATGAAAAAACTTAATTAAGTTTATGATTTCCTCATCTATTTTTTTAGATGAAGTTATTCTAGATAAAATATCTTTATATATTATCTCTAAATCATAATTTTCAATTTCTTTTAAATTTTTAGAACTAACATGTAATTTAAATTCTT
>MDTE01129682.1_pt1 | contig 12044 bp, 13 predicted proteins | sample 811231 | NCBI WGS metagenome assembly MDTE01 (sample SAMN05326651, study PRJNA326480) | marine metagenome | isolation source: seawater | place: Indian Ocean: Red Sea | collected 2010
TAACTAAATCTGGGAATAATCACCTGGTAAATATACAATCATGTAAAAGCTTAATGTCAAAGTTTTAATTAGATGCTTTACCTGTGATTGATAGACATGCGGGTATTATTAGTAGTATTGTGGAGACAAAAGAAAAGCACCTTACCGAGAGAATTATTGGATTAGGTCATTTGGTTAGTACCGCAAATTTGTTAGGTGGTGAAGGGATAAGGCATGCACTTATAAGCCCAGATACATTTGGACCTTTTTGGGTTGTGGAATGCCTTTCTGTAAGAAAAATGGGATGTATTTATTTCTGGGCACTTAATAAATATGAAAAAGTTCTAAGTAATAATCTTGGTTGGCGATGGGGTTCTTCTAGCAGAATTGCTTTAAAGACTTGGTGGGGGGTTATATGATCAAAAAAATACGAGCATCTAACAAAGCTCGAGTGTTTTGTCATCAAAAGCTAGCGCTGATGATATCAGCGCTTTGCTTTTTGATTATAGATTTGAGCGCTGTGGCCTAAGACTTTTGCCCTACCTATTAAGTTGTCGGTAAGGCAATGTCATCAAGGGAAACCTTTTAGAGGACTCCTCTTGCGGCAAGGCCAAGAATTGAGCCTATGCCTAAGACGTGACCTAATGCATTGGCAGCCACAACTGAAGCGTGGCTCATTCCTCCAAAGAATTGAGAGTTTGGAAGCTGGAAACCATCATTAGGTCTAGCAATATTGGCTCTAGCAATTGCATAAGCAAAAATATTGCATGCAATCATTACAGCAGCACATTTTGGCGACCAACTGAAGGTGGCTGGGTCTGCAGCAGCCAATAAGGTCGAGATCATGGACACCGGAAGCAACCTCTATATTTTCGTCTATTAAATGCCTTTCAGCAAAAAGATGTATTGCCTCTTAAGAGTTTTTTACCACTTTGTTTTGACTTAGGCCCAAAAAACCTATTGCTACCAATGCATCGCTAATAGTGAGGAATGCTTCTGCAGCACCATGGAGAGGGTCGATGTCTGTAAGACTGCTGTCATAAAGCACACTTGCAAAGATTGCAAAAATAATTGTCATCAATACAAAAAGAAGCGTTAGGCGAAAACCCAACAAAGAAATTGGAGGAATTGCATTGCTTTTTTTAGCCCAATAAAGAAAGAACAGGTAAGGGAAAAGAGACAGGACAAAAAATGGACTTGGATCGATACCACCTAGGTATTGCAAGACGTAATTGATATTGCTCATGTCGTTGACTCCTTGGCGTTACTCCTTAATAGATTTAATGCAGCGAAGGCCAGACAACAATTCCCAATCGTCGTTAACCCTGCTTGTAGTACTACCAAGCCTTTTAAAGCTTCGCTGTTGTCAAAAATGTGCCATGTTATTGCTGCCATAGCACTAGCTAAATTGGGCAACATTGCAACTGCCAACCAAGTGAAGGCATTATTGCTGTTGTTTCTCGAGCATAAGGCAACAAAAATAATGGCTAATGTCCATTCACATAGTGTGGCAATGTGAATAAACCAGGTGCCAAGTGAAAGCTCATGCATTTTTTATTAATCGATGAAATAAGTCTAGAAGGAAAATGGTAGAAATAGAAATTTAAAAATTAACTTAGAGAGCTTAGCGTTAATAATAATTAGTATATATTTACTCGCTTGCCTGTAAGTGCATCAAAATTTAGTACATCCCTTTCCTTCCAACTTATTTTAGCCTGTTCAGTTATTGCTGCATGTGAATCGCATATCATTCTTATTTGTCCATAGTGTGAATCTAAATATACTAATTGATTTATACCTAGCCATTCAATATGAGATATTTTGCAATTTATTCCATTTTCATCGAAGATTATATTTTCTGGCCTAATTCCTTTGATTATCCCTTTGTCAACTGGCAATAGGTTGATTTGCGGACGTCCAATAAAGTTGGCAGCAAAAATAGATTGAGGATTTTTGTAGAGTTCCTCTGGTCTGCCAATTTGTTCTAGCTGACCATTATTTAAAAGAGCAACACGATCGGCAATGGCCATAGCTTCTTGTTGGTCATGCGTAACGTATAAAACAGCTTGATCTCCTTTTAGAATTAAATTTCTTAATTCAGGTCTTAACTCCTCTCTAAGTTGAGCATCTAAATTACTCATAGGCTCATCCAGTAAATATACCAATGGTTCCCTAAGTAATGCTCTGGCAAGAGCAACTCGTTGCCGTTGTCCACCTGAAAGCTCCGAAGGAAGTCTTTGAGACAAATGCTCTAGTTGCATCAGAGCAAGAACATAATTAACTCTCTTTATTTGCTCTTTTTTGGAAATACCTCTTACTTTAAGCCCTAATGAAAGGTTTGAGCTTACTGATAAGTGTGGGAAAAGAGCATAACTTTGAAATACCATGCCAACTTTACGATTCAGTGGAGAATCTTGGGTTATATCAATATTATTGATATAGATACTGCCTTCACTCGGTATATCTAGCCCGGCAACAATCCTAAGTGTGCTGCTTTTTCCACATCCACTTGGGCCAAGTATTGCTAAGCACTCACCATCATCAACATGAAAACTTAAGTCTTTAATAATCCAATTTTGGTTAAGCCTTCTTCCAATATGTTTAAGAGTTAAGGTCATCCTTTTATGGCCCCCTGAGTCAATCCTGAGATGATCTGGCGTTGAAATATTATTACTAATATTATTAATGGTATAGATCCTAGTACAGTTGCTGCGGCAAATGCCCCGTATGGAACTGAATAAACTGACGAGCCAGCTATTCGTGCTATTGCTACTGGGATAGTCATAAGACTTGCTTTGCTAATCCATGTAAGTGCTATAGGATATTCGTTCCAAGAAAATAGAAAAACAATGATTCCTGTACTTGAAATGGCAGGTGCAATTAGAGGAATTAAAACCCATTTTAGTCTTTGAAATAAACTTAACCCTTCTAATCTAGCTGCTTCGTCTAGATCCTTTGGCAGATCTTTAAATGCCGATGAAAGTAATAATATCGCAAGTGGCATAGAAAGAGCAGAATATGGAATAGATAGAGCAAATAAATTATTACCTATGTTTAAGCTTCTTGCTATTTCTAATAGAGATAGGAAAAGAAGAACATAAGGAAAAAGTGCTGTAAGCAAAAGAAATGATTTAAATTCCTTTTTTAGTTTCAGAGCCGAATTAGACATAGCATAAGCAGCAGGAGTTGCGAATACTAATGTGATAATAGTAGAGGTTATTCCTACAATCGTACTGTTGCGTAAATAAACGATGAAAGGGGGATCAGAGTTTAAGACTTGGATATAATTCTCTAGTGTCCATCTATGCAAATGAGTTGTAAAAGGATTAAGAATAGAATCTGGACTACTAAAAGAAGTATAGACTTGCCACAAGAATGGTCCTAAAGACCAAATCATCAAAAATATAATATAAGTAGTTTTATTCTTCATGATTCGTTCAGCTTAAATATATACTTAGATTTATCTATTATCAGCCAACCTAAAACACACAAAATTACTAACAATATGAAACTAAAGAAAATGATTGTTGCGCTGTATCCAAAATCAAGAAATCTCATTGCATTTAAGTAGGCATATATCCCAAGACTTTCTGTGCTACTTGCAGGACCACCACCAGTCATAACCTGTATAAGGTCAAAAACACCAAATGCTTGAGCTAATCTGAATAAAACACTTAAGGTTAGATATGGCTTTAATAGAGGTAGTGTAATAAAAAGGAATGCATCAATTTCCTTTCCACCTTCTAGCTTAAATGCTTCATATAGGTCTTTGGGTATCGTTTGTAATCCTGCCAACAATATTAATGCTACAAATGGAGAAGTTTTCCATACATCTGCTAGTACTGTAGCGATCCACGCTAAACGTGGATCCGATAATATATTTATCTCACCCAGTCCAATTATTGATGTCAATTGCTCAATAGGACCAAATGGTGTATTAAAAATCCAGCGCCACCCTAGGGCCATTATTGTTGTAGGAAGTGCCCAAGGAAGAAGACTTAAGGCTCTAACCAATCCTCTGTTGTTAAAACTTTGATTTAATAGAACAGCTATACCTAAAGCAACAATAATTTCTAGAGTTACCGAAACACTTGCGAATCTTAATGTTTGAAATGCATCTTGCCAAAATCGATCATCATTAAAAATTCTTAGCCAATTAGCACCATTATTAGGGATACTATTTAGACCTGTCATTACTGATGAAGCGTGTAGACTTAACCAAAAATATCTGATTATTGGGATTCCAAAAACTATAACTATCAGAATTAATGCTGGTAGTATTAATAGCATTAGGGTTATCTCTCTCCTGCAGAAGATAATATATTATCTGTTTTAAATTGAGCTATATTCATAGCATTCTCTACTGATTTTTGCCCTGTAAGGATTGAACTCAGTTCAGATTGTAATACATCACTAATTTGAGCATAGAGGGGTGATTGAGGCCGAGGTTTTGTAATAGATAAGCCTTTATTTATATCCTCTAAGATAGGTGCTATTGCTAAAAGACTCTTATCATTATACAAATTAGAAGAGGTTGGGGTATATCCATACTTTAGAAATAATTCTTTCTGTGATTCGTCTGATGTTAGGTAATCGATTACTTTATAGGCAGCATCCTTATTGGGTGAACTTTGCATAATTGAAAGCCCCCAACTTCCTAAAGTTGATATTCGATCTTCTTCTCTTTGAGAGACCATAGTAGTTACAGCAACTTTATCTTTTACTGCACTTGTATCCTTTTGTAGTTCAGCCCAGGCATAAGGCCAATTTCTCATTAATGCAGCATCACCAGACACGAATAGTTGAAGGGCTTCATTCTCGGTAAAATTAGTAACTGACTTTGGACTTGCTCCAGTGAGGATTAAGGTCTTCATCCATCTGGAAGCATTTATTGCTTCTTTTGTTGACAACTTAACTTCTTTGTTAGTGTTAATCCACTCGCCACCAAAACCATTTAGAACTTCAAGGTATACACAACTTAAACCTTCATACTGACGTCCTTGCCAAACATAACCATAGCTAACGTCACCATTCTCTTTTAATCTGATCGAAGTATTAATTAGTTCTTCTGGAGTCCTAGGAGGGTTTTTCATTAAGTCTTTTCTCCAATAAAGTAGACCTATATCTGCATTTAGCGGCCATCTATAAATATTATTATTATATTCGTTGCCTAACTTAGCGCCAGATGAAAGTGAGTTCCATTTGTTTAGATCAATCCAAGGTTCCATATTAGCTAACCATCCAGCTTCAGCATATTTAGGTAGCCATGTTACATCTATTAAAATAATATCAAACGGACTATTTCCTAATAAAAGGCTACTTATTGCTAGATCTGATACTGATTCAGTTTCTCTTGGACCTTTTGTAACACTAATGTGAATCTTGCCAAGCTCCTTTTGGTTAAACTTCTCAATAAGACCTTCTGTTGAGTCAGAAAAGGGTGCAGGCATTAAAATGCTTACCTCTGTGGGATGATTTTTGTTTGCTGACCATGCACTTAAAATAGATATAATTATTATAAAAACAATTATTATAAACTTCTTTAAATTATTAATACCCATTACTTCTCAATATTATCTTCTAAGTTCTCAATTTGATCTCTAGCCCAATCCTTAACGGTATAACTCTCTACTGCTTTTGTCATAGATTCCATTCTTGAAATCTGCTCTGATTTATCCATTGATATAGCTTTTTCTATAGCTTCATCCATTCTTCTATGTGAATATGGATTTGTTAATACTGCCCCATCTAAAAGTACTGATGCCCCAGTAAATTCAGAGAGGACCAGTACTCCACCTTTTCCTTTTCTCGCTGCAGCATATTCCTTAGCGACTAGATTTAGACCATCTCTTAAAGGCGTAATCCAGCAAATATCTGCTTGACTAAACCAGGCAATCATTTCTTCATATGGAACACGCCTTGTTGAAAATCTAATTGGAACCCAATCTATGAGGCTAAAGCGACCGTTTATTCTTCCTGCCATTTCCTCTATTGATCGTTGCGTTTCCTCATAGATTCTCATTCCTGAAGCTGCTGAAACACACGACAGCATTAGAACAATTTCGCCATGAAGATCCTTTCGCTTTTCTAATAATCTTTCGAAAGCTAATAAGAGCTCTTCATTTCCCTTTGTGTAATCAACTCTGCTAGCTGAGAGTATTAATTTTCGATGTTTCTTAGTACCACTTACTATCTCTTTTTCATAGCCTTGTATAGTTTTGCTTTCAACCAATCTATTGATTAGTTCTGGAGATGTTCCGACTGGTGAAGATAATAATTTTATTTTCCTTCCGGCATGAAATAGCCAGGGTGTGTCGCTAGGCTCTGTAAGTGCACTTCCCACGGCAATAAACTTATTATCTACATTTTTCTTGGGTCCTCTTTTGGCACCTACCAGGCAGGTGGCCGCACGAGCAAAGTTTTCAGTATATCTAGGTATGTGAAATCCAACGAGATCACAACATAGAAGACTTTCAATTATTTGTCTTCTCCATGGAAGTATTGCAAATACATCATTTCCAGGAAAAGGAGTGTGATGGAAAAACGCTATTTTTAGATCTGGTCTTTGTGCTCGTATATAGCCTGGTGCTAACCATAAATTGTAATCATGTACCCATACAATTGCACCTTCATTTGCCTCATCACATGCGGCATCTGCAAAGCGTTTATTTACTTGTTGAAAGATTGACCAATCAGCATTATTTACGTCAAAATACGTCGGAAATGTATGAAGAATTGGCCAGAAAGATTCTTTAGAAGTTACATGATAGAAGCTACCTATCTCTTCAATTGACAATGGAATTCTACGAAGGGTAAATGTAGAAGGTTTTTCTAGTTTAATCCTTTCATCACAGTGACTAGATACATTATCAACCTCCCTCCATGCAATCCATGTGCCTTCTTCATGGTCAATGAATAAATTTCTTAATGTTGGAATAATTCCATTTGGACTCTTATGTTCAATCCATTGAGTTTCTGAGTCAACATTGGTTTTTTCTTCATATGGAGTTCTATGGTAAAGAATCACAAAGTTGCTCTTTTTATTCATTTTTAGTTTTTGCTTTGGGTGGTTTTTATATGTATAAATAATTTTTTTAATTATAATATAAATATTTCAAATTTATTATATATACTCCAGTGATTTTAAAAATCTATTTTAATTAGTTATTTACATATTGTTCAGATCAATTCCTAATGATTTTGCGTAAGGTCCAAGACCTTTCTTTTGAATTGTTTTAAGTGCACGTGTGGTTATTCTCATGTTTACCCACTTATTACCTTCTGCCCACCAGAGTCTTCTTTGTTGAAGATTCGCTTGTTGTAATTTCTTTGTGCGAATATGAGAGTGGCTGACAGCCATTCCATTATTTGCACGTGTTCCTGTGAGTTGGCAGACCCTAGACATTTTTTTATCCTTGAACTGGTTAGCTGAATCAAATACTTATAGTACCAAAGAATGTATTGATCAGATCGCTTTTTCCATCAACCTACTCATCAGTGAGGCGCTTCTGGCTTGAAAACCTGCTATTTCATTTGGTTCAAGACCACCAACACTGAGCTTGGCCATTTCATAAAGATGATTAGCTAGTTCCCTTGACAAGGTCTCTGATGGTGATGCTTCATTAGTGCCTACTATGACATTACCAGCGTTTAGCTTGATCAAACCATCTACAAGTGGATGCCTAAGATTAACTAAAAGCACGTGATTTTCTGGAAGTCCTGGCAATCGTTGTTCCATTAGCGCTCCAATATCATTAATTCGACGCATTTGTTCAGGTAATAGGATCATTGCCGGTGGAGCATCTTCACTTTTAAGAGATTGAACTTGGATTGTAAGATTTTTATTAGATATAGAGTCTTTAAGAATTTTACGGACATTTTCAGATTTTGTTTCACCATCTTTATTGGTTATTTCTGCTGGCTCTTCTTTAAGCTCTTCGTCAAGTTCAGAGTCAACTCGTTGAAAACTTATATCTTCATGACGTTCCTCTAACCATGGAATGAACTGGGTGTCTATAACTGTGTCCGCGGTGAGTATCTCTACACCTTGAGCTTTCCATAGATTAAGTGCTGGTGCTTGTGATAATTCATCTGTGCAATAAATTATCTTCTTGGCATTTATATCTTTTAGTCTTTTTTTATAACCTTCTATTGTAGTGAAATTCTTATCTGAAAAGGTTGTTATACTTTTATCTTCTACATCTATATTATTAGCTGTTGTTGAGAAGATTATTATATCTTCAATCTGTTCTGCGAACTTCTCATCTTCAATAGCACCTATTTTAATATATGGAGATATTGAATCCCATATTTCACAGTAGAAAGTTGGTTTATCATTTTTAACTAGCTTTAATTTATCAGCAATTTTCTTTGCCACAAAATTACCTATTGACTTAACTCTGCGATCTGATTGTAATGCACTTCTGCTTACATTTAATGGTATATCTGGCGAATCTATTACGCCCCTTAGAGGTAATAAGTATCTTGGAACAACTTCGTTAATAGAATCGCTTACAAATACTTGATTTGAAAATAGTCGTATTTCACCTTTTTCCCAGTCTGCTCTTCCTGTTATCTTTGGAAAGAACAATATTCCTTGGAGGCTATAGGGATAATCTGTATTTAAATGAACCCATAGGAGCGGATCTCCTTGAAAAGGATATAGATATCTATAAAGATCTATATAATCCTGATCCTTTAGCTCTTTTGGATTCTTTCTCCAAAGTGGATTTCTTTTGTTTATGACTTCACCTTCAAGTAGAACCTCTACGGGCATAAAATCACAATACTTAGTGATTAGGGTCTTAATTCTTGTAGGCTCTATATATTCTAATTCTTCTTCCATTAGATAGAGAATTACATCTGTACCTGCCTCTTCTTTTTCAGTTTCCTCAAGAGTAAAGTTTGGAGAACCATCACACTTCCATTTGATTGATGTGCTGTTTGCCTTTGCAGATTTAGTTACTAGCTCTACATTTTTTGCGACCATAAAGCTTGAATAGAATCCTAAACCAAAGTGGCCAATGATTCCTTCATCATCCTTCTTGTACTTTTCGAGAAATTCTTCAGCGCTTGAGAAAGCAACTTGATTGATATATTTTTTGACTTCATCCGCTGACATTCCTATACCATTATCTGAAACAGTAAGTGTTTTTTTCTCACGGTCTATCTTAATTTGTATCTTTCCTTCTTGTCCTTCTTCGCAATCACCCGCCATGGAAGCCATTCTTCTTTTGCTTATCGCATCAACACCATTGCTAACAAGCTCTCTAAGAAATATCTCATGATCTGAATATACAGCTTTTTTTATGATTGGAAAAATATTCTCTGTATGGATCTGAATTTGGCCTTCTTCTTGAATTGACATGATTATTTTTAATTTACTTATATAATACTAAATATTCCATTCATAGCTCAAGGCCCATATGGTTGTGTTCCCCGTACCTCATTAGCATGTGATCTTCATTTCATAATCAATTAACCTGAAATTGATTCAATCAATATAAGTTTATAAATATATTATTTAATTTAACCATTCAAGTTTATTAAACCCTCGTTCCATAGATAAACGATCTGCATCCTCCTTCTTGTCGAAAGGCTTCAGTTCAACTTGAGCGATAAATCCTTTTTCATGCCAATAACTTTGGCTTTTTAGGGCATCTTCTAGCCTTGAATTTTTGCTATAGGCTATCATTATCTTTTGATTTGACTCATTATTTTTAATAGAGTCTATTAAAAGTTCCCTTATTTTATCTATAGCAAAACTAAATCCTAGACCTGCACAATCATCTCCACTTGCACCAAAATGTTCAACTAGATCATCATACCTACCACCTCTAGCAATAACTACTGGTGATGAGCTACCTTCGCAAATCAATTGAAAGACTATTCCAGTATAGAGTTGATAATGTGGCTGGAAAGTTGGATCTAGCTGTAAATCTATTCCATAATTACTAGCAATAGGCTCTATCATAGTAAAAAGCCTTTTTAGATTCTCTAATACATCATTTTTGCCTAGCTGATTTTCTAACTCTATTATTGTGTCTGTTGGATAACCTCTGCAATCTTGAATCTCAATCAATTTGTCTCTAGTCTGTTTTTCTATACTCATGTTATCTAGTGTCAATCGATCGAAATTAAGTAGTGCATTACGTATTCTAATTTGATCTAAACAGTTTAATTTTGAAAGTATTAATTCCATTAGTGATGTATGCCCAATTAAAAGGCTTGGCCTATGTTGCCTATCAAAACCTAATTTTTGCATTGAGTCTAAAAGTAAGGCAAGAAGCTCCATCTCAGCTGCTATATCTTTGAGTCCAAAAAGCTCTACCCCAGATTGAAGATTTTCCTCAATTGAATTACCAATCTCAGCAGACTCTCTGCATTCAAAAACAGTTCCAGTTGCACATAATCTAAGCGGGCGTGGACGTTGATTGAGTCGTGTACATGCTGCTCTTGCGATAGAAGCAGTCATTTCAGGCCTTAGACCAAGAGGCTCGTCTGCAACAAGTTTCACGATGTCTTCACTTTCTATTGCTCCGCCAGCCTTCAAAGTTGCCAGTCGCTCAACGCGAGGAGGTGAGACTTCTTCATAACCCCAGAGTTTGTAGACTCTTGCCAATCTTTTACAAAGCAGTTGGTTCGCTTCCACCTGCTTTGGGTTTAAATCTTTAGCTCCTGATGCTGGTTGAAGGGCCATTAATTTTTACTGTTTAATCAGGATCCAATGCTGTCAATGGCAGAGGATCCATAAGATCTTGCATCTAATGGTATTACTTTGCTTAATTCAGACATCAGTTCTTCCTTTATGCCAGGAGTGGTTGCAAGTACTCTTCCTTTACTTAAATCAAAATTGCCATCTGGGTAATCACTAATTACACCTCCTGCCATTTGTACAAGGGCTATTCCTGCAGCAAGGTCCCATTTGGAAAGACCCTTTTCCCAATACCCGTCTAAACGACCTGAAGCAACAAAGGCTAGATCAACAGCAGCTGCACCTCCTCTTCTTACTCCTCTAGTTTTATTAGTTAGCCAACAAAATTCTGCATAATTATTATCGATAATATTAAATCTGTCATAAGAAAAACCAGTAACTAATAATGAATCTATTAATAAATTGCTTGTTGATACTTGTATTGCGCTTTGATTGCAGAAAGCTCCTTCTATGGGAGAAGACCAGTATGTTTCATTAATAAAAGGAATGCATATAGAACCAAGAATAGGAAGATCATTCCACGTTAACCCTATAGATGTAGCGAAGAAAGGATATCCATGTGCGAAATTAGTTGTTCCATCAAGTGGATCTATGCACCAACACAAACCATCTTGAATACCAGAGAGACCACTTTCTTCAGCTAGGATATTAATATCTGGGGTTTGATGACGTAGATAATTAACAATTTCTTCTTCGCATTCTAAGTCGGCGGAGGTAACTAGATCGCCTATACGACCTTTATTCTCAATGTTTTTTATTTTACCATAATGACTCATAAGTATCTCTCCGCCTCTTCTTGACGCTTTTATTGCTAATTTTGATAAAATTCCTATATTGGAATCATTTAATCCGGCAAGCATTGCAGAATCAGAACAACTTGTAAAAGACATTAAATACTTATGAAGGGCTAAACTTTTATTCTTATTATTATAACCGAGAATTATAAATGAATAATTAATTTATGGTTTATTTAATAATATTTATACGAAGTTTTGACTTCGTGAGGGATATGCTTTTTGATTTAAATATATCAGGTTATAAACATATTGAATAGGTATTGCTAAAGAGTCAGTTTAGTTATAGTGATAGATGGCTTTATCGAAGAAGTTTTCACCCCAGAAGTCATGTTTTGTATGGCAATCATTTTTAAATTTACTATAGGGAACTTTTTGATCACTTAAAGATATATTGATCTGTTTAGAGGCGAATAAATTTTTTTCCTGCTAGATTCTTAAATGATGGCGCACTGGAGAGGTGGCCGAGTGGTCGAAGGCGCAGCACTGGAAATGCTGTATAGGGGCAACTCTATCGAGGGTTCGAATCCCTCCCTCTCCGCCTTTAACTTTTGATA
>MDTE01182925.1_pt1 | contig 12044 bp, 15 predicted proteins | sample 811231 | NCBI WGS metagenome assembly MDTE01 (sample SAMN05326651, study PRJNA326480) | marine metagenome | isolation source: seawater | place: Indian Ocean: Red Sea | collected 2010
GGTGCATCAGGCGAAGAATTGGAGAGTCAAGATTATAACGTCAAGACTTTGGCTGAGTACCTTGGTGACATGTAAGTCGCTGGAATTTAGTTGACTGTAATTGAAATTTGGACTCTGGATTAAAGGAAACGATCCCTGTATTTATTACAGAGTGTTAAATTTTCGAAGCGCTTACCGTTAACCATACTCTTGGGACGGTTTTGAGCTCCATTTCCGTCCAGATCTGAGCGAGTCCTTTTTGTAACGATGCGCGGCCTTTATCTAATGGCACCCCAGGCATTACACCTTCAATCCAATCGGAGAAACCGGATATTTGGTGCCATCCTTCATGGGGTACTTCGACGCGATTTAAGTCATTTACCAATATTTTGAGGCCTGCGGATTCTACAAGATCAACATATTGGTTGGCCGTTAGCTGAACGCGTGATTCAACCTTGCTAGATTTATTTGGTGACAAGCCATGCTCACGTTTTAGTATCCGTAGTGAACGCATCATCCATTTTCGAAAGAACTCATGGCTATCTTCTGGATGAGAGCCTTCAAAGAAGGATGTGTTGAAAGCAAATATGCCTTGGGGAGCTAGCTTTTCTTTGACTTGCTTTAAAAGCTTTGCTTTGTCCGGCACGTAGTGAATTGAATTGCAGTAAACGATAGCGTCTACCCGGTCCTTCACAGCGTCTGTTAGATTTTGAGCTTCTGAATGAACGTAGTTGACGACTAGTTCTTTGCGTTCACCGATTTCCTCTGCCGCTGCTCTCAATGCTGTAGTTGAGTGATCGACAGCATAAATTACCGTGTCTTTAGCGGATTGAAGTCGTTCCAAAATTAATTTTGTAACTCCCCCAGTACCACATCCCAAGTCGACTATTTTTCGTTGTTTGCCAACTTCTGCAAGATCAAGCAAGCGTACGTTGACCTTTGTGTAAAAGGGTAGGTAGGAAAAGCTCGTGAAGTTGAATTCTTCGCTCGCTGTGTCCAAATTTGTACCTCATGTATTGCTGCAAATGCAGTGCTGACTATAATCCGTATATTGGAAAGCGTTGTACCGCCGTTGTACCGCTTGATGGCGATATCTAAATTCTATCAGAGACAATTTTTCTGAAAAACACTAAACATATAACTTGGTCTGAAAAACATCTTTTTCGACATATCTCGCTCGTGATATGTATCGCGTTGATGGTTGCTTGCGATAGCGGCGGAAACAGTGACCTGCCGCTTATATTTGTTGCTGCTTCGCTATCCGATGTGGTTGTGGAGGCTGCTGACGTGTATGAGGCTGAGACCGGTAATCGCGTTGAATTTAGTTTTGGGGGATCGATTATGCTGGCAAATCAGATCGCAGAACTCGGTGCACCGGCAGATGGCTTTATTTTTGTTGGGGATAACCCCGTCCTAATCCTTAGAGAAGCGGGATTCTATTTTGATGATAATTTTTTGCTTGGGCTAGGTAACAAACTTGTTGCGATCGCTCCTTCGGATCAGGCAGCTTTAACTTCATTGAGAGAACTTGTCGATGAGGGACCCCGCTTAGTAATTGGTGATCCTAGTATGGCCCCAGTTGGCGTATTCACCAAGGAGGCTTTTGAATCAGCAGCTCTATGGGAAGATGTTTCCAGAGATGCCATATTTGCTTTAGACACTCGAGCCGCTACCGCTGCAGTTCAGTCAGGCAATGCTGACTATGGGATCGTCTATAAAACTGATGTTATTAGCTCAGAGTCAGTCTCAATTGTCTATGAAATCGAGGAAACATACTCAGCGATCGAATATGCTGGAGGAAAAATTGAAGATGCCGTTCACTCGGAAGCTGCCGCTGAGTTTTTGAGTTTTGTTGCTTCCTCGCCCAAAACCCGTAATCTATTTGTGCGGGTTGGATTCACTTTTGAGACTCCTGTTACAAATGAACCTTGAACGTCTCAACCTTAGGATCTTTTTTTATGATGTTCGACATCCCAGTAATTGCACTTTCGCTACAGGTTGCTTTTGTGGCGACTGGTTTGACGTTGCCGGTTGGACTGATAGTGGCGTGGTTGTTGGTTAGGAAAGATTTTCGCGGTAAGTTTTTTCTTGATATTGTTGTCTCTCTACCACTAGCCTTGCCTCCAGTTGTGGTTGGATATGTATTGTTGTGGCTTGTGGGTACACACGGTTGGCTAGGGCAGATAAGTCAGGGACTGTTCGGCTCAACTCTCGCTTTCACATGGTTCGCGGCTGTCCTAGCTTCTTCAGTAGTGTCTTTTCCTCTTGTGGTCAGATCGTTCACAATTGCTTTGGCTGGGGTTGATCCGAAATTGGAGGTGGCGGCGAAAGGCCTAGGTGCGGGATCATTGCGTACTTTTTTCACCGTCACCTTGCCACTGGCTCAACGGGGTGTGATAGCTGGCGTATTGCTTGGCTTCGTGAGGGCTTTGTCAGAGTTTGGTGCCACCATTATTGTTGCCGGCAATATCCCAGGTCGCACTCAAACCGTGCCTACGGCGATATTCACAAGAATTTCTTCGGGTGATACTAATTCAGCGTGGCGTCTTGCTCTCGTTTCGCTGTTATTGGGTGTTATCGCTCTGGCAGTCCATAATTGGTTGTTGAACCGTCCTAGATCGCCTAACACAACGGGTCTCAATCGACTGAACAATCCTTCCTCATGATTTCATTTGACATACATATGAAACGATCGGAATTTCTGTTGGATGTGGCTGGAGAGTTTGGTGATGGGATCACGGCGGTGTTTGGCTCTTCGGGTGCAGGCAAGTCGAGCTTACTTGATTGTCTTGCTGGTTCTATTCGCCCTGACAGCGGTCACGTTCAAATGGGTGAAACGATTTGGTACTCGAGCCTTAATAGGGTTTGGGTTACGCCTGAGAATCGGCGCGTGGGAACGGTTTATCAAGATGGAGCATTGTTTCCGCATCTCGATGTTAGGAGCAATATTGAATTTGGATGGAAATTGATTCCTGAGCATAAACGTCATATTGACCCTCTTGAACTGGCGGACTTTATGGGATTATCTAATCTCATGAGTCGCAAGCCCTCTACACTTTCTGGGGGAGAGCGCCAGCGTGTAGCGATCGCTCGCTCGATTGCCATTATGCCGAGTTTGCTCTTATTGGACGAGCCGCTTGCGTCGATTGATAGTCCCAGGCGCGGATCGATACTTAACTATCTCAAACGAGTACATGCGGAGTTTGAGATGCCCATGATTTACGTATCACACTCTATTTCTGAAGTCGTGTCAGTTGCTTCTAATGCAATGATGCTGGAAGCTGGAAAAGTAGTTGGATTCGATCACCCAACGGCTCTGTTGCCTTATGTCAACAACTCTGAAGGTATTGATAAATTTGAGAATATATTTGATGGGGTTATTGGTCCTTCTACAGATCATTTAACTACAGTTGAAGTCAATGGAGTCGAAATATGGGCGGGACGCCAACGTAAAAGCATGGGTGAGCGTGTACTGGTTTCGTTAGGCGCGAATCAAATTATTTTGGCAGCGCAGCGGCCAGCAAATATTTCTGCTCGCAATATTATTGAAGGCAAAGTTGTTGAAACCTGGTCCAACCTTGGAAAAGTCTTCGCTGAAGTCGATGCAGGCCCAAAGTTTATTGTTGAGTTGACGGAAACTGCATTGAAAGACCTTGGAATTCTTATGGGTTGCGACGTATTTTTAGTGTTTAAATCAAGCAGTGTCGGTGTATTCGACACTTAAATTTCTCAAGTAACTCAGACATGAAAAAAACATATTACTTAGCTTTGTTGTTCGTATTTATATTTGGTGTTGCTTGTGCATCAGATTCCACTCTTTTGCCCACCGCTACTCCTTCGTCGTCGGTTGTAGCGAAATTACCTGATGATTCGCAACCTGTTATACCAGACGATGCGGAAGTTGACCGCAAAACAGCAATGCTCTTGGGATTGGATATTCATCGTCAACTCTGGGCTACTAGGCCAACCGATAATTACAAATTTGGGTTCAAATGGAATGTTGGCGATTTTGCTTATGAAAAAGCTAATGTAGAGGTGCGTGTTTTGAAGAATGAAGTTGACGCTGTAGTTTGGGCGGAGGACGCCGTTACCGCTGATGGGTCTGAGCCCGCGGGATTCGTTATTCCAGACCTCCCGGATCCTGACCATTACTACAGCATAGATGGATTGTTTACGGTTATACAGGAGGCGCTTGATAGTGATCCATCTAGAGTATCTCTTGGATTTGATTCGGTGTTCGGATTCCCGACATCCGCAGTGATTGAATTCTCTGCTGATAGCGAACACCAAGACGTTTCATTTTTTGCTGCCCAAGTAGTACCAATACCGGGTCCGCCCGAATAAGAACTGAAGACGCCTCATCATGGCTAGTCAAATTGTTTTTTGCTCGAAGGGCACAGGTCTGCTAAAACACACTCTTGGCACAGGGGTTTGACTTTTCGGCAAACTTGCGCTCCGTGGACGTCTAATTGTGCGTGGAATTCCCCCCATACTTTTGCGTCGGCTTTGAGGTTGTCGGTGAATAAGCGCTGGTAGTCTTCATAGTCATTGCCGTCAACCTTCCATCCGAGTCTGTTGATTATTCTTCGTGTGTAAGTATCTATGACGAAGCTAGGTTTTTTAGCTGCGTATAAGACTATGTCATCTGCCGTCTCGTTTCCGACACCATATATGCTGAGAAGTTGTTTACGTAATTCAGGTAGTGGGTGGGAGAAGAATTTCTCCTCATCACCGTTGTATTCGCAAGTTATTATTTTGGCAAACGCTTTGAGTTTCTTGGCCTTGATATTGTGATAACCCGATGAGTGAATGACGGTTGCCAGTCTAGATTCCATCGTGTTGTGAACGGCTTGGTAGCCCCATATGCCTTCTGTGTGCATACTTGCCAGTGCCGTTCGTGCATTTTCCCAAGTTGTGTTTTGTACAAGAATCGCACCAGTAACTATCTCGAATCCTTGATTCGACTCATACGTTGTTGGCCACCAATTTAGTGTCCCATTCTTTTTCAATAGGCGGTTATATATTAGGTCGAGGAGTTCTCGAGTCGGGTCGTTCGGCATTGTGTAGTAAATCTTCTAGATCGTTTGAGTGTTGGAAAACATCTTGTGTGTAATAATTGGCGTGCACTTTGACAGCGCTAAGCTAAACAGAGATGTCAAATTAGGAGGCACCTTTGAAGACCATGTTCGAAAAGCTAGATGCTGCTGCCACTAAAATGAACAGCTTTGTGTGTGTAGGGCTCGACCCGAGTATTGACCGCGCTCCGATAAATGATATAGCGGCGTTTAATATAGCGATCATCGATGCCACAAAAGATGTTGTTTCAGCTTTCAAGCCTCAATTTGCTTATTACGAAGCTATGGGGATCGAAGGATTCAAGATACTTGAAAAGACGATACAACATATTAGAGATGTAGCCCCGGATCACATAATTATCGGTGATGGAAAGCGTGGAGATATTTCCACTACTGCAACCGCTTACGCTCGTGCGATGTATGAGATTTGGGATGTGGATATAGCAACCATATATGCTTATCAGGGGAGTGATTCTGTTGAGCCATTTCTGAAGCATCCAGGGCGCGGGGTGTATATCGTTTGTCGGACGTCTAATCCTAGTTCACGCGATATTCAAGATTTAATAGTTGATGGTGCTGGTGATCAGACCCGGGTGTTTGATCGGGTGGCTGCAATGGCTGATCGCTGGTCGAAGGCTCAGAATGTTGGGATAGTTGCTGGAGCAACTTTTCCTGATGATTTAAAAACGTTAAGAACCCGGCATCCTGAACTACATTTTCTCATTCCTGGGGTGGGAGCTCAGGGAGGAGAAGTGGAACAGACCACGAAAGCAGGAATGAATGAACACGGTAGAGGATTCCTTATTAATTCATCGCGTGGGATCATTTATGCGTCTAATGACTCTTTAAATTTTGAACGTGAGGCCCAGCGTGCAGCTGCATTATTGCGTGATCAAATAAATAATGTTCTTAAATCACAATAGGTTTCCGTCCTCATTACTAATGTTAAGAATTTGATAGGTTTTGTTAATGTCAGGGACTCCGTTTAATGTTGGAGATCGCATAACTCTCAAGAAGCCACATCCTTGCGGCAGCCGTGATTGGGAGGTTTATAGAATCGGTGCAGATATTGGTATGAAATGTTTGAAATGTTCACGGAGAATGATGTTTACACGGCGAGATGCCGAACGTAAAAAAGTTTCTATTATTAATTATGATGAGGTGGATGGTAGGCCAGATTCTAGATAATGTTCCTGTCAATCGTCCTTGATTGGGGTGTAGTCCGGTGATCGGTGTACCATTTGAGGTGATTATTGGTGGAGTTACGAATGACTTGTCTGTCATTCGTCGACTTGGAGGTCTGCAACATGATGGAGCTTGTTATAGATAGCATTCGAGTTAGTTTGCTTAACCATCAACGCGTCGTAATTCTTAAAGAAAAAGATACTGAGCGTTACCTCCCGATATGGATCGGCCCTCCGGAGGCTGACGCAATCGCTGTTCGTCTGCAGGAAGTCTCGGTCCCTCGACCGTTGACGCATGACCTTATGCACAACTGCATCAAAAGTATGGGTGGGATCATTGATCATATAGTCGTATCTAGTATGGAGAATGATACCTACTTCGCAACTATAGTGGTTCGTAAAGGTGACAAAACGGTTGAAATTGATGCCCGCCCGTCCGATGCGTTGGCGCTTGCAGTTAGAGCGGATGTCCAGATATTTGCGGCTACTGAAGTGATGGAAAAATGTGGTGTGCGGCTTGATAAGGATACTGGGCTTGCGGTTATCGGCACTGATGACGATTCTAATCCTCCGACGAGAGTTGGCGGTCCTGTTGGGGAGGAGGAACGCGAAAGGCTGTCAGTTTTTTCAGAATTTATAGAATCGTTGGATATTGGAGATCTCGATGCTGATGATGAATCTGAAGACGGATCCAATTCTGACGGGGATCAGCCTGTTGCCGGAGATTGAATTTAATTTAAACATGGTACGACCCAATTAAGTGCTGATCTTTTGGCGTGTTCTCAGATTCTTTACATCGCAAACTTTTGGATCACATTGTGTTTTCGTGATGACAATTTAGGTAGCCATGTTATTCATCAATCGATTATTAGCTCAAAAAAGTGTGATTTGTTAAAAATTTCGTTTTGATTTTGATGCCTTCGTGATACCATTCTCAGTCGGTTATACAGAGCAGGGGATTACCTGTGCCGGACACACCAAAGTCGCTAAATACCAATAGCGAAGAAAGCTGTTCCACGCAGAGTGATGCTCCAAGCTCAAAAGGTAGCTGGTCCGCTACTTTTGTTCTTCTAGGTCGGCTCGGTGGTATTGGCTGGTTTGTCGGTATTACGATCGGTCTAGGAGCTTATGGTGGATATTGGTTAGATAGACAATTTGACACGGCTCCTGTCCTTACAGTGTTAGGGTTGGCGCTCGGTGTATTGACAGCTTCTGTTGGCATGATCCGGCTTCTCAGTTCGATGCGAGGGAATCGGTAACGGCCATTAGAAAATGAAAGAAAAATAGGTACAAGCCGGTTGGGGAAACTTCTTTCTAGTCCCAAACTCCTTGCGATTGCCATCGCTGGAATTGTGGCGTTATTGGTGTCCGTGGCGGGTGGGGCATTGGGTGCTTCTTTTGGTCTTGGACAACTCGGTGGTCCGATCCCATTTATTTCTATCCCTGCCGAGCGAGTCGCTTATATAGGCAGTTATCCACTTCTAAATTCGACCATAATGTTTTGGTTCGGTGGAATTATTCTTCTTTTTGTTGCCTGGCGAGCCGGCCGAAATGTGAAGGATGTACCGGCGGGGTGGCAGAATTTCATGGAGGCGATCTATGAATTTTTCAGTGGCACGGTGGATGGAGTCGCTGGCGGAGAACCAAAATCGGGTCGACGGTTTCTAGCTTTGGTTTCCACAATCTTCTTGGTTGTGGTAATCATCAATTGGGTTGGTATTCTCCCAGGTGTTGGTTCTGTAGGCCGAATCGAAACTGTCGAAGAATGGGTTCATCACCATATTCATGATCTTGAAGAGTTAGTCCATGACGAACATCCTGAGTACAGTGACGAACAGGTTCATGGTTTGGCGTTGGTGCATCTCCTAGAAGAACATGGTGCTGACACATTTGTAGCTTTCCATGGAATTTGGGTGCCCCTCGGCAATGGCGAACAGAAAAGAGTCCCTCTAAATAAAATCGTGACTTTTACCTCAGACGAGCTGCATGAACTAGAGGATAAGATCAAGGTTGGAGATAAATTTTATGAGGATACGGTATATCAACGGATAGAACACGATATACATGAAGGTGTAGTTAAGGAAGTATTTATTGGCGGTGACGATAATGAATACGACTTCAGAGGGAAAACAGCTGGTCTTTTGGTCCCTTATCTCCGCGGAGCCTCTACGGATATAAACACGACGTTAGGAATTGCTATAGTTGCCATGTTCACGGTCCAGATATGGGGGTTTCGCGCTTTAGGTGTTAGAGGTTATGGAGGAAAATTTGTAGTAAACCCAATAAAGCAGGGTCCAATTTCTACATTTGTTGGAATTCTTGAAGGTTTCGGTGAACTTACCCGTACAATGAGTTTTACTTTCCGCTTGTTCGGCAACATGTTTGCTGGAGAAATCCTGTTGATTGCAATGGCATTTTTATTGCCGCTTATTGGTATCATCCCATTTATGGGCTTGGAGTTGTTTGTGGGCGTTATCCAGGCTTATATTTTTGCAATGCTCACTCTTGTATTTGGTGTTATGGCGGTCGCGAGTCACGGTGATCACGACAGCCACGCGGAGGATCACTGAAATCAGGGTCCCTCTAAAAATTTGATGTTGTGGGCAACATCGCAAATTGTCGTGATTGCCCACCGCCTCAATGAACGAAGTTAATAGGAGAAATCAGTTGGAAGCAGATGCAGCAAAGCCTCTAGCAGCAGCAATCGCTATAGGTGTTGGGGCGCTTGGCCCTGGCATTGGTATAGGTCTGTTAGCCGGTAGGGCTATGGAAGCGCTGGGTCGAAACCCGGAAGCCACCGGTCCTGTTCAGCAGAACATGATTCTTGCCCTGGCGTTCGCAGAAGCCATCGCAATTTATGCTTTGGTCGTCGCGATTATCATTCTATTCGTCTAATTCGGTTGGAATCCATGTGACTAGTCTGGATATGGTTTTCGACCTTATCGAATAGTTGCAATTGGGCTGCTGAAGGCGAGTATTGTTTGCCTTCAACGCCTTTAACGACTTCAACGAATGGAAAGCGTTTTAAAGGAACGATTATGGATGCGCTTGGAATAACCGTTCAGCAGTTGCTGACTCAGTTGGTCAGCTTCTTGATATTGTTCTTCCTGCTGTACAAGCTGGCATATGGCCCGATAATGGGGATGCTCGATAGCCGTGCACAGAAGATTAAGGACAGTCTTGAAGCGGCTGAGACAGCGCGGCTCGAAGCAGCTTGCTCTGCAGAGCGCGTGGAAACAGAAATTGCTGCTGCCCGCGTTGAAGGGCAGAAGATCGTTGCTGAGGCACGAGATGCCGCATCGAAGCTTCGAGAACAGGAGCAAGATCGTGCACGGTCTGACGTTGAATCAATGATTGAACGTGCTCGCACTGAAATTGCCCGTGAAAAAGAAGCTGCAGTTGAGGAAGTTCGCAAAGAATTTGCTGGACTTGCTATTACGGCGGCTGAACGAATTGTCGAAGGATCACTTGATGCGAAATCCCATTCAAGTCTTATTGACAAGGTTCTTGAAGATGGGATTGGAGAAAGGAAGAACTAGAGTCCTTTTCTTTTAAACAGTGAAGGGGACTCTAAAGAAAAATGGCAGCAACCGGACGACGATACGCACAGGCCGCCTTTGAGTTGGCCAAAGAGCACGATTCTCTTGATGAATGGGAAGAGGGTTTGACGAGAGCATCCGAAGTTCTCGCTGACCCAGATGTGTTGAACTTTTTGGATGCTCCGCAGGTCACTGATAAGGCGAAACTTGATGGGATAGCCACCCTTCTTCCAAGCATCGATGTGCTTGTCCGGAATACGATTAGCTTAATGACGGTGAATCATGATGTGACTAAGTTTGTCCAAATGTACCGCTTGTTTGGTGAGATGGTTGATGAGTATCGTGGGATAGCGCGGGCAGATGTAATAACTGCGGTGCCGTTGGGTGATGCACAGCGTGACAGGTTGGCATTAGGTCTTGCGAGTATGGTGGGGCGGAGTGAAGTGAAAATTACAGAAAATGTGAACCCCGAAATAATAGGCGGAGTTGAGGCGAAAGTTGGTGACCATCTAATTGATGGGAGTACACGAACACGATTAAGGTTGATGCGAGATTCACTGGCCGAGCGGCCAGTTGATTGAAGGCTAAACGGTTTTCTAAATAGGTCGCTAGAGTAGAACGGGTTTATCCCGGAGAGAGAGTTCGATGGCAGTACGAGGTCAGGACATAGCCTCAGTTATCAAGAGGCAAATTGAAGATTTTGGTGGTGACATTACTCAGGTAGATGTAGGAACCGTTGTCGAGGCTGCGGATGGTGTCGCGCAGGTTCACGGTCTATCAGGTGTGCGCTACTCGGAGTTGCTCCAGTTCCCGGGTGATATTTTTGGGCTTGCCTTGAACCTCGAAGAGGACAGGGTCGGTGCAGTTATTCTTGGTGACTACCTCAAAATCAAAGAAGGAGATGAGGTCCGTAGCACCGGTCGAATTATTGAAGTACCGGTTGGTGATGCCATGTTGGGACGAGTAGTCGACTCTCTTGGTGTGCCTCTAGATGGCAAGGGTGCTGTTGCGACCGCTGAATCTTACCCGGTTGAGAAAATTGCTCCTGGTGTAGGAGCCCGTCAGTCTGTTGATCAACCAGTCCAATTTGGGCTGAAAATTGTTGATGCAATGGTTCCTGTCGGACGCGGCCAACGGGAATTAGTGATTGGTGATCGTGCCACAGGTAAAACCTCAGTATGTATTGACGCTCTGATCAACCAGAAGGATAGTGGAATAATTGGTGTTTATGTGGCGATAGGTCAGCGTGCTTCCAAGGTTGCGCAGGTCGTGACTAGACTCGAAGATAATGGTGCTCTTGATAATACGGTAGTTGTCACCGCTAATGCTTCTGACCCCGCTCCGATGCAGTATCTTGCCCCTTATGCTGGATGCGCGATTGCTGAGTATTTCATGGCGCAGGGCAAAGACGTACTAATTGTCTATGACGATCTGACGAAGCACGCGTGGGCGTATAGGCAGATGTCACTTTTGTTACGTCGACCTCCAGGTCGTGAGGCGTATCCCGGTGATGTTTTCTATCTGCATTCCCGACTTCTCGAGCGGGCGGCTCGCCTAAATCAGGACGCTGGTGGTGGATCGATTACAGCGCTACCAATAATCGAGACGCAGGCCGGTGATGTGTCTGCCTATGTTCCTACCAACGTTATTTCAATCACTGATGGCCAACTTTTCCTCGAGCCAGATCTATTCAACTCAGGTATACGTCCCGCCGTTAACTCTGGTATCTCTGTTACTCGTGTTGGATCTTCAGCGCAGCTAAAGGGGATGAAAGCTGTATCAGGATCCCTTAAGGCTGAGATGGCCCAGTACGCTGCCCTCGCCACCTTCGCACAATTTGGTACAGACGATCTTGATGCAGTTACCAGACGTCAACTTGACCGAGGAGCTCGATTTACTGAACTGTTGAAGCAAGATGAGAACTCCCCCTTATCGGTTGAATCCCAGACTGCATTGCTTTACATAGCCAATGAAGGAGCTCTGGATGATGTTCCCGTAGAAAAGGTTCGTTCATTCGAAGCACAGTGGCATGATTATGCAGCTGCTAATCTCCCTGACGTTCTTCAATCTATAGCGGAGGCTGGTGAACTTAATGACGAAAATACAGCCAAACTTGATGAGGCTGTTAGTGCTTTTAAGCAAACAGTCAGCCTCTAGCACAATTTGATACCACTAAAACAATAGAGTTAGGAATTGCCGAGTACTAAAGATCTAAGAGACCGAATTCGTTCGGTCTCTAACACAGCGAAAGTCACGGGCGCTATGCA
>MDTE01051556.1_pt1 | contig 12042 bp, 9 predicted proteins | sample 811231 | NCBI WGS metagenome assembly MDTE01 (sample SAMN05326651, study PRJNA326480) | marine metagenome | isolation source: seawater | place: Indian Ocean: Red Sea | collected 2010
GGAACTGCCGCTGATCCTTGCAGGTAACGCCCAGAAAATAGCTCAAGAAAAAGCGGTGGAGAAGCTCGAACTTGTCGGTTTAGGTGACCGGGTTGATCACTTGCCGGCGGAGCTTTCAGGTGGTCAGCAGCAGCGAGTAGCGATTGCCCGTGCGCTGGCGAACGACCCAGCAATAGTTTGGGGTGATGAACCTACCGGAAACCTGGATTCTACAAACGCCGCAGAGATTATGGACCTGCTTACTCGACTCAACAAAGAGAACGGTCAGACATTCGTGTTAGTGACCCACTCAGAGGAAGTTGGGAGTATGGCCGATCGAGTCGTTCGTATGACGGACGGAGTTGTAGTGTCGAACGGCAACGCGGCGGCAACGACCAGTACTTCTATTTCTAGTGAGTCCTAAGGAGCGGTAGCTGTGGAAAAGCTCTTCGGGATTGAAATGGATGTGCTGGCAGGAATTCTCGCTGCCGGAACGGTGTTGGTACTCGGCTTGATTCTTTTGTTGGCGCTGCGGAATCGAGTGCTACTGAAGCTAGCTGTCAGGAACATCCCGCGCCGCAAAGCGCAGTCGGTTTTGATCGTTGTCGGATTGATGTTGAGTACTACGATCATTATGTCGGCGCTTGCGATAGGTGATTCGGTATCGAGTTCGATTAGAACCACGGTTCTGGATGCCGTGGGAGAGACTGACGTTCAGCTTGAGTCGCCAATAGAAGCTCGATTTGGGGACAACTATTTTGATGCGTCCATCGTGGATCGCGTTCGAGACGAAACGGCTGGAGATTCTCGGGTTGACGGGGTTACACCACTGATTCGCGAAACATTACCTGTTTTGAACGAAGCGACGGACAAGACCAATGCTGGCACGTTCGTGGTGGGTATTGATACCGGATCGCTGGATGGGTTCCGCGAGATTCGTGATCTGGATGGGAACCTCGCTGATTTGAATGCGGTCGATCCCGATGAAGTCATCATCAACAAGGCGCTAGCGGAGGATCTCGAAGCCGAGGCTGGCGATACGGTCACGTTGGTCGCACCTTCGGGTCGAACAGAGTACACGGTTATCGAGATCGTTGAGAACAAAGGGCTCGCCGGAGGTGATGGCGAAACGCGGTCGTCAATGTTGTTGGATATCGGCACAATCCAAGAGGTTCTCCAGCGAGTAGGTCAGTACAACTCGATCGAGGTTTCGGTAACCGGTGGTCGACGCGTAGATGAACAAGATTCTGACGATCTTGCTGAAGACTTGCAGCTTGCGTTTATCAACCGTGAAGCGGCACAAACATTGTTCGACGCTCTGAAAACTCCTGTTGTTATGGAAGGCTTGCAAGCCGAGCTCGACGAAAGCGGAGGAGCTGCTGCGGGTCCATTCGCCAGTGACACGCTTGAAGAGTTGGTAACCGAGCTCGAGAACGACGAATTAACCGATGAGTTTTTGATCGCCTCGACCAACGCACTTACCCTTGCGATAGTCAGTGGTGTGATTGAAGAGATTGGTGATCCCCGACTTGCGCAGTCGTTGTTGCTGCCGATGTCTCAGCTCGTGGAGCTGCAGTCGACGGCAATCAAGAATTTCGGGCTGGATATTGCCGAGATTGTGGGTTCGCAGATTACGTTGATTTTCAGCATCTTCGGGTCGTTCTCGATCATTGTTGGACTTCTGCTGATTTTTCTTGTTTTCGTCATGCTTGCAGCGGCTCGCACGACCGAGATGGGAATCATTCGAGCCGTTGGAACTAAGCGTCGAATGCTGGTTCAAATGTTCACCTACGAGGGGATTGTGTACTCGATAGGTGCGGCGGCTTTGGGAACGGTGTTGGGGCTTATTGCATCAGTGGCACTGGTGCAAATTATGATCGGCGCGCTGGGGTCTGAAGACGACTTTACGTTTACTTACAACGTGACCTTGCAGTCGATAGTGATTGCTTTCTGTGCGGGGTTGTTCCTCACTGCGATTACCGTGGCTTTTTCGGCTTACCGGGTCAGCAAGCTGAATATCGTTGTGGCTATTCGTGGACTGGGTCAGGAATTTGTGAAGGACGAGACTCCGGTCGCTGGAAAGCGATTGCGCACTGCGCTTCGATGGCTGGGTGGTCCGATTACGCAAATCATTGATTCTTGGCGGAAGCGTCGGGCTGGGTTTGGATGGAAGCTGCCGCTGGCGATAGGAATTGGTTGGTTGCTGATGGTTATGCAAAACTTCGCAGCTATTGCAGCACCGGATGTTGAGGATTCAGTCGTCGCTCAGGCAATCACCGCCGCGATTGTTTACTGGCTCGCCGTATTCCTGTGGAAGGTCTACAAATTGGTTCAGCCTTGGCTCGCTTCGGGATGGCCGCTATTGCCGATCGGTCTATTGATGGCGCTCAGTGGATTCCATCCTGACAAGGGCATTGAAGGACTTGCAAGCGACAATGCTGCGTTGTTCACCGGCGGTACCACGATGCTGATCATTGCGGTGGGCTTGCTTATCAGACGCTTGATGGATCGCCGTGGATACCGCGAGGAGCCGCAAAAGCGGGTATCCATGACGTTCATTGGACTAGGAATGTTGATCTTCTGGGCGTTGCCGTTTGACGCCCTCGATTGGTTGACCGGCGAACTTTCTAGTGGCGTTGAAATGTTTCTGCTTTCCGGGGTGTCGCTTGTCGCCGCTGCGGTCTGGGTAGTGATGCACAACGCCGATGTAATCGTGTGGGTAGTCTCGAAGTTGATTGGTGGCTTTGGCAGTTTGCGACCCGTTGTGAAAATGGCGATTGCTTACCCAATGGCCGCACGGTTCCGAACGGGACTTACGCTGGCAATGTTCTCGCTAGTGATTTTCACCCTGATGATTTTTGCGATTCTGAGCAACCTCGGTAACGCAATCGAAGATGAGCCGGATCTGGTTTCAGGCGGGTTTGATATTCGTGCGGAGATCGATCCTGAGTTGCCGATTGGCGATATTGACGGAGTGCTTGCAGCTAGTGGAGGTCGGCTGTCAGCATCAGATTTTTCGGCGATTTCATCACAAGCTTTGGTGCAGGTCGAAGCTCGTGAGAGAGATTCCGATGAACCTGTGTTCAAAGGTGCCCGCATTATTGCTTCAGATGACGTTTGGCTCAATACGAATAACTTCAAGCTGACCCACTGGGATCCTGCTTACGGGGATACTCCTGCGGAAATATGGGCGGCGGTCGCGGCTGATCCGGGCCTCGCAGTAGTTGCTGGAAATATTGTTTCCAGTGACGATTTTGGCGGTGGGGAGCCAGGTTTTGGAACTACGTTCCGTATGAGCGGAATCGACTCAGATCTGAAGGGTGAGTTCGAGGGGGTTGGGATTACGATTCGACCGCCGATTGGTCAGGGTAGTTCTGGCATATCACTGGATCGTACGGTGATAGGTGTGATGGATGAGTTCGCTGATGCGTTTGAGTTGGGTTCCGCCGATATTTACATGAACCCCGCCGTTTTGAACGAAATCTCAAAGCGACCGATTGAGTTCAGTAATCACAAGTTCCAAATTGCGGGCGATCAAGACTCAGAAGAGATGGCTCGGTTGCTGGAAACCGTGTTTATTGATCACGGTATGACGGCGAGGGCTACGGAAGAGGATATTCGGGAAAACCAGGCACAAAATAACGCTTTCAACCAGCTGTTCCAGGGCTTTATAGGTCTTGGTTTGTTGGTTGGTGTTGCGGCGCTTGGTGTTGTTTCGTTCAGGGCTGTTGTTGAGCGCAGACAGTCGATTGGAATGATGCGGGCGCTTGGGTACAAGGGTCGGATGATCCAGATTCAATTCTTGATGGAATCCGGTGTTGTTGCGATTCTAGGTTCGGCTATCGGAATTGGTTTAGGTGCCTTGATCGGATGGAACATTTTCAATGCGATTAATGCGGATGTTGAGGGTGTAAAGTTTGTGATTCCGTGGATGAATGTGACGATTATCGTTCTTGTTGCTGTGGTGTTCTCGTTGTTGAACACTGTGCTACCGGCAAGGCAGGCCTCGGCGATTACGCCGACTGAAGCGTTGCGGTACGAGTAGCTGAACACCGTTCTCTCTCATTTCGGTGCGGGGAGAGATAGCTCCTCGGTCCCCGTTGAAGATTCCTACACCCCCTTCCACCCCCTTCGATTTGGCTCAAGGCAGGCAAGGTCGGGACGTCGTGGGTGTGGGTTATTGGAGGGAGTGGTTGCGGGGGGTGAAGCGGCGGGCGTCGAGGATTTTTCTGGCGGCGGTTAGATTTTCCGGTGTGTCGATGTCCATGAGCGAAATACGCTGGGGATCGGATCGCTCTATTTCTTCATCGGTGAAAATCGTCACGGGTGGGTAGTCAGCGGCTGCGGCTTTTTCTATGAGTCGGCGTGGTGAAATTTCGCCTTCGTTCAATGAGTGGGTGAGGTAAGGCAACCATTGATTTCGCGGGTATATTGCGTGGAGCGGGTTCAGGATTCCGTTGCTTCTTGGGACAACCGCACTAGCGTTATCTGTGCCGTCGACGGTGGCAGTCGCGGCCATGGCGTTTACTAGCGTGCCTGAAACGAATGGATGGTCGCCAGCCACGACAAAACTGAGGTTGGTGGTTGCGGCTGACAAACCTGCGTGAATTGCGGCGATCGGTCCCGAGTGAGGCTCGGTGTCGGTGACGATGTGCATGTTGAGCGCAATTCCGAGATCAGGTACATCATCTTCCTGTCCAGGCCGTACAACGAGTATTAGTTCTGAGCAGTATTTCTTAAGTGTGTCGGCGACGCGAGCAAGTACAAGTTTGCCTCCGATATGAATAAGTAGCTTGGACTGAGCAAGACCTAGTCGGCGCGATTCACCACCGCCGAGAACAATCCCGGTGAGACCGTTCGATGGGTTGTTTGGTGGTGGGGCTGGCATTAAGGAAGATCACTGACTATCCGGCAGATTCTAATTTTCGGTCGATAAACCATCGAAGTCGGCGCCGAAGAGTTCAGATTCTGGGTAGAAGCGGCTCCAGGCAAACCAGAAACTCGTCATTCCGGGGAGCATTTCGAGGTATTTTCCTTTGTGTTCGCCTTCAACACACTCGCCCGAGATGGCGCGCCATATAGAGCCGGTTTGCTCGTCTTCAATAAGCCATGCTTCGTATTCAATTCTTTCGCCTTCGCCTGAAGCGGTGACTTCTGCTGATCGACGGTGCGGGTTTTTGTTCTTGCCCTTGAAGTTGAGGGTTTGTCCATTGACTAAGCGCGAGAACAACACGGCTGCGGAAGAAGCTCGTTCGTGGAGTACGAGGATAGGTTCGCGACCGAAGTATTCCTCTATAAGCGGTGTATCTATCAGTGCTCTGTAGGAGTAAGCCTTCACGCTGCCTTTCATATCGAGACCTATGACTACGTCTTTGCCATGGAGTCGTTTATCGATCGGATTGAGGCTGTGGATGCCGTTGCGGTCGTTAGCGTAGTAGCGCTCAAAAATGTCGAGTTCTGGTCCACCTTCGGTCGACATTACTTCGGTGTCGGGGTGGGCTTCTTTCCAGGCAATCCAGGTGGTTGTAGTAACAGGTATTTGCTTCACTTGGGAACCGGTTAACGGTCCTGTTATTCCCTGACCCGTGAACTGGATGAAATCGCTGCCTGATTTTTCGGGAAGAGCTGGTGAGTTGAAGACGGTGTGAGTGTGTCGACCGAAGTTGAGAATTTCGTTGTTTGCTTTTGCAATGAAGCCACGGGCAGAGTAGGTGACTGGCGACCATGTCACGCTGATCGGAGTGTCGCCGTACTCTTCGTTTGAAACTTCTCTTACACCAAGTGCTGCCAGGGGGTAGGCGGCGGCTTCACCGTTGTAGAAAACGCCGATCACACGGTCGTCGTCGAGAAGTTCTTCATCTGCTTCTTCAGGGTCTATGAATTCGACTGGTTCACCAGGAGCGGTACGTCGTTTACCGGGGTTTTGTCGTAATTTTTCGTAAATGACTTCTGTTTGGTTGGGGAGGTTGATGGGCACCCGTCGTGCGAAGAATCCCCATCGGGCAAGGAAGTAGACAACGAAGGCGGCAATGTAGACACCAAAGAGTAGGTCGAGAGTATCCAGGGCGAGTCCGGTTGCACCGAATCCAACTTGGGTTAGAAAGAAGGCGCCAATGAAGACTGCGAATGCACGGACTCTTGGGGTGAGTGTGTACCAGAAGATTTTCATGTGAGTTTGTGCTGGGTTGGAGGTTTGAAGTTTTGGAGTTTCCTAGTCTGATGGTAATGGTAGGTGACGGTTGATGGGGCGGTTTTTTTATTTGAGGATCACAGACTCGCCCTTTAGCTCGCTGCCTGCAAGGGAGAGAGGACTTTGTGCGGCCGCCCAGCATCAGCCGAATGTCCGTCCAACAGGGTCGGGTATTTGAGGTTGACTTGGGTATACTGCGCCGGCGATTTGGATGATTTCGTTCGGATTGCGAGTGTTTCATGATTTGCTAGGAGTTTTTCGTTGGTTGATGTTGCCGTTCGAGTTTCAGATGAGCTTTTGAAGAAGTACGAAGGTGTTTCGAACGCTACGGTTCTTGGAGCCCTTTCCAAGCGGGGCTATCTGAAGGTTTTTATGAGTGGGGTCAAGAGCTTGGCTCCGGGACGTCGACTGGTCGGAAGAGCGGTAACACTTCGATATTTACCTTCTCGTCCTGACCTCCAAGAGCATGTGACTCGCGGCAGCCATGGTGAAGGATTTAACGAGACTCCTAGATGGGATGCGCTAGAAGAACTGACTCCCGGCGACGTACTGGTTGCTGACTGCATGGGTATGAGCATGACCTCGACCGGTGGAGACGTTGTTTTCTCACGAATTCTTTCGAAGAAGGCAGCTGGTCTGGTGACTGACGGTGGAGTTCGTGATGGTCACAAAGTGGCTCGATACGGCTACCCGGTTTACGGGGGAGGTAGTACGCCCACGATTGGCGAACCGAACGTGCTCCCTTACGAAGTGAACGAGCCGGTGCAGTGCGGCGGTGTGCTGGTTTGGCCGGGCGACGTGATTCTTGGTGATGAAGATGGTGTTGTGGTTTTGCCATCGCAACTTGCTGAAGAGATTTACGAGGAGTGTGTTCACCACGATGAGGTAGAAGCTGCGATTCTGTGGCACACACAGAATGAAGGTATTTCACCGAAATTCTTCTACCCGTTCAACGAAGAGACCGAGAAGATTTACCAGGCGTGGAAGAACCGCGATACGTCGGTGGAGTAGTCGCATGAGCGATCGAGCAATTCAGATTTCAGCAGGTGGGGTCGTGGTAACTGCCGAGTTGAACGATTCGCCGACTTCGGATGCGCTGTGGGAGGCGTTGCCAATTACCGGAAGTGCCAATATCTGGGGTGATGAGATTTATTTCTCCATTCCCGTATACGAGGAAGAAGAAGAGGACGCACAGGAAACTGTTGAAATGGGGGCAGTGGCGTACTGGCCTCCCGGGAACGCTTTGTGCCTGTTCTGGGGAGCGACTCCAATGAGCGCGCCGGGTGAGATTCGTCCCGCATCTGCTGTGAATGTTATGGGTCTTATCGACGGTGATGCAACTGTGCTCGGTGGTGTGCCAGGTGGTGCTGAGGCCACAGTTGAGCGAGTTGGCGGGTAGGTCAGTTTGTCGACAATGAAGACCGCATATTTTTATGGCGGTAAGGACATCCGGGTCGTTGAGGAAGAGATTCCGACACCGGGACCTGGAGAAGTTCTTTTCAAGGTGATGTCGGCCGGCGTATGTGGAAGCGATCTGCACAACTACCGAGGGCACCGTGTGCGCGAGGATGTGCCATGGCAACAGGGTCATGAACTCTCAGGCGTGATCGCTGGACTCGGTGAAGGCGTTAGCGGGTTCGAGATTGGTCAGCGAGTCGGTATCGAGGCTGAGCATTTGATCGGTTGCGGTTCGTGTCGCTGGTGTCAGGACGGGCAATATCACATATGTCCGGATAGAGGCGTGCGGCATGGTGTTCGGCAGTCGAGTCACGGTTATTCGCAGTACGACGTCTGCATTGCCGAAAATGTGACGGTGTTGCCTGATGATGTTTCTTTCGACGCAGCGGCGTTGGTCGATTGTTACGCGTGTGGTGTTCATGCGATCAACCGCGTGCCTGATATTGCGGGTCAGGACATTGCGATTATTGGCGCTGGCGCGATCGCTCTAACTCTTGGTCAAGTAGCGAAGGCTAGTGGTGCTGCGAAGGTGATTCTTATCGGTACGCGGCAACAGTCGGTTGACGTAGCTGTCGCCGCCGGATCTGCGGACGTTGGCGTGGTGTCATCGAGCTCGGATCCCGTTGAAGCAGTGATGGACGTAACTGGAGGTGATGGTGCTGCGGTGACGTTTGAGACGGTCGGTGGACAATCGCAGTTGATCCAGCAGGCTGTGGAAATGACTCGTAGAGGCGGAGTAGTTTCCGTGCTGGGGTTGTTTACTAAGCCACAAACCGTGGATCCGGTTCTGGCGATGGAAAGAGAAATTTCGATCCAGTGGTCGAATAGTTTTTCGAGCTGGAATAGCGAACGAGAATTTTCGACCGCTCTCGATTTGCTGGTTGCTGGACATCTGAACGTCGATCCGATTGTTACGCATCACTTCGGAATTGATGAGATTGATCGGGCTTTTGCTGTTACTGACGATAAGAGGTCGTCGGGCGCGATTCGGGTGATCGTCCAGCCCTGGACTTAGTACGAGAGTTCCCAATTTGGCAGAGCAGTTTGATCTGGTCGTGAAGGCTCCTCGGATATTTTGTGCGGCTTCTGGAGTAGACGGTCAGAGTGTAGTTGGCGTTCGGGACGGCGTGATTGAGTTGGTTGATCTAGGTGATCAATCAATTGGTGCTCCGATCTCGGCGACTCGGATTGTTGAACTCACTGAAGGCGTGTTGCTTCCGGGGCTGGTCGATTTGCATGCCCACCCCGCGAAGTCGGGCTCGAAGTTTGGAATCGACGCGGACAGGGATTTGCTTCCCCGTGGATCGACCACGGTGTTATCGCAAGGTGATGCTGGTGCTAGGAATCTCGATCGATACGTTTCCGAGACGATCGAAGGTTCACGAACGCGGGTGAAACTGGCGTTGAACTTCTGTGCCGAAGGTGAGTCGAATCCTAACGGGAGATTTTTCAGCATTGACGAGGCGAGCGTTTCAGCGTGTGTCGATGCGGTGAGGCGAGGAGGATCGGATGTTTGGGGCGTTTCTCTCAATATCGCCCTGATACAGAACCCGAATATAGATCCGCTTGAAGTGATGCGACGAGGGATTGCAGCTGCAGACGAAGTCGGGTGTCCGGTGATGTTTGGTGCGACCAAAAATGCTGAAGTTCCGCTGACCGAACAGCTGGCGCTTCTTCGACCCGGAGATGTGATGACTTACTGCTTTTATTCGGGTCATGGCAGCATTGTGGAGGATGGTCGTCTACTTGAATGCGTATGGGAGGCGCGAGAGCGGGGTGTGCTGTTCGACGTTGGAGATGGTGCAGCGGCCTTCGGGTTTGATGTCGCGGAAATTGCGGTATCTGAAGGTTTTTTGCCGGATACGATTTCGACTGACTACTACCTGCATCACTATTCGAATGGGTTGGAGCATGATTTGCCTTACATAGTTTCGAAAATGATCGAAGTCGGTATGAAGGCCGAGGATTGCTGGTCGCGGGTGACTTCGGCGCCAGCGAAGGTGTTGGGTATGGGAGAATCGTTGGGTCGGATAGAAGTTGGTGCTGTTGCTGATTTGTGTGTGGTTGAGCTTGGGTCGGAAGAGGAGCCCATGACAGATGGTCGTGGAGAGGTTCGATATGGTCGACGTTGGCGACCGAAGCTGACAATTCTCGGTGGTGAAATCGTTTAGAGTGTTGACGTGTCATCGCAGTTGGTATGTGCGAGAGGTACCGGGTTTAAAAGGAACTTGAATTTTGATTATCTGGCGAAGTGAACAAGAGGCAGCGGATCGGTACCCGGGATGTCCGAGATTTGCGCTTGCGGGAGCCGATTTTGGTCACTCGAGCTTGCATGTAGGTGACCTCTACTACCAGCCGGGTTACGGGGTGCCGCATCACTATCACACGGGCGGTGCGGAAGAGACGCAAATCATGCTTGAGGGCGAGCTGGAGTGCTGGGTTGATGGCAAGCGTGTGACGGTTTATCCGGGCGACACCGTAACGGCTCCTCCTGGCACCGGGCATGCGTTTCATAATCGAAAGGACAAGGTGGGGAGGATGATTACGGCGTTTCCTCTTACCCCGCCGGAGACGATCCACATTGATGATCCAGAGCTTGAGGATGCCGACTCTCATCCCGCGATTGTTCGGGCTGATTCGCGACGAGGTTCGTATGCGGAGGGTGTGAGGGGCGTTGAGAAGGTTGAGCTTTCGGGGGATTTTTCGGGGGCGAAATCGACGTACACGTATTTCGTTGATCTTCAGCCGGGGTCTTCGATGCCGGTGGAGTCGTTTGACGCTGAGACTGCGATATTTGTCGTTTCAGGGAGTGTTCGGTCGATTATTGGTGAGCGTGAGTTGCTGAGCACGAATGACGGTGCTGTGGTTCCGCCCGGTGAAAAGTACGGGTTCGCGAACGAGGGTGATGTCGCTGCCCGGTTGTGTGTGGTGCATCCGTTTTTGAACGGGTAGAGGGTGTTTCGGTTTGTGGGTGGTTGCGACATTCGTTATTTGAATTGGTGGATGTCGCTTTGACTGCCGTCCTTCGAGTGCCTCAGGATGGCACTTTTTGGGTTGTGGACGTGTTTGACCCACCCTCTGGCTCCCTGGTTGCGAGTGCGGGAGTGTGTTTGCGCGACCGCCCATCCTCGCCGAAGGTCCCTCCAGCAGGGTCGGGACGTTGTGGGGTGTGTGGTGGAATTCCCGAGGTTACGAGGGATCTGGGATGGGGGCGCGTGTGCTGCTGCTGGGTACGCTTTGAGGTGGATTTTGTTGGGTGTTATGGCGCGTGGGGGTGAGAAGCCTTGTACACTGTCGCCTCACGATTTTTAGTTTAGTTATGTTTTTGCGGCATGTGATGTGCTGCGGTTCTGAGAGTGACTGGAATGACAATTCTCCGACGAGCGGATCAAGAAGAATCGAGCCCAATGGAGGGCGGCAAGCTCCTGACCATGGCTGGAGCCTCAACCGGTGCTTCTATGGCGACTGTGGGGGATTTGACCGTTCAGCCCGGGGTGCGTTCCGGGTACCATCTGCATCCGAATACGGAAGAGGCGATTTTCGTGGTCGAGGGCGAGATGGAGTTTCGAGTGGGCTCTTCGCGCTTCCGAGCGTCTTCGGGTGATTGCGTACTGGCTCCTCAAGGCATAGGGCATGGTCTTGAGAACGTGGGTGATTCGACGGCGAGGTTGATCACGGTATACCCGAATGCTGAGCCCGAACGCGAGGCTCTTCAAGATGTTGAGTACACCGATGGTGATCCTCCAGCGAGCGTGTTCGTGCGCGGAAACAACGAGCCCTACGAGTTCATGGCCGGCGTGATGCGTTACGACATGGTTGGGGATTTCGTTGGCGCGGCTTCTCTTTACATGAGCGAGTTGACGTTTGCTCCCGGTTCGATTGCGCCGAATCACTATCACCCGGGTCACGAAGAGTCGATGTTCTGCCTGGAGGGCGATCTGGTTGCCGTGTATGCGGACGAGAACAATGTTCCGCTGGCTGCAGGTGACTGCTTTACGTGCGAGATCGGGGTTCGCCACGGGATTTTCAACGCGGGTACTGAGCCGGCGAAGTTGCTGGCGATTCACCCTGTCTTGAATCCACCGCCGCGTATTGATGTCGATTAGGTTGTCTTTTTACTTCGATCCGTTCGAAGAATATTAGGACAGGGTTTTTATCGAGGACGCATTTGGACGGTCGGTATCGCAGAGAGTCGTAAGTTGATTCCAATATGGGCAACTGACATTGGTTTCTGCCATCCTGAATTTATTTGTTGGGACGCGCCTTCGCTGCAGGCTCTTCTGTTGTTTCGACGTGGGTCTGGATAGACCTTATTGATACGTGGTATTTGCCTTTCTTTCGGATTACTCAATATGACAGCAAGCACGTTTTTCTGAAATGCGAAGGCTGGCCTGCTTGTTATGACTTACGATGAC
>MDTE01095565.1_pt1 | contig 12042 bp, 11 predicted proteins | sample 811231 | NCBI WGS metagenome assembly MDTE01 (sample SAMN05326651, study PRJNA326480) | marine metagenome | isolation source: seawater | place: Indian Ocean: Red Sea | collected 2010
ATAGAACTAAAGAACTAAAAACCTAACGCTAAAGGTGAATCTAGGATGGTGCCGGCAGAGAGACTCGAACTCCCGACCTGAGGTTTACAAAACCCCTGCTCTACCAACTGAGCTATACCGGCATTATTTTTTAATGAATGATTTCGTCCAAAAAACTACTCAGGTTTCCTGAGTCGAAATAACATTCGGTCCGTATTGTAACGAATAGATGGATCCCTGATACCCAAGGTATGGTCATCAGACGCATTTCCCAAAATGTCACTTACCCCTTCAATGATAAATCCAGCTGACGTAATAAGCTGCTGTGCCTTCAATATATCCATACGATGCAATTCTGTATTGTCATTTCCAGCAGTACCAACATGATCCACTACTCCTAATATTCCACCTGGTACTAATGCATCATAAATACCTGCAAGAAAATCTTGTCCCACCTGGTCTCCACGGTTAGCGTAATCATGCAGATTCAGTGCAGTAAATGCTGCATCTGCTTGCACTGGCAATTCAATGTTAAGGTCTGGATCAAACATTTCTGTTCCAAGCGTGTAGATAACCTCTACATTACCTAGACGAGCTGCCCTGAGTTCTGGTGCCCCACCAAGTCTATCCCTGAACCCTTCAGGATTCTGAGCATAGACCAGCCCATCAGATCCGACAGCGGCCGACAACAGTTCGGTATACCAACCTCCACCAGCAAATATTTCCAGGACCGTCATACCAGCTTCAATGCCCACAAAATCTAGGACCTGAGCTGGTTTTCTGTAAACATCTCGCTCTTTCTCTTCGGCAGACCGATTAGGCGAGGCAATCGCTTCATTAAATCCTTCAGCAAATTCACCGACTGCTGTTACCGAAAAGACTATGGCTAATATAAGCCCTGTTATCCAGCATCGAACTCTGGTAGAAACCATCATGCTTTTTTACTCCTGATTAAATGAATTAAAGCAATAAAAATTATTTCAATTTTTCGTGGCAATTAAAGCAAGCCCTTCGAGAACCAGATTTTGCCGGTACTCTGTCCTTGTTTCCAGCCAGCTACTTAATACCTCTGCATGACCTCCGGTAATATAAACAACAGGCTTTTCCTTAATTTCATCCATTATTGCTATTAATGCTCTGTTCAGCGCGCTGGATATACCGAACATCGTACCATTTGATACTGCTGTCTTTGTATCCTTGCCTAACACTTCAATTCCGGAGGCAACAGATGGAATGAACCTAATTTCACCAATATCGCTGGTTTCTTTTTGAAGCGCAGAATGAATTATTCCCGGGCCTGCCATGATCAACCCACCAAGATGTTGTCCATGAAAATCAACCGCATCCAATGTCACAGTTGTACCTGCATCTATAACGGCACACGCCCTTTTTTTGAAACTATATGCGGCTATCATGGCAACCCAGCGATCAATTCCCAGACGCGAAGGGTCTGAATAAGCACAGGTAATATTCTGCCACTTTTTCTTCGGAACAATGAATTCCGGCCTGATCCCCCAGTGATCTGAGCAAACTGATGTCAGGGCCGATGCCATCTCATTTCCGGCCACATTCGCTACTGTAACCTGTGTAATTTCACTTGGTAGCTGCTCAGCCATCAATTTCAATGATTTTTCTGGAAATTGAGAACTTAAAGCGTTATCAACATCAACAAGCTTTCCTTCGCTAACACGTGCCCATTTAATACGCGAGTTACCAATGTCGACCACTAAAATCATGATGCTCTTAGACTCACTTCACCAGCAACAATGCGATGAGAACCAGTTTTTGTCTCTAACAAAAGTGAGCCATCTGAGTCCACTGAAGCTACAACGCCAGATAAATCCGAGCCTTCTCCTAACAAACTAACCTTGCGGCCCTTCAAATAATTTGCAGATGCAAAATCATCAATATGTGATGAAAAACCTGTCCTACTATAGGACTCTAACATTGTATAAATACCCTCAATAAGTCTACTTGCTAATAGATTCTTCAATGGTTCTCCTGATGAAATAGAACTTAAGTCCGTTGCACCTTCAGGCCAGTCGCAAACTTTGCTTAACCATGCGCTATTCATTGACAAATTGATTCCAATACCCACAACTACATACAAAGATCCATCTTTTTTAGGAGAAGACTCGGTGAGAATACCCCCAAGTTTTTTGTCTTTCCACACCAGGTCATTTGGCCATTTAATCATTGGATAACAATTCGTCAAATCGCCTATAACTTGTCTTACTACGACCGCAGCAGAAAGACTAAGGGCAGATAAATTCTCAGGCTTTTCGTCAAAAACCCAGCCCATTGATATACATAAACTACCTCCGAAAGGTGCGCTCCATTTTCTCCCAAACCGACCCCGGCCAGATGACTGATATTCAGCAAGGCATACTGAAAGCCTCCTTGCTTTAGGAACAAATGTATCAAGAAGGTATGAATTTGTTGACTCCAATTCCTGGAAAATTTCAAGTCTGTAAATTTTCTGCGTCATAGAATCACATAGTGGACTTAAAATTTTATTTGTATCCAAAAACTCAATCGGACGAGATAATCTATAAGACTTTTTGCAATCAACCACCAAATCAAGCCCTAAATTTCCAAAATTTTTTATGTATTCGGACAATAGGGAACTCGGCAACCCAAAACTTTCTATAATTTTCTCTCTAGAATGATTTCTGCCATCAGCTAGCAACTTCAAAACTTCCAGTTGCGACATTTGCTCCACAATCCTTAAATTATTTTCCGAGCGGAAAAATTTTCACCTGAGATTCTGTACCTCTAAACATACGTACTACGTTATCTCTGTGGGTGTAGATAATTAAAACTGCAACTAATAACGAAAAGACAAAAAATTCTGGTTCGGCCGGTAATTTTGTAATGCCAATATAGATACTAGCTCCAATGGCAGCGCTCATTGTTGAAAGCCCGACATAGCGAGTTATTACTATGAGAGATAACCAAAAAAGTACTACGGGAATTGCTATTTCAGATGCCAAAACACAGATGACCCCACCTGCTGTCGCGCCTCCTTTACCGCCACGGAATTCATGCCAAACAGGATAAATATGACCTACGATCACGCCCAAACCTACTGCAACTACAATCAACTCACGACTGACTTGGGGGTCAAGTCCTACACCAGGAAGACTGAAATATGGAAGCAATGATGCCGAAACAATTCCCTTACCAACGTCAATAAACATAACCCAGAAAGCAAATATTTTTCCTTGGGTTCGTAGAGCATTCGTTCCACCAGCATTCCTGCTGCCTAACTGACGAATATCCACGCCACCCCGGATTTTTCCTACAAGTAAACTTCCGAGTATTGACCCGAGTAGATAGGCTAGGGTGAACTTCAATCCGAGCTCAATCATTTCTGCAAAATATCCTTGGAGACTAGAACAAATTCTATCACTAGATGTTTAATGACAAATTGTCTGAAAACATTGGATCAAATACCGCTTTTCTTTAACTACTTCCCTAACCAAGCTTTTCTGAGACGAAGTGCTTTTTTGTCTGAGCTGTCATTTAAACTAAGAACACAAGTATCTCTTTTTGCCTCAGCTAATGTAACCTTAAACTCTCTCAATTGATCATCTCTGAAAACTACTGCAGAAACAGTTTCTCCCGCATCAAATTGTTCTAAACGTGAGGGTAAACTTGATTGATCCACTTGAAGCCCATCCAGAGCAATAAGTAAATCTCCCGGACTCAGTCCAGCTTGTTCGCAAGGTCCATTATGTAAAACTTCTGTAAGTTTAAGGCCTTTAGGAGTTGACTGCGCACGAATCCCAAGATCTAGTCTTGGAATGGTTTCTTTTTCTGGCAAACCAGATACATCGTCATAAAGGCTTTGTCGAAATTGCATGTCAATAGCAACCTCTCTCAACAAATCCACAAGAGGGAGATCTTCTGTGCCACGCAAAGCCAGATCAAAAAAAGCAGAAAGATTTAGGCCGCTAAGCTCCTGAACTAAAATTTCAAATCCATCTTCTTCGATACCCTGCTCGCTTTGGCCAAATCTCTCCCAAAGAACACGCATAATCTGATCAAGAGTTGTGGTTGATTCCTTTCTAAGAGTAAGGTCAAGCATCAATGCAACTAAAGCCCCTTTGCTGTAATAGCTAATTGTTGAGTTCGCCGAATTAGCATTCGGTTTATAGAGCTTATCCCAAGCATCAAAGCTTGAATCGGTAAGGCTCTGTTTGAAGCGCCCCGGAGAACGATAAACGCGTGTTAGAAGTTGCCCTAAACGCACAAGATACTCTTTTGGGGTAATTAACTTACTTCTCAACAGCATCAAGTCCTGATAGTAAGAAGTTATACCCTCAAAAACCCACATTAGCCTTGTGTGCACACGTCGGTCTAATTGATATGGCGCAAAAACCTTAGGCTTAATTCGCTTAATGTTCCAAGCATGAAAGTACTCGTGGCTACATAGACTTAAGAAGCGTTGATAACCGATAGATCTAGATATATCACCATTTTTTGGTAAATCATCCCTAGAAAAAATAAGGCTTGAGGATGAACCGTGCTCCAAACCACCATATCCTCTCCCAACTGCCAAGCCTAGAAACAAGTAATTCGCAAAAGGTGGAGGACCCCCAAAAAAATCAATGTGAGCCTCACAAAGTGATTTTAGATCTTCAGCAATTCTCTTGGGTTCTGTGCGATGACGACCAGCGATAACCAAACGATGGGGAGTCTTAGCAGCAACAAAAAAAATATCTGAATATTTGCTTATCTCTACTGGATGATCGATTAACTCTGCATAATCCGTAGCCCTATAAGTCCCAAACCCTGCATCATCAACTTCTACCGTGTTCATAGCAGTAGCAACTTGCCAATTTTTGCATCTGGAATCCTCTGGCCTTTGAAGTCTTACTATGACTGGATCTTTCTCCTTACCTTTCGGACTTAGAAACAGACATGTACCATTAAAAAACCCCCGCTCACCATCTAAAAAAGCCCCTCGTACAGAAAGATCGAAGGCAAATACCTTTATAGCCACAGTCAACAGAGACCCAGAATTTTTGCACTCCCATATGCTTTTAGAGAGTTTCTTGATTTCAACTGGCCCCTGCTCATTTTCCGCACTAATACTTACTACATGGCGAGCAAATTCTCTGAGAACATAGCTGCCAGGAATCCATGAAGGCATTGAAAAGAGCTGTTCTTTTCCTGGGTCAGAAATTTGACATCTAACCTCAAAGAGATGTTGATCGAGATTAGCAAGACGCACATCATACTTTATCATTTGGCAACCTCGATGAATCAATCAGCTATAGCTGTTACAGCTGGTCGTTTAGAAATTCTCTCAGCCCAGTCGGCTAGGTGCTCTCTTTCATGATATAAATTCTTTCCTGTTACACGTTGCGCAAATTCCAAATAAATATAGGTCGCCAAATCTGCATAAGTGTAACGCTCGATTGCAAGAAATGAACTCTCACTCAACCGCCTTTCAACTTTATCGAAAAACGTCGTTATACGCTTTTCGCCGCGCTTAATAAGCGCAGGTATTTGTTCAAATGGTACAGGCCCAGGAAGGGCTCTTGCCTCACCGAACTCTGGTGAATTCCTTAACCTTTCCTGAATGCCAAGATAACCCTCAAACATTGCAATGTCGTGCCACATTAAAACCAATGCCTGTTCTTTAGAATCTAAACCGAATAAATTTGGCTCAGGATTTTCCTGCTCAAGATAATGTGCAATTGCGAGGCTCTCGGTGATACAAGCGCCATCATCTAGCACCAATACAGGAAGCGTTAAGCCGGGATGAGTCGCTGCAAATTTTTTGGTACGGTGTTCTCCAGCTCGTATATTTATAATCTCTGTAGGTATATCTAGACCTTTCTCGGAAATAAACAATCCCACTTTGCGAGGGCTGGGGGCACCTGGAAAGTAATACAGTTTCATCTGTTTTCCTTAATATCCTTATCTAAACTAAGTTTTTCTTAAGTAGAGGCAATTCACTTAAAGATTTTTAAGCTGTCTGATTTGACTCAGAATATACTCTTGTACCAAATTCAGCGAGTATTAAAAGAGACAACCTATTTTGGACGTACAACCTAACAATCAACAAATCCAACTAATAAAGGTTGAAAAGGCCTATGGTAAACATAACGTTTTGTCCAATTGTAATGTCAATATCAAGCGCGGAGAATTTGTTGTTATTGTGGGGCGCAGCGGATCTGGCAAATCGACACTGCTAAACTTAATTGGCGGCTTAGATAAACCAACGCTTGGTGAAATAAATATTTTAGGGTACTCACTGCATACTCTAAATGAGGAAAAGCTATCAAACCTTCGTCGAAAATACTTTGGTTTTGTTTTTCAGTTTTTTAATTTAATCCCCACTCTGACAGCTCTGGAAAACATTCGCCTACCAATGAGTCTTAATGGAATCTCTAAGAAAGATTCTATTAATGGCGCAAAATTACTCCTGAAAGAACTAAGGCTATCAGGATTAGAAAATCACTTTCCAGACGAGCTCTCTGGAGGTGAACAGCAAAGAGTGGCAATAGCACGTGCTCTAAGTCACAGACCAGAAATCATTCTTGCTGATGAGCCTACGGGCAATCTTGATCTAGAGACAGCAAATGAGGTTCTTGATTTACTGAATACAACCTGTCGCCGGCGGGGAACAACACTAATTATGGCAACCCATAGCAAAGAAGTTATGGGACTAGCAGACCAAATTTTTTCTATACGTGACTCTGAAATTAAAAAGGCGTCAACATGAACACACTTTTGTGTGTTGCAGCAACTCGTTTCTATCTAAAGCGACCGTGGCAGCTATGTTTAGCCATTTTCGGCATTGCTCTAGGTGTGGCTGTATATGTTGGAGTTGATTTAGCAAACGATAGCGCAAGAAGAGCATTCAATGTCACGGCCAGTTTAATCAATGGTTCTACCACTCATCAATTAGTTGGAACTGCAAACGATATTCCAAACTCTCTTTACCGAGATCTTCATCTTAAATATGGTGTGCGTTTTGCTGCTCCTGTGATTGAAGATGGGGTAAGACTTGCGAGTAATACCAGACGTGAATTAACGGTACTTGGTATTGACCCTCTGAAAGAAACAGAATTTCGCGGCTTTTCGAGTTTTATTCCTGGTAGTGAGACAAATTTACCCCAACTAATATCAGAACCGGGCACTGCCCTATTACCAGAATCACTAATGTCTGAACTTGGTTTAGAAAGAGATGACGAACTAGGTCTTTTAGTTGGAAACATTGAAAAAAAAATTCGCGTTATAGGGACTGTCAGAGATATATCTTTAAATGCAGAAGGCGCCACGGCGCCTATTATTATGGATATTGCAACGGCACAAGAATTATTTAATAGAACAACCATTTCCCGAATAGACCTCATTTTGAATGATTCTGAAGCAGAAGATTTAACATCTCTTGATCTTCCTAATGTTTTGCTTACTGATGCTAACGATAGAAATGCATCTTTTGATGAACTAGCTCGTGCTTTCCAAACTAATCTAACAGCATTAAGTCTTTTAGCACTCCTTGTGGGTGTCTTTCTTATCTACGCGACAATGTCTTTTGCTGTTGTCCAACGCCGCAAAACTTTTGGTGTCTTACGAGCTCTTGGAGTCGATCGGAATCAGCTACTACTGGTAACGCTTTCTGAAGCCTTGATCATAGGAGCAATTGCAACTTTACTCGGCGTACTCTTAGGCCATCAATTAGCAAATTCTTTAGTAGAGCTTGTACTTCAAACAACCGGGGATTTTTACTTTCGTTCCAATGTAGCGCCGGCAACCCCATCAATCTTGTTATATATAAAAGGATTCATATTAGGCGTTGCAACCACACTAGCCGCAGCGGCTGCGCCAGCCCTAGATGCTGCTCATACCATGCCCCAAACTGCTATTAGTAGGGCAAAGTTAGAGCGGTCAACTCGAAAAATTGCTGATAGAGCAGCATTAATTTCAGTGCCTATCAGTTTAGCGGCTCTAGTATTACTTGGATTTTCAACGAAAAGTCTTTACCTTGGTTTCATAGGTCTATTTCTTGTTATTGCAGCGAGCACATTATTAATTCCAACAGCTACCCGCGTCTTTGCAAAATTAGTTGAACCGGCCTTGGAGAGAAGTTTTGGCATCTCTGGCTCTCTTGCAGCCCGAGGCATATCAGCATCCCTAAGTCGTACTGGTGTTGCTACAGCTGCGCTTACGGTCGCAGTAGCGACAGTTATTGGCATTGGTTTAATGGTAAGCAGCTTTAGAATAAGCGTTGATGAATGGCTTTCAGGAACACTTACCGCTGACATATATTTAAGTACTGAATCTGAAAATGTTTTTTCTAACTCCAGAATTGAGGAGCTTAATGCTATCCAGGGAGTTATAGGTACAAGTATTACACGTTTCATTCGTGTTCCAACAGAGCAAGGTGAACTAACTATACGCGCCCAAAGAGCAGGACCTCTTGGTTGGGGACTTTCACTTATTGAAGAATTTCCGGATGCAATAGAACGTATGGAATCAAACGAAGGGATCTTAGTCTCTGAACCACTTGCTTTTCGTCAAGGCTTGGAGCCGGGAGACAAACTACCTCTGCCTACGAAACAAGGAAAGGAAGAGTTCACAATTTTGGGTTCTTTTAAGGATTACAACACTAACGGAGGCACCATTCTGATGTCTCTTTCTCTATATCGCACATATTGGAATGATGAAGATATTAATGGTGTAGGCGTTTACCTTGATACAAATAGCGATAGAGAAAACACTATCTCTGAAATCAGGACATTTTTAGAAGAAACCCCATCCGTTAGATACAGATCTACTGATTTTATTCAAGAACAATCGCTCTCTATCTTTGATCAAACTTTCAAGATTACTGAAGTCCTTAGGGTTCTTGCTGGACTAGTTGCATTCCTTGGGTTGTTTAGCGCTTTGATGTCGATAGAAATAGAAAAAACCAGAGAAGTTGCTACATTAAGAGCTATGGGACTGGACCCTCGCCAAATTGGCATTTTGACTCTTTCACAAACAAGTCTACTGGGACTGGCATCAGGTTTATTTGCTATTCCACTAGGCATTATTATGGCAATACTTCTGATTTATGTGATTAATGTACGATCATTTGGATGGAGTATGAGCCTTGTACTTTCCAGTCAACCCCTTCTTTTTGGCGTATTGCTAGCTCTAACCGCATCAATACTCGCAGGCATTTATCCAACAGTTCGTGCAATCAAATTCAATGTAGCGCCACAACTAAGAGATGAGTAATTCGTGAACCGTTTTCTTATCTTGGCCACAATAATTCTGACATCCTGCTCAGAACACCACGAACAAATAGCCACTCAAATAGAAAATGCCACAGAATTTTTAGGTGAATCTGTTCCAGAAGGTTTTGCAAGAGTTACAAGTCAGCGAATTTTTCAGTTTCCGGAGGATCATGGAAGCCATGAAGATTACCAAAATGAATGGTGGTACATCACTGGAAATCTTGAAGCATCACAACAGCGACATTTTGGATTTGAATTAACTTTTTTTCGCTATGGTCTTAATGCGAACACAACGCCCAGAAAATCTGAATGGGCTGCTAATCACGCTTGGATGGGTCACCTTGCGGTTACAGATAGTCAAAACAATGAATTCGTTGCAGTAGAACGTTTTTCTCGACAAGCACTCAAACTTGCAGGCGCCCAAACAACCCCCTTTAAGGTCTGGCTTGAAGATTGGTTTATTTACGGTAACAAGGACAATATATGGCCGTTAAGCGTGAATGCTAATTCAGAGCGTGTTGGACTTAATCTAACTCTCAATAGCAAAAAACCCGCCGTGAGCCACGGTGATGGTGGAGTAGACCAAAAAGGTCCTGAGAAAGGAAATGCATCACACTATTACTCTTTCACAAGACTTGATGCGAAAGGAACCGTGAGAATTGACGAAAGATCATATCAAGTTTCGGGGTCAGCCTGGATGGATCGAGAATGGGGAACAAGCTCTTTAAGCCCAGATATTGCAGGCTGGGACTGGTTTGGATTGCAACTGTCGGATGAAAGAGAATTCATGTATTACCGCCTCCGCACCAATGATGGCCAGTCAAGTCCTTACAGTGGAGGTTCGATTATTTTACCAGACGGTGAACGCCTTAATTTAAATGCTAGTGATGTTTTTTTGGAGCCACTAAAATATTGGACCAGTCCTGAAACGGGAGCAACCTACCCCACGAGCTGGCAAATTTCGATCCCTCAAGAAGAAATGACGCTGACCGTTAATCCTTATCTTGATAAACAGGAACTTAATCTGACAGTTCGATACTGGGAAGGTGCTATGAAAGTTAATGGGATTCGCAAGGGACAGTCAATTACCGGTCAAGGTTACACAGAACTTACAGGTTATTAGTTATTTTTCAAAATGACTTCAAAACTTAACTGATTTAACTGACATTTACTTCTGTTCTATATCCAGGGGTTGATTTAGAAATGTCTTTCTCTGCCTGAGTCATATCCTCTGTTATTCCTTCAAACAAAGGCGTGGATAAATAACGTTCACCAGTATCAGGGAGCATACAGAGAACCGATGAGCCTGATGGAGCTGATTGACAAATATTTAAAGCACCAGCCAAAGTTGCCCCTCCAGATATTCCAGTAAAGATACCTTCTTTTTGGGCTAATTCACGAGAGAGGCTAATAGCTTCCTGACCACTTACAGGAATTAGCCTATCTACCAACTCAGAAGCGACGGCATCAGCCGTTAATTTTGCTATGAAATCTGGAGACCATCCCTGCATGGGGTGAGGCTGAAAATCCGGGTGACTACCCTTATTTGGCTGAGGTATCCCGCTACCAAGAAGTTGAGAGTTTTCTGGCTCACATACAATAATCTGAATTTCTGGACGTTCCTTTTTAAGGACACGTGAAACGCCTTTCAAAGTTCCTCCTGTGCCAAACCCGGTGACCCAAAAATCTAGTCTTTCATCTTTAAAATCGGTGAGAATTTCTTGAGCAGTTGTTCGCGAATGCATGTCTGCATTTGCCTCATTTTCAAACTGACGACAAAGATACCAGTCATGCGTCTCTGAAAGCTCTACAGCCTTGGCCAACATACCGCTACCCTTTTCTTCAGCCGGTGTCAGAACAACCTTAGCTCCTAGAAAACGCATCAATTTTCGACGTTCAATACTAAAGCTTTCAGCCATTGTTACGACTAATGGATAACCTTTTTGAGCACAAACCATGGCAAGACCAATTCCTGTATTACCGCTGGTAGCCTCTACAACCGTCTGTCCCGGTTTAAGTGCACCAGAACGTTCGGCCTCTTCAATAATACCAAGAGCCAAACGATCCTTAACAGATCCCATTGGGTTAAAGGCTTCAAACTTCACGTAAAGCTTCACATCAGAGGAAACAAGTTTTTTAACTTGGATCACCGGTGTGTTCCCGATGGTTTGTAGTATATTTTCGACCTTATTTGTAATTATCCTAATCCTCGAAAAAGTTCTCTCTGATGTCATTACAACATACATCGTAAATAGAGATAATCGTTTTTATTAATAAGAATAGAACCAATTTGATATGTATGAAATTCGTACAAAAATGACTTTATTTTGCGGTACTGAAATATCTAGAACACATAAAAAATCCCCTCGATCAAACGATCGAAGGGATCTAAATAGAAACCTGGCGGTGACCTACTCTCACATGGGGAGACCCCACACTACCATCGGCGCTGGACGTCTTCACTTCCGAGTTCGAAATGGGATCGGGTGGTTCCCATCCGCTATGGCCGCCAGGCAAACCGGATGATGCTCTTCTTCAACGATGAAATCAAAGAACAAACATCAAATTTAGATTGATCCGTAGGTCGCACAGACTTTTTGGGTGTTATATGGTCAAGCCTCACGGGCAATTAGTACTGGTTAGCTTCATTCATTACTGAACTTCCACACCCAGCCTATCAACGTTGTAGTCTTCAACGGCCCTTCAGGGGGATCAAGTCCCCAGGGAAACCTAATCTTAGGGGGGGCTTCCCGCTTAGATGCTTTCAGCGGTTATCCCGTCCGTACATAGCTACCCGGCAATGCCACTGGCGTGACAACCG
>MDTE01055431.1_pt1 | contig 12041 bp, 16 predicted proteins | sample 811231 | NCBI WGS metagenome assembly MDTE01 (sample SAMN05326651, study PRJNA326480) | marine metagenome | isolation source: seawater | place: Indian Ocean: Red Sea | collected 2010
AGAACCAGATAATAGTTTAATTAAACAATATAAGGCATTATTAAAAACAGAGGATGTAAATCTTGAATTTTCAGAGGACGGGATTGAAATGCTGGCAAAGATTTCTGCAGAGGTTAATTCTTCTGTAGAGAATATAGGAGCAAGAAGACTTCATACTATTATTGAAAAGGTTTTGGATGATATAAGCTTCAATGCAACTGATAAAGCGGGAGAAACAATTACTGTCAATAAAAAATTTGTTCAAGACAATCTTGGGAATTTAGTAAAAGATACAGATCTTTCAAAATTTATTTTATAAGTTTTTCAACTTAATTATTATTGCTCCTTTTCCTCCATCTTTAATTTCAGCATCACTGATAGAAATAATTAAACTACTTAATTCTTGATCTGATTTAATATATTCAGGAACAGAATATTTCAATTTGCTGAATTCATTTGAAGAATAAACATCTTTATCTTTTTTTGAATGTATTCCTTTTCCAGTAATAAGTAATATTTCCTTAAATTTACTGCTTGAGCATGAGCAAATTATTTCTCTAACTTTTTTGTTGGCTTCATCAAGAGTAAAACCATGCAAGTCGAATTTAAACCGTCTTTTACTTTTTAATTCGAAAGAATTACTTTTATCTTTATCAAATATATCCGAAGGGTTTTTAATGTAATCTTCCCAATCTTTTATATCCTTTGTGGAAAGATCTTTTTTTTTAATCACTTGCCAATAATTTCAGATAAATACCAATTAGGACTTTTATTATTTATGTTTTTAGTAAATTTCCAGCTGTCGGTCACAAATTTTATTTTATCAGGATTTCCCTCAATAATCTTATTTTCACTATCTCTTTTGACTGAAATAACCTCTGCAACAAACTTAACCGTTGCAAATAAATTATCTTTTATTTTTTCATATTTTTCTACTGAAGACTCCTTAACACCTATAAATGTAAATTCTGATTTAATATTTTCCTTATTTCGCGATTTAATAGCATCTGAAAAATTAGAAAACATATTTGATGACAATAAAGCCTTTAGTTTAATCAAATCACCGTTAGCAAAAGATGTTAGTATACTCTCATATGCTATTTCAGCTCCTCTTAAGAACTCTTTTTTATCTTTTCCTTCTAGTATATCGAAGTTTTTTTCAGAAGTTTTTGACTTCTTCTGGGGCATACTGAATTCTTTTTCAGCGAAGCTCGGATAAATTTTTGACTCGTGTCCAGTTTTTCTCCCTAAAATGCTTCTTAATCGCAAGATTATGAATCCAGCGATCATTCCTAATAATATTATGTCTAAGTAACCAAAACTATTACTCATAATTTGATAAATATACATGAATAATATAATTTTGTATCAGACAAATGAACACATTTTTCTTAATCTTTATAGGCCTACCGGCTATAGAAGTTTTTTTAATGATAAAAATAGGGGGGAAAATTGGAGCATTAAACACTATTAGTCTAATATTCATAACCGCAATTATAGGCATATATTACGCTCGTATACAAGGAACTGAAACTTTAAAGTCTGGAATAATAAATTTGTATCAAAATAGGGTTCCAATTTATGAATTGATCTCAGGTGCATCAATTGCCTTTGCGGCTTTATTATTGATTATTCCTGGGTTTGTTACTGATTCTATTGGTTTTTTAATATTGTTTCCATTTTCAAGAAAAATTCTTTTTCGGATAATTTTTAGAAGAAGTAAAGAAAATTTAAATAAAAATAAAACAATAGATGGTGAAATCATAGGAAAGGATAAAGATGAACTATAAAATTATTGGAAAATATATAAAAGATATTCATTTCAATATCCCTAATACTAAAACTTTTTTTTTACTTTCAAAAGATATTGAAAAATACAAAATTAATATTGACATTAAAAGTAACCAGGTTAAACAAAATATTGTCGAAGTTCTAACATCACTGAATTTAACACCAAATAATGATAATTTCGATAACATACATACTAAAATAGTATTTGCCACTGTTATTGAGTTAACAAAAAGCAAAATAGAAAAAACTGAGTTAGAAAAGATAGTTTTGATAGAAATTCCAAACAAAATTTATAGTGATATAAGAAAAATTTTTATTGGGCTCTTTGAAAATTCAGGATTTAAAGACATAAAGATAAATGAAACAGTTGATTTCCAAAAACTTTACAATATGAGGAAAGCTCAATAAAAGTTCTTCTTTAATTCTTTTTTTAAAAAATCTTTATGAAGTTTAATTTCGGACTCTGAAATATTTACCAAAGTTTTATTATAATTTTTACTTTTGAAAATATTTTTTTCTAAATTATTTGAAGATAGATTTAGTTTTGGCTCTTTTGCATCTAAAAGATTTATGTAAACTTCTCTCAACAATTCACAATCCAATAAAGCATTATGTTTAGTTCTCTTAGAAAGATCTATATTAAATTTTCTACACAAAGCATCTAGGGAGTTGGAAGAACCAGGATATTTATTTCTCGCAACTTCTAATGAGTCTATTACCAAATTTTTATTTATCAGATCCTTATTTATCGCTTTAAGTTCACCATTTAGAAAACTTAAATCAAATGGAGCGTTGTGTATAATTATTTTTTTACCATCAATGAAATCTAAAAAATCGTTCGAAATTACATCAAATTTTTCTTTATCCATTAAAAACTTTTCTGAAATTCCATGTACCTTAAAAGCCTCTTCTGGCATGCTTCTATTTGGATTGACAAATTTATGAAAGATTTTTCCCGTTGCAATTAAATCTTTAGTTTCTATGCAAGCAATTTCCACAATCCTATGTCCTTCTTTAAAAGATAAGCCTGTGGTCTCTGTATCTAAAAATACTTCACTCATAGTTTTTTCTAAATATATCTAATATATTTTTTTTTAAAACACCTATATTTTTTTCATTAACAACAACATGATCGGAAAATTTAATTTTAACAGTATCATTGAGTTGCTTTTTATTAAGTATATCAAAAATCTTTTTCTTTCCTCCTTTGAGCTTAAATCTTTGCAACCTGAGAGGTTTTTTGGCTTTAATAAAAAAAATAACATCAAAAAATTTCATTAATCTACTTTCAATTAATAAAGGTATTTCAAAAAAAACAAAATTCTTTTTTTTATTTTTTTTTGCAAATTTATACATTTCTTTCCTTACAAGCGGATGAATAGCTTTCTCAAGTTTTTTAATAAAAGATTTATCTTGTTCAATTCTTTGTTTAATTTTATTTTTTAAATTAAAAGAGTCACTCATTTTTAATTTTTTTAAAATAATTTTTTTTAAATTTTTATTCTGATAAATTTTTGTTACCGTACTATCAGCACTAAAAAGAGGACCCCTACCTTTAGACAAAATTTTACTTGCAGTTGATTTGCCTGAGGCTAGAGATCCGGTAATGCCCACTTTTTTCATTTTAATTTTGATATTAAAAGTTCTATTAATTTTTGATCAATTTCAGGATTTATTTTATTCCACAGGTAAAAAGCTTTTTGTCCTTGATACATAAACATATCGAGTCCATTAAAAACCTTTATATCTTGTTCTTTCAAATATTTTAAAGTCTTTGTTTCTAATGGGTTATAAATAGTATCAATATAAATTAAGCTCTCTTTAACTGGTTCAAAATTGAAGTTAAAGTTTGGTCCGTTTATTAAACCTAGGCTTGTAGCGTTTATGATAATATCAAAAATATTTAAGTTTTCCCTTAACTCTTCCCATTCAATTATTTTCAAATGTTTAAATTTTTTCTTAAGGAAAATACATTTCTCCTTTGTTCTATTGGAGATGAAAATTTCTCTTATACCTGACTTCACAAGAGAAAAAATAACTGAAGGGGAAACACCGCCGGCTCCGATTACTAGCGCTTTCTTTTTTGAAATCTCATCTACTTCTTTAAGATAAGCGGCTTGTAAGCCAAAGACATCAGTATTTTCTCCGATGACTGTATTTTTATCATCTAAAAAAATTGTATTAACCGACCCTGTAACTTCGGCATCGTTTACTAATATGTCTAAATGAGGCACAATTTTTTGCTTAAAGGGAAGAGTAATATTTATACCGTATAAATCTTTTTCTCTAATCTTGTTTGCTATTTTGGATAGCTCATTTTCATTAATTTCGATTACAGAGTAATTTGCATCAATGTTATATTTATCAAACCAATAGTTGTGTAATACAGGTGATAAGGAATGATTTATTGGGTTTCCTATTATTCCATATTTTTTTTGTCATTTTTTATAATCTTTAATATAATTGATAATATGTTTTATAGGCAAACCCATTATTGAGTTACGGTCGCCTTTAATATATTCAAATAGACTTAATCCATCTGCCTCGACTTGATAAACACCATAATCAAGCAAGGTCTTAGTTTCGATTTTACTAAGATAAGAAAGAAGCTGCTTTTCAGAAAAATCTTTCATTTTCAACTCTGATGTATCGGAATAATTCCACAACATTGATCCGTTCTTTGAAATACAGACTGAACTTATTAAATAATGTTTTGAATTATTTAATTTTTTTAAAATCTTCAATGCTTCTTCGCGAGATCTTGGTTTGTTTATTATCTCATTATTTAAAGAAACTACACTATCCGCTCCTAAGACCAGTTTGTCTGGTTTTTTGCTGCTTACCTTAATAGACTTTATTTCTGCTAAATTTTTAGAAATTGTAAGAGGATCTGCGCCTTCGCTCTGTAAGGATGCTTTTACCTCATCTTCATCAACATTTGATACAATTACATCACAATCAATATTATTACTATCTAATATTTTCTTTCTGACACCGCTTTTAGATGCTAGGATAATTCTCATTTTTTTTTATATCAATTATTTTTAAAATAGATGCAGCTGTTTCTTCTACGGACCGCCTTGTTACATCAATAATAGGCCAATTATTTTTTCTAAATAAAAATTTTGAGTCATCTATTTCTTTTCTGATAAAGTTTAAATCAGTGTAGTCTTTGATTTTTTGATCTTTCATTAGAGCAACTCTATTACGCCTTATATCGGCTAGTCTCTCCGGGTCCGCTACTAATCCAATTATGCATGCTTTTCTGTTCATTTCTAAATTTTCAGGTATTTTTTGATTTAAAACTAGGGGAATATTAATAGTTTTGTATCCTCTGTTAGCAAGATAAATAGATGTTGGGGTTTTACTTGTTCTACTAACCCCTAGTAATATTATATCAGCATTGTCAATATCATCTATTTTTTTTCCATCATCATGAGACATTGTGAATTGTATAGCCTCTATTCTTTTATAATAATCTTCATCGAGGACATGTTGCGCACTTGGTTTGTGAATAGCTTTTTGATTTAGCAGTTTTGAAAAGCTTAAGATTAAGTTTCCTAGTATACCAAAACAAGGAATATTATTTACCTCGCTTTGCTTAGCCATGTATTTAGCAAGCTTGGTCTCCACGATAGTGTATAAAATTAAGGAATTAGTAAAACTTACGCATTCCTTTAAAATTTTATCAATTTGCTGTTCTGTTCTCACAAATGCAAACTCTTTTTTTTCATATTCAAAATTTGCGAATTGCGATTTCAGTGATAAAAAAATCCTATCTAAAGTTTCCCCGGTTGAGTCAGACACAAGATATACATTGTATTTTTCGTTCATATAGCTGTTAATAAATTACTAATAAATAATGCTTTTTCACACTATTTTAAAGTTCAATAGAAAAAGTTAACAGAAATTAACATATTCCTAACATTTTATTCGATGTTAATAATATTGTTTTACTAGTGTTTATAGAATTAATAAAGTCTTAAAAACAATGGTTTTTTTTTGTAAAGTTATTAACTTTTTTATTTATAAAAGATGTATAAAAAATTATATCTATATTTAACAGGACCTACTATTTAAACAAAATTTTAAAATACTTTATTTTTATAATAATAACATGAGTGATCTAAGAGATATTTTATTAAAAAAAAAGAATTGTAAATCCATCTGGTTTATGAGACAAGCAGGTCGTTACCTCCCTGAATTTAGAGAAATAAGAAATAAAAATCATGATTTTATAAAACTTTGTCTTAATAGTGAACTTAGCTCAGAAATTACACTGCAGCCAATAAAGAGATATGACTTAGATTCAGCTATAATTTTTTCAGATATTTTGATGGTTCCATATGCATTGGGACAAAGTATAAATTTTAAGAGAGATAGTGGTCCAGAATTATCAGAATTTAATTATGAGAATTTTCTTAAAAAAGATGAAAAGGAATTTTTAAGAAAACTAAGTCCTGTATATAAAGCAATAGATCTAACAAGAAAGAAACTTAATAAAAAAAAATCTTTAATTTGTTTTGTGGGAGCACCTTGGACGTTATTAATCTATATGTTAGATCTAAAAAAAGATAATTTTAGTATAAATCAGGAAAAATTAGAAAATATAAGCACAAGAATTAATAGAATTATTAATAAATTAATTGAACTTTTATGCATTCATATTAAAAATCAAATTAACGCAGGTGCTGATGTTGTTCAAATATTTGACTCATGGGCCGGGTTGATACCCGGAGAAAAAATACAAGATTATTGTTATAATCCAAATTCAGAAATAGTAAACTTTTGTAAAAACGAGAGTATACCGAATATTTGTTTTCCTAAAGGGATAAAAAAAAAATATGAAGATTTTAATCAGTTAGTTAAGCCAGATGGATTAAATTTAGACCCCGACATAAGCCCTATTTGGGCCAAGGAAAAGTTAACAAATGTTGTTCTACAAGGTGGTCTTGATCCTAAAATATTTTATAAATCCGACGAACAAATTTTCAAACAAGCGACGATATATATTCAAACTTTTAATGATATTCCTTATGTTTTTAATTTAGGTCACGGGTTACTTCCAGATACAGATCCTGATAAAGTGAAAAAATTAATTGAATTTTATAGGAATTTTGAATGAACCATAATCATCCAAAGGTAGAATTTGGTAAAACAGGAGTGCTAATTATCAATCTAGGCACACCTGACTCTACTAGTTGGTGGGATATAAGGAAATATTTGAAAGAGTTTCTTTCAGATCGAAGAGTTATAGAAGTAAATCCTATTATTTGGAAAATAATTCTAAATTTATTTATACTTAATTTAAGGCCATCAAAAACAGCCCACGCATATAAAAAAATTTGGCGAAAAGAAAGTAACGAGTCACCATTATTATACTTTACAAAAAATCAAGCGGCTAAATTAAGTAAAAAAATTGGCAACGAAAAGAGTATAGTGGATTACGCAATGCGTTATGGAAACCCAAGTATCAAATCAAGACTAATTAAACTAAAAAACATGGGGTGCGAAAATATTATTGTATTACCTCTATACCCCCAGTATGCAGCAGCAACTACAGCCACAGTTTGTGATGAGGTGTATAGATCATTAATGCAGATGAGATGGCAGCCTAGCTTACAAATAGTTCCTCATTATGAGAGTAATCCGATTTATATAGAGGCCTTAATTAATAGCATCGAAAAAAAAATTAACGAAATAACCTGGAAACCTGATTTAATAATTTCCTCTTATCACGGTATTCCAAAGTCTTACTTCGATAAAGGTGATCCATATCACTGCTATTGTCAGAAAACTACTAGATTGATGAAAGAAAAATTTAGCAAAGTGGAAATTAGAACAACTTTTCAATCGAGGTTTGGACCTCAGGAGTGGTTGACACCTTACACAGATAAAACTTTAGAAACTTTACCTAGCGAAGGAGTAAAAAATTTATTAGTTATATGTCCTGGTTTCGCTTCTGATTGTGTCGAAACTCTTGAAGAAATTAATATTCAAGGAAGAGAAAGTTTTATGAAAGAAGGAGGAAAGAATTTCGATTTAATACCTTGTTTAAATGATGATCCTGATCATATTAAACTATTTGAAAAACTGGTTTTAAAATATTTAAAATAAATAATGAATCTGTACCTTCTTTTTAAGTCGTTACATCTGATAGCAGTTATTTCATGGATGGCAGGGCTTTTATATTTACCGAGAATATTTGTATATCACTCTGAAGCAGATCATATTTCACAAAAAGAGGTTTTTAAAACTATGGAAAGAAAGCTTTATAATTTTATCATGATGCCTGCTATGTTGCTTTCTTGGATATTTGGATTTCTTCTGATCCATAATCTTGGATTTTCTATTTTCTTAGAAATATGGATGCAAATTAAAACTCTAGCTGTTATTATTTTAACCATCTATCATTTTTCTTTAGGAAAATATCTCAACGATTTTGCTTATGACAAAAATCAAAAATCCTCAAAATTTTTTAGAGTGTACAATGAAATACCAACAATTATACTGATTGTGGTAATATTTGTAGTAATATTTAAACCTATATAATTAAATTTTAGGTTGAATTTATTCTTAAAATAATTATAATTCTCTTACTTTCCTAAACTTAAAACCTCATGAATTTACAAGAACTAAAGCAAAAAAATCCTGCAGAGCTTATTATTGAAGCTGAAAAACTAGGAATAGAGAACCCAAGCACATTAAGAAAACAAGAAATACTTTTTGCAATTTTAAAAAAATTAGCGGAGAAGAATGAGCAAATTACTGCAACTGGAGTTTTAGAGGTCTTACAAGATGGATTTGGTTTTCTTCGAGCAATAGAATCCAATTATCTTCCAGGACCAGACGATATTTATGTAAGTCCTAGTCAAATACGAAGATTCGGACTTAGAACAGGCGATTCGGTTGAAGGTGAAATAAGAGGCCCAAAAGATGCTGAGAGATATTTTGCTCTTCTGAAAGTAAATAAAATAAATTTTGATGAACCAGATAAAGGAAAAAACAAAATTGCTTTTGATAACTTAACACCTCTTTACCCTAACGAAAGAATAAAGTTAGAGGTAGAAACAAATAAAATTGAAAAAAAACCCGATAATACTGCCAGGCTAATTGATTTAGTAAGCCCTATAGGTAAAGGACAAAGATCTCTGATAGTATCTCCTCCTAGAGCTGGGAAGACAATTATTCTTCAAAACATTGCTCAATACATTACCGCAAATCATCCAGAGTGCTACTTGATGGTATTGCTCATTGATGAGAGACCTGAAGAGGTTACAGATATGCAAAGATCAGTAAAAGGGGAAGTTGTTGCGTCAACATTTGATGAACCAGCTTCAAGGCACGTAGCGGTAGCCGAAATGGTAATCGAAAAAGCGAAAAGACTTGTGGAGCATAAAAAAGACGTTGTAATCTTATTAGACTCTATAACTAGATTAGGACGAGCCTATAATGCAGTTATACCTAGTTCAGGAAAAGTACTGACTGGAGGCGTTGATGCAAATGCACTTCAAAGACCAAAAAGGTTCTTTGGAGCCGCTAGAAACGTAGAAGAGGGTGGGTCGCTTACAATTATATCAACAGCTTTAATTGATACAGGTAGCAGAATGGATGAAGTAATCTTTGAAGAATTCAAAGGAACTGGTAATTCAGAATTGATTTTAGATAGAAAAGTTGCTGATAAGAGAATTTACCCAGCTCTTGATATAACTAGATCAGGAACTAGAAGAGAGGAGCTATTGTTTGCGAAAGATGAACTATCTAAAATGAATGTTCTAAGAAGAATAATTAGTCCAATGGGAACTATGGACGGAATTGAATTTTTAATCTCAAAATTAAAAAACACTAAAAACAATTCTGACTTTTTCGACTCAATGAATAAATCATCCAATTAATTTATTGAATAGTTTGACTGTTAAAGTCACTTTCATGTAAATAGAAATTAATAATATCATCTAAGGATTGGATTTTATCTTCTAGAGTGACCGCTTCTAAAAGTTTTTGTTTTTCTTCATTAGTTATTGGAGATATCATTGACAAGGTATCGACTTTAAGCCCTTTCTCAAGCCTATCAAATTCTTTCCAATTGAGCAAAAGACCGTTTTTTTTAAAAAAAGATTTAATTTTCTCAATTAGTTTATTAATATCTGAATTAGTAGATGGGTTTTCCAAGTCCTTTTCAAATTTATCATAATTTACTTTAAATTCTCTATATAATTTATTGTTTTTAATTTCTTCGATAATCTCAAACCTAGTAATTCCATTAAGGTTTATAAGAATTCTTCCATCTTTAATTTTCTTGAAATCACTAATCTTACCAAGACAACCAATTTTATAAACATTCCCTAAATCTTTTTTTGATTGAACCATTCCAATTAATTTATCTTTTTTATAAGTATCATTGACCAAATCTAAATATCTTTTCTCAAATATATTCAATGGAAGATTTGTTTTAGGGAAATAAATAACACCACTCAAGGGGAATACAGGAATAATTTTAGGAAATGCTGTCATAAAAATACTATAATAAAATTTTCAATGCACTGGTAGTGACATTTTATTCAAAGTAAATAAAGTCCTTAAATTTTTCTATATTTTTGAGTAAATATTGAGGAAAAGTTTTGTCGATTTTTACAACTTTAAAATTATATCCCCTATTAAACAAATCCTGTTTTAGCTCTATTTTTTTTTTTATTATATCGAGATTTTTATAATTTTCATTATTCCATTTTTGTTCGGCATAAGAATCCAATTTTTGATAAATATTTTCTGGAGTTTTTACGGAGCTAAAATGCCAACCTCCATCGAAAATATATTTATCAAATTTAGGTTTGTAAAATTTGTAAAAAGGTTGTTTTCTCGGTTTAATATCTCTGATCCATTGTGGACTTTTAAGGAATCTCTTTTTACAAATTCTTGTACCATACCAATTAGGAATAGTTGTATTGATAAAATTTAACTTAAACAAAAAATCTTTCTGAACAAAACAACCTATTTTATCAGTGCTTTTAAATTCTTTAATATTTTCTGGATTAGGAATTTCATCAAGGTCAGAAATCATGATCAAATCATCAGGTTCGCAATCCGAATAGCCTTTTTCTAAAGCATTTCTTTGCAAATTTTCTCTTCTCCAAGATGGACCCCAATTTTTTTTATAAAATTTATTATGAGTAGGTAAATCCTCAACTAAAATATATTTTATTTTTGATCTAAATTTATTAAATTTATTAATGTCAAATTTTGGTTCCCTTTTATTGCCAGCATGATCGATATTTGCTTCTGCTATTACAAATCTATCAACGTTATCAAATAAGGTATTTAATCTTATTTCTAGTAAATGATCTTCATCAAAATACATGAAGCAATCAATTATTTTCATTCTTCCTTTCAAAAAAATAACTCACATCGCATTGCTTAGTAAAATTATAATTATTTTTTTTCATGTAATCAAAAATTTCTGCTTTTGACGTACTTTTTTCTAAAATTTCTATGCATATCAGCTCTGGTGTAAATTTATTCAGATCTATTGTTTTAAGAACTCTACAATCATGACCTTCTAAATCTATGTTCAAAAAATTAAAATTATGATTTATTAAATTTCCAAATGTCCTAGATTTCATTTTTTTCTGGCTTTTTAACACTTTAAGAATATTTTTGTCTAAAACTGTCGTGTTACCGGCGCTCCAGTCATTTTCAAAATAAGCAGTTTTTTCCGCTCCTTCTTCGTCACTAATAAGCGAGCATATGTTTACATCTCTTTTTCTTACCAAATTAAACATATCGATTGAAACTTGATTAAGGTCAATATTTGTACCCGACCAACCACGCTTATAAAGCAGATAAGTGTTATTTAGTCTCATCGGATGAAACGCTCCTAGATCAACGTATTTTCCATCTTTTTTATCTTTAAAAAAATTTTGTATAAATAAATCCTCTCCAAATTGTGAAAAACTTTTTCTTTTCCTAAAGAAAATTTTATATCTTATAAACAAATGATAAATTAAATATAATTTATAAAATACAGAACCTCTCTTTAGTCTTTCTTTTATCATATTGAACTTTTATTTGATTAAATTAAACTGGGCAATAATAAAGATATTTTCAAATATTTCAGAATGAACTAGTCTCTCAACTTTCTTGATTTGTATGAATAAATTTGATTTAATCTACTTAGCTTGTTTAGATTAACTATTTTGCGGGCATAGCTCAGTGGTAGAGCGTCTCGTTGCCAACGAGAAGGTCGAGGGTTCAAGTCCCTTTGCCCGCTCCAT
>MDTE01018798.1_pt1 | contig 12040 bp, 10 predicted proteins | sample 811231 | NCBI WGS metagenome assembly MDTE01 (sample SAMN05326651, study PRJNA326480) | marine metagenome | isolation source: seawater | place: Indian Ocean: Red Sea | collected 2010
ATAGAAGACTGATTTGGAAGGAATGCATATGCAATGATTGGTCTTATTAAAAACATTACTATAATTACGATAATCGATCTTATAATATTAAAATAAGAGTTAGTTATATCTATTTGATCTAGAAGGAATTAATAATATCACCAGTATAAATACCACTAACAATTGATTCGCAACTTTCCCAACATCCGCCTTTTTCTACGCAATTATTTACCCAATTCCGTTGATTATTTGTCTTATGACTGTTAAACCAAATTTTTTCAAAAGATTGTTCTAGAAGGTTTCCAACAATTTTCCCATTATAAAGACATGTAGGTACATCTCCATTTGCAAGTATTCTTAAATGACTAGATAATGCAACACATTTTGGCTTTGGATAATTTTTTTTATGTACTAATCTATTTCTTAAACCTCCAAGATAATATTTATCAACAATATTTTCATTAAAGTCATTTACTTTTTTTGCGTCCATAATTAATGTTTTTGTAAAAGTGTTTAAACCTTCTTTCGACCACTTTCCAAAAGGTTCAACTGATTTTTCTGGAGAGCCAATTCCTTTATTATAAAGCGATTTTTCTGAGGTATTTGCTATCATTGGATAAATGGGAATTTCATGTCTGCCTAAAGTTTTTTTTAATTTTTGATATTCGACAATATCATCTTCATTGACAATGGCATGATTTACACCTAAATGAAAATTCATTTCATTTCTGAGTTTAATTAGTGATTTAATTGTCTCCATAACTCTTTCATAGGTCCCATCAATTCCTCTTACGTAATCATGCTTATTATCTGTACCGTCAATTGAAACCTTGATATGTATTTTGCCAGGATTGGAAAACTTTTTGAAATTTCTAATTATATTTTGCCTTAATACTCCATTAGTAGTAAAGTGAATCATAAAAGGTTTGTTATTCTTATCAACGAAATTGACGATTTCACTAACATCAGATCTAAGGAAGGGCTCCCCACCACTAATTCTTAAACAATCAAAATTCGGTAACTTTTTAAAAACAGAAATCGTTTCATCGGTAGATAATTCTGTGCTTTTATGGCTTTGAGTCTTCCACACATCACAAAAAACACACTCAAGATTACACCTATCTGTGTTAAAAAATGTAACAAAGCCTGGATTAGGAATTTTATTAACCTTATGCTTAATAATTGATTTAAAGATGTTATAACCGACTTTAATAGGAACCATAATAAATAACTGATATGTTTTTAGCTCTGAAATTATACATTTAAAATATTTAAAATTAATTAATTAACATTATTCTAAATCACTAATAAAATATTGCTCTAACAAATTTACCTTATATTATGATTAACATACACGATTTTATCACTGTTGTATTTCTTTTAATACAATTTTTCATTTCTGGATGTTTGTTAAGTTTTTTGCTTTCCGAAAAAATAGATAAGAAAGATTCTTCTTTAATTCCGAAGTATTTGATTTATGGTGTTTTTTTTAATGTATCAATTTTACAATTCTGGCATTTGTTTTTTTCAGTTAATGTGATAATAACTTTTATTATTCACTTTGCTCAGATTTATTTTGTTATTAATTATAAGAAATCAAAAAAATATTTTGAAATTCTTAAATCTTTTTCGTTCTTAACTTGGTTTTGTTTCCTTCTATTTATTCTATGGATTACGAATCTAGCAGGTGGAGTTGCTCATCTCGCTCCTCATGATTCAGGGCTCTATCATCTTCCAATCATTAATTGGATAAGTAATTATAAAATTATAAAAGGTCTAGCTAACTTAAGTTTTGACTACGGTATTAATAGTAACTTGTTTCTATTAATTAGCTCAACAAAGTCATATCCTAATTTCTATAGTTTTTTATGGTGCTTTAATGGAATATTCCTTTGCTCTGGATTCTTATCATTTTTTTGTGTACCTCTAAATTCCTTAATAAAAAATGAATGTTATCATCGAGAAATTATTTTTCGCCTTATATTAAACATACCATTAATTCACGTAGTATATTTTTATTATCCAGGGACGCATACTGATTTACCTGTATTTATTATTGGTAGTACCCTAGGAATTGAATTCTTTAAACAGCTTCACGACAAAAAGAACTCTAATTTTTTCATTCCTGTTTTAATATTTATAGGAATTAGCATAAAAATTAGCTTTCTCCTTTTTGGCTTTTCAGCTTTTATTATCTTTTTATATTTGATACGAAAAAAGGCAACAACTTTTTCTAAGTTAAAATTCCCTAACCTATTCTATCTAGTAATATTTTCAAGTGTAATTTGGTTCATCAGAGGGGTGATTCTTTCAGGTTACTTACTATTACCAATCTCATCATTTTCGTTTCCAGTACCATGGAAAGTTGATAAAGAAATAATTGATAGAGTGCAAAGTAATGTAATTAACTATGGCATACCAAAACATGAAAAAAATACTCATTTTTTAAGCAGACTTAAAGATTTTGAAATATATAAAATACGTTTACTTACTCAGCACAGAAGGGTAGAAATGTTCTATCCTTTTCTTTTTGGCCTTTTTGCATTCTTTTATTGTCTAATCTCAAGAAAAAAAATTAATTATATAATATTCATTCCCATTGTTGCACAGCTTTTCCTTTGGCTTTACATTCCAAAAAATAGGTATTCGTCGTTTGCCTCCTGGTGGTTTTGTGCACATTTTTCATCATTTATTCTTGATAAAAAAAAGGTTAAAAAGTTAAATAGTTTAATACCTTTTTTAGTAATTATAATTAGCTTTTCATTTCATCAGATTGACCGTCTAGGAATTGTGCAACCGCTTTTTCGGGAAGGTGTAAAAAAAGAAATTCCTTCTCCAAAATTGAATGAGTTTAAAACAGATTCTGGAATTAAGCTGTTTTCTCCAGAGAAACCTGATGATAGATGTTATGATTTAGAATTATTTTGCACTCCATATCCCCAACGAGGTTTGACATTATTTGATCCCGATGATATAAGTAAAGGCTTTTTTGTGAAAATGTAAAAGAAACTAAAAATCCAGATTACGATTTCTTGCGCCTTATAGCTGATACTTGATCGCACAACAAACCAGTTAAAAATACAATTAAAGAACCTAACCCTAAAATAACTGTAGTATCAGTTATATTAAATTCATTATGGTAGTATATTGTCATTAGAAAAGATGAAATTGTAAGTAAAAATAAAATCGATGTTGCAAATAAGAAAATTTTTAAAGGTTCAAATAAAATTGATAACCTGATCAGCAATAAAAAGGTAGATGCTCCATCCTTAATTTGACTTACAGAGCTTTTACCAATACGTTTATTGGTTTTGATAGGGACCCAATTGACTAGACGTCTATCTTTTATAAAAGCAAAAGTACAAGTTGTTGAAAATGAAAACCCATGGGGTGTTAAATGTATGTACTGCTCAAGAATATTTTTTTTTACAATTCTCAAGCCAGAATTTAAATCAGGAATTTTCATACCCATTAAAAAGTTTGCAAGCCACCTTAAGGCTGTCTTTCCTAGAAGCCTATTCATTTGCTTATGAGAATTTTTATTTCTGGATCCAATAACCATATCATACTTTTCACATTTTTCTATTAACTTTATAACATCTTTCGCACGATGTTGCCCATCAGCATCGCAAAATAATACGTATTTTTTAGTTGATTGCTCAACCCCAGACCTCAAAGAGGCTCCGTACCCCAAGCGATAGGGATGATGTATGATTTGAATATTCAAATCTTGAATTTTGCTTAATGTTTTATCTGTTGATCCATCATTTACAATAATAATTTCTGTTTTTGGGAGGTTGTTTTTTAAATCACTCACTACATTAAAAATCGCCTCCTCTTCATTAAATGCTGGGATGATGATGGAAACATCTAAAAGGTTACGATTCATTTAGTTGAGTTTTTCAAGTTTTATACTTTAAAATTAAAATAGATAGATCAAATTATTAAAAAATCTAATTAAAAACTAATTTTGCAAAATTTAATAAAAAGCATACACATCGATAGGAAGAGTATAAAAGGTGAGAATAAAATTTCTTTCATATAGTTTTAAAAATGTAAATCTGCATCTATTTCAACAGTGCTTTGACAACTAAAGTTTTGCTCATCGAATCATACGATATTATTTTTATCAATTTAGGAAGAATACCCCATCGTAGATTATATTTGTTTTTTTTTGAGGTATATTATGATTTTAAAAGAAATATTGATCTATTTATTTATCGTATTTATCAACCTGAGCTGTATTAAAAAGGATGTCTCTAAATCTGAATACTCAGAACCTACTACAGAATTTAGCATTGTAGATAAGAATGGATTATTGCGCGCTGTTGGAAATAAAATTGTAAACAAAAATAATAACCCAATTTCTTTAGCAGGGAATAGTTTTTTCTGGAGTAATAATAATTGGGGTGGAGAACGTTATTATACTCCAGAGGTTGTAGAATGGTTAAAAAATGATTGGAATGCAACTATTGTAAGGGCTGCAATGGGGGTTGATGAAGAAGGTGGATATCTTTCAAATAAATCTTCAAACAAGAATCGTGTAAAAATAATTATTGAAGCAGCCATAGAACAAGGCATCTATGTTATTATTGATTGGCATTCTCATCATGCAGAAATCTATATAGACGAAGCAATTTCATTTTTCACTGAAATGGCAGAGCTATATGGCCACCATGAAAATATTATTTATGAGATATATAATGAACCCTTAGATATATCCTGGAGCGAGGTACTAAAACCCTATTCTTTAAATGTCATTGGTGCAATTCGAGCAATTGACCCTGATAATTTAATAATTGTTGGCACTCCTGAATGGTCACAAAGGGTTGATCTAGCCGCAGAAGACCCTATAACAGAATTCTCGAATATTGCTTACACTTTACATTTTTATACGGTTTATCACCATGAATGGTTAAGAGAAAGAGCAAATCAAGCCCTTGATAAGGGAATTGCTCTTTTTGTTACAGAATGGGGGTCGCTTGGGTATACCATCATTGATCCTGAGACAGATAAATGGATGAATTGGTGCTATGCAAATAAAATTACTCATCTTAATTGGGCAGTAAACGATAAAGAAGAAGAGTGGTCTATCTTGAAACCTGGCACTAGCCAATTAGGGAATTGGTTGCAGTCTGATTTAACAGAGTCTGGTAAATTAGCGAAAAACATTATTTCAAATTGGCCATCAGGTTCTAATTAGGAAAGATAAAGGTGATAACAGTAGATCTTGAAATATTATTTACGATTGCATTTACATCCTTACTACAATCCATTTTTGGAACAGGTGTTTTACTTTTTGGTACTCCCATACTATTAATACTTGAACATGATTTTCAAAAAACCCTAACTATTTTGTTGCCAGCATCTATTATGATCAATTTTTTTCAATTACGAAATAACCTAGACTTAATAGACCGAACTTTTTACAAAAGTTTAATTCTCTTTTGTTTACCTGCGATCTTTTTAACCCTTTATCTTTCTTTTTCCATAAATATCAATACTAATTATTTTGTTGGAATATTTTTGATATTCATTTCATTACAAACTCTATTAAAAACCATTGCAAGGGCCATGAATTGGATTCTTAATTATAAAAGACTTTATCTAATTATTATGGGGATTCTGCATGGTTTTACTAATCTGGGAGGTTCTCTTCTATCAGGAATTGTTTTTAGTACAAAATTGCCAAAAGATAGTAAAAGAACAACCATTGCTATAAGTTATTGCTCTATGGCTTTCATTCAAATGGTGACTATGAGTTCAGTATTAGGCTTCGATAAATTTTTTAATTTAGAAAATTTTATATATTGGGTCTCCTCGCCTTTGATGTTTATTTTAGTAGAAAAAAATATATATAATTCAGTAAATGAAAAATTATATACGAAATTATCGAGCTTTTTTCTTTTTTTTGTAGGATTGGTAATTTTAATTAAATCCTGAAATTTGGGAAATATTATTTATATATTACTAAAAAGGAAATTAATTCTCTAAGCTGAAAACCATGGGTGCTTTCCAAATTGGTTTTTTTTAATTATTACATCATTTTCTAAATAGTATTTAAGACCTTTTAAAACCGAGTATAAGTATTTATCTAAACTTGGACGAACAAAGTATTGGAAAGGAAGCCAGTTAAAAGCCTTACTCCCTTTGTTAAAAAGATAAGGCCAAATCGATATAGTAATCATTGACTGTTCCTTATCACCCTTTATCCTCCAAGATACAAATGATGGTTTAAATCCAGCTTGATTAATATATAAGTCATATCCACAATCTTTTTTCCAGAAAACAAATTGTCTTTTCATTTTTCTGCCATTCAAGTATATCAAAATATCTTCATATTGATTTTCCTTCCACGAAATTATTTGATTTTCTTTTACAAAAGGATGGAACAGTTCTAGGTTTGACTCGGAAGAAATTATTCTCCAAAGTTTAGAGCTACTGCAGCGTATAGTTTGGCTTCGTTTTACATGCCAAATAAAATTTAGTTTGTGATTTAACATGAACTATTATTTTTCGTTAGTAATATTTGTTATGTAGCATAATTTGATTTTTTAATATTCAGCTATGCTATCCAGGGTTTTTCTTATAAAACAGGGCCATTGCTGCGGACACAAATGCTTAATGTGTCCCTATGAAAAAATGCATAGTGGAAAATCGAAAAAAGTTCGAAGTGAGGTAATAAGTCAATTGCAAGATTGGGAAAAGCAAGAAATAAAGAAAGAAGGCAAGATTAAATTGGATTTCGATATCTAAATCAAATTCCTAAATCAATGGAATGACTATTTTTTTGAAGTAAAGAAAGTCCACTATTAATATTTTGATCGCTAGCTAATATTCGTTCTTTGTTAGAAGCATATTTGTTATCCCACTCAACAAGCTTTTTGCTCATTAATTTATGGAAGACTGGTGGTAGGAAAATCGCTAAATATAACATGGATAGATATCCATAAGGCATCATAGGGGCTCCCTTGTAAGGATGTAATTCCCAATATTTTAAACTGGCTTTTTCATGATGCGATGAATGTCTTGTTACATTGTATAAGTAAATACTGCTCATAACACTATTTGAGTTCCAAGAATGGTGCGGACGAACTTTTTCTCCTGGGACTCTTACTAGTCCATAATGTTCAGTATAATTAATAACTTCTAATAATGATTTAGCAATAAATGCGCATAGAAGAAAGATTCCCATTCCTTCAACTCCTCCAACAGCAAATGCAGATACCGTAACAAGTAAACTCTTAAGATATCCTGTCATCAGTTCGTTTTTTATTGATAAAAATGAACCCTTCCTCTTTTTATTTTGATAAAAAAATATTTTCCAAGCATCTTTTTGTTCTTTTACAATAGCTCGAATAATAAATTTAAAAATATTCTCACCTCTCCTTGCCGTTGCGGGATCAATTGTTAGGCCAACATTCTTGTGATGACCGTAAACATGCTCTATAGCAAAAGCACAGTCCCAGGAAAGAGATAGAAGCCATCTCCCTATAAACATATCAAATTTACTTGTTTTCCTATGTACGAGCTCGTGCCCAGGAACAGTACCCATTACACCAATGAATAAACTTGAAATTGCAACTAAAGAAATTTTATCAATAATATGTAAATTATCTCTTACAGAATTTAAATTTATGTTTAAGAAGCTGAAAACTGTACTAGCAAGTACATCACTTTGAGAAAGCAGGGTTGTTGTCGATAATAAAAATAATAACAATAAAGGTAGATTTATATACATAGGAAGATTTAAAAAAAATGGAAAAGAGTAGTTAAATCGCGAATTCTCCTCTTTTATTAAAAAATCCCCCACTATAATTAATAACGAAAAACCTAAAAATAAAAAGGTTGGGCCATTTTGGACTTCCAAGCATAGGTAAAGTCCAACAATTAAAGTTATGGTCGATATATAGTATCTTAGATATTTCATTATGTATTATCGTAATTTAATATAAAGTCCTTATGATTTAAAAAAAGATCATAATTGTTAATGAATGATGATAATCAGAAATTAAATTAAATTAGACTATCATGAAAAAGCTATCTGAAGACTATAATGAAGTTACCTCTTTATTTTATCTCTGATATCCATTTAAAGCTCACTTTAGACAAATCAGAAACCGATAGGCGTAAAAAGCTATATCGCCTGCTTGATAAAATATGTGAAACTGGAGGAACATGTTTTTTTGTAGGAGATTTATTTGATTTTTATTTTGAGTATCCAGACGTTATACCTAAGGCCTATATAGATTTTTATGAAAAGGCTTCACACATGAAAAAAAATGGAGTTGATCTTCATTTCAAAACTGGTAACCATGACCATTGGTTTCTGGATTTCTTAGAACAAAATATTATGACGAAAGTTTATACTGATGATATTGATATGGAGGTAAATGGGAAAAGATTTTTTATCACCCACGGAGATGGAATTCTAAGTTGGGATCATGGCTACAGATTGTTAAAAAAAGTAATTCGCTCAAAAATTTTTATCTCAACTTTTCGTTGGATACATCCTACAATTGCATATAAGATAGCTAGATTTATATCCAGGAGTGGTAAAGAAGACATGCATGGTGCCGATTTTAATAAAAACGTGAAAATTGAACTTCAAAGTTTTGCTAAAAAACAATTTAATGTCGGGTTTAATTATATGATCACAGGCCACTATCACTTGGGTGAAATTTATAATTTACATAACGGAAAATTAGCAGTTTTAGGAGACTGGTTTTATCGTCCAAGCTATGCCAAGTTTGATGGTAAAGATCTATCTATGAATCTTTGGGAAGAAAATGTTTAAAAAAATTATTTTAATTTTTTCGATTCTTATAATTTTCAACAGTTGCTCTATGGTTAAGGGATTGTTTGGGAAAAAAGCAATGGGTGATCCTAATGATCCTGATTTTTTAAATAGGGTCCAAGAACTAAAAAGTGCATATAGAGAAGGAGACATTCAGGCACTAGATGAATTAATAGAAGTATATGAAAATCCTGACCTCCACGTAAAACTGCGTGTTGCAGCTGGGAAAACTATAGCACAAACTGAACACCCTAGGGCTCTTCATTCTATTTCTGAAATGGTTGCCACAACCACTGCACTTGATTACGCTTTACTTAATGAATCAATTAAGATGCTTGGAATGTTCAAAGAAAATCCAAAAGCTGCAGATGCATTAGTTCGATCGATGCACAAAATGGAAGATAAAACTAATGAAATACACATTATTTTAGTTAAGAACCTTAAACGTGTACGAACAAAAGATCAAATTTTGGCTTTACTGGATTTATATGAAGTTGCTAAAAGCAACATGTCTAGAACAGAAAGGCTTTTAACGGAAACAATGGGCGCAATCGGTGACGATCAAGTGATCCCTATCCTTACCCAGGTAGCAAAAGATCCAAAGGTAAATATTGGAGTTCGCAATCAAGCAGTAGAAATATTAGGAAAGAAAAAACCAGATGATGTCGCAGTTGCTTTTGCAGAACTTTTAGGTGACCCAAATACAAACCTTGAAGTTCGTGAATTTGCTTTGAATACTATGAAAGGAGTTAAAGAAGAAAATTTAGTGTTAGCTCTTCTTAATACATATAACATGGGAAAAACAGAATATTATAGCCTCCTCAATACTATGCTTGCAGCTCTGGGAGAATTTGATGATCCAGCAGTAAAAAAGGCGGTAATAGAAATTGCTCATAGTGAAGACTACCCCATGGATATTCGAAAAAAAGCGATTGATAATCTAGCGGCATTCAATGATCCATCAGTATTGAATGGTCTTTTGCCTATGCTGGAAAATAAGGATAATTACATTTATTACGATAACATTATAAACATGGTTTATAAATTAGGTGAAGAAAAGAAAAATGCTGAAGCTGTAAGGCGCATGGCATATAAAGCTCATTTTTCAAAAAGAGAATATGACTAAATTAATTAAATATACTCTTTTGATTTTAGCTCATGGAATTGTCTATCCAGAAACAGAACCAATCAAAGTCACTATTACAGGCAAAGTACTCAATAAAAATATAGTAGGTTTAAAAGGTGTAAACCTAATTATTGAGGATGGTGATGGAAAAAATTTGGGTGAAGAGAAATCTGGGCGAAGTGGAAAATTCAAATTCAAAAAAATAAAGTTGTCTCCAGGAGCATACCTGCTCAAAGGAAATCATAAAAATGATGGTTCTGGAGAAATTAAGTTTTCTATCGATAGTACGGATATTGACCTCACTCTAGTAATATCCAAACAGGAAAAACCCATAATTTCCACACAAGAACAACTTCCACAACAAAAGACTATTCCTGAGGAGGAAAGTTTAAAATTTGATAGCTATTTCTTTGAATATGAATCAAATTTAAAAGCTTTGAAAGAAGAAATAGATTCTCTAAAAAGTGTTGTTAAAGGATATCAGAAAAAACAAACAATGCCAAATGTTGGAAGAGAAATTTTAGACTTAATAGTAATTCCAGATTTCCAACATCGGGTAGAACTACAAAATGGAACTGTTGTGTCTGGTTCACTTATTCAAGAATCAGACTCAACTCTGGTTCTAAAGACACAAATTGGCACTCTAGTATTAAAAAAAGAGATGGTCGTTAAAATGGATGAACTAAAAAAACCAGGGCCAAAAGTTGTTTTTTTAGACGATCCGTTTGTTGATTATTATCCTGACAAACAAATTTTTTCTGGTAAAGTGAAAAATGTCGGAGAAATTAGAGCAGACTTTGTTAGAGTGATTATTAAATTATTTGATCAAACAACTAAAAGTGCTGGAATGGACTCAATTTTTGTAAAAGGAGATAGGACTGTTTATGAAACAAATGTCATAGCAGATACTGCTCTAAAGCCTGGTAAAACTGCATCATATTCATTAACTGTACCGATAAAAAAAGGTCGTAAAGCAGAATATCACACAAAAGATATACGCTGGGAACAAACAAAATAAATTACTTTATACTATTTTTAGCCATCTCTTATTTATAAACTAACGACGAAAAAGAAAATTAGCATATCATATGCCTAAGAACTCCTGGACTTTAAACGATAGTATGTTAATTAAATATTTATTCTGTGTTTTCTGGTGGGAATGTTTTGTCTGCAGCATATATCATTAGAGTAAATCAATAATTTTTATTTAACTTTATCACTTAACTTTAGTCTAACATATTTAAAATTTCGGTTTTGACATATAAAAAGGGGAGAAATGAAAAACAAACGTAAAATCTATTTTTTTGTATCTTTATACTTTTTTACAACTACATATCTTCTTGGCCACAAAGATCATTCAAGCAGACCTAAAATGCCAGCTATTGGAATAATACAAGGTTCAGTCATAGATTCTCTATCATTGTTTCCGCTTGAATATGCTTCTGTTTCATTAATAGAACTTGAACACAATGAATTAGTAACAGGAGGTCTAACTGATAAGAATGGCTTCCTAAATATTACTGAAATACCTCTAGGTAGGTATGTGGCAGTAGTTGAATTCATCGGCTATGAAAAAAAAGAAATTGGTCCCATTAACCTCTTTCCCGGTCAAGGATCTGGAATACAGCATAATCTTGGAAAGGTAAAATTAAACATTTCTGCTGTAAACCTGGGTGCGGTGGAGGTTGTTGGAGAAGAAAGTACTTTCACCCAAACAATTGATAAAAAAATATTCAATGTTGGACGCGACTTATCTTCTTCCGGAGGCACAGGAACAGATGTCTTAAGAAAAGTCCCATCTGTTGATGTAGATATCGATGGAGTTGTAACTATTGCTGGAGATGCTAATGTAACAGTACTCATCGATGGTAAACGAAGTGGTAGAACTGGAAGTGGTAGGCGGGGTAACGTAGATCATATCAATGCCTCCATGATTGAAAAAATTGAAGTTATAACAAACCCATCAGCTAAATATGACCCTGATGGTGTTGGTGGGATCATAAATATTGTAATGAAGAGAGGTGCTTTGGACGGGTTCAATGGAACAGTATCATCAATGGTGGGAGAATATGCAAAACAAAACCTTAATGGTAATCTAAATTATAGAACAGATAATTTCAACGTATTTACTAATGCTA
>MDTE01108599.1_pt1 | contig 12040 bp, 12 predicted proteins | sample 811231 | NCBI WGS metagenome assembly MDTE01 (sample SAMN05326651, study PRJNA326480) | marine metagenome | isolation source: seawater | place: Indian Ocean: Red Sea | collected 2010
CGGGAGGAGATGGATGCGTATCTCGTGGAGATGCGGGAGACGCTGGAGGGGATGGGGTATGCGTGTGAGGTGCTTGCCAATCCTTCGCCGCTAGCCGGGCCGTTGCTGGTTGCTGAACGGCACGAGGGCGAAATTCTGCCTACTGTGCTGACGTATGGGCACGGCGATGTAACGCACGGGCAGGAAGGGGAGTGGGAGGCGGATCGGGATCCTTGGTCGGTGACAGAAGATGGGGATCGGTGGTATGGCCGGGGGACGGTCGACAATAAGGGCCAGCATTCGATCAACATCGCGGCGTTGAACTGTTGTATCCAGGAGCGCGGGTCACTCGGGTTTAACTCGAAGGTTCTGATCGAGATGGGTGAAGAAGGCTCGTCGCCGGGATTGCGTGACTTCGCGAGGCAGCACCGGGAGCGGCTGGCGGCGGATGTGCTGATCGCTTCTGACGGGCCCCGGATCCAGCCCGATCATCCGACTGTGTATACTGGGACACGGGGTCTGTATGCGTTCGATGTGAGCGTAGAGCTTCGTGATGGTGGGCATCATTCGGGTAATTGGGGTGGGCTGATCTCGTCGGCGAGTGTGATCCTGGTGAATGCCCTGGCGACGGTGGTGGACAAGCGAGGGCAAATTCAGGTTCCGGAATTACGGCCGGACGAGAGCTTGACTGATTCAGTCAGAAACGCGCTCGGGGATCTGAATGTGGATGGTGGGGAAGATGGGCCGGAGATCGAGCCGGATTGGGGAGAGGAAAGCCTGACGCCGACGGAACGCGTGTTTGCGTGGAACAGCTTCGAGGTTGTGGCGATGATCGCCGGCGATCCCGATCGGCCGCAGAATGCCGTTCCTCCTAAGGCACGGGCGAGATGCCAACTTCGTATGGTTGTGGGTACGGAGGCGACCGATATCATTCCTGCGCTCGAAAGTCACTTTGCCCGCGAGGGGTACCCTCAGGTGAGGGTGACGCCGGCCGGACGAGGCGACATGAAGGCAACACGACTTGATCCTGGCCATCCGCTTGTTCAGTGGGCAGTCAACTCGCTGACGGAAACGACGGGTAAGAAGACGGATATCCTGCCGAATCTGGGCGGCTCGCTGCCCAACGATGTATTCACAGACATCATTGGTGTTCCGACGCTGTGGATTCCGCACTCCTACGCATCTTGTTCGCAACACGCACCGAACGAGCACGCCCTCAAGTCGATTTTGCGGGAAGGACTGTGTGGGATGACGGGGCTGTTTTGGGATGTGGGAGACGGTAAGATGCCAGGGTCAATTGCAGAATGACAAATGACAAAAGCCGGCGCCGCCAGACGGAAAGACGAATTTACGTATGACCACGGCAGGCGATGGCAACCATTGAAGTGAATGGCGGGATCATCGACTACGAACTGTTCGGTGAGGGACCGTGTCTGGTACTGAATGCAGGGGGTCGTTCGGCGAGGGGGATTCCGGGATTCCAGCGGGATCATCTGATGAAGCGTTGCTCATTGCTCCTCTGGGATCGACGGAACAGCGCAGGAGCATCGGATGTTCATCTTACCGACGCGGCCAGCCCCATGCACGCAGACGCAGATGATCTGCATGCCCTTTTGCAGGCACTGGATGTGGGTCAAGTCTGTGTGGGCGGTGGATCAGCAGGCTGTGCGCTCTCACTGCGGATGGCCGTACAGTATCCCGGTGTCGTCAACTCAGTCCTGGCGATCGCTCCTGCATCTCGCGATTCCAAGGTCATGGGGGGGGTCGCTGAAGCGACGTGGTCTGGCTTTGTGAAGGTGGCCCAATCGCGAGGCATGTCGTCTGTGATTGAACTGTCGATCGAGGCGCACAGGCGGGTAAACGAGAAAACGGGAGACCGACTGGACAATCCTCGTTCGTGGATTGCGTCCAGTCTGGAGGCCACCCCGGCGAACCGAGATCGACTGCTCGATATGGATCCTGCACAATTTTCCGAGATGATGTTGCGTTGGGGGCACGCCACGATGCACGGTGGTGCTATGGCGGGTCTGACCGAAGAAGAGCTGCGGTCGATCGACGTGCCTACCCTTGTGATCGCGGGAAATGATGAGGTGCATCCGCCAGAGAGCGCGACCCGGTTAGCCGACTGTCTGAAGCATTCGCACGCGCCCACCGTCGAGTATCCGGGAGCCGAACACCCTGATCCGATGACGAGAACCAGGGTGCACATGCCCCACATCGATTCATTCCTCGAAGAAACGCTCCTGAGTTAGCCCTGTTGACCCAACCAGAGGGAAACGCGTGAGCCAGTTGATCAAAGGGCTGCCCCTGCGGACGAAATCCTACAAGAATCTCAGGATCGATACGTCGCGGTGGGATCGCTATGTGGCGCGTTCGGGTGATGTGGTGGTGGCGACTTATGCCAAGAACGGGACGACGTGGATGGAGCAGATCGTCCTGCATTTGATTCACCGCGGTCCGGACAGGCCCACCATCCACGACACGGCTGTTTGGGTCGATCGGAAGAACCGTCGCGAATCGCAGGATGATGACGAATTTCCGGTCGAGGAGATGGTCAAGCGTCTCGAGCGCCAGACCCATCGTCGTCAGATGAAGACGCATCTGCCGCTCGATCACCTCGTTTTCCACAAGGAAGTCAGATACATCGTTGTGGGACGGCCCAATCGGGATGTCTGGTTGTCGTGGCACAATCATTACCACAACTGGCTGGAGCGTGGCGAGCTACCCGAAGACCCAAGAGAATTCTGGTCAGACTGGATCGAGGGTCGCGTGGCGCCGCAAAGTGACTGGGGGGATGGGCAAGGGGTTCACCCGCATTTCGATTACTACCAGCAGTGGTGGGCGTACAAGCATCTCGACAACATTCTGTTCGTCCACTTCAGCGATTTGCTTGCGGATCTACAAGCCGAGATCGATCGCATTGCGGGCTACCTTGATATTGCTGTGACGGGGGAGGACGTGAACGAGATCGCGGAGGCGACGACGTTCGGGAACATGAAGGCGAACGCGGATCGGCTGCTTCCGGGGGCGAAGCGGGCAGATGTTTTCCTGCACAAGGGGACCAACGGCCGCTGGCGAGATCTGCTGAACGAGGTTGACCTGGTGCTGTACGAAGAAGCACGCAAACGGGCGATCGCCAACGGTGTCGAGGAAGCCTGTCTGGACTGGCTCGAGCGCGATTCGGAGGGGAGGAACGGCGCGTGAGACTCGGCATTGATCATACAGGGAAGATCACCGAGGAGAAGCTGACCTACCTGAACAGATGGGCGTCGAAGGGATCATGGCCATTCCCGAGGACGCCGCGGATTAAGGCTACTCAGGCGCAGATGCAGGCAGCGGGGCAGTAGGGCTGGGCGGTTCTCGATACGGCCTCTTGCGGAGGCCTACTCGAACACACGGCAAGGAGGACGAGCTATGCTGAAGATCGCGATTTCGACACCGCCTCAGGCGGGAGACCGATGGACACTGATGAAGCAGGTCGGGGTGGAGTGTGCGGTGGGTGGGATCAGGTTGCGGCCGATCGATGGCGCAGAGCCAGAGGACCAGCCGTGGAGTTTGCCTTCTCTGAAGAAGGCGAAGGATGCCTATGAAGCCGGGGGAATCCCGGTCAAGGTCATCGAGTCCCGACCGCCGATGGAGAAGATTAAGCTGGGGCTGGACGGACGGGATGAGGAGATTGAGGTCGTATGCGAGCTTCTCAGGAATATGGGAAAGGTAGGGATTCCAACGTGGTGCTATGCCTGGATGCCGATCCTCGGCGTGATCCGGACATCGCGGTCGATCTCTTCGCGGGGAGGCGCGCACGTGAGCGGATTCGATCTGGCCCAAATGCCGGACCGAGAGAACCTCGCAGAGGGAACGATTCGTAACATCGACGGTACGCCGGTTGGCGAACAGGCATCGAGCGACGTCGAGGTCACAGACGAGCAACAGTGGGCATGCTTGAAGTACTTCCTGGAACGTGTCGTCCCGGTGGCCGAAGAGGCCGGTGTCAACCTGGCAATGCACCCTGACGATCCTCCCCTGTCACCGATTCGGGGTATATCGCGAATCATGAGCAGCGTGGACAACTACCAGAAGCTGGTCGACCTCGTGCCGAGTCCGGCGAACGGGATCTGTATCTGCCAGGGCAACTTCACGCTGATGACGGATGATCTGCCTTCAGTCATCCGTAACTTTGGCGAGCAGAAGAAGATACACTTCCTGCATATCCGTGACGTTCAGGGAACGCCGGAGAAGTTCGAGGAAGCGTTTCACGATGACGGGAAGACGAATCTGGTCGAGTGCTTTCGTGCCTACCGGGATGTGGGATGTCAGGCGGTTCTCAGGCCGGATCACTATCCGAAGATGGGGGGCGACAGCTACGATGACGAGGCCGGGGTTGCTCGGTTGTTTGCGGTGGGGTATCTAAAGGGGATCCGGGAGACGGTTTATTCGGAGACCGCCTGAGTGGAGTCAAAGTCGAAAGCTTTGAACGCTGAGAGCGCAGAGCATACAGGGGGTGGGAGAGGAGTGGCCGTTGAGAGGATTCTCGTATCGAAGAAGAGCGGAACTACGGAGCTAGAAAGGCGAGAAAAGCCTCTTGGCCTGGGCTCTTCGGGGTGGAGCCAGCGTGTCGGGAAGTTTGGCCTTAGGCGGAATGCCTAGAACCCAATGCGCTACTAGCTAATCACGACCAGACGAAAAATTTCTTCGCAGTCAGGGGACGTGGCGATGAAGACGGCGAGGACGACTCGAGTGTCGGTTTGGTTGACGCGTGGGACTTCGTGGACGTTCTCGGTGTAGAAGAAGTAGAGGTCCCCGGCGTCGAGTTCGAAGTGAGCACTTGGGATTTCCTCTGTGTCGGCATAGCGATGAAACTCACCGGAAGTCACCGCCTTCTCTACTTCCTCCTCCGCCTTCGCACGATACAAGATTGAATCACCCTCCGCAGACCCCTGCTTGATGCATAGCACCGCCGCGAACTGGTGTTCGAACCTTGCGACCTCGTAACTGGACTTCGTTCGGCGCCGAACGGAATCGTAGTGCGGTTTGTGACCCTCTTCGCTCTTGTAGATGCGGAAGATCGCTGGGCCATACAGCCGGCCGTCATTGGAGACGGCAGTCCTCACGTGTTTTCCTCCAGCCAGGGTCGAGAGATTTTGATAGCTCTTCTCAACCGGGTCGGCTATACCCTCGAACAGGGTCGGGAACAGCCTGTGTATTCCGTCGGCACGCTCAAAGAAGGCGTCCCGGTCAGCCCTCATACGGCCGAGGCTCGTACCCAGGTCCAGGTAAGATCCTCCGCTGAGCTGCGGCTCGACGCCGACAGTCTCCTAGCTGAAGTAACCTCGCTGTTCGAATCTGTCGATCAGGGTCCGACAATCAGTGATCGGGTAGGCTCCCCGCAACACGAATGCAGGGACATCGCCCTCCGAGAGGGTTACGAGTGGCTCCGGATACTGGCTCGCGATCGATTTTGCATTCGCTTCCAGGGGCATCCAGTCAGCTTTGAGATCAGTCACAGGCATCGCGAATCGCGTAGCTCCAGTCAATCCACATGTCGTCGTCGGGCGCCAACTGCTTCAGCTCGTCGATGTTCTTGAACCGGAAGTCTGTCAGGACGGCTTTGCGGATGTTGGCCGTGTAGTTGTGGGAGGCCATGTGGGCCATTCGATGGTGCCAGATCACAATGTCTCCAGGATCACCGAAGGTTTGGACGGATGACGATTCCCACGTTTCGTCGAGGTCCTTCTTGACCGTCTGATACGCCTCTCCGTATTCCCCCAAGTGTCGCGATGAGGAGGTGTAATACATCCTCTTATGACTTCTCGGCCAGACGGTGAATCCACCCCCGTCCGGATCCACACGGTCGACATAGCAAACGAATCCCAGTGTTGAGGGGCCTTCGTCGATATGGACGTGTCGGGGTTTCCTTTCCGCGTTCGCCTGGGGAAGGGTGCAGTAGATTCCTCTTACGCCTTTGGGCTGGGTGAATCGATCCTCGCCAAGGAGTTGAGTGACGACGCCTTGAACGAATGGGTGTCGAGAGAGGCCCTCGACCATCCAATCCTCTTTGCCCACCTTCCGGTACTGCCAGCGATACCCTCTCTTAAAGTTCTGCGGATCTTCCGACTCTTCGTCTTGCTTGAAGGGGCCGACCCAGGAGTCCGGGTCGTCCTGTTTCATCGAGGGGGCGGGGTCATCCCAGAGGCGTTCGCGCGCGCGGGCGCAGTAGTCCTGGTCGATGATGCCGCGTTTGACGAGGTAGCCTTCCTTCTTGAATTGGGTGATTTCGGCTTCGGTTAGCATTGGTTAGGACGGTTCCAAAAAGGCGAGAGGCGTTCCAGGTTCCAAGGGAAACTCTCGAGAACCTGACGGATCATTCCCTAGGTTATTGTTGATCGTCCAGGTCGCGGACGGCTTCGGTCCAGTCTTCCCACATGTCTTTGCTTGGTGGGAGTTCGCCGAGTTCTTCGACGTTCTTCCAGGAGAAGTCGGTCAGGACGGCTTTACGGATGTTGGAGGTGTAGTTGGGCGAGGCCATGTGGGCCATGCGCCGGTGCCAGAAAACAATATCGCCTGGGTCCCCGTAGGTCTGGATCGAGCTCGTTTCCCAGGTGTCGTCGTATTCCTTCCGGATAGGCTCGAACGCGTCCGTCAGTTCCCGACGGTATCGAGACCGTGAGGTATACCAAAAGCGCCGATGGCTGCCGGGCCAGAGCGCGAATCCGCCTCCATTTGGCTCGACACGGTCGACGTAGCAGACGAGACCGATTGTGGCCTGCCCGGCGTCGATGTGCATGTGTCTTGGTGTACGCTCGACGTCGCCATACGGGAGGGTGCCGTAGATGCCTCTTACGCGTTCCGGCTGAGTAAATCGGCCTTCGCCCAGCAGCTGATTGACTACGGACTGGACGAAGGGATGGAAGGAGAGTCCCTCACGAATCCAGGGCTCGGTGCTGACTTTCCTGTATTGCCAGCGGTAACCCTTCTTGAAGTTGTCCGGATCGTCGGATTCCTCTTCGGGTTTGATCGGTCCGATCCAGGTCGACGGATCATCCTCTTTGATCGAAGGTGGCGGGTCGTCCCAGAAGCGGTTGCAGGCGCGCGCGCAGTACTCCGGTTCGATGATACCACGTTTGATCAGATAGCCGTCCCGCTTGAACTGTCGGATCTCTTCTTCAGTTAGCACGGTTCCAGGCTCCAGGGAGCAGGTTTCAGGGATCGGTTCGTCTTCCTGTCCAATAACGGCTTCGCGGGCTATCATGCGCAAGCTAATGCGGCTGTGACCATCCGGGATAAACAAGGACGCGAAAATGAGATCTGTGATCTGCGTGCACGAGAGGTTCGACGGGACGTGGCCATTTACGGCTGACTACTGGCATCAGCGATGGGAAGACGAAGGTGAGTGTGAGTTTTATCGGACGGAGGATCCTGCCCCGAGTGCGCCCAACTTTGTGAGTGACCCGGGAACCGTGACGCGGCTGGTGCTCCTGGGGTTCCAGACCGGGAAGGCAGATTTTGAGCCCTTCACGGAGTTGAGGGAATGCTACATCTCCGGAAGTTACGGCGACGACTCAGGTGACGGCGTCGAACTTCTGAAGTCGCGAGGCGTGACCTTGCTCCACCCTCGGGGCGATGTGCAGTGGGGACAGACCGTCGCGGAATCCGCGCTCGGGCTGACGATCTGTGCGCTCCGCCGTATTCCGATGAAGCACAACGCGATGATCGAGGGACACGAGACCTGGAACTATTCATCCAAACCTGGGAAGCCTGGTCAACGAGGGGCTCAGTTCGGCGATGACACCGATTTTTTGAGCGGGACGATCTACGGGAAGCGAGTACGTGTCATCGGGATGGGGAATATCGGCGGACGGTATGCGAAGTGGTGTCAGATGATGGGGGCGGATGTGGCGGTGTGGGATCCGTTCGCGCCGGACGCGTCGTTCGATCTGGCTGGGGTGAGACGGGAGTGGCACCAGGATGAACTGGTCAAGGATGCAGATATCTTCGCGCCGATGGTTCCGTTGACGGACAGCACGCGAGGCCTGGTGACAGCGGAGCATATCGACTCGCTGCCGAATCAGAGCTTGATCGTGCAGGTGACGCGAGCGAAGGTGTGCGATACGGAGGCAGTTTACAGGCGGGTGTTGAACGACGAGTTGTTTCTAGCGGCGGATGTGTTTGACGAGGAGCCTGTGCCGCTGGATTCGCCGTTGTTGGGGAGGCATAACGTCGTCCATACGCCACACAATGCCGGGCGGACGATCGACTCGAATACGGCGCGGGCGGATGACGGAATTGTCCGGTTCAGGCGGTGATTCTTCGTTCCTGGACGTAGCCGTTCCCAGACTGGAGCCTGGGAACGAGGCTAGGAGGCTATATGCGTGAGGCCATGGTGAGGCCTTCCTGCTGGCGCCACAGATGCAAGATCTTGCGTGATTGCTGGAGGTTCTCGATCTGATTCCCCGGTTTCACGACCCTGTCAGCGGTCGTGTCACGATCGGCGGACACGATCTGCTAAGCGTGGGCGTGCAGTCACTGAGAGAGCAGATGGAGCTCGTCGCGCAGGATGTCCACCTGTTCGGGACCACCGTGCGGGAGAACATCCGGTATGGTCGTCTCGAGGCTACGGATGAAGAGATCGTTGAGGCTGCGAAGGCTGCGAATGCGCATACCTTCATCTCAGAGTTCCCTTAGAGGTACGAGTCGCTGGTGGGCGAAAAGGGTGCCAAGCTGAGTGGTGGACAATGTCAGCGGGTTTCGATCGCGAGGGCGATCCTGAAGGATCCGAGGGTTCTGCTGCTCGACGAGGCGACGTTATCCCTGGATTCGGAGTCGGAGGCCGTAATCCAGGATGCGCTTGAGCGATTGATGCTCGACCGGACAACCTTTATCGTCGCGCATCGGTTGTGTCGACGGTGCAACACGCGGATCAGATCGTGGTGCTGGATGAGAGGCGCCTTGAGCTGCACGGGGGGGCACGAGGCGTTGTATGCTTAAGGGGGGCTCTACAAGAGGCTGTGTGACCTACAATTCAGGGAGCGTGCGGAGGACTGAGAGCAGAGAGGAGACCGACAGTCAGCTAGCCCTCACCAGATCGCGACAAGTCGCGATCTGTCCACTCCCGCTGGCAGGAGTGGATGCGCCTCAGAGAATTTGGTTCAAGAGATTAAGTCGAGGGAGCGGTTGAGGGCGGAGGTTGGCTGCCGCTGAAGGAGCAGTGTTCAGTTTGTTGCAAACCGCTCTAGGGCTGTGCGGTCGATTTCGACGCCCAGTCCTGGACGATCGGGAATGGGCATCTGGCCGTCTTCCAATTCGAATGAGGTGTGAGCGAGGTCGGTTCGCAGCCGGTTCTCCATGATGTCCAGCTCCAGGTAGACGGGCAGTGAGTCATCGGGTGAGGGTTCGGGCAGGGTGGCGATCCATTGGAGTGTGGCGGCCAGTCGCACGACTGAGCCGAACATGTGGGGCAGGACGCGAACGTCGTTGGCGGCGGCCAGCGCAGAGATACGACGCCCTTCGGTGAAGCCGCCCGCTCTGCTGATGTCGGGCTGAATGATGTCGAGCGCTTTGCGTTGGATGATCTCTCTGAACGACTTCAGGCCACACAGGATCTCCGCACCCGAAATACGCATCGGGAGGGAGTTCTTTACTTTCAAGTAGTTGTCCGCATCGTCGCCGGCTATGGGTTCTTCATACCAAAGAAGATCGTAGTCGAGGAGCGCCTTGCCGACCTCGATGGCCGTATCGATGTCGTAGCCTGTGTTGACGTCGATCGCCAGGCCCCCATCCTGCCCAATCGTCTCACGGGTCCCTGAGACGATCTGCTCGTCCAGATCACGACCGAACCCCGTGCGCAGTTTGACTGCACCGAATCCCTCATCGACGCAACGCTTTACCTCGTCCACCACATCAGCGACGTGGTCCAGACCTTCGCGGTTGAAGAAGCCGCTGGCGTAGGCGGGTACGCGATCTCGATTCGCCCCGCCCAAGAGCTGCCAGACGGGCATTTCGAGATGCTTGCCCATCAAATCCCACAGGGCCATCTCGATTCCGCACGCAGAAGCCGGACTCTCCTTCTCAGATAGACGATCGTAGATCACCTCATAGTCGAATGGGCTCCTGCCGATTACGTGGGCCTCGATGCTGACACGTGACGGCTCGGCCACGGGTTCGCCCCATCCGGTCAGTCCGTTGTCGGTGAGGACCTCTACGAGAATGGCGGGTCGTGCTTCGATCCACTCGGAGACACAGTTCCGGTAGCGGCGCGTGACGGGTGAGACCAGTCGGTGGATGATGACGTCAGTGATGATCATAAGCGCGGGTGGCGTTAGCTCGATCTGCCTGCTGGTATATGACCGGTTCTCGATATAGCCGAACTGTCGTCCGGTTTACTCGAACACACGGTGCTTATCTGAGGCCTTCGGGTGCGAGTTCGCCGATTGAGCCTTCGAGGTCTTCGTCCACTTTGTCGGAGCGGGTCTGTTTGGCGGGTGCAGGGAGAGGCATGTCGTACTGGTAGGTTGGGTCTGCCTGCTGTTTGTGCCAGATCTCCCGCATCTCTTTCCAGGCACCAATCGTCGATTTCGGTTCGGGCATGTCGTCGGCGATCTCCTCCGCCAGCTTCTTCAGGTTGTAGCAGGGGACGCCCGCATACATATGGTGCTCGGTGTGCCAGTTCATCCGCCAGTAAAGGAAGGATGCGATCGGGTTGATCCTGGTCGAGCGGGTGTTTTTGCGGAAGTCGGGTATGTCGCCGCGCAGACCACAGTGTTGGGTGGTTCCAACGAAGTAGACCAGCCAGTTACCGATGAAAGGGAAGGTGGAGAGAAGGATCGGCAGGACCCAAAGATCGGCTGATAGTGAACCGGCAAGCAGAGAACCGTGAAAGAGCAGCTGGAGACGTGACCACCATTTGGATCTGTCGCGCTCAGCGGGCTGGTCGTTGTGGAGTGCGTCAATCCACTCTCGGCTGACGTTCTCCGTGGAGCCGACGATACCCAGGGCAGATTTAATGGTGATGAACACGGTGGAGAACAGCCCGCCCTTGCTGAAGTTCCGTCCTGGGACGGAGAACAGGTTTACCGTGAAGAGTTGGAGCAGGGCGAAGGGTGCGAGAGACGGGACAAGGGGATAGACGTTTTCCCGGTCCCCTTCGACATACTGCGTATAGCGGTGGTGGTAGGTGTGACTGCTGCCGTAGTCGTAGATGTCCCACCAGCTGAAAAGACTGAACAGGTAGAGGAAGAACTTATTTAACCACCTTGTGCGGAATACGGTGCCGTGGCCGAGTTCGTGGGGGGCCACACCCGAGAAGAAGGAGCCGACCGTTCCGTGCAGCAACAGGCACGCAGCGAAGCCTATCCATTGCTCGACGAGCCAGAACTGGTAGCAGAGGTAGCCCGTGCAGAGGAAGAGCGCCAAGTGACCGCCGGTTTGGAACCAGCCCTGGAGGTCGTTTCGACGTGACAACTCGCGCAACCTGCCCGAAGGTAAGGGCGATCGATACCACTCGACGCGAAGGTCTTCGCGAACTTCCGAAAGGGGTCTCCATTCTGTGCTCATCTATCGCTCCCGATGGAGAATGATCATGGATCAAAGTCCAAGGATGATAGCCGCACAGTTGGTGGAAGGAAAGCACTTCCGACGCAGCCAAATGTCTTGCCAGGCCAGGTGATTTGCGCTGTGCTTCCGACTAAGTCTATCATGGATGCGGCCTTGGTTGGGCAGAGGTGTAGGATGACGCCGTATCCGTTTGGGAGGACCCCTATGTCTCGCGTGCTCGCAAGCCTCGACGGCCTCACTCCAGAGTGGTTGCCGGAGACCTTCCACCGGGAGGGATATCTGTCCGCGGGTAGTGTCGAATCGGTTTTCTACTGCACGGGTGTCTTCCATTTTTATACACACAAGAGTGAGGAAACAGAGCTTCGCACCGGTGCTGACAAGGGTGTCGATGATTGGGCAGCGAATCTCGAGGAAGCGACTGGACGCGTCCATGCTCGGGGAGGACGTTTCGGACGAGGAGCGCGGTCAGATCAGCGATCTTTTTCGCCGAGTAAGCGGTGTCGCAGAAAAG